>FLOH01000175.1_pt1 | contig 178275 bp, 161 predicted proteins | sample 756751 | NCBI WGS metagenome assembly FLOH01 (sample SAMEA4026879, study PRJEB14308) | marine metagenome | biome: coastal water; material: water | depth 74 m | reverse complement strand
TTCCCCAGGCTCTGGGGGTATCGTTGTCGGGCTAGTCGTGGCCGGCTTCTCGGTGAGCTGCTCGGTACTGATCTCTGCCGTGGTTTCAGTCATCTCCGCAGGATGCTGCGCCGGCGTATTGGCCTGGGCCGCCACGGGTTGGTGGTCAGCCAGGATGGCATTTTCGACGTAGTCGCTATAGTCAGAGCCATCGGGTAAAACCAGGGTTCCGGGACCGTTTTTAAGATCGTCTTTGAAGTGGCCGACGAACCGCGTGTCATTCTGCCAGGTAATAGTGCCCTTGCCGGAGCGCTTACCGTCGAGAACCGTGCCCACATAGCGGGTGTCATCAGGCCAGACGAGTGTTTGGGTGACCGGCTGGGTCGACGTTTCGCTGCTAGATCTTGCTGCACCTGCAGTGAATAGCGTGCCCGCTGCGATGAGCAGTAAAAGGCAGAATGTCATAAAAAGATTGTCCTGGGCACCGTCTGTAGCGGGTCAAATAGTACCATCTACTCGCCAGGGGTTGTAACGTTCGATGGTTCAAGGAGCCAGATTAAAAAGACCTGCTGCTGCAGCGGCACCCATGACGGGGCCAGGTTCAATAATCCAGGGGCCATCATTGCGTATGGTGATCTCGGCGTAGTCGTCGGGGCCCAGTTGAATCGTGCGGTCTCCATCAAAGGCCAGAATGCACGGGCCTTGAACTCGCTGGGGCTGACCGAATTCGATTCGACCGTAGGCCTGGATTGGAATTTCACCATATAGCCCAGGGGAGAGCGGCACTCGAACCCGGGTTGTCGCCGGCTGGCCGCATGCTATATATACACCGAACGGATCCCGTGCATCGCAAGGCATCAGGTAACCACCAATGGGTGACATGCCCACTGACGCCGGTTCAGCGCGAGACAAATACACCGCAGTGATATTTTCTGGGGCAAAGGGTAGTAGACTGCCAAGCATATCGTTTTTGAGGACCACGGCGTCTATGAGTGCGGTATCTTCCTGGCCACCCTGCTTGACGCCGCCATTGACGCTAATATGTAATTGCTTGCAGCGATAACAGTGGGTTTCAGCGTCGAGTTGCTGGCTGCATATTATTCCGGCTGCCGCGCCGGCGACAGAAGCTTCCATCAGTTGGGGGAAAACATTATTGGTGCCCGTCGACAGAGGCAGAATAACGGCGTCTGGTTTCGCTCGAGCCACGATACGGCTAGTGCCGTCGCCACCCAAGACGATAAATGTACGACAACCGGCATCCCACATAGCATTGACCATATGCGTGGTGTCTTTGGCCGTGTGGCTCAGGGGGAACTGGAGTATTTCAATCTGTGAACGCTCTTCCAAATTTTCAATGGCGCGCTCATTGATTCGAAAAGGTTCGTTGGCAAGATAAATCTTATCGACACCATTGGCCAGTGCGCCCAGCACCAGACGTGTGACCTGTTGCTGTTTGTTTTGGTGACTGCTGGTGCTGGCGCGAGCTGCAACCCGGCGCACGTCTCGACCAGACATGGGATTGACGATAATGCCAAGGTGTTTCATTAGGCTTTACGCGTGAACACCCATTGGGTATCCGTAGAAAAATCATCGTTAAAGCAATAGCCATCTGTGGTGAACTCTTTGAGTGCTTCAGGCTTGTTGATACGATTTTTGACGATATAGCTGGCCATATAACCTCGGGCTTTCTTGGCGTAGAACCCCAGGATCTTATATGTCCCCTTACTATAGTCTTTGAACACAGGGGTGATAATGTTGCCGGCAAGCGCTTTGGGCTGGACAGATTTAAAGTATTCATTGGAGGCTAGGTTGATGACGGTTTTATTGGTATGGCGACTCAGCTCCTGACTTAATGTTTTGGTAATTGTATCTCCCCAGAAGGCATAGAGATCCTTGCCATGTTCAGTGGCAATTCGGGTGCCCATTTCCAGTCGGTATGCCTGGATTAAGTCAAGTGGACGTAGGACGCCGTACAACCCTGAGAGGATTCTGAGGCTTTTTTGAGCGAAGGTGAAGTCCTGGGCGGTGTAGCTATCGGCGTCGAGACCAATGTAGACGTCGCCACGAAAGGCGAGAATGGCTTGGCGCGCATTTGCTGGCGTGAAAGGTGTCTGCCATTGTTGAAAACGCTCGGCATTGAGTTCACCCAGTTTAGGGCTGATGCGCATTAACTTTGACAGATCGGTCGCTGACCGACCGCGCATTTCAGTAATCAACTGTTCTGAACGTACCAGTAAATCGGGCGTTGTGTTCTTTTCTGTCGCCAGAGGGCTATCGAAGTCGAGGGTCTTGGCAGGAGAGATCACGGTTAACATGGCAGTATGAGTTGTCGCGGATGATACCGAGCAGGATACTCGATTTAAGTTCGCCAGGCGAGTGCAAAGGCTAATCTGTGTGGATACTGTGGCATGCAATAGGGCGAGCGCTAAATTCTTGAATGCAGGGGCGGCCTAACTCATCCGGAGCGAGGTTAGTTGAGTGGCGAATGCTACAGACGTCAGCTGCCTCTGCCGGGTGCAGCGCCATAAACCTCGCCAGGCAGCTTGCAGTTCATTGATAAGAGGGTGTAAATACGATGTTCGACGTTTAGAATAGCGGTTGTGGTATGATTCCGGGGTTGCGGCCGAGGTTCTATTTTTAACCCGCAACAATGGCCTCAGGTTCGCGGAACCGTGTTAGGGCACTGCAGTATTTCTAATTGATTAAAAGAAGAGGTAGGTACAAATGGTTTGTAAGTGGTTAAGTCATGTAGCGTTGGTTGGTGCTCTGCTAATGGGTTTCAATAGTGTCGCAATGGGTCGAGAAGCGCCGGTTGCGAAAATAATCGATATCGTGGGAAGCGTTGAGTACTCGCGAGATGGTACCGAATGGAAAGCTGTGACAAGAACCAAGTATCTATTTACCGGCTATCAGATCAAGTCTGGCCAAGATGGATCGGCCAAATTGGTCAATCAGCTTGACGGCACGACTCAAGATTTGGGGCCCAATAGTGAAATCGTTATGGTCGCGGAAGGCGTTGAGAAAGTGTCGGGTGATTTGAGCGACGCGGTACAAAATGAAGGTGACATTTTTGACGGTCTGTCGAATAAATTCGCCACCGCACAGCGTTACACGACGGTAAGACGTTCAGTCACTAAAGCGACCGATGATGAATGTGATAGCAAGGTCAGAACCATTCGCGAGCTGACCTTGTCCAGCGCTTTTCCTGACTTAGTCTGGCGTAATGGCTGCCCAGAGTACTCCTATAATCTGGTTATTGATGGCGCCGGAGTCAATGTTGCGGCACAGTCGACGGCCGAGATGATTCGTTACACCGTTTCTGGCGTAACCCCTGGTGAGCACAGCTATCATGTAGAGGTAATGGATAAGGACGGTACCGTCTATATCCCGAAAGGCGAATCGAAGTTTGTGTGGCTTGCAAAGGATGCGGAAGAGAGCTTGATGGCTAAGTTGAAGCTTGCTGCTGACGATGTGTTTGTCGTGGCAGGCCTGCTCGAAGCTCAAAACATGTTCGTTGCAGCCATGGACAAATACCGAGCCCATTTTGCGGCATACCCCGATGATAATGATATGCGTCCGCTGTTGGTTCAATCCTACCAGGACTTGAAACTGAGTAATCTAAAGGATAGCGAGGCGCGACTTTACAATGCGGGGTTAGTGCCCGATGTGTCTGCGGCGATTCCAGCATCTACACCTCAGTAACCTGAGGGTAGTGAGCCCCGACCCTGCGGTGCGTCGTTAGAGTCGGGACAACCGCGCAGGCGCCATCTGCTTTTGTTGGTGGTGCCAAACGCTGGATATCTGGCAGTTGTCGCGGCCTTTAATGATAGAACCTCGCAGTGATCAACTAGGACGGATGCGAGGTTTTCCTGTGACATCCAATACAAGTAGCGACAGAGAAGCGACATGGGTAACAGAAATAAGATATACGACTCCCTAGCAATATTGCTCATATTTCTGGCCGCTGCGGCTCTTGAGTATCAAGAATCATTTTCTCTCATCGAAGACGAGACGCTGTCTTATCGACACTTGCTGCGTATTTATAATGCGCCGCCAGAGGTGACGGCACCGTCCGAGGATATCCTCATCCTCTACACCGATGAGGACTTCTATGAAGATTACGACAAGTACCCTCTGAGACGAACTGATCTCGCCACCTTGATTTCCCGCTTGGCTGCTATGGACGCAAAGGTCATCGCAGTTGACATGATGTTGGATTTCAATAGTGCCTATGGTGAAGACCCGACCTTAGGACTGGCCTTTCAGGAGGCTGGAAATGTCTTGCTAGTCTCTCAAGCGGAAATTGTCGATGGCGAATACACTGGCATGAATCTGGCTATTGACCGGTTCAGCGCTATTACCACGCATGGTTATTCGAATATTGCCGCTAACAGTGCTATTTCTGAGAGCATCGTCCGATTGCGTATTCACGATCAGCCGGCGCAGGTCGGAGAGTGGCCGTTTGCCATTCAAGCTGTCGCGCAGTTTTTAGATGCGGAACCCGTACTCAAAGATGGCGTTCTGACTATCGGCGATCACATCATTGCCCTCGACCAATTTAATGATCTGTATATTGAATTTCCACGTTTGCGGTCCGATGGCGCGGGTGGCATGGCTCGTCTGCATAATGTGATTGGCATGCCGGCGTCTGAGATCCTGTTTCTTGAAGACGAAGAAGAACTTGAAGACTTGAGTTTCATGGTCGCGGGAAAAATAGTCCTTATCGGAGAAGTCGCCGAGATCGCACATGATGAATTTGAGACGCCAGTCGGCAATGTCTATGGGGTTTCGATTATTGCGGACACCATCGGCACCTTGCTGAAAAGCGGCCCCTTGAAAGCGGCACCCGTCTGGCTTGAATGTTTGTCGTTGTTCTTGCTGATGGTGGCGCTGGCAGCGACTCAGGCTATCAGTAGTCCCTTACCGCGAAACTTGGTGAGCCTCGGTATCGTCAGTGCGTTTCTGTTCGTGACTTCGCTGCTCTATGTGCAGGCGGGCTTGATTCTATCGATCAGCTATGGGCTGTTGGCCTCGATTCTGGTGATTATTCTGATTAACGCCCGTTATTATCTGGCTGAGATGGGTCAGAAAGCCTTGATTCGCGATGCGTTTGGACAATACCTCTCGCCAAAAGTGGTCGCTGACCTGATGCGTGATCCCGACAAGCTGTCTCTTGGCGGTGAAGATCGAGAGATGACCGCTTTTTTCTCTGATATCGCTGGATTCTCCAGTTTTTCTGAAAAGATGACGCCGACTGAATTGGTTAATGCCCTGAACGAGTATCTCACCGAGATGTGTGAAGTCATCGTTAATTATGAGGGCACCGTGGATAAGTTCGAAGGTGATGCGATTATTGCTTTCTGGGGTGCGCCGGCGGTACAGCCAGACCACGCTGCGCTCGCATGTTACGCCAGCATCGATATGCAAAAATCCATCCAGCTTCTGGATAAGCGCTTTGCCGCCGAAGGTCGGCCAAGAGTCGCTGTCCGTATGGGCTTGAACACGGGCCGTATGGTCGTTGGCAACATGGGGTCGGCCCAGCGCATGGACTATACGATCATGGGCGACTCAGTGAACCTGGCATCGCGATTGGAAGGCGCCAATAAGGCCTACGGCTCGGATATTATGATCTCGAGTATGACCTATGATCACGTTCGTGATGTGGTCGACGTCAGGGAGTTGGATACCCTGCGCGTCGTGGGGAAGAACGAACCGATTAAGGTTTACCAGTTATTGGAACGTAAAGGGCTGACCAGTGGCCCGTTGGCCGATATGGTAGCCCAGTTTGAGAAGGGGTTGGCGCTGTATAATGCACGTAACTACCAAGATGCCAAGGCTGTTTTTACCCAGTGTCAGGCGCAGTTTCCTGATGATGGTCCAAGTCGGGTGTACATTAATCGTTGTGAACTTTTCCTAACGACGCCGCCGGCGGCAGACTGGGATGGTATTTTTAACTTAACGGAAAAAGGTTAATATCCTTAGGGAAGTGCGATGACGAGCGAGCCGACCATTCAGGCTTTGATAGAGGAAAAATTGAGTAACCAGCTGGATTTACAACATCTGCAGGTGATCAATGAAAGCGCGAATCATAACGTACCGCCTGGCTCGGAATCTCATTTCAAAGTAGTCATGGTGGCTTCCTCGTTTGATGGTCAGCGTTTGCTACAGCGCCATCGAACGGTCAATAAGATTCTCAGTGAAGAGCTAGCCTCTGCTATTCACGCCCTGGCAATTCATACCTATACCGCCGATGAGTGGTTAGCGCGTCATGGTGACACGCCATTGTCGCCGCCCTGCTTGGGTGGTGACAAAGGCCAATAGTCGATGGCTGGGCAGTGCTCTATGAGCTGCGGTCATGACGGGATCCAATGTTGGACGCATACAGCAGGATGAATCCACCGCCCCTCTACCGCCGTCAATACCAGCATCAACAGCAGATATTTGAGGTCCTGATCAAGCGTAGCAGGCGCAAGACTTTGGCTATTCATGTGCTGCGTACTGGCTTGGTAGAAATTCGTGCGCCGCTGCAATGTGCCTGGCTGCAAATCGATGACTTTCTGGAGGCCCGCTTAGATTGGATCGTGGCGGCGATTCAACAGTTAGCGAATAGCCCCTTGCCCGAAGCGCCGGCTTATTGCGACGGGGAATACCATGATTATCTTGGGCAACCTCATCAATTGTTGTTGGTTCGAGGCAAGCCCAGTCAGGTCGTTGTGGGCGCAGGTCAATTACTGGTTCAATGTGCGGCTCCAAGCGATCCTCAGCAGGTTCGACAGTGTTTGCTGAAGTTCTGGCGTCAACGAGCGCTATTGGTGTTGGATGAGCGGTTGCGCGATTGCCGCGCGCATTTTGATCAGGTGCCGGCAGTGGCTGCCTTGATTCAACGCAAGGTCGCGTTAAGCGGCGAGGGCGCAAATGCTGCGGGTAAGCTTACGATCCGCAGGATGAGAGCTCGTTGGGGCAGTTGCTCAAGAGGCGGTGATATTTGCCTGAACGCCGCGCTCGTGCAAAAGCCAACAGTTGCCATCGATATGGTGATCATCCATGAACTTTGCCATTTGCATCATTTTAGCCACAGCAAGGCGTTTTACGGTTTGATGGACGCTGCCATGCCTGGCTGGCGTGATCATGAGGGTCTGCTTAATCAGCCTTCCTGGCGACGTCAGACAGTTTTGGTGTGACGGGCGCGAGCAACGGCGCCAGGTGCGAGAAAATCTCGTCCAACATCATTTGCTGGGCTTCAGGCTTGGGATGAATGCCATCGCGCTGCATCAGGCTTTCAGACGTGGCGACGCCGTTCAGCAGAAAAGGCACCAGCGCGATTTGGAAGCGCTCGGCAGATTCCTTAAACAGGGCTTCAAAGGCACTGGTGTAGCGTCGGCCATAGTTGGGCGGCAGCACCATACCGATCAGTAACACTTTGGCGCCGTTGGTTTGGGCGAGGCGGATCATCTGTTCGATGTTTGTTCTGATGTTGTCGATCGGGTAGCCGCGCAGGCCGTCATTGCCGCCGAGCTCGATAATGACAATATCCGGTTGGTGAGCCTCTAGGGTTTTCGGTAACCTGACAACCCCGCCACCGGTGGTTTCGCCACTGACACTGGCGTTGACCACGTTGTACTCAGCCGCGGTGGCCTCGAGTTGGCGAGCCAGTAAGTGAACCCAGCCTTGCTCCTGATCCATGCCATAGGCGGCGCTGATGCTGTCACCGTAAACCAATAAGGTGCTTGGTTGCGTATAAGCCAAAGGGCTAAACAGCAGGATTGATGTTTGCAGCAGTACAGTCCGTGATAAGCGGGTTTTTAACAGACAGATTTTTATCAGGGAGATGATATTGGCGACGGCATCAAGAGTAATGATCAAAACGGTAGGCCTCGGCAAAACAGTGGGCACCTCAGAGGGACAGCTGACTATCTTGAAAGGGATTGACCTTGAAATCAAGCGCTCCGAATCCGTGGCGATTGTCGGTGCTTCAGGTTCCGGTAAAACCACGTTGCTGAGCCTGTTGGCGGGCCTGGATACGCCGAGTGTTGGCCAGATCTTCCTCGGCGACGAGGAAATCACAGCTTTCGATGAAGAGCAGCGCGCTCTGATGCGGGGCCGCATGGTGGGTTTTGTGTTCCAGACCTTTCAGTTGCTTGGCAGTCTGACTGCGATTGAGAATGTCATGTTGCCCGCCGAACTCAAGCGTGACCCCGAGGCTGAGGTGAAAGGCAGAGAGCTGCTGCGCCGGGTTGGCTTGGAACATCGCACACACCATTACCCCCGTCAGCTGTCCGGTGGTGAACAGCAGCGGGTGGCCATTGCCCGCGCGTTCGCCTCCTCGGCAGAGATATTATTTGCCGATGAACCCACGGGCAATCTGGATTCGGCCACTGGCGCGACGATTATTGACCTGATTTTTGCCCTCAACGAGGAGTTTGGCACGACGTTGGTCTTGGTCACCCATGATCTGCGATTGGCCGATCGTTGCGATCGCGTCGTCCAGATTGCTGCCGGTGAATTGGTACTGCCGGTCGCACAACAGGAAGTCGCTAGATGAACCCGATGCTGGCATTGAAATTACTTTGGCGAGACTGGCGTTCCGGTGAGCTGACCCTGCTGCTGGCGTCTCTCATCGTGGCGGTCAGCACCGTGACCACAATTACGCTGTTTGTCGATCGTCTGCAACAGGCCCTGGTGCGAGAGTCGGCGAGCTTCCTGGCGGCAGATCTCGTGATATCCAGCAGTGCGCCGATTTCGCCGCTGATTTTGATGCGGGCCGAGCAGAGTGGTCTGCAGCGAGCCGAGACCCTGGATTTTCTGTCCATGGTGTTTGCGGCTGACCGAGCCCAGTTCGCGTCGGTTAAGGCGGTCAATCCGACCTATCCATTGCGGGGCAAGCTGATCGTCGCCGACCAGCCTTTTGTTCGAGGCCGAGTCGCGACCCAGGGTCCTGCGCCGGGTGAGGTCTGGCTGGAGAGTCGACTGTTACCCGCGTTGGGTTTAGCGCCGGGTGATCAACTCGAGGTGGGCATTGCCAATCTTAACGTCAGTCAAGTCTTGATCAAGGAACCGGACCGTGGCGGAGGCTTCAACAGCGCCGGACCGCGAGTGTTGATGAACATGCAGGATGTGGCCTCCACCGCCGTCGTTCAACCCGGCAGCCGCCTCACGTATCGCTACCTGTTTGCCGGCGAGCGTGAGGCGCTGGCAGAATTTTCAACCTGGGTAAAACCGCAGTTGGGCGAAGATGCTCGACTATTTGGCGTCAAGGATGGTACCGAGCAAATCGGTAACGCCTTGCAACGAGGTGAGCGATTTTTGCTCCTGGGTGGTTTGCTAGGCGTGTTATTGGCGGGCGTCGCGATCGCCTTGGCGGCGCAGCGTTACTCATTACGTCATTACGATCACGTCGCCATCATGAAGACTCTGGGAGCCAGCCCATCAAGCATCGACAGCCTGTTCCTGATGATTTTCCTGGTGGTGGGCCTGTGCTCCACACTGTTGGGCAGCGTCGTTGGTTATCTTGCCCAAACCGGCATCGCCAGTATCCTGGCGCCCTTTATACCCATCGAATTGCCAAACCCAGGCTGGCGGCCGATCTGGCTGGGGATGGTGACGGGGTTCGTCTGCTTACTCAGTTTTGCCCTGCCGCCGTTGTTGAAACTGCGTTCTACAGAGCCCGCGCGAGTCATTCGTCGGGATCTCGTCCCCGCGACCCTGAACAATCGCTTGAGCTATGTCGCGGCATTGCTCGGCACCATCGGTTTGATGTGGTGGTATAGCCAAGACCTGTGGCTGACGGCCATGATCTTTTCTGGTGGTGTCGTGGCCGTTCTGGTGTTGAGTGTGCTGGCCTATGGCCTGCTGCGCTCAGGCCGAGTCTTGGGGATGCAGGCCGGTAGTGCCTGGCGCCTGGCGCTGGCGGGCATGCAGCGTCGAGGTCAGGAGAATACGCTACAGATCTTGGTGTTCGGCTTGGCCATTATGCTCTTGCTGATTCTGTTTCTGGTGCGCACCGCCTTGATCGATGAATGGCGGGCGCAGATACCCGCGGACGCACCGAATCACTTCGCCCTCAATATTTCGCCTCAAGATGTTGAGCCCATCAGAAATCTGCTGGTGGCCAATGACATCGTTGCCCAGCCGCTGTACCCCATGATTCGAGGCCGTATCAGCCTGGTCAATGGTATCCCCGCAAAGCAATATGACACGGACCGAGAGAGCCGGCAGCAAGAGCCGTCTAGGGATCGTGGACCGAATACCACCTCTGGTCGCAACCTGACCTGGGCCGCCGACTTGCCTGACGATAACGAGATAGTGGCGGGCACCTGGTGGTCGACAAACTATACTGGCGAACCTCTGGTATCCCTTGAGCAAGACCTGGCCGTCGCGAACGATCTGAATGTCGGCGACACGCTGGTGTTTAATATTCAGGGTCGACCTCTGCCGACCCGGGTCGCCAGCATTCGCACCGTTGCCTGGGACAATTTACAGCCAAATTTCTATATCATCTTCTCACCCGGTGCGTTGGCTGATTTTCCTTCGACGTTCATGACCAGTTTTCATTTGGGTGCTCAGCAGAAGCTATTTTTGAACACCCTGATTCGGGCTTATCCCACTATGACGGTCATCGAGGTGGACGCTATTATCGAACAGATCCAGCTGATTATCAGTCAGGTGACACTGGTCATCGAGTTAGTGCTGGCACTGATTATGGTGGCCGGTGGCATGGTGCTGCTGGCCAGTATTCAGGCCAGTATGGACGAGCGCTTCAAGCAACACGCGATATTGCGGACGCTGGGCGCCAGTCAGCGGCTGGTGATGGGGAGTCTCGTGATCGAGTTCTGCATGTTAGGGTTGTTCGCAGGTGTCTTGGCCACTGTCGGGGCCGAGGTGACGGTCTTTGCTCTGGAAACCCAGGTGTTCGAGCTAGAATACCAGCTCAACCCGTTGCTCTGGTTGCTGGGTCCCGCCGTGGGAGTGGTATTGATTGGTAGCATTGGCACCCTGGCGACCCGCAAGGTGGTTAAAATTTCACCAACGATTGTTTTGCGAGAGTTAACTTAATCTTCCGCATACCAGCTGCCGTCCGGATGGCGCAGGATCCAGAGTTGCGAGAACCAGTAAAAGCGACTCGATCCAGGTACCGGTAGCGTGCAGTTGTAACGTGATCGACCGACGTTTAGCGGAGTCTCTGATTGAGCTTGGTAGTGTTGCGGCCCCAATTGGGTCAGCTTCGTCGGTCCATTCGGTCCGTAACAGACGAGTTTTTCGAGGGGCAGGTTGGAATCGCTGAATTGCAAGTCCAGAATCGGTCGGTTCTCTGCCGGGTGAAGCAGAGGATCGCGGCCGTTGGCGATTAACGGTAAAGGCCAGGTGTTGAGCTTGAGCCGCAGGCCTTCCATATCACTGTAGATTCCCGATAACGGATAACGAGGTAAGGCGCTTAGGTCGTCATGTTGACCTGCCGCGCCGCTTTGTTGACCGACGCCGACGTAGCCCAGTTCGGTGGCTATTTTTGCCACCGTTTTGTCGTATTCGCCATAGGGGTAAGCCAATAGTTTCGGTGTGGGTCCGAGATGCTCGGTTAATAGCTGCTGGGCTCGGTTGATCTGATAGCCGATTCGAGCTTCCCAGTCGGCCCGCGTCTCGCCGCTGAGACGCCGCAGCAGATGAGGGTGTGAGTGAGTGTGATTGAGAATGCTGGCGCCAGCCTGGCGCATTTCGCGCAACTGTGACCATGACAGATATTGCGAGTCGTTGGCTATTTTACGGTCTGCCAAGTCGTCAGTAGTGCCGCCGTCGACGATGACATCGCCACTGAAGTTCGAGTCGTCGCCTTGTTGGCGAATGTAAGCGGTTGAGACAAAGATGCTGAACGGCCAGCCGTGGGCCTTCAGGATGGGAAACCCATGCTGGTAAATACTTGGATAAGCATCATCAAAGGTGATACTGACCACGTTCTCAGGTAGCGGCTGACCTGAAATCAGGGCGGCCACTAGGCGCTCCAGTGCCCACACCGGGTAGCCTTGCTGGGCAATATAGTCCATATGGCGTTTAAATTGGGCTGGCTCGATGCTCGTAACCGCCGGGGTTAAGGTATCGATATGATGATACTGCAGGATTACCCCGCCAGGCTGGCTCGCTAGTACAGACTGATTGAAGCTGACAATCAAGAGTAGCAGCACAATCGGTAACCGAATTTTAATCATCATGCTCAGGGCTCATAAGGCTTCAGTTGAGTGGTGATGAGAGACTCGTGACTGGCGAGCCTCGCTTATTAGTGTAAAATTGTCGGGTCGGTCTTGGCCACCATGAAAGTATAGATATGAACCAGAAAACGATTTACGACAAGAATAAACTGCATAAACGCCTGCGGCGTGACACAGGTCGAGCGATCGAAGACTTTAACATGATCGAGGAGGGCGACAAGATCATGGTCTGCATCTCGGGTGGTAAGGACTCCTTGACGATGCTTGATATATTGATGAGCCTGCAGCGCCATGCGCCGATCAATTTTGAGTTGGTGGCGGTCAATCTTGACCAAAAACAGCCAGACTTTCCCGAACATGTGCTGCCAGAATACTTCACTTCGTTGGGCGTCGATTACAAGATACTCGAAGAAGACACCTATTCCCTGGTCAAGGAGATGGTCCCAGCGGGCAAAACCTATTGTGGTTGGTGCTCGCGCTTTCGACGCGGCATTCTGTATAAGTATGCCAAGCAAAACGGTTTTACCAAAATCGCCCTGGGGCATCATCGTGACGACATGCTCGGCACCTTGTTCCTCAATTTGTTTTACGGCGGCAAGATGAAAACCATGCCGGCCAAGCTGCTGAGCGATGACAAAGAAAATATCGTGATTCGCCCGCTGGCTTACTGTAAAGAAAAAGACATCGAGCGCTATGCCATGCTGGCGAAGATGCCGATCATTCCCTGTAATTTGTGTGGCTCCCAGGACAATCTGCAGCGTCAGGTCATCAAGGAGATGTTGCAGGGTTGGGAGAAACAACATCCTGGTCGACTCGATTCTATCTTCCGCGGTATGTCTGATATCGTCCCGTCGCATATGCTGGACGCCAAGCTGTTTGACTTCCAATCCCTGGCGCAAAAGCCCGCTGACCCAGTCCAGTACGTCAATGTGATGAATCTATAGCGACCAAACGGTAGCGCTGGCTGGCTTGATTGAAGTTTGTCAGCGCGAACCTAAAGGCCTGCAGGCCGGCGTGCATGTCACCGTTACACTGTAGCTGCTGCTCGATGTGCTGAGCACAGGTCATCAGCTGACGGGCGCCAAAACTGCCAGCGACACCCTTAATGTTATGCGCCAGACGTTCGGCTAAGACACCGTCGTTGGCTCTGATCAGGGCCAGCAATTGTTGGTCAGCATCGGCGTAGAGCCGCTCGAACTCCGCTAACAGCCGGTTCAGCAGGGCCTGATCGCCATTATGGTGCTGCAGTGCGACAGCAAAATCGATGTTACGCACGGTCTGGACCTGCGCCACCGTGTCTGCAGGCGCCCTATGAATGTCAGCTGTTGAGCCCGCTGGCCGAGGTTGCCCTATCAGTTTTGAGATCAGGGTGAGTAGATAGTCAAAATTGATTGGTTTAACCGCATAATGGTCGAAGCCTTCGGCGAGGGCCTGATCGGCCTCATCCTTCCCGTCTTCTAGTGTGCCTGCTGATAAGGCGATAACCTGCATGTCCCTGTATCGGTGGTCGGCGCGTAAGGCCTTGATCGTTTCGTGGCCATTCATGACAGGCATTTGTAGGTCCATCAGAATCACGTCGAATGCGCCATGCGCTAGCTGTTCCAGTGCGGCGCGGCCATGATCGGCAACCGTGACAATGAGTCCCAGCGACGACAATATTTCCTGAGTTAGTATCTGGCTGAATTTGCTGTCTTCGATCAGCAGGACCCTTGTGCCTGCCAATTGGCCCCATCGGTGTTCGATGTCGTCTTGCTGATGTCTGCCTGATCCAGAGCCTAAAAACTCGAAAGTCTGAGGTCGATCTGACGTGCTGGTGCTGCAGTCAGTGTCGGTTATAGGCAAGCGCAGACGAGTCTGCGAATCAAATGCTGTCTCAGCTTTGGCTGTCACGACCAGGTCGGCGGGTTCGTTGAATTGGACGACACTATTGATCAAGGCCGTCATTATCTGCGCGATGATAACGGTATCGCCTACGTCGTGTCGGCTATCCGTTGTGCTGAGTAACCGCAGCGCTAAGCCCTGCGGATCGGTGTTGAGTGAAAACAGCGCGTCCAGATCCTCGGTGATGCCTGGCGCGTTAAAGGTCGGTTGATCAATGATGCTCTTGCCGGCTTCGATCCGAAATAGAGCCAGCCTGGCGCTAACTGCGGGACTTAGGTGCGGCAACGAGGGTGCAATCGGTAGTGGCTGATGCGCCTGTCGAAATGCTGCCAGTCGAATCATTGATTTTGACTCGGGCTTTAGCCGATAGATACTGACCCGGGTACCATCCTTGCTGCGCGCGGAACGGTAACCCAGGGTTTCGAGATTGCGTTGCAGCAAGCTTAAGTTATGCGATTTGAGACGTGATATCACGGCTGTAGCCTAGGATACTGTCGGCGAAAACAGATAGCCCTTGCCATGAATGGTGCTAATAAAGGTTTGGTCGGGGCTGTGCTGGCGAAATTTGCGCCGTACCTGACCGACCAGGACATCGATATAACGATCGTCGGGATACCATTCTCGGTTGCGAATTTTATTCATCAACTCGTCGCGGGTCAAAGCCTCGCCTGCCTGATCAATGAGGGCCAGCAATAAATTAAACTCGCCGGCCGACAGGGTCAGTCGGTGGTTATTCGGCGCCTTGAGTTCACGTTTGTTTAAGTTCAGAGACCAGTCGGAAAAGTGTCGGCTGACACCTTTGGATTTTAGCCGTGCCTGAATTCTGACTCGGCGCAGAAGTGCTTTAACCCGGGAAAGTAATTCGCGAGCGTCAAAGGGCTTGGATACATAATCATCAGCGCCACTTTCTAAGCCGATGATCCGGTCAATTTGCTCGCCCTTACTGGTCACGAGAATAATCCCCACGTCACTCTGACCGCGTAATTCTCGCGTGACCGTGAGGCCGTCTCTGCCCGGCAAATTGATATCCAGCAGACAGATGTCCACTTGGTGAGTAATGATTAGTTGTTCGATACCCTCGGCATCGGCGCGGGCGAAGACCCGATAGCCTTCGTGCTCGAAGTGAGCCGCCAGTTGCGCACGGGTGATGGGTTCATCTTCGATCACAAGCAGGCCGGGGATTTGTTCTACCATACGTTACACCTCTTAGTTGAGGGCCCCAATGACGACGATGCGTCTGCAGCCGGCCTCTTTGGTTTACAGCATGGCCGATAGCGGCATTCAAACCGATATCGGAAAAATGGTGCATCAACAGCGAATCACGCATACTAGCGCGGTACAGATTCGGCGAGCTCGCCGCTTCCCCGATTTCCACCACTTGGATCAAACGTTCATGCAGCAACTGACCATAGCCTGGCAAGACTTGTCTGACGACGCCCTGCAAGGCGTGATCGAAGACTATGTCACCCGTGAGGGAACGGATTATGGCGACCAGCCTGTGAGCCTGATGCGCAAAGTCGCGCAGGTTCGGGCTCAGTTGCAGTCCAGCCATGTGGTGATCGTCTTTGACGGCGATTCGGCCACCTGTTCCATCGTCTCCCGCGAGCAATTACGCGCGGCCCAAGATCTGCAAAACACTATGGATACCGAGTAACTAACGGTTATAGGCCGTTCGTCCTAACGATCCGACCGAACACACTATACTTACATTGATGTTACATAACAATTGCCGCTAAGCCCTATAATAGCGCCAGTTAAGCAAGGTTGTGGGCATTTTCAGGTTTGGTCGGTTGCTGCTCACCTCAATATTATTCTCTTGTTGTGGCTGTAAATGTCTATATTTATTGATGTTATAGCTTGTGACGATAGCTTTGAGTGGCTAGTATTATATGCCATTTACTGTTCAGGTACCTACGGGTGCGCACAAGACGGAGAGTTATGAGGACCTTACTTAATAAGATTTTACTAAGCGTTAATTGTAACGAAGGTGGTCTCTCTTGCCAGAATCCTGCCAGAGATACTCTGAACGTGAATCTGAATCCGAAGCGATGGACGAAGAAAATTATGTTGATTGAACTCTTATTGTCGGCCCTGATTGCCCCGGCTTTTGCCGTGGCTGACCCCAATATCCAACTCGATATGCAGGTGGCGAAAGAGGTCACCATTGAAGAAAGTGGTCAGCAAGTGACGCGCTGGGTCGATGCACAGGAAGTGCTGCCCGGCGAAAAACTTAAATATACCGTGCGTTACGTCAACTTGGGTGACGAGCCCGCGACTCAGGTTCGTATCGAAAATCCCATTCCGGAACTCAGTGTTTATGTCACCGACTCGGCCGCAGGCGAGGGCACCACGATCGTGTTCTCTGCTGACGGCGGCGCGCAATACAGCTCGCCAGAGCAGGTCACCTATGAGGTTGCGGTGTTTGGCGGCGGTAAAGACCGGCGGCTGGCCACTGCCGAGCGGTTCACCAATATCCGCTGGCTCATCGAACAAGTGCCACCGGGAAGCACCGGAGAAGTAAGTTTCCAGGTGCTGGTTCAGTAACCACTATAAAAAATTGCCGCAGTTGGCATGTTTATTGTTAATTAGTTCACAAAGAGACAAGTATCGTTAGATAAGTAGTAATTCATCGTAAGGACACGAAGAATGAAAGATAGACTACAGGGAGTAGGACGCCTGGCGAAAGCTGGCGTGGCGATTTTATTAATGATGGTTGGGGCGCAGGCGATGGCGGCCAATAAGGGTGCCGCTGCGTCTACGACGCTGGAGAACATTGCATCGGCAACTTACACGAGTGCGGCCAGCGCAACTCCCATCACAGCGACATCGAACGCGGTGATCATCACGATCAATCTGGTGCCAGCATTCCCAACGGTTGCGTTTACCAGTTCGACGCCAACAGATTTGTTGAATCTGGTTGAGGGACAGACAGCGACACTGACGTATACCTTGACCAGTAATGCCAATGGCCCGGACGACTATACTGTCGTTGTCGGTGAGGCCAGTGTTGTTAATATCACCGGAACAGTAGCAACCGAGGCGGCAGCGATTACGCTGGGTGGTTCTACGGTGGCATTAGATTCGACGATTATTGCGACCTGTCTCGCCGGTGCCGGCTCTCCGTCAAATTGTCTTATCACATTACCGAACGACTCTAGCGCCGGTACCGGTGGCGTTAATGGCCTGGACCTTGGCGACACGGTCGTATTTGAAGGTGGCCGAGTTTGTACTATCGCGCCAGCTGGTACGCTGACTGACACGGGTGGTTTGACCAGCCTCGGCGGCACGCTGTCGTCGATTGAAGTCACTGGCTGTTCTGGTGCTATCGGAACTATTGTTGCAGGTACGAGTGTTTACGAGCAGGCGACTCAAACGGTAGCGGTTCTGATTGATGTTACGAGCCTTGGCGCGCCAGGTACCGCGACTCTGCAGGTCACAGCGATCGTCGATGGTTCGCCAGCAATTACGTCAGCGGCACTGACCGATCTGCCTGTAGCTGCCTATGTGATCGATCTGACAATCAGCAAGTTTGTCAGGAATGTGACCGAGTCAGGCTTGAATCCGGCCTGTGGACTGACCGCTCTGTCATGTTTGAACGTGGATGGCGTGCTGTACTACGCCTCAGGTGTTACCGCTAATCCGACAAACATACTCGAGTACGCGATTCTGGCCAGCAATAACGGTGGCCCGGTTACTGAGATAATTGTGACGGATGACTTGACCGCTTTCTCATCCTTCAATGGCGCAACAGGGACGTCCACGATCCTAGTTGAAACCACTGCGGCAAATAATTCATCAGGTCTTTGTACCGCGGTTGGCGGTACTACTGATGGCACTCAAGGTACCTGTATTTTGAGCGCAGGCACACCGATCGCTGCGACACTCGCCACCGATGTTACGGGTGACACGATTACAGTGAGTGCCGGTGATAATGGCTCTAATGGTGTGACAAATAGTGGCGTGGTCACTGGGCAGGCAGGTGGCGAGCTGGCCGTCGGCAAGGTCTCAGTAGTGTTGTTCCAGGTCGAAGTAGATTAATCAGAGACAACCAAAGTGCGCCTGAGCCAGTTGGTAGGGCTCAGACACAGCTTATCTGCCGAGCGAGACAAGGAGTCGGCGGATCAAGGCGGATAAAAACGATTAGCAATAACAAGGATATGTTATGCGTACAACAAGGAATGTTATCAATCTGGCTATGGTTTTTAGCTTGTGGCTGTTGTCTGGTCTGGCCCAGGCAGGCCAGACTCCAGGTAATACAGCGCTGATTAACAAGGCGACGTTAACCTACACCGGGAACTCGACTGGTGTTGATGCGTTTGTGACAGTGACTGTTGCGACAGTGGGTGTGCTCCCGTTGTTGGTAACACCGCTTGATACCTCCAAGGCTGAGAACCAGACGTACGAAGACTCCTACACCCTCACGGCGCAGAATAACGGCGTAGATACCTATACCCTGGCATTTGTTGCGACGACGACAGGCTTGGATGGTACTTACGTTGCGCCGACATTACTTGCTACGTCCGGCGGTAGTGCCCTGGGGACTACGATTATATTGGGTGCGTCAGCTGTACTGTCTGGAACTAGCACCACGGTTTTCAGAGTGCCGTCTGATGGGGCTAATACGGGCGCCGCGGACCCAGTTACCGGCACCGCTGGTAACGTGGAGGTCAATGGATTGAAGGCGGGTGACACAATTAAGGTAGGCACTGAAACTCGCGTCATCTCGTCAGTCGTGGATGATGCCTCAGTTACAGCCGCAGGCGTTGCCTACGCAACCATTACGCTAACGACGGCGCTGACCTCGACACCTACAGCGGGTACTGAAGCTTTCGAGGTGCAGCAATTTTGGGTAGGTACTGCCAATGTCGGTGCTCAGACCACCGGCGGTACTTATCAAATCAGTATAGATCTGGACGTGACGCCGGGAATAGCGCCCACAGCCGGGGCCACAACGGTGGATGGAACTCCGTTCATCGTCAGTGTCGTTAAGGTGAACATTACAAAATATGTGCGGAATGACACCCTTGCTAATTGCTTGGATTCAAGCGGAAACACAACCGGAATTGGAACCAATGAATGCGCGGTCGCGGCAAACTTTGCAATTACGGCGGCGGGTGGCGCTAGCAAGTACTTTCGAGGCGGCGTGACTAATGTCAAGGTAAATGCGGGTCCGGCTGACACCCTTGAGTACCTGATTCGGGTTGAGACAGCGCCTGATGCAGGCTCAGAGCTTGCTAATGCGGAGATCGTTGATGTTCTGCAGCCGTTTACGGACTACGTTGCCTCATCTACCCTGTTGAACAATAAGACCGTTGCCGGCGACGGCAGCACGCTGCCGTTGTTGTCGCCCATGTTGATAGACGACGATGTTGTCGTGCGAACTGCAGGAGCGGCTGCAACTGGCGTGGTGGGTTTAAGTCAAACAGTAGATGTAGTCTATAAAGTCACGCTGCAGTAATGCTGACTAAATGGACACTGGAGATGGCGCGCACAGCGATGTAGCACTCAGCAGAATAGCGAAGACAGAAAATTGTCTAGCCCCTGCCCGCGCCACGACCTTCAGTGTTAAGCAAAAAAGAGTCCAGCAAAAAAGAGTCCAGCAAAAGAGAGTCAAGCAAAAGAGAGTCCAGCCGAAAGCCATAACGGGTTTGCTCGTAATGGCTTTTTTGTGTCTGACATTGTTGACCCCAAAGATCTTTGCCGCGAACAATGGCGATATCCTGACCAATCTGGTGGTATTGACTTATACCGGCAACGGTACTGGCGTGTCATCGACGGTCGATGTTGTGTTTGTTGATCCCTCGCTGCCAACTGCGATCGGCCCGACGGCGCTTGCGCTGAATTGTGAGATCGAGCCTGATTGCAATAGTCTGATCGTCGAGAATGCAGTCGGGCAGATTCTGGGCAGCCTGTCAGCCACTGATGCTGATCAGGCCACCGGCCATGTCTTCACTGTTCTTGATGATGACCGTTTCGAGGTCGTTACCGGCAAGCTCAAGCTGAAGGCGACGTTAAGCGTCGACTTCGAGGTGGCGCCCACTATAGCGTTGACTGTGCGAGTCGTTGATGCGGCTGGTAATATATTTGATCAGGTGCTGGTCCTCAATATTCGCGATGTGAATGAGCCGCCCCTCAATATTGTCGTCGACAATCGCTATGTGCCCCCTGGGTCGCCGGGTCTGGCGATCGGTAATATTTCCGTCGAAGATCCTGACCTAGGTGAGCAGCATAGCTATCAGATACTCGATGATGCCCGTTTCTTGATTGTTGATAGCGTGTTACGGCTAGCGCCAGATATCAGCCTGGAGGCTGATGTGCGCATTCCTCTGGCGATTATCGTGACCGATAAAGGTGGGCTCACGGCTCGCTTAGATGTAACGGTGACCACAATTGCTGCTGACATCGATCGCCCACGAACTTCGGCGGTGGTTACTTTCTTGGCGCCTGACCCTGCCGGTCGGGAGCTTGATATCGCCCCGTCGGCTTGCGTGCCGCCAGCTGAGTTCGTGGTGGGGCAGGCTGAGGCTCGGGACTTGGTGATTAGCCAGAGTGGCTTTGAAACAACAGTATTTGCCGAAACTGCCGCTTATGCCGTAGGTGACCCTTTGTTTATCAGCGTCAAAGATGCCGATCAAAATGTGCTGCGCCTAGAGCGCGAGACGGTCACCATCAAGCTCAGCGTTGCAACGGATAGCGCTGAGGAAACGGTGACGCTGTTGGAGACGGCGGTCGACAGCGGCGAATTCGTCGGCTATGCGTACAGTACTTCCCAGGCGCCGGCCAACAATGATTGTGCTTTGACCGTCGCGGCGAGAGAAATTATCACTGCTGTTTACACTGATGTGAGTGATGCATCAGATCAGCAGATCGCTGAGGCGCTGATCGCCCCTGTGAGTTTTTTGTTCGACGATAGAACAGCCTTAAGAGTGAATGGCGTCATTCTGCAACTGCTCGATGCGGTCACTGATAAGCCTGCCGCGGTTCGAGGTGATGGGCCGACATTTGCTATATTTCCATCCTCTGTTCGAACGGGTGAGCCAGTGAGTGATGCGGCTGGCTTGATCTACGTGAATGCGGCGGGAGAATATCGGTTTCCATCAGTCCCAGCCGGCGATTACAGGCTCAATATTTTCAATGATCAAGGGCTGACATTCTCAAACCGGCCCGATGCGGAATTACAACAACTGGGAAATTCTGCGGCTCGCTCCCTCGTGCTGACGTCGACGGGGCCGTTCAGATTGTCTGAAGCATCTCGAGGCAAGCCATTCCATTTGTCTCAGGGGTCAATGCCACGGGTTGATATCGCCGTGCAGCGCAAACAGCGAGACTTGCCGCCTTCGATGGTCACATCGGCGATCATTGAGTTTTTGCAATACAGCGCTAATCCTGCAGTGGGTGCGCCGGTAGACGTTGCTGAAACCCTATGCGCCAATGGCGACCGACCACAGCTGATGGGATTTAATAATGTCGTGCCACCGGTGCCTGGGGTCGTCAATCTGCTGCCGACTAAGACGCTGAATGCTGGGCATCCAGCATTCGTTCGCGTCACGGACCCGGATCAGAATAGCGATCAAAGTGTGCGTGAAAAAATCACTATCCAGTTAGACGTCAAAGCCAGTGGCGACCGAGAGTACCTGCTGCTGACTGAGACGGGTGTCAATACCGGCGAATTTGTCGGCTATATTCAGACTGCCTTGGGTGATACGCAAACGGCCAGCTGTTTACTGGGCGTGGTGAAAGACGAGATGGTCGAGACCACTTATATCGACGCCTTTGATGAAGCCGACTCAGTTGCTGCCCAGATTTTGGTTGACCCCTTTGGCAAGGTGTTCAGTGCCCGCACGGGAGAGCCGCTTGATGGGGCCACCGTCACGTTGATTGATGTGAGTACCGGTGAACTCGCGAAGGTGTTCGGTGATGGCCCGGCGTTTGCCGACTATCCGAATCCCATTGTGACGGGTTCTATCGTCACCGATGCCGCCGGGCTGGTTTACAACTATCCTGATGGCAAGTATCGGTTTCCGTTCGTTGCGCCCGGTAATTATCGACTCGCTGTGAGTACCCTGGCTGCTGACCTGATCTTCCCTTCGATAGCGAGCATTGAGGATTTGCAGTCATTGCCCGGCGCGCCCTTTGCGCTAGGTGACGGCTATGATGGCGGCGTATTCAATGTGCCGATCGGGCCGCCGGTAAATATTGATCTGCCGGTGGACGAGTCTGTGGGTGATATGTTTGTATCGAAGCAGGCCAGTAAATCCATCGTTGCCATCGGTGACTTCCTGCAGTATCGACTCAGTGTCCAGAACACCTCTGCCACGCAAGTCAGAGGTAGTCTGGTCTTGGATCGACTACCAAAGGGTTTCCGTTACCAACAGGGCTCGCTACGAGTCAGTGGCGAAAAAGTGCCAGACCCGATTGTCAGTGCTGATGGCCGTGAGTTGCAGATCCCGTTGCCGGCGGTTGCTGAGCAGAGTATGGATATCACCTACATTACTGAAGTCACGGTCGGGGCCACCAAGGGTCCGGCGATAAACGAGGCCCGCGTTATCGGTGCGTTGGTCTCGTCGACCAATGTTGCTCAGGCGCGAGTGATGGTCACTGACGAGCTGTTTCGAAACAAGACAATTTTGATCGGTCAAGTCAGTCTGGCCCAGTGCGAAGCTGAACCGGCATCGCCGCAGGATGCTGCCGCGGTCCTTGATGCGGAATCTGATCAGGGTACTGGCTTGGCGGGTGTCCGCCTGTTCCTGGAAGACGGCACTTACGTGATCACTGACGACAAGGGCTTCTGGCATATCGAGGGCATCAAGCCGGGCACGCATGTGGTGCAGCTGGATGTGGATTCATTGCCAGCGCGCTACGAAGCCAGCCCTTGCAATGCCAGCACGCGTTTTGCGGGCTCGCCTTATTCGCAGTTCGTTGATGTGCAAGGCGGAACGCTGTGGCGGGCTGATTTTAAGGTGCAGGAGAAGGCTCCGCCCGAGTCAAAGGTAATCCTGGAACAGACGATCAAAGCGGATAGTGATGGTTTGTGGGTCGCCATCCAGGCGAGCACAGTTGGCGATGTGGCCGTCACCGATGTCAGCGCGATCTATACGGTACCAGATGGCTGGGTGATAGTCCCCGGTACCGGGACTCTGGACGGTCAAGCGCTGAGTCCGAGCGCCACCATTGTTGGTATGGTATGGAAGTTGGGCGATATTCTTCAGGAACAAGAACTACGGTTTGCCCTGGCACCGAAAAGCAATACCCAATCGAGCCCGATGGCGCCTGAAATTGCAATCGAGGTGGTAGACCTGCGCCCCCGCTTTGGTAGCCGCAGTACGAATTTGAGTGCTGCTGACATCCAAGCACTGGATGAATTGATCATTAGCTGGCAGGGCAAGCATTGGGCAGAGATTCAGGTGGTCGGCCATACCGATAATGTGCCCGTGGCGCCACACAATCGACAGCAGTTTGCTAACAATGAGGTTTTGTCGAAGGCGCGTGCCAAGGTGGTTGCGGACTACATAAAAGGTAAGATCGTGGTCGATCAGATTACGATCGTTGGCGTTGGTGATCGCTATCCGATTGCGGTCAATTCTACCGTCGATGGCCGCAGTCAAAACCGGCGGGTGGAAGTTGTACTCAAAGGTGTCGATATTCCCGGTAATTCAAAGCGTATTAACGCGAATGCCGAAATATTAAATGGCGAAAGTACAGTGAGGTTGGCTTTTCAATCAGCTGGCAATAAACGGGGTAAGACCGATTCGGTAACATTGCCCCTTAATCGGTTAGTTGGTGGTTTTGATAGATTGAATGCTACGGTGACAGCTCAGGCCGTTGGCAGCTGGGATGCGATTGAGGCCGAGCTGATGCCGGCGCTTTTGGCTACGCGGGCACCCGACGTGCAAGGCTTGATTTCGGTAGTTGACGGTGCGCACTTGGCCAATGCCTCCAATTCAGTGAGATTTGATATGGACAGCCGCTTGACACCGAAACTGAGCGTCGATGGTGTTGAAGTCTCGAAGGAACAGATTGGATTTAGAATGGAGGATGAGGCCACCGGCAAGACTATTTACAATTATATTGGGGTCAGTTTTGGTGAGCCTGGTGAGCATGAGCTTTTACTGCAGGGCTTTGATAGCTTTGGTATCGCACGCTTGGAGGAGACGGCGAATATCCTGCGGGTCGGCGATATTTTCAGCATTCATGTGGCGGATGTATCGGGAAATATCGCCGATGGCACCAGTCCGGTGAAAATTCGGTTGGAGCTTAGGGACAAGGCCGGTGAGGTGATCCCGGCAGGGTCAGAGCTTCAATACAAGAGCGATGAGCTTCGGCCACTCGAGAAGAATATGCGTCTGTCAGATCTGTCCCTGGCTCGTGATGGCGATTATGTGAAAGTTTCTCGGGAAGGCGTGGTGCTGTTCAATCCGGTTAGTCGTAGTGGCAGTTACCGCGTCAGTTTCAAGCGTAACGATGCGGTTGAAGAGGTTGAGTTGTTTGTCGAGCCGGAAAAACGTGATTGGATCATGGTGGGTATTGCCGAGGGTACCGTCGCCCATCGCACCTTGTCAGGTAATATGCAGGGATTAACTGAGGCTGGCCTTGACGATGAGTTGGATGCGGAAGGTCGCGTGGCGTTTTATGCCAAGGGCCAGATTAAAGGTGAGTATGTATTGACCATGGCCTATGACACCGCCAAGGAAAAGCGCAATGCCCTGCAGCAGACCATTGACCCCAATGTCTATTACAGTCTGTATGGTGACAGGAGTGCGGTTCAGTACGATGCCGCCAGTCGTGAAAAGCTTTACCTGAAACTGGAGAAAGACCAGTTCTATGCTTTGTTTGGTGACTTCTCAACGGGCTTGTCGGGTAACGAATTGTCCACCTATTCGCGGAGCCTGACGGGCATCAAGTCGGAGTACAAGGGCGAGGTGTTCGAGTTCACGGGTTTTGTCAGCGAGGCTAACCAGGCGTTCGTCAAGGACGAGATTCGTGGCGATGGCACTTCGGGTATCTATCGCCTGAAAGCTAACGATGTGTTGATCAACAGCGAGAAGATTCGAATCGAAACCCGAGATCGATTCCACTCCCAAGATATCATCACTGCGCGCCAGATGACTCGTTATGTAGATTACAATATTGATTACGCTGCCGGCACCCTGTTCTTCAAGGAACCGATTTTCAGTCAGGACACGGCTTTTAACCCGGTGTTTATCGTCGTTGACTACGAGCTGGAAGGCAGTGGTCAGAGTAAGCTCAATGCTGGTGGTCGGATCGTCTACAAGCCCAATGAAAATGCCGAGATTGGTGTGACGCTGATCACCGAAGGGGTGCAGGGGCGCGAGGCGGAGTTACGGGGCTCTGATCTGAAATACCAGATAGACGATAATACCGAGGTGCGCGCCGAGTTCGCTGTCAGCCACAGTGAATTGGACGGCGAAACCACCACGGGTTCGGCGGCGTTAGCAGAAATCACCCATCGATCTGAAAATCTGGAAGCCAAAGGCTATATGCGAGAGCAGCAGGGTGGTTTTGGCTTGGGCCAGCAGAGTGGTGGTGAGTCGGGTACCCGCAAGATCGGTGTTGAGTCAACCTATGAAGTGACGGAAGACCTCAGTATCAGCGGTGACGTTTACCGGGAAACAAATTTGCAGAGCGCCAGTAATCAGGATGTTGCTGCGTTGGGCATACAATACCAGGCGGACGAGTATTCGGTGAATGCCGGCCTGCGCACGGCAGTGAGCGACGCCGGCGGGCAAGACCAGGTGTCTAATCAGTTGACCCTGGGCGGTAACTATCGACTGCCCAATGGCAAAACCACGTTGAATGCCAGCGCTGACACACCGTTGGGTGGTCAGGGCCAGGCGGCAAACTTTCCGCAGCGCTTGCGAGTGGGGCTTGATTACAAGCTCAACGACAAGATCACCCTCAAGGCCGAGCAGGAATTTTCCTGGGGCGAAGAATTGAACAGTCAGAAAACCCGTATTGGCATGAATGCCGGGTTGTGGGAGGGTGGTGAGTTGGTCACCAGTGTCAGTGCCGAAGACGAGGAAAATTCTCAGCGCCTGGCGGCGGTTGCCGGTCTCAAACAACGCTGGGAGATGAACGACAATTGGAGCTTTGACTTCGGTGTCGATCGATCCCAGACCGTCAAGGACTCAAGAGCACCGCCGGCCTTGGCGGTGACCACCGTTTATGCCAGCCCGCAGGGTAATGACTTTACCGCTGTCACGTTCGGCTCTAAGTTTAAGAAAGACGCTTGGGACTGGGCGACTCGGGTGGAGTATCGAACAGCGGATACCGAAGACAAGATGAACTTGGCGTCCGACGTCATTCATAACCTGGATGCAGGCCAGCAGTTGCTGGCTCGACTCGATGTCCAAACTTCAGATAGTGATACCGCAGAGACTGAACTCACGGGGGTTCAGTTCGGGTATGTCTATCGGCCGCAAGACAGTCGCTGGAGTCTGTTTAATCGTCTAGACCTGTCTCATGGTTCGACGGCCACGCAGGGCTTCAATACTCGAACTCAAAAAGTGGTCAACAATCTTAATGCTAATTACCTGTGGCGCGAGGATACCCAAATCGCCTTCCAGTATGGCTTGAAGTATGTGGTGGATAACTTCGATCAAGATGAATACCGTGGTTTCACAGACCTGTATGGCGTAGAGGTGCGACACGATATGGGCGAGCGTTGGGATATCGGCTTTCAGGGTGGACGTTACAGTAGCTATGCGGCTGATGTGGCTGACTATTCGTACGGCGTCTCGGTGGGTTACAGCATGGCGCGCAATGTTTGGATGTCGCTGGGCTATAATTTTACGGGTTTTAGCGATCAGGATTTTAGTGCCAGTGACTACACTGCTGAGGGTGTTTTTCTCAAGTACCGTTTCAAGTTTGATCAAAACTCCGGACGTGAATTGTTCCGCGGTGTTGGGTTCGGTAATCGGGACTGATCCACAGCAAGTAATTTGAGTGAGTCGGTTTTGATGGCGAGGAGTGCGCGCGCTGGATTGTTGCAAGTCTTGATGTGCGAGATATTATGAGGCGGCAGGAAGGCGAAAAGGCTGGTCTAGTGAGTCAGTTCCAGCAGGGTGATTGTCTCTGTACCTTCGAGCATGGGCGTAATTTCGGCAATGACCTGGCGGCGTTCAGCAGAGAAGAACCAGCGGTCCCAGTCATCGCGGGATTGCCACTTTGACATAACAATGCGCCGGCGCGGGTTACTCGGGTCCTTCAGTGACTCGCCCGACAGGCAGCCCTCGGCCTTGACGACACTGCTCACGGTGCGTTTGATTGTCGCGTCGTAGTAGTCTTCCAGACCTGGTGCGACGTTTCGCTCGATAAGAACCCTGATCATTAAATTACCCGTGGCAGCAAATATTTTGAGAAAGAAAAGTATACGTTGTCAGGTGCGGAATCGAAATAGCTGGAATGCAATTGTCAGACTGAATATGCCTTTCTAGGAGCGGCGCTACTCGTTATCGAGGTAGGCGCGCCGCTGGAATCCGTGTATAAAGTGCCCTATGGATATAGAAGCAGATTACGACATTGACGCGACCGGCTTGCGTTGCCCCGAACCCTTGATGGTGGTGCGCAACAAGATGATGGATATGGCGTCGGGAGATGTTGTCAAGGTGGTGGCAACTGATCCCTCAACCTCCTGGGACTTCGTCAAGTATTGCAAGTTTTTGAATCACGAGTTGCTCCGCCAGGAGCAGACCGATTCGGTGTATACCTACTGGATTAAAAAGGGCTGACCGATATCAGTAACCTATCCTGCAGCTATTACTTCGCCTATGGCAGCAATATGAATCCAGACCGGGTTAGAACTCGGCAGATGGGTTTTGATCTGCACCTTGCTGGGCGATTGTCAGGCTTTGAGTTGGCCTTTAATAAGCGTTCCCAAAAATATCCCGGTGCGGCATCGGCTAATGTCATGGTGGCTGCTGCTTCGAGTGTGGTGGAAGGTGTGATCTATCGCCTCACCGACGCGGATCAGATCACCGTGATGGATGTTTTCGAGGGTTATCCGAATCTGTACACTCGGGCGCAACAGGCCGTGCAAACTAGCCAAGGGGTATTTCAAGCCTGGACCTATATTGCTAATCCAGAACATGTGGTGGCGGGTCTGAAGCCAGCCAGTTGGTATCTGGCTCACCTGCTCGCCGGTGAGCCGTATTTATCTGCGCCATACCATGCGCGCCTGAAACGCGTCGCCTGCCTGCCCGGGAGCGAGCAGGAGCCAGCGTGACCCCAGCAGCTCAGATCATCCAGATCTTCAATAGCCAATTCCAGGCGAGCCACCAGACTCAGTTGGTGGGTGCGGGTAGCGAGCCTCTGTATCTGCCCGCCAGCGCCACCCATGCCTGGCACCAAATAATCTTCCGTGCCGACTATGCTGCCAGTGCCTTACATGAAGCGGCCCACTGGTGCCTGGCAGGGGCGCGAAGACGGCAACTGGAAGACTATGGTTACTGGTATCAGGCAGATAGAGACTTTGACCGGCAACAACAATTCGAGCAGGTTGAGGGTAAGCCCCAGGCGCTGGAGTGGATTTTCAGTCAGGCAGCCGGCCTGCCATTTCGCCTCAGCAGTGATAACTTCGATGCGGCGAATCTCGATCGCCCTCGTCAGCAAGCGTGGGTTCGCGACCAGGCAATGGGGCTGATCAGTCAGGGGCTGCCCGCGCGGGCGCGACAATTTGCTCAGGCCCTGGCCGTCGGAATGCCTAAGGGCGGTGCCGACTTTGCTACACTGAGCGCCTACGCGCAATTACCGGATTAGTTTTATGACGTTTCCTGCAGGCTACCAGACCGACTCGGGCTATGATCAGGCCGAAGATCATATAGGCCCTTTCTATTTCAAACGTGAGGGCGACGCTTACGAGTTTGCCTTCCTCGCCGGCGCGCAGCACTGCAATGCCAATCAGATTGTCCATGGTGGAGTGCTTATGACCTTCGCCGACTATGGACTTTGCATGGTGGCGACCGACGGCTATGAGACGGAAAGCTGTGTCACGGTGAGCTTCAACAGTGAGTTTGTCGCTGCCGCCGAAATCGGCCAGATAGTCACCTGCCAGGCAGAGGTTATGCGTAAGACCCGCGCCATGGTGTTTGTTCGCGGTCAGGTCTATGCCCAGAACGAGATCGTAATGAGCTTCAGCGCGGTCGTGAAGCGGTTACTGCCTCGTGACTGATACTCTGCATCTGGTGGATGCCTCTATTTATGTCTTTCGCGCCTATTTTTCCCTACCGCCGAGTTTTATCGATCACAGGAATGAACCGGTCAATGCCGTGCACGGCTACACCAGTTTTCTCCTGGATTTACTCGAGCGCCAGCCGGATTATGTAGCCTGTGCCTTTGATGAGAGTCTCAATACCTGCTTTCGAAATGGCATTTTTCCAGCCTATAAGGCCACTCGAGAATTGCCCGATGATAATTTGTTGTATCAATTTCAACAGTGCCAGCGGGCCACTGAATTGCTCGGTATTCGGCACTATGCGCTGCCGACCTTTGAGGCTGACGATATTATCGGCAGCCTCACTCAAGTTTGGCGTGGTTTGGTGAATGCCGGTCGAGTCGTGATTTTGACCCGGGATAAGGATTTGGGTCAGCTGCTGGAGGCGGGTGATGAGCTGTGGGATTTTGCCGCGGATACTCGCGCCGGACCAGCCGGGGTCAGGGAAAAGTTCGGCGTACGGGTCGACCAGTTGGCCGATTACCTGGCATTGGCGGGTGACAGTGTCGACAATATTCCCGGTGCCCCGGGTATCGGCGCGAAAACGGCGGCGACACTCTTGCAGACATTTGATTCACTCAGCGAATTGTTGGCGCGTACGTCGGAAGTTGAGCAGTCGAGTATTCGCGGAGCGAAGAGAATCGCGGCGACACTGGAGAGTCACCGACAGCAGTTGCAGTTGTATCGCCAAATCACTGCCATTAAGTGTGATATACCGTTGGAGCTTGAGTGCATCGACCTGCGCCCGGCACAGAGCGACCCGGCGGCCTTGGCGGAGTTTGCTGACGAGATGCGCTTGAGTGAGCGCTTGCGTAGCCGTCTGGCCCGGCAAGGTGAGGGGTATCTCGTGAGTCGAGATAGATAGCCGCGAGCCAGCCCGGGGTTAGTGCTGAAGGATTATGGCATGAGTGATCACGGGTTTCGAAGGTGAGTGTTATGCCAGGTATCAGCCTCATTGTGCAGCCTAAGTGTGCAGCCCTCAGTGTGCAGCCTAAGTGTGCAGGAATTGCTGAATGATTTTGTTGACGGCGATGGAAGAGCCGCTGCGCAACGCTCGGCGCAATTGGCTGATCACCAGCTTACGTTCCTCAATCACCGACGGACTGAGACCGACGCTGGGGTCGATCGAAGAGACCTTGCTGGTGTTGTCTAACGTCGGTTCAACATAGATTGGATCGCAGACCGCGCTTAACTTCAGGAATGCCTTGTGGGTGAGGCACGCCTGATCAACACCGTCTTCTCGAATGGTGTCGACAAAACGCATATAGCCCTCCTCCTCCAGCCATAGCAGGGCGAAAAAGCCAGAGGTATATCGCGGGCTGTGCAGACCGTATTCGTCTGGCTCATCGATACCGGCAATCTCGTCGACATACAGGGCGAACTTCGATGGAAAATTCGAATAGAGCAGGTTTAATGCCACGGCAATGTGTCGGTAAAAGTTCTCAATATTGATATCAGCCATGGAGTGATTATAGCGTTTGAAATTTTGAGTGGTATGCGTTCTGTGCAGTCGGTAGAAATCGTTTTATCAACGGTGGGCTCGGGATGATCCGGCGGGCAGATTCACCTTGACATATTATGTCGCCACGCTAGAGTTTGGTATTGCTGACATATTATGTCCGATAGCGGGGCGTTGAGCTCGAGGCGATCGGCGTGTTGCAGATTACTCTGGGTGCAGGCATAAGCAATAGATGTAAGCTTGACTGAAAAGCAGCCTAGTGCCGGTATGATTCAGGATAAAACCAGTGCCCAACAAGTGCTCGCTCGGATCAGGGCCCGTCACGCGTAAGGTCGGGCCAGTAGGAGGATAAATGTCGATCAGTGGTCAGTGGGAAAAAGAAAAAAGTGCGCTCAAGGCCGTGCAGGTGGCCTTTGATGTGGGAGATGATGTTAACCAGTTGATTCGATTCGAAGCGCTGACTCAGGGTATTAGTCCGACAGACCGAGTTCGGCAGTTGTTGGGTTTGACCGTGAACGCCCGACCGATGCGTCCGCGGTTGTCAATCTCTCTGTCAGAGCGAGACTTTACCGAACTAGCGGCGCGTTTTGGGGTTGATGCGAGCGATCGACTGAAGATTCGCCAGATGGCCGCTGAAAAATTGATTCAACACCTTGGCAAGGTGAAACGGGATGAGGTAATGCAGGATTAGCTTGCCTCGGTTGGTTGTGAATCAATGGCTGGCCAGCTTGCGACGGATTTTCTGGCTTGTCGCCCTGGTCTGGATAGTGCATGTCGTGAATAGCGCCTATGGCATGACATTCAATGGGCTAGGTATTTATCCTCGTGACTGGCAGGGTTTATCGGGTATCTTCATCTGGCCATTGTTGCATGCCAATTTGGTCCATTTGTTGATGAACACAGTGCCGCTGCTGATTCTCGGTTTCTTCGTTGCGTTGCGCGGTACGCAAGCGTTCATCAAGGCGACGCTGCTGATTATGATTGTCGGTGGGTTTGGTGTGTGGGTCTTCGGTCGACCTGCTTATCATATTGGCGCCAGCGGCTTGGTGTTTGGTTATTTGGGTTTTCTGTTGGCCGTCGGAATTTATGAGAGACGGCTAGGTAGCCTGTTAGTCGGAGCCATGATGATGTTTTATTACGGCGGCATGATTTTTGGTGTCTTGCCTCAGAATGGTTTTGTTTCCTGGGAAGGGCATCTATTCGGGCTATTGGCGGGGGTGCTGGCGGCTCGTTTGTTGGCTAGGCCTGAGCGGTCTCAGCGGATGTAACTGCGCTTCACTATGGGCAGAACGCAGCCCAAATAGTGAAGCGTTTGGTGGTGGGTCACCACTGCCAGTGGTCTTAGCGTAAGACCACCACGTCACACTGGGTATATTGCAGGATCGTCTCAGAGGTGTTGCCGATCACGAAGCTCTTGACGCCCGTTCGGCCAACGGTACCCATTACCAATATCTCAGCCTGGGTTTCGTCTGCGAGGCTGCGCAGGCGCATGGCCGGTCGGCCTTCCTCGATATACAGATAATTGAAGCTAACATTGGCCGCATCGGTGAGCTTGGCAATGGCCTTGCGGGCCACCCGCTCTATGTCATCTCGCAGTTGCTGGAAATCGATGCCCACGGCGGCCTGTCCGGCCCAGGGCTCTAGCAGCGGATAGCTGCAGACGATAGCCAGTTCGCCGCCCAGAATGGAGGCTAGCTGATCGGCTTCAATTAGCACTTTTTTGCTCAGTTCAAATTGATCTTCGTTCAGCGCGTCAATCGCCGCCATGATGATCGGCGCCTTAATCCAGGCACTGGGTTTGACTAGCATCACAGGAATCGTTGTGTGTCGCAGTAGATTCCAATCTTGAGGCGTGCGAATAGAGAGTGCTCTATCTTCTTCGATATTGGTCGCCTTGATGATCAGGTCACTCTGGCTGACCTCCGCCGCATGAAGAATGCCCTGCCATGCATCTTTATTCCAAAGCGTCGCAGAGTCGAGAGACTTGACCTTGTGGCGCACGCCATCAAGTTGGTCTTCTAACCAGCTTTCCGCAGCCGAGAGAATAAACGTCTTTAGTGTCTGATCTTTTTCGACCGCTTGGACGGATAGGTCTGCCAGGCTTTCGTAGACCACATGAATGACCTCAAGCTTGGCATCTGCGGCGTTGGCCAGAATGACAGCTTTTTCGAGAACGAAAGTCGCACCTTCATCTTGTGTTATCGCCACCAGTATTCTTTCGACGCCGAGCATGCTGATAGCCTTGGTAAACTGTGATGCGTGGAGTCTGGCTGATGTGCTGGTGGCCGACATTGATACCGGTCAATGGATGCGGGGCTAAGTGCTTCTAGGCGAAGCGGGTCTAGATTAAGCGGGTCTAGACTAAGCGGGTCTAGACTAAGTGGGTAATGGATTCATTCATTCTCAAGACAGCTTCACTAATTCAAGCGCCGGCGTAGCTTTAGTCGCGCTCGGTGGTCGTTAGAATGTTAACGCAGTGTGGTCATCGCGGTTCACTCAAGCCGATATTGGCGTCACGAACAAAGTCACTATGCCGCAGCCTAAAGAGGTGGTCTGGAGTCGTGAGTGTGTTGAGGTACAACATGACTCAAAGTAAATCTTTTGAGGTTTGACGATGGTTTGAAGATAGTGCTGAAGATGGTGCTGACGATAGTGCTGAAGATGGTGCTGAAGATAGTGCTGAAGATAGTGCTGAAGATAGTGCTGAAGATAGTGCTGAAGATAGTGCGAAAGCTGCCATTGGCAAAGTTCCGCCTGCGTCGACAGTTACCAATGGGGCTATTTGATTAAGTTAATGGCAGATCGCCATTAACTTGTTGGAGCGGGTAAGGAGGCTCGAACTCCTGACCTCGACCTTGGCAAGGTCGCGCTCTACCAACTGAGCTACACCCGCTAAACAACTGACTGCCAATTTGCATTGTAACATTCTACAACACTTTCAAGTTTACAATAGCGTCTTGTTGAGACGTTAAAGCCGGGTTTGAGCCCCGGTACCAGCATTTCCGAACTTAATCTTGATACTGACCGCGAGGGTCAATATCTCAATCAATGCTGATGGCGTCCCCAAGGGGAGTCGAACCCCTGTTGCCTGGATGAAAACCAGGTGTCCTAGGCCTCTAGACGATGGGGACACTCAGCAAACTTGAAGTCGCGAATTCTAGGGAGGTTCGTGCCTTTCGTCAAGGGTAATTCAGCGGAAATGACACAAGAATTTTACAATGTTGCAGGGCTGCATTAAATTCTAACTTGTTAGGGTCGATTGCGGCCCTTTGTCTAGCTGATAAGATACGCTCGGGTCAACCAGAAAACGTCTGCGCAGTGCGTTGCGACCTAGCAGTAGACGATAGCGCATATTGTCACGATTGGTGAGCGTTACCTCTGCTCGGATTTTTTTACCGGCTAACACAAAAGTGGTATCGATAACATAACGGTTTTCGCTATGCCCTCCGGAATCGGTGACATCCCGTCGATCTTTGATCGGTGCCTCGCAGTCGACGTGCTGAAGCCGACTGTCCCGATTCGGGTGCAAGCCAAACCTTACCCACGCCTGGTTATCCATTTCGAATTCTTCGATATAAAAAGCGTGTAGGGCACAAGTTTTCGCGCCGGTATCCACTTTCGCGATAATTCTATCGATGTTCAGGTCTGGCAAAGCGAGCCACTCTCTCCAACCCAAAATCGTTTTATTGTTAAGCATGTTTTCTACTCGGTTTAGTGTTGGTGCTTGAACGTCACTTGACGCGTCTTTGGCTCAGTCATGATCTGCAATGGCACTATTTGCTCGTCAAGCTGATGTGTTCTGGTTGGTGAAGCTATTTTGATGCTATCGGTGCTAAATCCATTTCGGATATTTTCTGCAAGTTATTGCGCGGCTGTAGCATTTTTTTCGTGCCGCCCGCATCGATAATCGCCTGGTGCTTGCTTGCTGCGCCTTACAATAAGCAATATGCGCTGAGTCACCTTTTCATGCAGGGCTTGGCCGATCTGCAAATCGCAACGTTTGATCGATAGCTTGTTGAGCTTTGGCGCCTTGGGTTTTATCCGTGCATCTTTAATCATTTGGTTAAATCAGTTGTCGAAGGTGCGAAGGTTGGTGTAGAGCCTGTCGCTGATATTTCGGTTGCCTGGTTCGTAGTTGCGGCCAATTGTTTGCTGTCGGTTAAAGTGGGGAATATAGCCCCAGGTCCCTATAAATGAAAGGAAATAACCACGGAGCGAGATCTACTCGGCTGTCGCTAGGCCGCGGCGTTAGCGCAATGAGTTCAATAGCGCGAAACCATGCGCCGACCGGCATGAAACTCGCTCGATGCCGTCGGCCCAGCCTAGGCTCGAGTCTAGGCTCGAGTCTAGGACCGAGTTTAGGGCTTAACCTAGAATGTTGCGCTAAATCCCGCATAGAGGGAGGCGGGTTCGCCGACAAAATAACGATCATTGCCAAAGGCGAAGTCTGCGCGCTCGGCATAGCGGGTATCTGTCAGGTTCATGATCCTGATATAAGCTTGCCAGTCGTCGTTAATAGCCAGTGACAGTCTTAAGTTCAGCAAGTCATGGCCGGGATATGCATGCAGGTTTTCAGGGTCTTCGTAATACTTGCCCATATGGACCCATTCGAGTTCTGCGCTATAAGCGTCACTGAATTGCCATTGCACATTCGCGGAACCCATCTGTCGTGGTGCTGTATCAATATCGTTGCCGTTGATCTGTCGCTCCAACGGTTCAGGTTCATTCGCGTATTGGTGGCGCGCATAGCTCCAGAAAATATTAGTTGTCAGTTGCTCGTTCAGATTCTTCGATAAGGTCAGTTCGAGACCGCGGTGGCGAGTCTTGGCGTTATCAACATTGAAGCTGTCACTGTCGCGAAAAATGACGTTTGACTTTTTCATGGCATATAGACTGGCATCATATGACCAGTCAGTCCCACCACCGCGAATACCCAATTCCAGGCTGTCGAGCTGCACCACATCGATATCGGTCACTTCCTGACCACCTTGAAGTCGATACAGTTCGCTCGTTTGCGGGGCTCGAAAGCCTCTGGAAAGGTTGGCGTAGAGTTGCTGCTCGGCGGTGATGAAGTGGGTCAGTCCGAGCTGTGGCGAAAGATTGCTGAAAGTATCCTGGCGGTCGGCAGGGCGGCTGAAACGACAACCGCCGCGTGCGCACGTGGTGCCGTCATCGCGAGTTCGACCAGTGAGCATCAGGTTATCATAATCATATTGGACGCGTTCCCAGCGGGCGCCGGCTGTGAGTTTGGTGGCGTCAGTCAGGGGCCATTGATAGCGGGCGAAGAGGGCTTGGGTATTGGCATCGACTTGGTAATTGTAATGCTCGCCTGCAGGAATCGTCGCTACCAGGAAGTCACTGCCCGCGGTGGGGTCGGGCTGATATTCTCGCAGATCGCCCTCTGTGACCTCGAAATCGGCGCCCACTGTCCAGCGATCCTTGTACCAAGCACTCTGGATTCCGATGCTGGTATGAGCATTTTCCTCCAATGCCTGGCCTGGCAAAAAGTGTTGGATAAATGTCATCTTCGTATCGCGAGCATAAGGCGTCAGGACCAGTTTGCCGGCATTTAGTGGTCGCTCCAGGCGGCTGTAGATTCTTGCGCTGCGACTGTCGCGGAAAGCCTCGGGATTGGGGTTCTGTTTCGCCAGGCTTTTGTCTTTGTACGCCTGTGGTCCTTGAATAAAGCCTGCTGTTTCCTGATTCAGGTTGGTGACAGATAACCCTGTGGTGGCACTGAAGCCAAGCCATTGACCGAGAGCCGTGGCAGAAAGCTTTTGTTGGTCGAAGCCAGATGCGTCTTTGTAGCCGCCGTCGGTGGTACCGTTGAAGTCCAATCTCCAGGTGGGTTGGCCCAGGGTGATCGAGGTGCGGTAGTAGTCATGCGGGCCGGCTTCAAGGCCTGCGCCAGAACTGCCGTCGATGGCTGGCGTGCGAATGTTGATCATGCCGTGCATAGCGTTGGCACCATAGACTGCGCTAGCAGGCCCCTTGATCACCTCGATGCCACCGGCATGCTCTGAGTGGGCATCAAACAGCTGGTTCACGTTACAGAAGCCGCTGGCGCGCAAAGGAATGCCATCCTGGGCCATCAAAAAAGCCCCGCAGGCGCCTGCGCCTGTCAATACGGGTGACCTTAGGGCGGTGAGGTGTTCTTGGCCGTTGCCTCGGCTGATCCACGCGCCTGCGACCCGTTGCATGGCCTCGTTGATGTGTGTTGGATTAATGCGCCTGAGATCACCTGCAGTAATGACGCTGATGTTGGAGTTGACCTCGGCGATGGTCTGGTCAGCACGATTGGCGGTCACGACCACTTCCTCGAGGATGTTGGCTTGGGCGAGAGTCGGTAGCAGAATGCCACCGACGATGAGCGTTTTGGTGAATCGAAGCACGATATTAGCCTGTGAAAAAAAACCCGAGTATACCGATATTTAGAGGCGCCGGGGGGGTGAACTGCCTAAAGTTTAGAAAAGTGACCGATGGCGCAGTATTCCATGCCGTGAGTCTGGAAACGTTGCAAAGTTTTGCGGGAAACGTGAACATGCGAGATTAAATCAAGTGTGAGCATCAAGCCAATGGCCGATGAAACCGTCCTCCCAGAGAAAATCGGGGGGCACTACAACAAAAGCGTAGAGTACGTGACGAGCTATAGGCCGTCGTTGCTGGAATCGATTCCCCGTCAAAATCAACGACAACTACTCGGTCTTTCGGCTGATGCTTTGCCGTTTCGTGGAGTCGATGTCTGGAATGCCTATGAGTTTAGCTGGCTGAACAGCCGCGGTCGTCCTGAAGTGGCCGTCGCCCAGATCCAGGTGCCTGCCAAGTCGATTAATATTATTGAGTCAAAGTCGCTTAAGCTCTACTTGGGTTCCTACTCGGGTACGCATTTTGAGCGGCGGGCCGAGGTGATCAATACCCTGGAGGCTGATTTGACTCTGGCGGCGAGAGGACCCGTGAGCGTCACATTGTTCTCGCCGGACCAGGTTCAACAGCATGGCATTGGCATCCTCGTGGGGCAGTCATTGGATAACCTTGATGCTGAGATGAATGAGTACACCTGGAATCCTGATCACCTGGAAATCGTCAGTGATACGATTGTTCGTGAGTCGCTTTATACCCACCTATTCAAGTCTCTCTGCCCGCTGACGGGCCAGCCAGACTATGCCAGTGTCGTGATTCAGTATCACGGGCGTAACATTAGCCACCGGGGATTGCTGAGCTATCTGGTGTCGTTCCGGGAACATCCTGAGTTTGCGGAACAGATTGGTGAGCGAATTTTTATCGATATTATGAATCGGTGTAAGCCCGAGCAGTTAACCGTCCAAGCGCGATTCACTCGGCGCGGAGGCATTGACATCAATCCGTACCGGTCCCACAGCGACGTGCTCATCTCTGATGTCAGACTCTGGCGACAGTAGTCTGCGGCCGGTGGCGATTTCCGCTTTCGATCTGTCGGCCCGGTATGACTCGTCCCACGGTGTTCAACCTGCGCGGCCCGACCTACGCGGCCCGACCTGCGCGGCCCGACCTACTCGCCCCTACTCGCCGCGGCGGGGGAAGAAGTAGGTTCGTAGCCAGTTCAGCAGCGAATTTTTCGTTAAAACATAGCGGTCAATCTGATCATTCTGGTGTGCCAGCGCGGCGGGGTCGGTAAAGAGGCTGGCGCGGGTGACCAAGGTGCGTGCCGGATCCAGGTGTTTGACTACTCGGGCTGGATTGCCGGCGGCAATGACATTAGCAGGAATGTCATGGGTGACGACGGCGCCGGCACCAATCACGCTATTCTCGCCAATCGTCACACCTTTACAGATGATGGCGCCATCGCCCACCCAGACATTGCTGTTGAGGCGGACCTTGGCGGTTGTCCCTACCGCTCGCGTGCGATCATAAATGTCATGCCAGTCCGCATCAGTGATGTAACTGCCGGCGGCGAGCATACAATTGTCATTGATCTGAACTTCTGATGCAGAATCAATTCTGACGCCCGGACACAGCAGGCAGTTGTCGCCAATTTGGATATGCCCACTGTTGTCTTCAAATTGCCAGGTAGATAGAGACACCTTGCGGTCATCGGCGGTGACGATATGAATGTTCGTGCCAACACTGATGTGCGCGCCGTGCAGACGGATATTCCAGGGTTTCATCAGATGGAAGCCCGAACCCAGGCTCGCGAGCTGCGGCGCGATAAACTGTTGGGCGTAACGTTGCTCAATCCAGAGGTAGAGTTTTTTTAAGCGGTAGGGTCGCTGATCGTGAATCATGGCATCACAGGGCTTGGTATTCGATGGCATTGTAGCAGATTTCAATTTTTTGCCGATTAATCCTTGGTCAGGATAACCCCGCTAGAAAATCCAGGGTTTGCCTGTCGCTCGCATTCACGTATCGTACAGACGTGGGCGTAGACGTATATCTCATACTCGAGTCCAGCAAAGCAAAGCAAACTTTTTATGAAAGGCGATAGAGTCACAAATGGATGCATTAGAGGCGTTACAACAGCGAGTATCTGCCGCCCGGCTGGTGGGTGAAGTGCCAGCCCCCGATGTGCTGGACAACTTGTTTAAAGCCGCGTTACGGGCTCCAGATCATGGCATGTTGAGGCCTTGGCGGTTCCTGACCGTCAGTGGTGATGCGCGTCTGGCCCTTGGCGAACTGTTCCTTGAGGCCCAGCGCGCGGATGTGCCTGAGATGACCGAGATACAGTGTCAGCGGGCTCAGGCAAAACCGTTGCGGGCGCCGTTAATCATTGTGGTCGTGGCGACATTGACGGAGCACCCCAAGGTGCCAGAGTTAGAGCAGTTGCTATCGGCGGGTGCTGCCGCCCAGAACTTATTGGTGGCGGCCCATGCTATGGGGCTGGGCGCCATGTGGCGCACCGGTGCGATGGCTTATCATGACGTGGTTCGTCAGGGTCTGGGGTTGCAGGCTAATGAACGCCTCATTGGTTATCTCTATATCGGTGAAGTGCAGAGCAAGTCACGTTTGTTACCGACCCTTGCGGTGGCGGATTTCGTCACGGCCTGGCCTGGCAACGGTTAATATTATTGCAGCGTCGCGTGTCCACACGCTGCGCGCAGCCCTGAAGAGAATGCGGTGGCAAGAAAAGCGACATCCTGAAGAATCAATCGCGGCCAGGATCGGTTGATCGATGAGCTGATTAGTATTTGTCGAGGCGTGATTGATCAAACACCCACTCGAGAGACCAACTATTTGGTCATCGGTGAGTTGTGTCGTCCAGAATGGGTTCATGCGACCTTCGGTCGCAGTATCGAACGGGCCATTGAACTTCGAGACCAGGGCTATGGGATTCAGATCGTGTCGAAAGAGTGCTGGGTGAATAGCCTGCGTTAGGCGCAGATACATCAGGCTACCTGTGCAGATGCGCTTTTAATCGTAATTTGAGAGCCCTGCGGTAAGGGTATAATCCTGGTTAAACTGGTATCGATATCAATGTTCGCTGACCAATCATGAGTGCTAAGATAGCCCAACTTTTCAACAAAACCTAGCCTGAAATTTATGATATTTCGCCAATTATTTGATGCCGTTTCCTCGACGTATACCTACATATTAGGCTGCGAGGCCAGTCGCGAAGCCGTTGTCATTGACTCTGTGTTTGAGCAACATGGCCGCGATACCGCGTTACTGCGCGAGCTAAATCTGAAGGTTAAGTATAGCCTCGATACCCATGTACACGCCGACCACGTGACGGGCGCATGGCGACTCAAGGAGGCCTTCAACGCGCCTATCGTTTTGTCTGGCGAGTATCATGCGCAGGGCGTCGACATTGAGGCGACTGATGGCATGGTCCTGAGTTTCGGTAACTACGCGCTAACGGTTAGGACCACCCCGGGTCATACCAATGGTTGTCTGACCTATGTCACGAGTGACAAGGCTATGGCATTTACTGGTGATTGCCTGATGATTCGCGGGGCTGGCAGAACAGACTTCCAATCCGGTGACGTGCACACCATGTGGCACAGTATTCGCGAAAAAATCTTCTCCTTGCCTGATGCTTGTCTGATCTACCCGGGACATGACTATCTGGGTCGCACTGTCTCCACGGTGGCGGAAGAAAAGCGCTATAACCCCAGAATTGGTGGCGACGCCCGGGAAGAAGATTTCGTCGGCTATATGCAAAACCTCGGTCTGCCGCATCCGAAATTGCTGGAGATCGCACTGCCCGCTAACCTGAAGTGTGGTGAGCCTGGCGAAGAGTTCGTTCAGGGCCAGATATCCTGGGGGCCGGTGACGGTGACCTTTGCAGGCATTCCTGAATTAGAACCGGATTGGGTGGCGCGTCATCTGCAGGATCTGTATGTGTTGGATGTCAGGTCAAAGCCGGAATATGTTGGTGAGCTCGGGCATATTGACGGGGCGACATTGATCCCGCTGGACGAACTGCGTGCGCGAATCAAAGAAATTAATACGGATAAGCCCATAGTGACTGTTTGCCAGTCAGGTAAACGATCGGCGATGGCAACACAGATATTATTAGCTGCGGGCTTTGATCGCGTCGCCAATATTCCCGGTGGTCTGATCCACTGGTCAAGGCTGGCCTTGCCGGCGCTGGTAGGTGGCTTATCCTGATCGTCGCGGTGGGTCAAAAATCTGATGGGTGATCTTAGTGGTATTACCGTCGTCAGTCTCGAGCAGGCAGTTGCGGCACCTTATGTGTCTGGCCGGTTAGCTGAAGCCGGCGCCAGGGTCATCAAGATTGAGCGGCCTGAGGGGGATTTCGCCCGCGGCTATGACCAATTCGTGCTCGGCCAAAGTGCTTACTTCGTCTGGCTCAATGCCGGTAAGGAAAGTGTTACGCTCGATCTGCGTGATGATAACGACAAAGCCCTGCTGCGCAACATGCTGGCGACTGCCGATGTGTTTATTCAAAACCTGGCCCCAGGAGCGCTGGCGCGGCTAGGTTTTGATCCGGAATTATTGCGAGTTGAGCACCCTGCGTTAGTGATCTGTTCGATTTCAGGTTATGGCGAAGAAGGACCCTACCGGCTACAAAAAGCCTACGATCTCCTGATTCAGGCGGAAACCGGCCTTTGCTCGATTACGGGTATTGGCGAGGAGTTAACTCGAGTCGGGGTGTCAGTTTCGGATATTTCCGCGGGCATGACCGCCTACCAATCGATTCTGCAGGCGCTGTTTGCCCGCGAGCGCGATCCAGATCGCGCCGGACGCCTGATCAACGTTTCATTGTTTCATTCGACCGCTGACTGGATGAATGTGCCTTATCTACAGCATCGCTATGGTCACTTCACGCCGGCTAATCATGGACTCAAACACCCCAGTATCGCACCCTATGGCGCCTTTGCTTGTAGTGACGGCAAAGCGGTATTGATCAGCATTCAAAATGAACGAGAGTGGCAGGCCTTGTGTGAGCAGGTGTTGCAAAATGCTGGCTTGGCAACTGAGTCAAGATTCCAGGATAACGCCGCGCGGGTTGCCCATCGTCAGGAGCTTGATGAACTGGTAGGCCAATATTTTATCGGTTTTACGCGAGACCACATGATCAAGTTGCTGGATGATGCCCGTATTGCCTTTGGCCGCCTGTCAGATCTTGATGACCTGCAGCACCACCCACAGAATCGCTATCGAAAGATTGAGACCCATGACGGGATTGTAGAGGCGCTTGGCCGTGGCGCCGTGACTTCCAGCGACGTGCCAGTGACGCTCAAGCTCGCCGCCTTGGGTGAGCATAACCACCCGCTTCGCGTCGAGTTCGGCAAGCCTCAGGCGGAGTGACGCTTTAGCCGCCGGCGAGTTGCCAACCATCCGCCCCACAGTAAGCGAGTTTGTGTGGCCCGTAGTGCTAGACTCGAAGCTTCACTACCTTCAGGAAGGCTAGATAAATGCTTGAACTCGTGACTTTGCCCCCCGCATTTGGCATGCGAAACATCAGCCCGTTTTGCTTGAAATCTGAAATGCTGATGACCTCGCTGGAAATACCTTTCAAGATGACTCAAGAAGCTGATCCGCGGCAGGCGCCCAACGGTAAGCTACCGTTCTTAGTTGTCGATGGCAAAAGGCTGCCTGATTCGGAATTAATGGCTGTTTATCTCGACGACATTACCCAGGGGATAGTCTACGGCGGTTTGACTCCAGCGCAGAATGGTCAGGGTCTTGCATTAGCGCGCCTGGCTGAAGATCATTTGTATTGGCTCATGGTGGCTAGTCGCTGGCTGGATGATGCTTGGTGGCCAAACATTGTTGAGGGTTTTTTCGGTATTGCCCCGCGTCTCGTTCGCCCCCTGGTTGCCGCTATGGCCCGCCGCGAAGTCTCGAAAGGTTACCGCTTGCATGGCTTGGGCCGTCATAGTTTAGAAGACCAAAAAGCCTTTGCCCTGCGCGACCTGGCAGCCTTGGAAGGTGCCGTGCCTGAGTTGGGATTTTTGTTTGGCGATAGCCCGGGTATTTACGACTTTACAATCGCTGCGCTGATGGCGGGGATTTTTGATAATCAGCCTGCGACTTGGCTCACGACGCTGGCAATGCCCTATGCTCGACTCCATGCCTACACGGAAAGGGTACAGGCCGCCGTGGGTGTCTATGGACGTCCGGTATAGCTGTTGACTGTTTGCTGAGGCGCGCTAGTCGCTGCTCAGCAACGTTTCCGCAATGTCGAGATAGCCTTGGCCGAGCAATTCATCGTTGAGTTCGGCCAAGTTTCGCCGAGTTCTCCAATTGGCTGCGCTCGATTTCTCACTATATTTGAAATCGAATAAACCCTTAGACCCTCGAATCACTCAGCCAGAGATTGCAGCCTGTTGTGGCGCTAACCCGCCCAAAGTCGCCGCGCAAGCTTGTGCAGCTTCTGCGCCCTTGGTTTTGAAATGCTCCTTGAAGAATGCAGGCTGGCCTTCGCTGAGGAAATCATGAGGCGTTAACACCGCTGAAAAAATCGGTACGCCCGTATCCAGCTGGACTCGCATTAAGCCATCAATCACCGCGCTGGCGACAAATTCGTGTCGATAAATACCGCCATCGACCACCAGGCCGGCCGTGACAATGCCAGCATAATTGTTAGATTCCGCCAGTAGTTTGGCGCGTAGGGGGATTTCAAAAGCACCTGGGACTTCAAAAAAGTCGACTTGGCGAGTATCGATTCGTGCAAATTCCTGACGAAACGCATCACGTAATTCATCAACGATATCGCGGTGCCAACAGGACTGAATGAATGCGACGCGATCACGGTTGGTGGTGTCTGAAAAGTCAGAATTGAAGGTGGTCATCTGTTGCTTGCCTCTCATGTTAAGTTAAACAACAGGGCAAACGAGGACGTCTATCTCACACGATCTGCAGGGTTAACCACAGCGTTCAATTGACCTCACTCTCATAACCAGACTTTAACTGTCGGCCCCGGAATCACACCAGGTCTGCTTGTCCCCTTGTAACACGTTATAGCCAGTTACAAGGGCGCCCGCGGGCTACGCTTTCACGATTACCGCCGGTGGGGACTTTCACCCCGCCCTGAGAATCACCATCTAGGATGGTGATGCAGCTGAGTATACGGAAAGTGATATTTGTTGTACACAGGCGATGAACACAGACAATAACCGCGGGTAGGGGATAATCCCGCCTCTCCAAGTAGCCTTGCTCAAAAGTCCAGGTCAGGCGACCATGGCCAACCTCTGTTTGGGGCTTGTACGGCCCAATGACCTGTTCGGCCGTGTAGGATGTAAGCCAAAAACCGGCCTGTCCCGAAGATCTCGATAAGATGACTCACACGATTGCGAAACGGGTGCCCAGATATCTTGAGGGCTCAAGGTGCCGCTATCGGGATGCTGAGTCTGAGTCTGAGTGTCTGGGTCTGGTGCCAGAGGCCGACCATCGTATACGCTCGCGTTATTGACGCTTTAATAGCTTGTGGGGTGAGTTTAAGGGCGTCTAGCGGCGCTTGACCCAAAGCCACGGGTAATTTCGCCTCGATTTTACCGAACTTTCTCGCTACGGGGCAGATCTCACTATCCGCCACGAGCAAGGCCTATTCGGTGACATAGTCGCAACGCTTGAGGCGGGTCTTTGCCTTAGACAGACCCGAACTCGGCACGATAGCAAAATGCGATAAGTGCGTTGGCAAAGTAAAGATCATCGCGTGTATCGAAGATCCTGGGGCATAAAAAAATATTGAAGTATCTTGAACTTGATGAACCCTCTCGAGCGAGAAATCGTTCGCCGTCAGCAGATCTACTCGATCATCTCGCGAAACTGTTCAGATATTTGCCAATACTGGCGGGATACTGCTCGACCTGGCGGTGGGGAATGCAACGTGAGCTTGTTGATCTGTGTGGCCTGCGTCGTAAACTCGTCAGGAACCAACAGTATTCTACTCATATTAAGCAGATATGCTCCGTGTTTAGACGGATCATGTACGTGTCTGACGAAGTAGGGCGGGGGTTGATTCTTCTTATTCCCATGCGCCGTTTGACGCCACTCTTTCCTGCCTTGACCGATTTTGACTAAATGTGGCTTACTAGTGGCATCTTCAACAATCAGCAAAAGGAATCAAGCGATGGGACGATTAGACGGCAAGGTTGCACTGATTACTGGCGGGGCACGTGGGCAAGGCGCGGCAGAAGGCAAACGATTTCGCGCAGAAGGCGCAGAGGTCTATCTGACTGATGTTTTGGTCGATGAAGGTCTAGCGACCGCCGCCGAGATTGGCGCGACATTTATTGAGCACGATGTTACTGACAGCGATGCTTGGGCGGCAATTGTCACTCGTATTGAAAACGAACAGGGGCATCTTGACGTGCTCATCAACAACGCGGGCATCTTCCACATGGTGGGTTTGGCCGACACCGAGCGGGCGCTCTGGGACCGTACCATTGCGATCAATCAGACCGGCGTGTTCCTGGGTCTGCAGGCCGTCGCCGCCATCATGATCCGGCAGAAATCAGGCTCCATCATCAACATTTCGTCCATCGCCGGGTTGCGCGGCGCAGGCGGCGCCTTTGCCTACGGCGCCAGCAAATGGGCGGTGCGCGGCATGACCAAAAGCGCAGCGCAGGAGTTGTCACCCTATGGCATCCGGGTTAATTCCATTCACCCCGGAATCATCGAAACCAAGATGGTCGACGAATTCAGCCGTAAAGGCATCAACGAAAGCATACGCGAGCGGATTCCCATGGGTCACTATGCAGATGCCTCGGAGGTCGCAAACCTGGCCCTGTTCCTGGCTTCCGACGAAAGCAGTTACTGCAGTGGTTCGGAGTTTGTTATCGACGGTGCGATGACGGCTTAAACTCACAGCGGCGTATAAATGGGGTCGGGGTAAAATTTACATTTATAAAGCTAAGCCCCTCACCGCGGCAGATGACCATGGCCCCGCTACAGGGATATATAGCTGCGTATAAATGGGGTCGGGGTAAAATTTACATTTATAAAGCTAAGCCTCTCACCGCGGCAGATGACCATGGCCCCACTACAGGGATATATAGCTGTGGTCAGACTTTTCAGGGTGTGGTGGGCTGTAAAGGAATAAATGGGGTCGGGGTAAAATTTACATTTATAAAGCTAAGCCTCTCACCGCGGCAGATGACCATGGCCCCGCTACAGGGATATATAGCTGTGGTCAGACTTTTGAGGGTGTGGTGGGCTGTAAAGTAGATGTAACCTGATTCGACTTAATAGGCTTCTCAGGCAGCCTTAGCCAATCAAAAGTATTAAGAACAAAATTCCTCCAATCGAAAGATAAGTGATTCATGGTTACCTTACTTTTTTTACCTTCGTCATTATCAAAAACCATAGCTAAAAAGCCATTGGAATCTCCAAACGCCGCAATTTTTCCTTTACCAAATTGACCTACTAATCCCTAGGAATCACCGCTGGGTAATCCCTCCTCTAAGTAGTCTTGCTCAAAAGTAGAAATTTCTCGTAGTATTTGCACAGGAGATTCTGCATGAAGACATCAAGATTTACCGATAGCCAGATACTGGCCATCCTGAAGCAAGCCGAGGGCGGCCTGCCGGTCCCGGAGCTATGCCGAGAGCATGGCATGAGCAGCGCGACGTTTTACAAGTGGCGAGCCAAATTTGGCGGCATGGATGCCTCGTTGATGAAGCGTATGAAGGAGCTCGAGGACGAGAACCGCCGCCTCAAGAAGATGTATGCCGAGGAGCGACTGGTCTCAGAGATCCGGAAGGAGGTCATTGAGGGAAAGTGGTAAAGCCATCTTGCAGACGCAAGGTGGCGCAAATACTGGTGGCTGAACGTGGTTTATCTATCCGTCTGACCTGCCGCATTCTCAGTGTCAGTGAAACCTGCTATCGCTACCAGGCAAAGCTCAGTGATGAAAATGCGAAGATAGCGGACTGGCTGATTCGATTGACCCAGTGGCAGCGCAACTGGGGGTTTGGCTTGTGCTTTCTGTACTTACGTAACGTTAAAGGCTATGGCTGGAACCACAAGCGTGTGTACCGAATATACCGGGAACTGGAGCTCAATATGCGCATCAAGCCACGAAAGCGGTTAGTCAGGGAAAAGCCCGAGCCGTTAGCTGTACCTGTTGGTATAAACCAGACCTGGTCGATGGATTTTATGCACGATCAATTGGCCGATGGCCGTAGCTACAGGTTGTTCAATGTCATTGATGACTACAATCGTGAAGGCCTTGGTATTGAAGTCGACCTGTCATTGCCTTCATCACGTGTTGCACGCGCCCTGGATCAGATTATCGAGTGGAGAGGTAAACCTCGGGTTATTCGTTGCGACAACGGGCCAGAATACATCAGTGAATCACTAGCGGAATGGGCTAGGAATCACGGTATCGAGATTGCATTTATTCAACCTGGCAATCCACAGCAGAATGCTTACGTGGAACGCTATAACCGGACGGTTAGGTATGACTGGTTAGCACACCACCTGTTTTCATCGATCAGTGAAGTTCAGGACTTTGCGACGACCTGGCTTTGGACTTACAATCACGAACGGCCGAACATGGCCCTGGGCGGTATCACCCCCAAACAGAAGTTGGCCATGGTGGCCTGACCTCTACTTTTGCAGCAAGTTAAAAAAGGGGGGATTACCGTGCCGCAAGGCCGGCAAAGATGGCAGAACTTAAGGTGCTGGCCAAAAATGACAGTGTATTGGCCATGCAGGCCAATGTTTCAAATTTCAAATCGGCACAATCTAGTTGTGGGAGAATTAGCGCAGTCCAAATTGGCTGATCGCTGACCATAAATTTTAAGTTCCTTAAAATAAAGGACAATCCAATGCCTAGTAAAACTTATAGTCGATTAGTGATCATCGGTATCCTCGCGAGTGTAGCTGTCTTGCCCACTGTATTATCAGCAGATGAAATGGTGCTTGAAGAAATAATAGTCACGGCGCAAAAACGCAGTGAAAGCGTACAGGAAGTTCCTGTTGCTATTTCTGCCTTTAGCGCAGAGATGGTAGCTAATACGGGTGTAGATACGATTAATGATTTAATTCCAATGATCCCTGGGCTAAACGGTTCCAGTGCAGGTATTGCTACCAATGCCTGGGGTATCCGCGGTATCAGCACCAATGACTGGAGTGCTGGGTCTGAGCCCAGTGTCGGTGTATTTATTGATGATGCCTACATTGGCCGTAACGTGCTGGCGACGGGCGCGTTTTTTGATATAGCCCAGATAGAGGTGGTTAAAGGTCCTCAGGGAACACTTTTTGGCCGCAACTCATCGGTGGGTGCAATCAGCCTGACGACTAATAAACCAGCGGATGAAGATTCATTAGATGTTGGCCTAGCCGCAGGTTCAGAGGGGCAAAAAGGCTATAATCTAGTTGCTAATATGGCCGGCGATAATGGGTTAGCGGTTCGCTTTGCCTATCACGGCTCGCGCCTAGATGGTATTTGGCAAGATGTTCCCAATAGCCGCAATGCCTTTACAGATCGTGATGATATGCGACTGTCTGCCAGTTGGGATGTCTCTGACAATCTGGATGCGCTCCTGACTTACAGTCGTAGTGACTCTAGTTCAAATATGGGCGGTACCTATAATGCTGGGTTGTCCACCGTTGCGCCAGGCCAAGAATTTCCTGATCAAATTGCAAAGAGCACAGAGGATGCCGAGGCTGCGGAATCAGATGGTATTAGCATGCGGCTAGTTTGGAATCTTGGCAATGACATGACATTGACCTCGATTACTGATCGTCGCAGTTTTGATTATTCTTATGCTCAGGACGCTGACGGTACAGCTGACGATGCCTTAATTGATGCGGTCTTTGCTATTGGCGCTGGTGGCTCATCTCTAGAGTTTGGTAATGTCACGGTACAGGACAGTTTCTCACAAGAGTTCCGTTTAAATGCCAGTACAGACAATAGCGATTGGTTTGTTGGTGTGAGCTATTTCAATGAAGACATTGCTGAATCGACACGTCTTGACCTAATAGGTACAGCTTTGGGTATGGCGGTCTTAGCTCAGGATTTAACGCTGACTAAAGGCGAGACCAAGGCGTTGGGGATTTATGGTGACGTCACTTGGTCAGTGACCGACCAATTTAACTTAACTGCAGGCTTACGCTGGTCAGACGATGAGAAAAGTTGGTGCACCGATGGTGATGCTGGCATTTTCCTAATTGCAGTAATTACCCTTGAAGAACTCTGTGCAACTCAGAGTTGGTCTGAAGTCACTCCTCGTTTAGTGGCAGATTACAGCCTATCCGATGACGTGATGCTATATGCATCTGTTTCAAAAGGTTACAAAGGCGGTGGTTTCAATACCGCAGCGGCAGATTTTGATGGCGACTTTGTGGGCGATGCAGTAGCTGGCTTTAATCCTGAAATAAACCAGGCATATGAACTAGGTCTAAAGTCCACAATGGCGAATGGCCGTATGCAGTTTAATGCTGCGTTGTTTTCTAATGACTACGAAGATCTGCAGCTACTCTCCGCAACTTTGGGTGGCATCTTAGTAGAAAATGCTGCTGAGGCTGACACTCAGGGCCTCGAGTTAGAATGGACTTATCTTGCCACCGAAAACCTAATTTTGCGTGCCAATATGGCGGTGCTTGATTCTGAGTTTACCGCTGGCGCTTTTAGCGGTAATGATCTTCCTTATGCGCCAGGCAACTCAGCCACTGTGAGTGCTAGTTACCAACAGGGTGCAATCAATTACTTTGTTATGTACACAAAGCAGGATGATTTTTTCTACGACGCGGGTAATTTACTCGAGGAGAAGGGTTATGCTCTGCTTAGCGCAAAGGTTAGCTATGCGCCTGAAGGTAGTAACTGGGATATGGGTATTTCGGTCCAAAATGCAACGGATGAGGATTATGCCGCAGCGCGAGCGGATATTGGGTTAGGCACTGCAATTAACCGCGGTATGCCAAGACTGGTTAAATTTGATATAAATATGCACTTTTAATATTTTGTTAGCAGTGATTTAAATAGATGCTGAAAACACAGAGCCGCTTCCTCGATACAGTAAAGAGGGGGGCGGCTTTTTCACATATATAGCATCATCTTTCAACGTCATCCCCAAAATTTGCTAAAGGCAGGCTAACTGGTTACATTTGGTTGATACTTTTGTGTGTAAGTAATTAAGAATAAGTTCGCTGAAGAGAAACAAATGCCAAACGCTAACCGTGGAGCTGGTGTAGTCAGTCGACTGGATGCCATTCCAATAAATTATCTAGCCCGAGCCGGTGAAGTTATGTCGGAAGCGGGATTCTCTATTGATGCCTCTCTTACAGGCAGTAATCTGCAGCTTGTCGATTTACAAAATTCCGAAGCAGAAATAGATAAAGATGATTATTACGTTATTTTGGAAGCCATTATAAAAGCGGTCGATATAGACGGTTTTGGTTTAAGGGTAGGGTACAAGTTTTCCGTCGGCGACTACGGAGTTTTGGGTTATGCTTTTTTAAGCAGCCCGACATTAATGAGTGCCATAAAAACATTCTTTCGCTATCAAGCCGTTGTCGGTAATAGCGCTATGTTTGAAGAGGAGATCAAGCTTGAGGACAGCAGGGTTGTTATAACAGCCACTTCGCATCTTCCTGAGGGAGCTTTAAATCGCTATGAAGTTGAGTCTTCTTTTGGTCAGTGGTCAAAGACGGCTGAATCGATCAGTATGAATGGGGCGTCGCTAGATTTCACCCAGGTGAACTTCAAATTTCCCAAGCCTTCTTACTCTTCTATGTACGATGATATGTTTAATTGCGCCGTGTATTTCGGTCAACCAGAAAACCAAATTATTTTTGATCGCGAAACTCTAGATCAACAATTCACCATGGCCAACGAGGTCACTGCCAGCCTTTGTGAGAACCAATGCCAAGAGATTTTGCAGAATCTTAAAAAACAGGGTGGGTTAGTTGAAGATGTTAGGCGGATCATTATCAACAACCCCGGGCAGCTTGCTCAGCCTGAAAATATTGCAGCTCAATTAAATATGAGTTATCGAACGTTGCGTCGACGGCTTAATACAGAGGGATTCTCTTTTAAGCAGATTCACAAAGAAGTGGTCATGGGTCTTGCCACTGCCTATTTGCGGCAAACAGAGCTCTCTACCCAAGAAATTGCATTCCTTGTTGGCTATTCTGAAGTAGCTAATTTCCACAGAGCCTTTAAAAGTTGGTTTAATCAAACACCTGGTGCCTATCGCCAGAGCCGTGATCAGTCTATTTAATCCGCCAAATCTCTTATAAGGCCATAAATGATAACGGGACTATGTTTAATCGACGGTACTATATAAACCTTCATTGACGAATCATCAACAGCCTAATCGAACTGAGGGTAAAACCATCGCAGATCTTTTCCAGTCGGTTTCATTTAAGCGAGCGTCAGCCGTCGTATGGTTGGCGATGCTGGGCGCCTTAGTCGCCAATATCCAACCAATGTTTTTGGGCGCAATTGCCGAGGTCTATGGCTTTAACGGATCTCAGTTGGGGTTTATCGGCGGAGCTGAATTAGGTGGGGGCTGTCTGGCCTCTATTTGCGCGCTGTATTGGTTTCCCCGGGTTGATCTGGGCAAGGTTATTACCTTAGCGCTTGTGGTGTCAGTGTTAGGTAATTTACTGACCCCGGTTGCGACAAACTATTACAGTTTTCTACTCGTAAGATTTTGCACCGCATTGTTTGGCACCGGCGTTTTATACGCAATTATATTGGGCGTGATAGGGCAGATGAATAATCCTGAGAGACTTATTGCCAGCGCAATCATTCTCCAAGTGGCCTCTGTGGCTGCCTTTATGATTCTCATTCCTGTGCTGGTGGCGAGCGGGGGCATGACCCCTGTCACGTTATGCGTTGCAGCTTTGATGGCCACGGGATTATATGTCAAAAGATATCTAGTGATACCTACTGACGAGAGCCCTGACAAACCTATTATAGGGAGTTTACGAACGCTTATTTGGGGTCTACCCGGTTTAGCTCTGCTAGGTATCGTGGTATTTGACACTGGTATTTCCAGTATCTGGGCGTTTGCCGAGCGGCTAGGTAGTGGCGCTGGATTTTCGATGAGCGACAGCGGAATGGCATTAGCTATCGGCAGTGTAGTTGGTGTGACAGGTGCAATTTTTTCGGCTTATTTGGGCCTGCGTCGTGGTCGTTATATGCCCGTTATATGGAGCATTTTAGGATTACTTATTGTTTGCTATATGTTTACAAAGATTGAAAATTGGTTCAGCTATATGATCGCCATTGGCCTACTAAATTTCTTTTGGAATTTTGCTCTTCCCTACTTGCTAGGCAGCGTTGCCACGTTTGATAAGACGGGTCGTTTAATGGTCTTGATCCCTGCAGCACAGAGTGCAGGTTTTGCTGTCGGGCCTATTCTTAGCGGACTATTTATTGTAGGCACTGATTACAGTGTGTCGGTGTTGATCGCCGCGGGCAGTTTTTTACTATGCGCTGCCATCGTAGTACCAATACTTTTACGGATGGAAAAAAAGCAGGTTGGCCAAAAGTGACAATTTATCGACCATAACCGACATAGTTGGTTAGCTTGAGGAGCGTTAAGCTATGCATAATCCCAAAAACAAAGTATAGATAAAGTGAATATAAGGTTAGATTTATGACCTCAGAGCGTAGACAAATCAATCAGTTTCTTAGCATTCGTCAGGATAGGTTATTTTTAGAAAATTGTGATCTCACTGAGATTGCCAAGCAGTTTGGCACTCCATTATTTGTTATTTCAGAGTCCCATCTGCGCAGTAATTTGCGTCGCTATAAAAATGCCTTTACGAAGTATTGGCATGAAGGGCCTGTGCGGATAATGCCATCCTTAAAAGCCAGTCCATTATTAGCCATTCGCAAAGTACTTAGTGATGAAGGTTGTGGTTGCGATATATTTGGCCCCGGAGAATTAGAATGTGCTCTTCGCGGCGGCGTTAATCCAAGTGAGATTTCTGTTAACGGCTCTATAAAAGATCGCGAGATTATCCGGCGTGGTATCGATATAGGTGCCCGTATTGTTCTGGACAGCCCCCGTGAATTAGAGATGTGTGAGGAAGAGGGGCGAGCACTGAATAAGATCGCGAGGGTGATGTTTCGTATCAAACCGGTGCTGTCCAATGTAGGGGTAATGTCTGACTTTGCCCCCGACTATGAAATACGTGATTTAACTCAGCTAATTAAATATGGTATCCCAACCGCTGAGCTGTTGCCTATGTGTACAAGAGTTATGCAGTTAGACCATGTCGAGCCGATAGGCATTCACGTCCATATCGGACGGCACAGTAGCCAACTTGAGGTCTGGGAGTCGCTGGTGACCCAAACTGTATTATTAACCAAGCAGATGAGCGAGTTAATGTCGGGATGGATTCCGTCCGAAGTTGATTTTGGTGGCGGATTTCCCAGCTTTCCAAATACTGACCCGGATGTGTACGTTAAAGGTTACTCTGAACACCAAATTGAAGACTATGCAAAAGTTATAGTCACAACATTCCGGCATACCATGGCGACAGTCAATCTAGACTGCGCTGGAATTACTCTGGAGGTAGAGCCAGGTCGGGGTTTACACTGTGACACAGGTGTCCATCTGACCAGCGTTAAGAATATCAAGCAAGAGGATGGCGAGCGAGCGCGTAAATGGGCAGAAGTTGATACCTCGGAAGTGTTTTTAGGCGTGCCTGGGCTCAGCGAAGAAGATCCTTTCGCCGTGATGGTTGCTAATAAAACCGATCAACCGAACAGTATTATCACGGATATTGTGGGCCTTACCTGCAATGCCGATCGACTTTGTAACCAGATCGAAACACCAGTATTAGACTGTGGCGATGTCCTGGCGCTGCTAAATACCGGCTCTTATATCGAAGCGATGGCCGCCAACTTTAATGCACTACCACGACCTGGGTCGGTTCTTGTCAGCGATACTGTGGCTGAATTGGTCAAGCGCCATGAAACCATAGATGATGTGCTCGCTCGCGATATTATTCCGGAGCGTTTAAAGTAAATAAATAAAGGGTGATTAAGTGACTAAACCAGGTAATTTAAAATTAGGCTTACGCGGCATTCATCACCTCGCTATTTCAGTTCCATCTCTTGTAGTGGCTAAACAATTCTATTTAGAGACTTTAAGGTTTACTCTGGCCGACGAAATTAGTTTTGGTCCAGATCAACAGAGCGATCAGGTGCTGGGGCTTAAAGATGCACGCTGTAGCAGTATTTTGGTTAACGCGGGCAATATCTTCTTAGAGATATTTGAATTTGATTCTACTGCAACACTTCGTCAGGACGACAGACCCTTGAGTGAGTATGGTTATACCCATTTCGCCCTAGATGTAGAAAACATTCAGCAGGCTTTCGATTATCTTGAGGAGGCGGGTGTCAACTGGCACCATAATCCGGTAGATACCGGCGATGGTTATTGGATGGCCTATGGACGCGACCCATTTGGTAATGTGATTGAAATCCAGCAGCTTGCCGACGGCAGTGCCTATAGTTTAAATCAGTTAAACGGAGTCATATTATGAGCGGCGTAGTGCCCATTAGTTGGGCTGACTACAGTAAATGTGATGCGACAGACCTTGCTAGACTAGTAGCTAATGGCGAAGTCAGTGCCAAAGAGTTGGCGACTCAGGCGGCGATGGCCGTAGAGTTGATTAATCCTGATATTAATGGCGTGATTGAAGTTTTCTTGGATACATTGGCAGACCCCTATAAAGATGGAATGAATGCTCAGGGACCCTTTCACGGGGTGCCGATGATGATTAAAGACCTGGGTTCAAGAATGAAGGGCCGCCAGCAAGAGGCAGGCTATGCTTGGATGGATCAGCATATCGCCGAGGAAGATGATTGTTTAATTAAAAATTTCCGCACTGCTGGCTTTAATCTGATCGGACGCACCACCACACCAGAAGATGGTATGGCCGCTGTCACCGAAACGATTAAATTTGGTATTACTCGCAACCCCTGGAACCTCAATCACTCGTCTGGAGGATCATCTGGCGGTTCAGCGGCATCAGTAGCTTCGGGTATATTGCCTGTATGCAGTGCCTCTGATGGTGGCGGCTCGATTCGCTTACCAGCCAGCTGGAATGGTTTAATTGGCCTCAAAAATACCAGAGGTCGCTTACCCATGCCCACTGGCGTGCATGAGGCTTCGCTACCCAGTGCCGTTGAGGGAGTAGTGACACGCTCAGTTCGCGATACCGCCGCGATTCACGATGCTATTTGTCATAAACCGTTGGGGACAGGGTTTATGCCCTATCCTAATACACAGCCATTACTATCAGAGCTAACTACATCGACGCGTAAATTCAGGGTTGCTCTAAGCACAGGAAATTGGTCACGAAATGACGTAATACCGGCAGAGTTGATTCAACGAACTAATCAAGTAGCCAGCTGGTTAGAAGATAATGGGCACAGTGTCGAGCTTGTCGATGACCATACCATCTGTGATTTTGAAACCCTTTTTGAAGCGTACAAGGTGGGTAATTGGATTGCGCCGTTGAGCAATGTAATACCACAAATGGCCGACGCCTTTGGTGTTACCCTAACGCCAGAAAACACCAGTTATCAGACATTACAGATGATCAAGCTGGGCAAGGGCACTACCTATGCTGACTTTGCGATAGCGATGGATAAAAACGTGCTGATAACACGACAATGGGGACAGTTTTGGGAGCGGGGCTTCGATCTTCTCTTGACGCCTACCATGGCCGATCTTTGCCCGCCCGTAAATAGCGAGAAATACGCTTTGGCTAGTCCGTTGAGTTTTGAGCAATTTTTTGATCATGCCATGGATCTCTGCCGTTACGTTATGCCAGCTAACGAAACTGGCTTACCCGCGATTTCACTGCCAGCTGGTTTGGATAGCAATGGCTGCCCAATGGGAGTGCAGTTCTATGCTCCGTGGAATCATGAACATGACCTTATTCATATAGCAGGGCAGATGGAGCTGGCTATGCCCCACAGGTTTAATTGTTTGGCTCCGTTAAATGTGGGTAGGTTGTAAGACATGGACATCGATAAAGATCGATATTTAGAAACATTGTGGGATATTGAGCAGATTAAAAAATTGAAGGCACAATATTGTCTGTATGCAGATTCCGGTGACCATGCCGATGAGTTTGCTGGGCTATTTTTGCCTGATGCTGTTCTTGATGAAGGTGAGGACGGCGTATTTACAGGCCGTGAGGAAATTTGTCAGATGTATAAGAAAATCTGGCCTTATTTTTCACTCAACCAACATCTGGTATTTAACCCTATCATTGACATTAATGGTGACACTGCGACCGGAGACTGGCGGCTTATGCAGCTTTGCAGCACCAAACATGAAGACGGGGACAAGGCTTTTTGGGCTGTGGGGTATTACCGCGAGAAGTACACAAAGGTTGAAGGTCGATGGTTTTTTTATCATGTACTAGCTAGAGTCCATTTTTGTTGCCCCTATGAAGACGGTTGGGCGAAAACCCCTTTTGGAGAGTTACTCTCCACGGCGGCGCTGCAAGACTTGGGCCTTGCCTAATAACCAAATACTGTATATAGCTTTACACCCTGAATCACCTGCAGTACTAGTGCTGTTGACGGCGGGATGAGTCTAGGCGCCCAGTAGCAGGTATAAACTAAAAAGGGATTCCCATCCCAATTAGTTCCCCGTCACGAAGGGAGAAACAACTCTGGCTTTGATGTTGTGGACTTCCCAGACTTTACTAGACACTGACTAGCCTGGAAAAATAGTCTTCTTCAAACTGCGCTGGAGAAACACCTCCCGTGTGACTATGTCGTTTAATCGGATTGTAGAACATCTCAATAAAATTGAATATCTCCGTCTTTGCATCGTCTCTTGTTGAATATATCTTCCGCTGAGTTACGCGTTTTTTAAAGGTCGCAAAGAAGCTTTCTGCAACAGCGTTGTCATGGCAATTTCCTCGGCGACTCATCGATGGCTTGAGGTTGTTTGCCTGTAAGAATGCCACGTAATCTGCGCTGCTGTATTGGCTTCCTTGATCGCTATGAACCAATACGGTCGCTTTGGGCTGTCTCTTCCACACCGCCATCATCAGGGCTCGAATCACCAAATGCCGGTCAATGTTTTTATCCATTGACCAGCCAACTATGCGTCGAGAAAACAGGTCTAGCACTGTGGCCACATACAAAAAACCTTCGTAAGTTCGCACATACGTAATATCACTCACCCAGGCTTGGTTCGGCATATCAGGGCTAAATTTACGATCTAGAATATTGCCGGCAATGCTACCGAGCTTTCCTCCCTTCATATAGCGACGCTTGTAGCCTATTTGGGCTCTAAGCCTGTTCTCTCGCATAATCTTCGCCACACGATGAACGCTGCAGATTTCACCCGCATCACGAAGATCTCTGTGAATCCAGGGACTGCCATACGTGCCTCCACTGGCTATATAAAATTCCTTTATCCGGGCTAACAAGCGCTGATCTTCGATGGCGTGATTGGACAAGGGTTTATCCAGCCATGCATAGAATCCACTGCGATGCAGTTTGAAAACGCGACACATGGCCTGAATAGAAAATTCGTCTCGATGATCATGAATGAAGGCGTACTTTACCCGGGGTCGTTGGCAAAGTACTTTGCGGCCTTTTTTAAAATGTCGCGCTCCTCTGTCATGCGTTTTAGGTCGGCCTTAAGACGGGCGTTCTCTACCGTAAGGTCGGCCTTGTCAGCTTGTCGAGGGCTTGGGTCTCCATACTTCTTTAGCCAGAGATACAGGCTGTGTGTGGTGGTGCCAAGTCGCTTAGCAACTTCGCTAACTGAATAGCCTCTGTCAGTGACCTGCTTAACCGCCTCTTTCTTGAATTCATCTGTATACCGTTTGCCTTTCATAAACACCTCTCATAGAGTTACATTTTAACGCTATTTGGTGTCTAGCAAATCCTGGGAAGTCCAGTCTAACCGATGAGCCGGAACACTCTACCGAACACAACAATCATCAACTGTAGGATATGCTCCTGCAGTAGCGTCAGAGAAGAGCGGTGAGGGTATTGGTTGATTCAGACCCAAACACAAGCCGGCCTGAAATCACTCTTCCGAGTCTGTCGCCGGTTCGACTACCTCACCGTTTGACACCTTCACCAGTTATTCGCGCAAAGCCTCCAATTCACTGCGAAGATGCTTTTCTTCCTCGGCCAAACGGGTTCGCTTGTCATCTTCCATAGCTTGTTCGGCACACAATTTCGCTGCCTCATCCCACCTAAGATCATTGACCAACGCAATCACCACCGTCTTTTGTGACTCGGGATCGATAAGCTCGTCTTGCTTGTCGATGATTTCATCTAGCTGATTATTAAGCCTGAGCATTTGCTTGGAAATATCAGTTGACGAATTGATGTTCATTACACTGGAATTGTCTGGGGTATAAGTATTTGAGATATCTTGCGAACTATCTATCTGTGTATTGGTATTGACATTGCTATCAATCTGCATTGAATTGTCAGTATTGTTTGTAGTGGTGGTCGTATTCGTAACGTCCGTGTTCGAAACGTTCGACTGTGAACTTGATTGGTTTGTTGCGGATGAGGAGTTACTGTCCAAAAATCCCCCGTGGGCCACCCCTACAACACCGACTAGTAAAACCAACGCAACCATGAATTTCTCTAACATTGAATCCTCCTCTAGTAATTAACATCCTTGTGTCGATTTGGGTGCAATAACTGTGCACATTTCAAACATAGGCTTAAATCCTAGATACAGCAAACTATTATTCATTAAATAAATCAGTTAAAAGGTTTTTGTATGCACCACTTTGTGCCTGTTAGATGTAAGCTTTACATGGCCATATCCATCCCCCAGCCCTTGACAAACACCCCAAATAAAGCTAATCTCAGCACAGCTTCTTTGGAAGCATTTGAGAGGTAATAATACACCCCGCACCAACACCATTACTCAATCAATAAAATGCCCCACAAAATAAATGGGGTCGGGGTAAAATTCACATAACAATGTTATCTGTGCAACGTGTTGGCCTCCACTCAGTCAGTGATGTGGCCTCCCTGACACCACATATTGTGGATAGAAAAGTTTGCTGGTTCACCCATGCGATCTGATTCATATCGCTGAATCAGCGACGGTGTAGACTGAGAGGTTAGTGTTTAGCGTCAAAAGGTAGCGTGCCGTTGATAATGCATATTGCTAAAATGACATCTCTTGTCTATTTGAAACGACGAGGGCTTTGTAATACCCCGAGCCGTTAGCGTTTCCAGTGCCATGCAAGGATATTGAATAAAAGCCAGTAAAGCTCTGTTCCTTGAGACTAATGCCGTCAATAGACAGTTTGATATTAGTGACGACATTGCCGACGGCCATCCAGTTGCAATAAAAATTATCTAGTTCAATATTAACAATGTTGCCAGTGCGTATGTTGATTTTCCCAACGACATCCCCGCATTTAGGTGCGATCTTGTTCACGGTTGAAACGAGCCGCGTTTTAAGGCGAATGGTTTCTTCGACGAGCTCGGCGTTATTAACCTCGATACCACTCAAGTCCATAATCAAAGGTAGAAAAATGCCACCCACGCCGATTGCTGAGAGCCCTGCCGAGCTTTCTATACAAGTATCTGTTGCCGGATCAGCATTACACAAAACAATGGTGTAAGGTCCAGTATGCTGCAAAAACAGGCTTGAAACAGCCTCAGTTGGCGTTGATACCCCGTCCTGCAGTCTCAATACAGGGCTATCAATATATCTAGCGGTTCCACCGCAGGAAGCAAGGGCGCCGAGTCCTAAAACAAGGAACATCATGGCTAATAAATTTTTCATGAGTTGCTGTGCCGGCTGAGAGCGCTCAGATCAAGAGCGGGGTCGCGATACAGCGAAGATAACCTAAATCGAGAAAATCTGCTATTGAGCTTCTGAGTCTATAAGCGTGGTGTGCTGTGTATTGCCAACCTCGATATAGATCTGACGGGAATTATCATTGCGACGTTGACAGCTGAGTGGATGAATTTAATGACCCAACGAACAGGGTTTAAAAGGCGAGCTTGCTTTAGTTTTAGCTGTTTTAACAGCCAGCCTGCAACGGCGTATCAGCCCCGTTTAGCTAAAGAAGGTAGCGAGGAATGTAGCAAATGCAAAGCAGTACGGGCGTGTACTTTCGAGCGTTTGAACGGACTTTAGACATGCTTAAACCCAATCATGCGACACAGGCGTCGGGGGCTTATTGAGGGGGCAGGGTTCGTCTTCGTTAGTATTATTAGAACCTTGGTCCACACATCAAAAGCTGATTTTAAAAAAAAGCGTTGGTTAGCGTAAGCCTGTCCCACAGACACCTACCAGCTCGATTAATCTCACCCTCAATCTTGATGCTGAGACGTCAGAGAATGCCTTATGAGTTGTTTGTAGGTCTATGCTCACACCTGCGACAGTCATCAATCTCGGTGGTCGTTTTATGGCACGTTGGTGTAGTTGGCTTTGGGGGATTAGTCACACGTCAAGGAGGTGCGCAGGAATACTGGATTTGGCTTCAAAAAGAAACAACGCCTGACTCTGGGTAGAATCAAGCGTTGGGTTGCGTCTATAAAACCGTGTGTTCGGGGATAGTTATATGGCGTAGCGGTCTACTCACCTTGCCTGTCTGCTTGCCTACCAGCTTTCGGCGTTCGTAACGCATCACGACCTACTCGCAGCTTATAGCCTTATGACAACCATTGCGGGACGTGATGCCACTAACTTTTCTACTTCGGCCACGTGCAAATTTGCAGCCCGCTTTCGAATTTTTCAGTTATCCGTTCGTTACAAACAGAATCCATTTGGTTTACTGTACCGACATGAAACGCAATGGTTTCAGCCGCCTTCAGCGCACTTGCGTCAGCTTCGGCTATCACTTCGGCTAGCTGGGTTTCTAAGTCGGCCGCCCGCGTTTCCAATTCCACCAGTTGCCTTTCTAACTGAGCCGTTTCCTCGATGCCAGCGTTATACGTGGCTATAGCCAGATCTCTGAAGCAATTTTTCTTTATCTTCTTCGAACCTTTCGCGCCGTCCCATTGTAGTTGTTTGCACGCTTCAAGCCCATCCTGATATTCATCAGCAAAAACTGGTGATGCTGAAAAAAGAAAGAAGCCAAATAAATATAAAATAAATGCTTTCGACTTGTTGTTCGTTACAGATGGCATAGTCATTACCTCTTGGGACTATTAAGTGGTATAAAATCATTGCTGATTTCACGCTAATAATTTTAACAGTTTTTGCAGAATACGTGACATTAGGCTTGACTGCTTTATGTGGCAACCTATTACTACGATTTCGTTCAGAAAAAATCTTAAATGCGCCATTGAGTGCTTATCGGATACCGGCATCTTGATTCAAATCCATCGTCTATTGTGCAATATAGTTGACGATTAATTACGTTGCTGAACTTGAATAAATGGGGTCGGGGTAAAATTTACATAACAATGTTATCTATGCAACGTGTTGGCCTCCACTCAGTCAGTTGTTAAACGTCAGTGATGTGGCCTCCCTAACACCGCATATTGTTGAAAGAAAAGTTTGCTGGTTCACCCATGCGATCTGATTTATAGCGCTAAAACAGCGGCTGTCTTTGCCGCTTGTTCACAGGCACCTGTCAGCATGATTGTTTCACCTAGCACGCCAATCATCAACGGTATGCGCATGCCGAGACGTCGGAGAAAGTAGCTGAACGCCTAAGGATGAGCCTTGAGCCAATCGCTGGCCATCTGCTGAGCTTCACTGATGTCGGCCGGGGTCATCATTCCAGCAACCTTGTCCCTGTTCTTTGCCGCTGCTGCATGGTCACTGGCGGCTGCGATCGACCACCACATGTGAGCAGACTTATAATCCTGGGGAGCACCTTCCTCTTTAACGTACATCAAAGCTAAGTTGAACTGCCCTTGGGTATATCCTTGTTCAGCACTAGCCCGATACCACTTCATCGCTTCCTTATCATTCTGAAGCGTCCCTTCACCATTGCTGTACAACACGGCTAAGTTGTTCTGTGCGCCATCATTTCCCTGCTCGGCACTAGCGCCAAACCACTTGAAAGCTTCCTCATAATCCTGAGGAGTCCCTTCACCATTTTGGTACATTATCGCTAAGTAGTACTGCGAGCTTGCGTATCCCTGCACGGCACTTGCCTTAAACCACCTCAAAGCTTCTTTATAATCCTGAGGAGCCCCCTCACCGTCATAGTACATTTTAGCTAAAGAAGACTGTGCGTACTGATCACCCTGTGCAGCACTAGCCTGATACCACTTCAAAGCTTCTTTATAATCCTGCTGAGCTCCTATACCTGCGTAGTAATTGTATCCCAGGGCGAACTGCGCATCGGCATCACCCTGTTCAGCCAAAGCTTTCGTCTCATCAAACTCACTGGCGCTAACGCTGAGTGGGCCTAATAAAATCAGTAAAGCTAGAACTATTCGCATACTTTGCATTCCCATTCCCTTCCATTATCGCTGTCCCATTCTAAAACCCTCCATCTGGTTAGTCTATAAACCGTTGGACAGGTAGGATTGGAAGAGCGAGCGGAAACCTCATCTTCGTCGTGGTTCTAGTTTTGGGGACAAGGTCAATCGTATCGATTGGTCAATAGTGGCGTTCGCTAAGTCATTTTTACACCGAGCTCAAATGCTGAGTCGAATGTATTCTGCCAACTTGAGTATCGCTTCACTGCTAGTCCGTTTGTCGTATAGAAGGTGAATGCCCACCTTACCTAAGCGGGGGAATCTGTCTGAAACGGGCATCACCCGCAAAGAGTCGGGCACTGTATTGCGGGCCAGCACGGTGACGCCGAGGCCTTCCTGGATGGCGGCTTGAATACCCGTTAAGTCCGCATTGGTATACACCAGGCGCCATGGCCTGCCTGCTGCATTTAGGCGCTCTATCGCTCGCATTCGATAAACGCAGGGCTCGGGTGCCAGCACCAATGGCAACTGCGCCTGCAGATGCACTTCATGATCTGGACTGCTGACCCACACCAGCTCTTCTTCCTTGAGGCGTGATGCGGGCTTCAGAGATGGCGCGTCTTGCAGCGCCAGCACCAGATCATACTGTTTGCGGGGCTGGGCTAGCAGATTCTTGCTTAGGTCACAGTTGATTTCCAGGGTAACACCTGGGTAGGCCTGAGTATAAGCCCGCAATATTTTCGGCAGCAGGGTCGTGGCAAACTCACTGGGCATGCCAAAGCGCACGACGCCGGTCATTTTTGACTGGCTGAAGTCGGTGAATACCGCATCGTTCAACGCTAGAATATCCTTGGCGTATTGATATAATCGTGTGCCCGCTTGAGTCAACTGCAGGCGCTGACCCTCGCGGGCAAACAGCGTACAATCTAGCAGTGCTTCAAGCCGCTTAATTTGAAGGCTGATCGCTGGCTGAGAACGACCCAGCAATTCACCCGCTTGCGTAAATCCATTGAGCTCTGAGACTGTGACAAAGGAACGTAGTAAATCTGTGGGTAAGTTACGAATCACTATCGGTCTCCGGTAAATGCAGGCGGGCACTAACAATACTGCCAATACCGCAGGAACGCAGTATTAATATTATTAATACATGTATTTTAAATATCAATTTTATAAATAGCGAATAATTCGTTATTTTGCACACACGCAGCAGCAGATAGAAGGACAGCATTATGTTTGACAAGTCAGTTCACCTCGCAGATTACGATCCAGACCTGTGGCAGGCCATGCAGAACGAAGAGGTCCGCCAGGAAGATCACGTGGAACTGATCGCCTCAGAGAACTATACCAGCCCGCTGGTGATGGCAACCCAGGGTTCAGTGCTGACCAACAAGTATGCCGAAGGCTACCCTGGCAAGCGTTACTATGGAGGTTGCGAATATGTTGACGTGGTTGAGCAGCTGGCTATTGATCGGGCCAAAACCCTGTTTGACTGTGACTACGCCAATGTCCAACCGCATTCCGGTTCGCAGGCCAATTCCGCGGTCTTTATGGCGCTGCTTAAGCCCGGCGACACATTTTTGGGGCTCAGCTTGGACCATGGTGGCCATCTGACTCATGGCGCCACGCCGAACTTTTCCGGCAAAATCTATCATGCAGTACAGTATGGCCTGAACGATGCAGGTGAAATTGACTATGACCAGGTACAGGCGCTTGCCGACGAGCATAAGCCTAAAATGATCATTGCCGGTTTCTCTGCTTATTCTGGTATCTGCGATTGGGCTCGGTTCCGCAAGATCGCCGACACTGTCGGTGCCTATTTGTTTGTCGATATGGCTCACGTTGCCGGTCTGGTCGCCGCGGGTGTCTATCCTAGCCCGCTGCCCCACGCCCATGTTGTCACTACCACGACCCATAAAACCCTGCGCGGTCCACGGGGTGGGCTGATTTTGTCGAAGGGTCACCCAGATCTCGATAAAAAGTTCAACTCATCGATTTTTCCCGGTAATCAGGGCGGGCCGTTGATGCATGTTATTGCGGGCAAGGCCGTGGCATTCAAGGAAGCGCTCGAACCGTCGTTCAAAGACTACCAACTGCAGGTGGTTCAGAATGCGCAAACCATGGCCAACACCTTTATAGCGCGGGGTTACAACATTGTTTCTGGCGGTACACATAATCATTTGTTTCTGGTGGACCTCGTGGACAAGGGCCTGACGGGTAAAGAAGCCGACGCTGCCCTGGGGCGCGCGAACATTACGGTCAACAAGAATGCGGTTCCCAACGACCCCCAGTCGCCGTTTGTCACCAGCGGCTTGCGCATTGGTTCGCCGGCCATGACCACTCGCGGCTTCAAAGAAGCGCAAGCAGTGCAATTGACGAACTGGATGTGCGATGTGCTGGACGACATCCATAACGAGGCGTCCATTGAAAAGATCAAGCAGCAGGTGGTCACGTTATGCCGCGCCTTTCCGGTCTATGTTGATCAAACGGTTGACGATATTAAAAGTCGTACAACGTAGTACGTATGACCAACAGCGCCGTCATGATGTCGCCATCCAGGTGTTAATGCTGCTGGGTGGCGGCGTTCGGTCATAACAAACTGCTGACTGCAGCAGGCAGAACATGTTTTTCAGCACCCTTGGCGCCACTAATATTTGTCGTTGGCGTCGTTGTAAGCGCCAGAAACGCTGGCTTGCTTTGACTCATAAACGTTATTAAGGCGCGGCAATAGCTGACAGCTGGCCGAGACAATAGATAAAAACCGCAATACTCACAAGAACAAGGTAACGACATGACCCTATCTAACAGTCAATCTGCTGCGCTGACAAACGTTCCAGCCAGTGCTGCCTACGCCACGTTTGGCGACTTTGTCAGCCGCCATATAGGGCCTAGTGCTGAGGATCGGCAAAAAATGCTGGCAACACTGGGTGTCGATTCATTGCAAGACTTGATTAAAGAAGTCGTACCTGCTGCTATTTTGTCTGATGCGCCATTGAACCTTGACCTCAACTGCACCGAGCAGGATGCCCTGGCTGCCATCAAGACGATTGCTAGCAAGAATCAGTTGTTCACGTCATACATCGGTCAAGGGTATTACAACTGTCATACGCCTGGCGTCATATTGCGCAATCTACTGGAAAATCCTGGCTGGTATACGGCCTATACGCCTTACCAGCCCGAAATTTCTCAGGGTCGCCTTGAGGCCATCCTGAATTTTCAGACCATGATTGCTGACCTGACCGGCATGGACATGGCTAACGCTTCTTTGCTAGACGAAGCTACTGCCGCCGCCGAAGCCATGACCTTGTGTCAGCGCCAAAGTAAATCCAAAAGCCAAACATTTTTTGTCGCCCGCGACTGCTTTCCTCAGACCATCGACGTCATTCAAACCCGCGCAGCCCCTCTGGGTATTGAGGTTGTCGTTGGCGACCCAGCAACAGACCTGGCTGGTATTGAGTGTTTTGGCGTGTTACTGCAGTACCCAGCCGCCAGCGGTGAAGTTTGTGATTACACAGAAATTATTGAACAGGTGCATGCCAAGCAGGCCTTGGTTGTCATGGCGGCCGATCTGCTGGCGTTGATGCTGCTCAAATCGCCAGGCGATCTTGGCGCCGACGTCGCCATCGGCACCAGCCAGCGGTTTGGTGTGCCTCTGGGGTTCGGCGGGCCGCATGCCGCTTATATGGCAACCCGTGAAAGCTATAAGCGGGCTTTACCGGGTCGTATTGTGGGCGTCTCCATTGACAGTCATGGCCAGCCAGCCTATCGCCTTGCCCTACAAACTCGCGAGCAGCATATCCGCCGTGATAAGGCGACGAGCAACATTTGTACTGCCCAGGTACTGCTCGCGGTGATGGCCAGCATGTACGCGGTTTATCACGGCCCCGATGGTTTGCGAACCATTGCCCGCCGAGTGCATGACCTAACCCGGATTTTTAATCAGGGTATTGGTCAGCTCGGCTTCAAAACCTTGGTCGATAATTTCTTCGACACAGTAACAATTCATACCGGCACTCAAACCAGCGCCATCATTGAGCGCGCTCGCGCCGCGCGCATTAACCTGCGTGAAGTGGATGATCAGCATGTCAGCGTCTCCCTGGACGAGACGAGTACTGCCGCGGCAGTTGAAACTCTGTGGTCAGTGTTTGCCCTTGATCAAGCCGTCGGCATTACCGCACAACAGATGGCGGCAGTTTTGGTGCCAACCTTGCCTGAGGCACTGCTGCGTCAGGACAAGGTGCTCAGCCATGAGATCTTCAATCGCTATCATTCTGAAACCGAGATGATGCGCTACCTGCGACGCCTGGCTGATAAGGATATTGCCCTTGATCGCGCCATGATTCCCCTCGGTTCCTGCACAATGAAGCTCAATGCCACCAGCGAAATGATTCCCATCACCTGGCCGGAATTCGCCAATCTGCACCCCTTTGCACCCTTGTCTCAGGCGCAAGGCTACCTGCAGTTAATCGCCGAGCTTGAGCAAATGCTGGCAACAGCCACCGGTTATGATGGTATCTCCCTGCAGCCGAACTCTGGCGCTCAAGGCGAGTATGCAGGCCTGTTAGCGATCATGGGTTACCATGCAAGCCGCGGCGAGAGCCATCGTAAAATCTGCCTGATTCCGAGCTCTGCTCACGGTACCAATCCCGCGTCAGCACAGATGTGTGGCATGCAGGTGGTGGTGGTCAAGTGTGACGAGCAGGGCAACGTCGATATTGAAGACCTGCGCGCCAAGGCAGAAAAACACAGCGCCAATCTAGGGGCGCTGATGGTGACCTATCCATCTACCCACGGTGTGTTTGAGACTGAGATCAAGCAAGTTTGCGCGATTACCCATGAACATGGCGGTCAGGTCTATATGGACGGCGCCAACTTGAATGCCATGGTGGGCCTTTGCTATCCCGGCAAGTTCGGTAGTGATGTGTCGCACTTGAATCTCCACAAAACCTTCTGCATTCCACACGGCGGTGGCGGCCCCGGTGTCGGCCCCATCGGTGTGCGTGAACACCTCAAGCCGTTTATGCCAGGTCACAGTGTTTTGAAAAACGCAGGCATGGGCAGCGACCACAACAGCGTGTCGGCAGCCGCCTGGGGCAGCGCTGGTATTCTGCCGATCAGTTGGATGTATATTAAGATGATGGGCCGTGATGGCCTGCGACTAGCGACACAAACGGCTATTCTTAATGCTAACTACATTGCTGAGCGCCTTAAAGCGCACTATCCGATTCTGTACACTGGTGCCAATGATCGCGTTGCGCACGAATGCATTATCGACCTGCGACCGATCAAGGATGCGACTGGCGTGAGTGTCGATGACCTGGCCAAGCGCCTGATTGACTTTGGCTTTCATGCCCCGACCATGTCCTTTCCGGTTGCTGGCACATTAATGATTGAGCCGACAGAGAGCGAGTCATTGGCAGAGCTAGATCGTTTCTGTCACGCTATGATCATGATTCGCCAGGAAATTGCTGCTATTGAGTCTGGTGCTGCCGACCCCCTCGATAACCCGCTCAAGCATGCGCCACACACCGTAGAATCGCTGCTGGGTGATGAATGGCATCACGCTTACTCGCGGCAAGACGCCGCTTATCCCACGCCCTCGCTGCGGGCCAACAAATACTGGCCGCCTGTTGGTCGAGTAGATAATGTCTATGGCGACAGAAATCTGATTTGCTCCTGCCCTCCGATGTCGAGCTATGAAACGATGAGTGATGAGCTCGAACTGACACCGCCTGTGCAAACCCAGGCAGTGTGACAGCATTGGTGATCGGACTAATCGCCGGCCAACAGCGGCGCCTGTCAATAGGCTCTTTCTCAGCAGATTTATAGCTGCCAGCGTACTCAGTCCTCGAAGCGATTTCGAGGACTGTTTATCTATTTTCAATGGCTCTATACCCGCATGGCTCGCCCTGCACTGGTTGTTTGTAGGGTTAGACCGCAATTGATATTGCCGAGTGTGCGACTCAAGACGGTCACTTCCCGCTAACCCCGGCCCCGGGGGGCGAGAAGTTTGCCTGGATTCTACGGGAAACTTAGCTGTACTGAGAATGCGCTCGATAGACTGTCAGTTTGTTATCTGGCCAGACGCAGTGGCAGTCTGCTTTGGAGTGGCGTGGTGGAAGTCTCACGGTCTATCTCAAGAATCGGCCTGTGGACCTTCAAGGCTTTCGTGCTCGGTCATTTAACGGCCATGGTGCCTTGCCCAAAAACGGACATTTGTGACCATCGTGGTCAGATATGGCGCAAAATTCATTGGATCTTCAATCTTCTGGAGTGCCCAGGCACCATAGTGATGGCGCTCGCACAAGATTCTCGACCTGATAGGTGAAGGTGGCATAAGCATTGCTGTAAGCATTGGAGTAAGCATCGCGACAGATACTGTTGTCAGCAGTCGCGGTGCCCGTCATGAAAACCCCTGTGATACGAGCAGCCACATAATTGAGGACAACTATGAACATTCACTTCGCCCTGGATCCGGCATTCAACGATGACTACATGAACCCAGCGCACCGGGCGCACTTTAAGCAGGTCCTGTCTAGCTGGAAAGGTCAACTGCTGGAAGAGGTCGCAGGTGCCGCCAGCCAGATGGCTAACAGTGCCGCTAACGATGCTGACCCTGTTGATCGGGCAAGTCAGGCGGAAGAGTTACAGGTGGCCGTGCGAACTCAGGATCGGCGGCGGCGACTTATTGACAAAATTGACAGCAGCATCGACTCCCTTGACCGCGAAGATTATGGTTACTGCGAGGCTTGTGGTGAGGATATTGGTATTCAGCGGTTGCATGCCCGACCTACGGCGACGCACTGTTTCGATTGTAAGACACTTGCAGAACTGAAAGAACGTCAGGTGCATGGTTAGCGCTGAGACTTGCGAGATATTGTCTTTCTGGGCTGTCCTTGCCTGACGGTGCGACATTGCTATACTGCCGCTGACCATATTAGGACTATCTCATGGGCCAAGTCTCCGCGACAGCGACCATCATTACCCACAATGAAGCCGAGCATATTGCTGCCTGCGTTAAAAGTGTCAGTTTTTTCGCTGAGGTGCTGGTCATCGATTCAGGCAGTACTGACGACACTGTCGCTCGAGCGCGCGCTGCCGGCGCGCGAGTGATCAGTCATGCCTGGCCAGGGTTTGGCTTGCAGAAGCAATTCGCTGTGGACCAAGCGAGTCATGATTGGGTGTTCAGTATTGACGCTGATGAGCGAGTTTCTGCAGCACTCAGAGGCGCCATCGAGGCCTTGTTCGACGCGGGCAAGGCGCCAGCTAAAAAGGCCTATGAGGTCAATCGCTGCAATCACTTCATGGGTCGCGCATTACGCCACGGCGAGGGTTATCCTGATTGGTGCCTGCGATTGTTCCACCGTCAGCAGGGTCGTTGGAGTGCCGACACGGTTCATGAAAAAGTAGTGCATGCCGAGGCCCTTGGCCGAATTGATGGTGATCTAGACCACTACTCAGCCGCATCGTTGGGCGATTACCTGGACAAGCAGAACCGATATACCAGTCTGCAGGCCGAGGAGTTGTTCAATTGCGGCAAGGGCGCATCCATTGCCAAGCTGACGCTGTCACCGGTGGTGCGCTTTATCAAGTTCTATGTCTTTCGCGGCGGCTGTCTGGATGGTGTGCCGGGTCTGGTGCATATCTCGATAGGCTGCTTCAACAGCTTTTGCAAGTATGCCAAGTTGCGCGAGCTGATTAGCCGATCTAGGTCTGCAACGCCAGGCGGCCAGTCCTAACCAGCAGGCCGTGGCGCACGGGTGTTGGCAAGCAAATGCAAGCTAGAGACCATTTGCTGCGGATGACCTGAACTCAAAGATTTGTTCCATGGCATGCATCGCAGCCAGCACGCTGAGGTCTTCCCGCTGACGGCCGATGACTTGCAGAGCCAAAGGCATACCCACGTCGCTGAAGCCGATAGGCACCACACCAGCGGGATTGCGCGTCATATTGAGGCCCATGGTGTAGCCAAGCCAGCTAGTCGTTTCGGCACCATTAACCAGGCCGTCGCCAGCCAAGGTTGGAGTATGTCCGCAGGTGCCTGGGGTCAATATCAGTGGTGCCTGCTCAAAGGCTATTTCTAATTCAAAGTTCAAGCGGTGGGCAGCGTCGATCGCTGAGGCGTAATCGGCGCCTGACATCTTAGTCGCGCCGATGGTGATCATGGTTCTAAGCACGGGGTCGATCTTTTCCCAGTCATCGGTATCCATCAAGTGTTGCTGGGCGCGGGCTCTGGCCGAGAACCAAAACACCAGCCAGGATCTCACCGGATCTTCAGACCAGATGTTATCGATTTCAATGACCTTGACGCCATTTGAGCGTAGCAGGGCGATGGCGTTTTCCGACTTGGCTCTGATTTCATCATCAAGGGTCGCAAATCCCATGGTGGCCGACCAGATCACGGTCTTCGGCAGCGTGGCGGCTTGCACGCCGTCATACCAACTCTCGGTTTTATTAGGCAGGCTAAATATATCGGTCTTGCAATCACCCACGGTCTGATCCAGAACATAGGCGGTATCCAGTGTGGTTCTTGCCATGGGTCCCTTGACTGTCAGCAGGCCGCTGCCAGGTGGATTAATGCCGCCATTCGGAATTCTGCCTTGGGAAGTTTTGATCCCGCTTAAGCCGCAAATGGCAGAGGGTCCTCGGATTGAGCCGCCGCCATCTGAGCCGGTGCCCAGGGGAATCATGCCCGACGCTAGCGCGGCAGCAGTGCCGCCGGAGGAACCGCCTGCGGTATAGCCAAGATTCCAGGGGTTAAGCGTCGCACCAAAGGGGATATTGTCGGTCTTGCCCTTATGACCAAATTCTGGGGTGTTGGTTTTGCCAAGCACGACACAGCCGGCGGCTTTGAGGCGTCGAACTAATTCAGAGTCGCTGCCCGCGACAGCATCCTGGGTATGTAACGCCGAGCCATAGGTTGTCACGAAGCCTTTGGCGTCTTCCAGGTCTTTCACGCCGATAGGAATGCCCGCCAGTGGGAAAGATTCGCCGCGTTTGATAGCTGCATCCACCGCATCTGCCTCGCCCAATGCCTGCTCGGCGTTCACCGCGCAGAAAGCGTTCAACGTGCTATTGAGCTGTTCAATGTTTTTCAGTGCGGCCTGGGTCAATTCTCGAGCAGATAGGCTTCCGGCCTGTACGTCTTTTGCTAACGAGATAACTGATGTTTTACGAAAGTCCATGGCAGCGCTCCTAGCCTGATTGATCCGAATAGTTTGCCTCGAAGCGGTCACAAATTGCTAGCAGAACAGGGTTTTTGGCTTGGCCTTGATTAATCGGGCTCAGTATCGATGAGTTCAGCCCCGCGTCTGGATGTGCATTGGCCGCGGTTATACCTATAATGGAGCAGGTTAAACTTTCCTTAAGTGTGTGCATTGAAATTACTTCTCGCCATTCCGACCAAATTCGTGGGCAATATGACGATCGCGCTGGCTGCCATCAGAGCTGCGCTGGATTCCGGTCATGACGTCACACTCCTGATCGATGATAATTTTACCGACCTGGTTCGGCTCGCTATTGGTGATGAACCTAAGGTGCTCAGCTATCCGCGAAGGCAGTTGGCCCAAGGGTCGACCTGGGCCAGAGCCAAATATTATCTGCGCTTTGTTGCGCAGCTCAGGCGGGACAAATACGACACGGCCCTCGACCTGGATGGAACGGTGGTCTCGGCGCGTCTGGTGGGCTTGGTGCGCGCCAGAGTCAAGATAGGTCCGGCTTTTACCAGTCGCACTCGAAACTATCAGCAACTGGTGCCAGTGAATCACTTGGCGCAACATTGTTTCGATGATTATGCAGACATGCTGCGACCCTTGGGGATTTCTGTGCCCAGTGGGCATTACCTGAACCTGCCGGCCAGCCCGGAAGTTCCCACTGTGACCAAAAAGTTGGGATTAGAGACTAGCCGGCCGATCGCCGTGATCCACCCCAGCGCCAGTGCCGGTAAGGAATACAAACAATGGTCCCTGGCCCATTTCGCCGAACTGGCAAATTGGCTAGACGGCGTGGGCTGGCAAGTTGTGATTGTGGGAGCAGGCAGTGCAGAACAAGTTCGAGTGGAGCAGCTTCTGGCGCAGACCGTCGCCACGGTGGTGAATGCCTGCAATCAGCTGTCAATGACCGAGCTGGTGGCGCTCTGTCAGGCGGCCACGGTATTTGTCGGTAATGACAGCGGCCCGATGCATGTGGCGACTGCCGCCGGATGTCAGGTTATCGCGCTGTTCGGACCTAGCGATTCGGTGCGCTGGAACCCGAAGGGCCCCCATGTGACTGTCGTCAGAGGTGTGCTGCCCTGTGGCGCCCGGTGTGCATCTGAGCTGTGCGACCTAAGTTATCAATGTATGACGTCTCTGACCTTCAAGCAGGTCCAAGCCGCCGTCGCGGACCTGCAGTTGCCGTTCCGCTAGCGCCTCAAGTGGCGTCATGGGCTGTTATTCTTCGACTGTTGAGTGTTTGCTGGCGAGTCGGGCGGTGGCCGGTAGACTGTTGCTAGGACCTTGTTGTCCGCAATGTCGTTGTCAATTTCGTTGTCAATGTGGCCCTCAATGTAGAGCCGATGTTGACTACTATGTGGACAGCTGTGTTGTCTGCTATGGTGACGGCTGCGGATGGCCCGGTCGCTATGGATTTGTTCAGGGGCGGCCTTAGGCATTCATTAATCGCGGTGTTTATAGAGCTTCATAAAAAGATGAAACAAGCCTTTCCAAACTATCAACTGAAAAGTGGCTGGAATGCGCTGCTGCCCGATCGTCAAGCGCAGCCCGCACTGCAGGGTAAGCAGGTGGCTGATGTTGTGGTCATCGGTGCGGGGTTTACCGGCTTGGCCTGCGCTCGGCGCTGGCAAGAGCTGGCGCCGAATGCGCGAGTGGTGGTCATTGATGCCAGTGAAATTGGCGAGGGTAATCCCGGCCGAAACTCGGGCTTTCTGTTAGAGATTGCGCTGGCTGAAGACGCTAATCCCGCGAATATGCAGCGCATGCTGACATGTAATAGTCTGACCCAAACCGCTATGCAATCCATAGTGAAAGACGTGGAGGCCAGCGGCGCAGCGGTTGATCTGAAGCGGGTTGGCACCTACCGTGCGGCAGCGAGCTCGGCGGGGCTTAAATCCCTAAGTAACTACAAACAGTTCCTGGAGGGCGCGGGGTTACCCTACCGATCGTTGGATCAGGCGCAGTTAAGGGCGGAATTGGGTACCGACTTCTATCAAGCCGGCCTCTATAGCCCCCACTGTTACCTGGCGCAGCCAGCGGCTGTGATTCGAGCGATCTACAGTCAGCTGCCAGACTCGATATCGGTCTTTGAGAATACCCCAGCTCTGAAGCTCAGCAAGACCGGCGACCAATGGACAGTCACCACCGACCAAGGTGAAATAAGCTGCTCGAAATTGGTATTGGCGAATAATTCATTCGCCAGAGAACTGGGTGTTAGCCGTTCGCGCATGGCGGCGGTGTATACCTATGCGGGTTTGACGCCAAGGTTGGACCAGGATGTGCTCGATAGTCTGGGCAGCGTGACTAATTGGGGCCTGCTCCCTTCTCACAGACTCGGCAGCACCTTGCGACGTACTGCTGACGGCCGGCTGTTGGTGCGCTCAGCCCATAGTTATGAAGGCGAGTTGGCGACCTCAAAAGTCACCGCGCTGTTGCAAGATCGGCTCTGGCGGCGCTTCCCTAGTCTCAAAGGTCACGACTTTGAACATGTCTGGGGTGGTGCAGTGGGTATCACCTTTAACAGTGCCCCAGTGTGGGGTGAGCAACAGCCCGGGTTGTTTATTTCTGGTGGTTGCAACGGTGGTGGTACGGTGAAGGGTACGCTGTTGGGTAAGCTTCTCGCTGAGTCGGCCCTGGGTCACAGCGTGCCCGATGTGGCGGGGCTGTTTGGCTCGCCCAGTTGGATGCCGCCTGAACCGCTGCGGCGCATTGGCTTTCATGCCAATGCGGCGCTGGAAAGCTGGCAGGGTCGGCGAGAACTGTAGTTGCTCTGCATCTTGTGGCGACTTTTCTCAATGGTACTAATCGGTTTAAGAGGAATGAGTCATGGAAGTAACTGATTATATTGGCCCCCTGTCGTTGGTGCCCGCCGGCGTCGCTGTATTACTGGCTTTTGTTACGCGCAACACCGTGTTTTCACTGGCGGCCGCTTGCCTTGTGGGTGTGCTGATTGCCGGCGAAGGCTTGTTGGGATTTCCGAAGCTGCTGGTGGGCGCGCTCGGCAATGAAGGTTTCTCGTGGATTCTACTGTTAGAGTTTTTTATCGGCATACTGTTGGCATTCTTTCAGCGTACCGGCGCCATTTCGAATTTTTCGAGCTTTATTGAGCGACGCCAAATGACCCGTAAGCGGATCCAGTTAATATCCTGGTTTATGGGTCTGTTTGTGTACTTCAGTGATTACTTTAGCCCACTATTTGTGGGTTCGACCATGCGTAATCTGTCAGATCGATTCAAAATTTCTCGCGAGAAACTCGCCTACATTTGTGACTCGACCTCAGCCCCCGTGAGCATTTTAGTGCCGTTCACCGGTTGGGCGGTATTCGTGGCGGGGCTCACCATAGGAATGGGTCCAGTGTTGGACGTCGGTGATGCCATGAGTTTTTTCATTACCGCAATTCCCTTTAATATCTATCCTATCCTGTCGGTGCTGATGGTGGGCTTGATTGCCGCGGGCTTGATACCAGATTTTGGGCCAATGAAGCATGCCGAACAGCGCGCTCAGTTAGAAGGCAAGGTGGTCCGTGATGGTGGTGAGCCGCTGATGGCGGCCGAGTTGACCGACATAGAGCCAGCCGCTGGTATCCGTACCAGCCTATTCTGGAACTTCATTTTTCCGGTGGTGATCGTGATTGGTTTTGCGGTGGGTTCCATTATGCTGACCTCAAGCGCAAAACCCCTTGAGGCATTTATGCTGGCGACATTCGTTCTGGCGATCATCATGCGGATTCAGGGGGTTGCTCTGAACGAGATCACCTCGACCGCTATGCTGGGTATTAAGGGGATTATGCCAGCAGTGGTGATTTTAGCTTTTGCCTATGCGCTGAATGATCTGTCGGCCGCCCTCAACACCGCAGACTATATTGTTTCGGTATCTAAATCTTGGCTGACGCCCGCTATGTTGCCAGTGCTGGTATTCTTGATATCCGGTCTAATTGCTTTTTCTACTGGCACCTCTTGGGGCACATACGCGATTATGATCCCCATTGCAGTCCCCATGGCCTTCAGCTTTTCCGGTGGTGAATTATCGACGCTGGTGTATGCCACCCTGGCGGCGACGGCGGGTGGTGGCGTATTTGGCGACCATTGTTCGCCGCTCTCTGACACTTCGATTTTGGCTTCCACGGGGGCAGCCTCTGACCACATGGACCATATTAAAACTCAGCTACCCTATTCACTGCTGGTGGGTTTGATCAGTGTGCTGGCTTATCTGTGGCTGGGTATGAGTCTGTAGTGCTGACAGCCAAGACTGGTGGCGGATAAGTATGGTGAGCAAAAGTGGGTGAAGGTAAGTTGAGCTTACCAACTGTACTTTTCAAAACGGTAAGTTAAAATAAAAAATAATGTTCAATAGAGCGAAACGTCAACTGACACTGAACTCTAAGGCACGGATGCCTATGACTATGACAACGAAACACCTAGATATCGGTTGCGGCTCTACAGCCAGGAACCCATTTAATCATGCGCAATTATTCGGTGTCGACATCATCGATCAAGTCGTCGACTTTAACTATCGTCAGTGTAACGTGACCCTCGAGTCGTTGCCCTTCGCTGACAATTTTTTCGATTCGGTGTCGGCTTTTGACTTCTTAGAGCATGTCCCTAGGCTCATTGTTAAAGATAACAAAACGGTATTTCCTTTTATTGAGTTAATGAACGAGATCCACAGAGTGTTAAAGCCCGGTGGTCAGCTCTATGCCATCACGCCTTGTTACCCTAGGGCCGAAACCTTTGTTGATCCCACCCATGTAAATTTTATCGCGGCGAAAACCCATCGTTATTTTTGTGGGTCTAATCCGGGGGCGAAGGTTTACGGGTTTAACGGCGTATTTGAAGAGTTGCAAGTGAAACGTATTCGTTTTTCCCAAGGCATCGATAAGGGTTACTCGAAGTTGCGACAAAAAATCGACGACATGTACTACTCAATTTATTTCACGAAAAAAGGCCATGTGCTCTGGCATTTCGCGGCGGTCAAATAGCCTAACCTCGGCGGTGCTGCTGCGCCAGGCCTGTAGGCCGGTTCTTTATAGGGTGGGCTGCGTCTCAGGCTCATGATAGTCGGGCTCGGTTTGTAGTACTCCCGCCGCGATGGCGGTGTTCAGACTCTCATAGTTAGCTGCAGACAGTGCATAACCCGCCAGCCGCGGATCGTCAGCTTTGATGCGATAGGATCGAAACACGGCTGGGCTGGGGCCGAAAGGACTCGGGATGGTCCACGGTGAGATGTATTCCCAGACCACCTGATGGTCAACGGTAACCTCGAATAATCGACCGCTGGCGCCTTCTGTGATCAACGTGTTGCCGTTGGCCAGGCGCTGACAGCCACTGACCATGAAGCTGTAAAATGCCAGCACGGTGGGGTTGCTGTAGCTCCAAACAAACTCATAAGTCTCAGGGTTGATCTCGACAATACGGGAATAACTCGGTCCGCGTTTTCGGTGGCAGCCATTGTCAAACACCAAAATGTTGCCGTTAGCCAGTCGCTGAGCATTGTGCTGGTGCGACAGTTCCGCAGGTCCCCAACGTTTCAGGTCATGTTCGTTGTGGGCCTGGCTGCCACCCCAGCGCCATTTAATGTCACCGCTACCCGCATCTACCAGGATCACCGTGCTGGTGAGGCGCAAGCTGATCAGCCAGTCGCCATTCGGCATGACCTCTAAGGAGTTAGCGTGGGTCCATTCTTTGTGGCTCTCGAGGGGGCAAATGACCTCTTCGTTGAAATCCAGATGCTCCCAGGAACGCCACTCGTGGAGGAGTTCGCCGGCCTCATCAATCTCTCGAACCACATCGCCCCACATTAATTCGGGGTCGTCATCGTGATGGTGACCGCCGCGGACTTGCGCGCAGATCGCTTGCGGCATTAGCTCCCAGGCAAGATACAGCGTATTGCCATTGTCCAGGCGCACATAGTCATGGTGCTGAGTGATGTCGCGATGTTCCCACACAGTATTGCCCTCGGCATCAAGCTCTATCATGGCGCCAGCGGAACCGCCGATTTTTTCCCGACCCGCTGCGTCGGCGGGGGGCAGGGTCTGGATCAGGAGGTGGCCATTGGCCAGCAATTTAACGTGTTGGATGCCTTCGGGGTGATGCCATTGATGGACGATTTGCCCCTGTGGGTCGATGATGCTGGCGTGATGACCGCGGACCGAGGAGAACAACGTATAGCCGCCGTCACTGCCTGATTCACTGTGAGTGAGACCGATGGGGCGATGGGTTAACCAGGCCATAGAGGATCCAGAGCATAAAAGACCTCCAGCTTACGAAAGGTCTCGATTAATTTCCACGAAAAGTCCGTTGACCTGGCGAGCGTTCTGGCGGCGATGCTATAGATCATGATTTCCAGCTGGTATAGTCGTGAGGACGTTTTTGCCGCCTGACGGGCGGTGCAACCACTTATGCTAACCAGGTACGTAGATTACATTATGGCGGCACAGGGCTTTACCCAGGGTTCCATCAAGCGACATGTCATGAAGCTGTCATCAGTGATGATTGTCGGCTTTCTCGCAATGACGCTGGGCTCCTTAGTGGAAGTTTTCTATCTGGGGATGGTGGGTAAGCTTGAGCTGGCAGCCATTGCCTTCGCCTTTCCCCTGGTGATGGCCCTGAATGGCATCATTCGCGGCCTGGGTGTTGGCGCGGCATCTTTGATCGCTCGATCCATGGGCGAAGGTCATCGCGAGCAAGCGGCGCTGCTGGTGACCCATTGTTACCTGTTAATTATCGGCTTTGCTGTGAGCTTCAGTCTGGCCGGGCAATTTCTTGCGGATGATCTGTTTCGGTTGATCGGTGCGCGGGGTGAAGTGTTAGCGCTAGCCAGTGGCTATGCCCATATTTGGCTGCTGGGATTCCCCTTGATGGGTTTTGCTCTGGCGTCTAACGGTCTGATACGGGCGTTTGGGAATGCTACGTATCCGGGCTATATCATGACAATCGGCCCGTTGGTGCAGGTGTTGCTCGGCCCGATTTTAATCTTTGGCTGGTTCGGCCTGCCGGCCATGGGCTTGCAGGGTGCGGCGCTGACATTTGTAATGAGTGCCTTTTGCCAGTTTCTGCTGGCGCTCTATTGGTTCCTCATTAAAGAGCGTTTGATGCGTCTAACGTTTGAGGGCTTGATGGCGTCGATGACCGGTATTCTTCAGGTCGGGATACCGGCCTCGGCGACCAATCTGATTCAGCCAGTATCCGCTGGTGTCGTCACTTGGTTACTTGCGGGTTATGGTGTGTCGGTGGTGGCAGGCTTTGGCGTGGCGAGTCGCATCGAGTCTGTTGTGGGTATGGTGGTCATCGGTATATCTACCAGTGTGGTGCCTTTGGTTGGACAGAACTGGGGTGCCTATCAATTCGATCGGGTCCGTGAGGCGCTGAATACCTGTTATCAGGCTTGTCTCGCCTGGGGTGTCGTCGCGGCAATCATCATGTGGATCGGGGCGCCATTCTTTGTCAGTCTGATTAATGCTGACCCCGACCTGGTCGAATCGGCCGTGATGTTTTTGTATATTATTCCGATTAGCATTGGCTTTATGGGGATGTTGACGGTCTCGACCCATTGCTTCAATGCCTTGCGGCGGCCGGGGCCGGCTTTACTGCTGTCTCTGGCGCGTCTGCTGGTCATCTACATTCCCTTGGCATTACTGGGTAGTCATTATTGGGGGTATGTCGGCGTATTTGTGGCAACAGCCGCGACCAATGTTTTGGTGGGTGTTCTAGGCTATGCCTGGAACCGGAAGGTGCTGGCGACGGAACAGGCCAGCATGATTGCTAGTCGTGCTTTGAGCCTCTAAACAACGGAATGGGGTTTATGGGTAACACTAAATTGGAGCAGACTACATTGGTGAGTAGATTTTTAGCGATCCGTGTCACCGTCAGCGCGAGATTGTCAGGGATTGTGATGCTGCTGACAATGATGGTTTCTGTAGCGGCTGGCGCCGATTATTTTCCTGGTCAGAATTGGCAGTCAAAATCGCCCGCGGCGGCGGGCTTTGTGCCTGAGAAACTGGCTGCTGCGATTGCGTTAGCCAAAGCGCATGAAACACGTTTGCCGGAACAGCTGGCAAAGTACCTGGACGTGAGGGATCTGCCGAAAGTCAGGTCCATGTACTCCTTTACTAACGAGCCCTTCGATGAGGTAATCGGCCCTATGGCGCCCCGCGGGCCCTTCACCGGCATGGTGATCAAGGGTGGCTACATCATCGCCCAATGGGGTGATGTTGAGCGGGTTGATATGACCCACAGCATCTCGAAAACCTTTCTGTCGAGTGTCGCGGGTTTGGCCGTTGATGCCGGCTTAATTAGGAGCGTGAATGACCGAGTTGGCCCCTATGTGCCGACCGCGCTGTTTGAAGGTGAGCATAATAGCCAAATTACCTGGGATCACTTGCTGCGCCAGACCAGCTTTTGGCGCGGTACCCTCTGGGGAAAACCCGATTGGGCCGATCGTCCAGGCAAGGAACCCTGGGCCGAATTTGCCCGTGAGACGCCAGCCCCCGGGACTGAGTGGAAATACAATGATGTTCGGGTCAATGCTTTGGCGCTGGCGTTGTTACATGTCTGGCGCCAACCCTTGCCGGTAGTGCTGAAAGAGCGCCTGATGGATCGCATCGGCGCCTCCAATACTTGGCGCTGGCATGGTTACGACAACGCCTGGATCGAGCTGGATGGCCAGCAGATGCAGTCAGTGACTGGCGGCGGACATTGGGGTGGAGGTATGTTTATTTCGGCGCTGGATCTGGGTCGGCTCGGCTTGTTGGCTCTGCACAAGGGGCAATGGCAAGATCAGCAAATTCTCTCAATGGACTGGATTCGACAGTCACGAACGCCGACCCCAGTCCAACCAACTTATGGATATATGAATTATTTTCTTAACACCGATCAAAAATTATTGCCCAATCAGCGAGCCAATAGCTATTACTTTGCCGGTGCCGGGTCGAATATCGTCTTTGTAGATGAAGCTGATGATCTCGTGGTGGTGCTACGCTGGATCGACAATAAGGCGCTGGATCAGGTGCTGCAAGCCATCACTGGGGCTTTGAGCAAATCCTGATTCGATCCGGCATTGAAGATAGAAGCTGGTTTTTTGCGAGACGGATCTTTATTCTCTGGTCTTGGTCTTTTGTCTTCAACGATAGCGCTCGACTGTCGAAGTCGGTCAGGTCATGGCAGACCGGTGAATGCAGGCCGGTTAGTCACAATGCAGTGAGCATTTTTAATCAATCTAATGAACCCTAGGGAGAAAGCAAAATGGATAGTTTTAAAGATAAAGTCGTTATCGTCACGGGTGCCGGTGGCGGCTTGGGTCGCGCGCATGCCATGGAGTTCGCCCGTCGGGGCGCCAAGGTTGTGGTCAACGATCTAGGCAGCAGCGCCGATGGCAGTGGTGCCAGCGATATGGCCGACCAGGTTGTCGAAGACATTCGTAAGGCCGGCGGTATTGCGATTGCCAATAAAGCGTCTGTTTCCGATCGAGTTGCCGCAAAATCCATTGTTGACGATGCGGTTAGCGAATTCGGCACCGTGGATATTCTGGTGAATAACGCCGGGATTCTGCGCGACAAGTCCTTTAAAAACATGTCTCTCGATGATTGGGATCTGGTGATGAATGTGCACCTGAACGGCACCGCGTATGTAACCCATGCGGCTTGGCCCATTATGTACGAGAAGAACTACGGCCGAATTTTATTTACCAGTTCGACTTCCGGTATATTTGGCAATTTTGGTCAGGCCAACTATGGCGCAGCAAAGATGGGCATGCTCGGTCTGATGAATGTTCTGGCGATTGAAGGTGCTTCCCATAACATCAAGGTGAACACGCTGGCACCAGCGGCTGCTACCCGTTTGACTAACACCATTCCTGGGCGAGATGAGGACCTGACCAATGTTGATCCAGCTCGTGCGCCGGACCTCGTGACGCCAGCGGTATTGTTCATGTGTCGTGAAGACGCGCCTACCAACAAAACCATTATGGCCAGTGGCGGTAACTTTGCCATTGCCGGTATCTTCAAAAATGATGGCGTCGCCTATGGTGTTGACGCAACGCTTGAGCGTTTGTTGGCTGACGAAGATCAATTGCTGGATATGAGTGATGCACACGAAGGCTGGAATCGAGCAGGTTCCGCCGCACGCTAGAAAGTAATGCGATAGCGGCGAGCCATTGGCTCGCCGCTATAGTTATAGTCTTTGAGTCAGGTGCGAGTGTGTTGCCAGACGGTGAACGCCGAAGCGTGATTTTCGTCGAGTTGATGATGTTCGATGATCTCGCTCGTGTAATGGCTGAAATCCATAGCCGGTAAAAAAGTATCCCCGTTTACCTCAGCATGGACGATGGTTTCGACCACTCTCGATGCCTGTGATAGTCCCTCCGAAATTAACTTCACGCCACCAATAATAAAGTATTCTGCGCTGTAATCTGCGGCAATCTGTAGTGCGGTGATCAAGTCGGTCGTTAAAATCATTGGTGCGGGTAAAACATAATCAACCTGACGACTAACGACAATGTTGAGCCTGTTAGGTAAGACACTGTGGTGGTCTTCATAGCTGCGCCGTCCCATGATAACGGCTTTGCCATCAGTGATGTTGTTGAAACTGGCGAATTCATCTGGCAGGTTCCAAGGTAGACGACCCTGGTGACCAATGCAGTGATTTTCACTGCGCGCGTAAATGATCGATAAGGCCAAACAGTTCTCCTGAAAATGAGCAGTGGTATGTGGGGTAGTTTTGGCAAAAAAAAGCCGGAACTGATTCCGGCTTTTACAGGGACTTGCTAAGGGATTACTTCTTTGCGTGAAGTATGACCTGCAAATCATCATAGCCCTTGACGAAGCTTGACTGTACTCGGCTTGGCTCACTCAGGACTTCGACAAACTCGAAGCGCTTCATGATTTCTTCCCAGACCGTGCGCAGTTGCATTTCGGCTAAGCGGTTGCCCATGCAGCGATGCAGGCCGAAACCGAATGACATGTGATGGCGTGAACGATCGCGGTCGATGAGGAATGCATTGGGATTATCAATGACTTCTTCATCACGGTTTGCCGAAACATACCACATGATGACCTTGTCACCTTTCTTGATGTGCTTGCCACGTAGAACGTAATCTTGGGTTGCCGTGCGGCGCATATGAGCCAGGGGTGTTTGATAACGAATAATTTCCGATACCATGCTGGGGATCAAATCGAGGTTGTTACGTAGCTTGGCATATTCACCAGGGTTCTTGTTGAGGAAATAGACACCGCCAGACAGAGAGTTACGTGTGGTGTCATTGCCGCCAACAATCAGCAGTATCAGATTGCCGAGATACTCCATCGGGTCCATGTTCTGAGTTTCTTTGCCATGCGCCAGCATCGAAATCAAATCATTGCCTGGGGGTTGATTGACCCGTTCATTCCACAGACCGGTAAAAACCTCTAGGCACTCGAGTAATGCGGCTCTTCGCACGTCTTCCGGCGTTGTACCGCCAGAGAGCACCGACGATGTCGCCATGTCTGACCAGTAGGTCAGTTTTCGACGATCTTCGAAGGGGAAGTCAAATAACGTCGCGAGCATTTGGGTAGTCAATTCAACAGACACAAGATCAACCCAGTTAAAGGCTTTGCCGATGGGTAGCGCGTCGAGAATTTCACCGCAACGTTGGCGAATAATGGGCTCTAATAACGATAAGTTCGTGGGTGCAACCACGCCCGTGACGGTTTTGCGCTGAATATCATGTTTCGGTGGGTCCATCTGAATAAAGCTGCTGGTTTTGAAATCATTCTGCCGTTCAGTAATGGTGATGCCGCCGACCTCGGAAGAAAAAACCTCATGGTTCTTTTCAACTTCCATAATGTCGTTAAATTTCGTGACCGACCAATAAGGGCCATAGGCGCTTGCTTTACAATAATGGACGGGGTCTTCTTTACGCATGCGCTCGAAGTAGGGCCAGAATGCATCAGCCTTAAAGAGCATGGCGTCTGAAACATCCATGTCTTCAAGGGGCATGGTGAGTGGATCTGGAAACTCCGGTCTGCTGATGGCTTCGCTCATCTGGTTCTCCTAGTATCTGCGGCGACTTGTCGGGATCCCGTCGAGGTCATAATTGATGACCTTCGCTGCCCCAAGACTGAACTGTCTAGTTTGAAACGTTAAGATTAGAGCTAAAAAGGATTGCCGACCATAGCCAATGATGCCATGATTTTGTTATTTGGTGCCAAACGGACAATATATTATGGATTTGATGCCATCGGCCTACGCGCTCAATCTGATCGAGGTGGCGCGCCAGCAGGGGATCGATCTACTGGAAGCAACGGCCCTGAGCTTGAGTGAGCTGGAGGCGGACGTCTATATTCCGCTGTCGGTCTATCTGCGGGTGGTGAACAGCTTCGATCGGCTGAGTCCCGATGATGCTTGGGCCTTTGATTTTGGCCAGCGGCTTGGCATTAATGCCCATGGTGCGTTGGGGCTGGCAGCGGTTAGCGCGTCTACGGTTGGTGCAGGCATGATCAGTTTGTGTCGATATCTTCGAACTCGCACCTGTTCACTGGATGCAACGACGATGTTGTCTGGTGAGGACCTGATCGGTGAGTTTATTCACAATGCCGAGCTGGGGCGCCAACTTCCCCATGCGTGTGAAACGGTAGCGATGATCGTTCAAAATTTCCTAACAGCCACAACGGGGCGCGTTAGTTTGCCATTGCGCTGGCGCTTTCCTTACTCAATGCCCGCCCATGGGCATCGCTATACTGATTTCCTTTGGGGCAAGGTCGAGTTCGGCGCAACTACCATGCAGGTCGTCCTGCCTGGTGCGCTGGTGAAGTTGTCTTCCCTGCTTAAAGACCAAGCCTTGTCGGCAGCGGCTGAACGCAAGTGTGCCGAATTGCTGCAAACCCTGTATGCAAATCCTGACGTTGAGGCGGTCAGGTCGGTGCTGAACAAAGCCTATGGTTCGCGGGTGCGAGAAAGCCGGCCAACGACTCGGATTCCGACGGCACCAGAGGTTGCGTTGAGTTTGCATATCTCTACCAGAACCTTGATGCGGCGTTTGCACGCGGCTGATTCCAGTTTGAAGCTGATCAAAGATCAGTTGGCGACGTCGTATCTGCGAGAAATGCTCAGTGTAGGAGAGTATTCTGCCAGTGAAATGGGGCAGCGATTAGGCTATGACAATCCTGGGAATTTCACTCGCGCCTGCAGGCGTATGTTGGGTGACACCCCTCAGGCATTGTTGCGTGCCGCGCGCCAGTAGTTTTATTGCGGTCGAGCTCGATTGCTTTGACGCTGCTGGGGTTAACAAATGCCCTGTTGTCGTAAGCTGGCTATCTGACTTTCGTTATAACCTAGAGACGTCAACACCGATGTGGTGTCCTGCCCAAGTATCGGTGGCGTGTTTCGCACCGTGGGGCCATCAGCATCAAGCAGATAGCCCGCCTTAACAACGGTGAAGGCCTTAGTGTCATCAATCGGATGTGGCAGCGTTTCAAAGACTTCGCGATAGTCGAATTGCGGGTCTTTGATGACTTCTGCTAAGCCCCTGATCTCAGCCGTTGGAATGCCGACGGCTGATAATTTGATCATCCAGTGTGAAGTCGTTTCCAGCTTGATCAGGTCGATCATGGCCTGGCTGACTTCGTTGTAATTATCGAGCCGGGCTTGAGGGCTGGCGAACGCCTCGAGCTCAAGCAGGTGTGGTGCCTCAAGGGCGGCAAATAATTTTTCGACTTGTGGCTGACGCAAGGCGACGATCTGAACAAAACTATCTTTGGTGGCGAACACGTTTGCGGTGGGTTGGCGTGTGGGCGACGCGTTACCCATCAATCCGAGCAGGTTGCCTTGATTCAGAAAATTACTGTATTGCGGTGCTTGCATCACGATGGCGGTATCCATCATTGCAACATCAATCCGCTGGCCTAATCCGGTATTGGCCCGTCGAAACAGCGCGGCGGAGATGCTAAAGGCAGTGTTCAAACCCGTCGACATATCGACTGGCATATAACCGGTTCTAGTGGGCCCGGTTTGTGCGTGGCCATTCTGCGACATCATGCCAGATGAAGCCTGTATGGCGCCATCGTAAGCGGCTTCGCCAGCTTTGGGTCCGGTTTGGCCGTAGCCGGTGACTGAACAATAGATTAGATCAGGCTTTATCGCTTTCAAGTCGTCATAGCCAAGCCCCATACGCTCCATGGTGCCTGCCTTGAAGTTCTCGACCAGAACGTCAGTGGTGGCGATCAGCTGTTTGATGATCTCGACTGCCTGGGGTGTTTTCAGGTTGAGGGTCAGACTTTGCTTGTTCAGATTCATGGCGAGAAAGGAGGGTGAAAGGCCTTGGTCCTCGCCGATATTCATCAAACCTCGAGTTTGATCGCCACCCACGGGCTGTTCGATCTTGATGACTTCAGCGCCAAGCAAGGCGAGTTGCATGACCGCAAAAGGTGCGGCGAGCACCTGCGAAAAATCAATAATTCGAATACCTTCAAATGCCTGTGGCATGAAAACTCCCTATTCATTGTGGCTACATGAGTCGATGAGCGAGTTCACGTCCTTGTGCGCACCTATCTCGCATTAATAGGCCGTCAGTCGTATTAATTAACTGCGTTAATCTTGGCTTCAGTGAGTACTTTCCCCGCGCGCAATAGCGCGATGGCGCGCCAAGGATCTGCAGCGACCACGAATTCGTCGTCCCAAAAAATCGGGCGCCGAAAATAGACTGAAAGATCGAAAGATTGACATGACTGCTGTTCGTAGAGCGTATGGATTAAGTAATGCACTCCCATCCCGCCGCCAATAATCGGCGCACGAAATCCCGCCTTGTTTGCAGCTGCCAGCTCATAGTGAATGCTGTTGCCCTCCAGGGAATAATCCTTTACCTGTTGGGGCGTCAATGAGTAGGCGCCGAAACGGGTAAGCTCGTCGACATTATCGATCACCGGCGCAGGTCGTTCTCCTGCGCCTTGGTTTGTGGCTGACTCAGAACCTGTTTGTCGCGCTGGCCGCAGAGAGGTGCGCGGCGCGCTGATCGCTCGCCGGCCATCCTGGTCTTCAAACCAGACATCAGTTTCAATTCGTTGGCCGCGGGGAACCGCCGTGACTTTGCTGATAAAGCCGCGAGCGATTAGCGGTTCGCCAAGGCGTACCCGACGATGTTGCACCAGTCGGGTCAGCATATTGACGTTACCTTCGGCGCTGATGCCGTTATTGATGCCGGCGCGAATGCCAATGGCGATAAAAAATGCCGCATCAACGAAACCGTCCAGTGAGCCACTGTCCAGCCCGCAAGCCGCCAACTTTGCCGACTGAAATGCTTCGCTTACCACAACCTCTTCGGGTGTGAATTCAAAGCCTGATACGGGTTCCTGCCACTGGGCATCATTCATCAATCCGTGCCTCTTGTTGCCACTGTTTGATTGTGTTTTTTCGATCTTGTTTGATCTTGCCTGTCTTCGACAGGCTGGCCAGTGTCTCTCCGGGCAAGGCAGCTGTCTGGTCTATGGGGTCGTGGTATATAGTATGGGTTGATCTTTATAGCATGTCTTACGTTACGCTGCGCGCCTGGGATATATCCGTTGATAGTGTCTTAGCTGCCATGAAATAGTGGAATGCACTCCACAGATTGACTAAGGAGAACAGCATCAATGAGTAGCGCAATGACTCCTGGCCATATTCTGCGCTGAACACGTCGCTGAGTATGCCGACGGCCTGAGGACCGATGCCAAGGCCAATGGTGTTCAGCAGGAATAAACAGATGGCTGCGGCCACTGATCGCATCTCGGGTTTGACCAGGCTCTGGACCATGGCAAATGTTGGCGCGAGATAAAAGCCGCCGAAGAATGCCGGGATCAAGTAGATGAACATGGCGGGTAAAAATTCCGCGGTGAGAAAAAACCAGACCAAAAAGGGTACCAGGCCGGCTTTGCCGATGGCGACTACCCAGGCGAACCAGCGTTCGTCCCGTCGACCTAAAACGTCAGCCAGTTTCCCGGCACTAAAAGTACCGATGCCACCGACCACGCCGGACATCAATGCCAGGGTAAAACCGACTTCCGTTTGACTCAGACCGTGGGAGCGAACGAAGAAGGCGGGTAGCCACAGGACCATGCCATAGCCGACGAAGCCGGCCAGCGAACTGCCGAAGACTACATGCCGGGTTGCTGGGGTGCGCCACATATACCGCGCCACATCCCAAAAAGGGGGTGCCTTGGCCATTGTGGTCTGCTCATCCGACTGCCCTCGAATGGGTTCCTTTAATGTGAACCTAACAAGCAAGGCGAGCAGCAGGCCGGGCAAGCCGACGGCAACGAATGTCATTCGCCAACCCCAGTGTTCGCTCATCCAGCCGCCACCCAAATAGGCAAAGAGCAAACCGAGATTAACACCCAGGGCATAGATGCCCATGGCGGTGCCGCGCTGCTTTAACTCAAACATATCTGAGATCATTGAGTGCGATGGCGGACTCGAGCCTGCCTCGCCAATGCCAACACCGATACGCATGAGCGACAATTGTAAAAAATTCTGAGCGTAGCCGCAGGCCACGGTCATGGCGCTCCAGACCGTGATGGCGATGGTGATGATGTTACGACGATTGCGGCGGTCTGCCAGCATGGCGATGGGCATACCGAGGGTTGCGTAGAACAAGGCGAAGGTCAGGCCGATCAGAAAGCCCATCTGGGTGTCTGATGCGCCTAGGTCATTCTTGATGGGCTGCAGCAAGATGCCCATGATCTGCCGGTCCACATGACTCGAGGTAAAGACCAGAACCAACACGCCCAGGGCGTACCATCGATACCAGGGCGCGGTAGAAATGCGCTGGGTGCTTGTCGTGTCCGTGCTGTCAGTCATGGGTTGCTCACAATGATTCAGGGGCTGTTGTAGTTTGAAAGCGAGTGCCAGATCAGCGTTCAAAAAATCCTATTTGCCGCGATCTGGCAGTCAGTTAGCATCAACGGGCCTTCAATTTCTGCATGATCTCCTGCTGATGATTGGCGTCTTTGGCGGCGAAATTTGCGGTGGTGCGATCCACAACATCACCGAAGCGCTGTTTGAATAAGTTCACTGCTACGTCAGTCTCGCCCACCAGCGCAAATTGATCGAGGATCTCATCGGTGATGAGAGCGCCCATAGCATCCCATTGACCGACTTTCGAGAGGCGATTAAGTTCGAGTTGCAGGTCGCCCCAACCGTGTACGGCAAGCACCGGTTTGTACGCCGGCGTTGATCCATAGAAGGCGATCTGTTTGCAGACAGCTGCTTTGGTTGCGTTAAATTCTTCCTCAGTGCGGCCGGTAACGACGAAGCCGGGATAAGATATTTCGAAATTTTCACGACTTCGGCCCGAAGCAGCCAGACCCTTTTCTAGGGCGGGTAATGTCACCTCGCGCAGATATTTCTCCGTCGTGAAGGCATGCAGAATAACCCCGTCGGCCACTTCTCCGGCGACCTGTGTCATCAGCGGACCGACTGCCGCAAGAATGACTCGAGGCGCCCCATAGGTATTGTCCGTCGGCGTGAACATCGGGGTCATCAGGCTGTGAGTGTAATAGTCGCCGCGGAAGTTCAAGGGTTCACCCTCGTACCAGCAAGACCAGATAGCCCGCATCGCCAGAATAAACTCACGCATCCGTTTAGCTGGGTCAGACCAGGGCATGCTGAAACGTTTGGTAATGTGGGGTTGAATTTGGGAGCCCAGTCCCATCACGAACCGACCCTTGGACAGGCTGTTCAGGTCGTGACCAATATTGGCGAGTAACATCGGCGTTCTGGAGAAGGCCACCGCGATAGACGTAACCAGTTCAATCTGCGTGGTGCTCTGCGCTGCCAGCAGCAAGGGAAAGAAAGGATCGTGCGCCATCTCGGCAGTAATGGCGCCATCGTAGCCGGCCGCTTCAAGTTTTGCTGCGCTGGCGGGTGCATCTGCCAGTTTACCCATGAGTCCGCTGTCTAATTTCATCTGTGGGGTTCCATTATAGTAAAGCTTGAAAATAGCACTGTTTGCCGGTGGCTACCAACAGCTTGTTGTCAGCCCCAGCGAACAGTCTTGCGTTGAACCTATAAAGACGGCATTCTTGCGAGCAATTATCTCGTCATGGTGCTGGTGCAATATGCTCGACAATAAAACAGTGATTGAGGTCTTTACCGACTTCGTCTGACCCTGGTGTTATCTCAGTACAGTTAGTATTGAGCGCCTACAAACAGAAGAAAATGTTGAAATTCGTTGGATTTATTTCCCCTTGCACCCTGAAACGCCGTTGGAAGGGCGCTTGTTGAGTGATCTGTTCAAAGGTCGAGAGTCTCAGGTCGCGGATTTTCAACGCCAGATGACCCAGCTGACAGCAGAGCAGGGGTTGCCCTATGGCCATCGCGACAAGACCTTCAATTCGCGTCTGGCGCAAGAGATGGCAAGCTGGGCAGATACCCAGCCTGATGGCGCGCGATTCCATGCCGGGTTGTACCGTGCTTATTTCGTTGATAATTTGAATATCGGCGACAGTGAAGTATTGGTGACCTTGGCCGCTGAGGCCGGCCTCGATGTGGAGCAGGCCAGACGGGTGATGACTGAACGCCTTTTTTCTGCGCATGTGGACGCTGATTGGCAGAGGGCCAGGCCCGAGGGGATTACCGGTGTGCCGACTTTTGTCAGCGCGGGTTTAGCCGTTGTCGGCTGTCAGCCTTATGACATGTTGTTGCGGTTTGTGAAGCACCTGCGTGGTCTCGAAAACGCCGAGTAATTAAACGAACCCTTTTGTCCGGTCGATAATAATGCGATCGGTGTCGGTTGGATCATAGCGCGGCGGTGCTGGCAGCGCGTCAGTACGCCGTGGGTTGAGTCAACAGTATTCTCGCGGCGGCACATGGTAAGACTGTTTTTAACGACGGCGAAGCGCCGACCTATGGAATCAATATGCGCTTTCATTTGTTAACATGAGCCCTTCACCCCGATGAGTTCTTCCATGCCAACGTCAGAGTTTGATCCTGCCAGCGTTCCCTTGCGATCTGCGGCGACCGTGCTGTTAATCGACGATCGACCAGATCTGCAAGTCTTTATGATGAAGCGTAACGTTAATACGGCCTTTGCTGGCGGTATGTGGGTCTTCCCCGGTGGTTCCGTAGATCTTGGCGATACTGCCGAGAAGTACAGCGATTACTGTGTGCATCGGTCTGAGGCGCAAGCCTGTGAGGCGCTAGGGTTGGATCGTGGCGGTCTTGCATTTTATGTTGCTGCGATTCGTGAGGTATTCGAAGAGGCGGGTATATTGCTGGCTTTGCACCGAGGTGACCACTCACTATTAGAGCTTGATTCGCCGGCTATTATTCAGCGGTTTGAAGCTCATCGGGACGGCGTGAATGCGGCTAGTCTCGACTTTCTCGAGGTCTTGAATCGAGAGTCTCTGATCCTGGACGCGGCCACCATGCATTATGTGGCGCGCTGGATTACCCCCGTTGGGCCACCTCGTCGATTTGATACTCGATTTTTTGTCGCTCGTATGCCGGCCTGGCAACAACCAATTCATGATGACCACGAGCTGGTGCATTCCAGTTGGATGGCGCCGGCGGAAATTTTGGCCTTGGCTGAGCGCAAGGAAATCAGTTTGATGCCACCGACGATGCGCATGGTGGAATGCCTGGCGCAGTTTACTTCAACGGCAGCGGTGATGGCGTCCGCTGAGGCAAATTTGCCAGATGTCAGAGTGCCCATGAATGGCATCGCAGCCGTGGGCACGTCGATGGCTGGCGCTGTATCGCTTAACCAAGCCGAGCCCGGTTGGGTGCGGTTAAGACCATTAAGCTAAGGGTTTAACGACTGGGCTTGAATCTCGCGAACAGACCGCCGACGCCGCGAACTAGCCAACGTGGCTGATGTTTTGCCCAGGTCACAGCGGCTTGATTGGCGACGCCCGGAATCCGAATCACTTCTCCTGCCATCAGGGCTTGATAACCTTCCCTGGCGACATCTTCGGTGCTCGACATCATAAAGGGTGGCACATCTTGGGCCATCAAGTCGTTCACCAGTTCCGTCCGGGTGAGGCCTGGGCACAAGGCGGTGACTGTCACGCCAGTGCTGCGAAGTTCCTCAGACAGAGACTCGGTTAGTGACAACACGAAGGCCTTGCTCGCGGCGTAAACCGCCATTGATGGCACCGGTTGAAATGCCGCGACCGACGCCACATTGAGAATTCTGCCGCTACCACGTTGAATCATGGGCTGACTGTAATGCTGCGTGAGGCGGGCTAGGGCGCTGATGTTCAGACCAATGAGTTGATCGATTTGGGTCATGGCGGTGTCGTGAAAACTGCCGCTGTGGGCGATGCCGGCGTTGTTGACCAGCACATCGATGTCCTTGCCGAGTAAGGCAACAGCAGCAATCAGGCTGGCGGGTCCGGTATCGGTCGCCAGGTCGCTGATGACGATATCGACAGCGACCTGAGTGCCAAGTTCTGCTGCCAGTGCCTCAAGCCGGTCGCCGCGGCGCGCGGTAATCACCAGGTCGTATTGGTGACTGGCGAATTCTCGAGCCAGCGCTTCACCAATACCCGATGAGGCGCCGGTGATCAATGCTGTACCTTTACTCATGGTCTTTGCCTGATTGCTTGGGTTTCGATGAATCTTCAGTGGCGCCGCCCATCATCTTCTGCAGCCATTGCTGGTAGGCTGCCATCGGTTGCATGGCCGTAGCGATGAGATCGCTATACTGACTGCTACCAGATTCCTTCAGGTAGGCCTGAGCGTTCTGCAAAATTTGTTCCTGAAGTTTGTCGATATTCGGCAGGCCAATGAAGCGGCGTAATTCTTCCGGTGTGATATCGACATCGACGGTAATCTTCATAGAGTTTTCCTGTGGGTCAAAGGGTGATCTATATTGCGACTATCCTATCCCAAAACGAAAGAAGGGCGTAAACGCCCTTCAATTTTACTCGCTGAACTAATGTTGACTGGTCTGCGCTAAGTCTGCAGCAAAGCCCGTCAAATTCAGGTTTACGCAGCTTCAGGCGTGAATACTTTGCGAACTGCAGTGCCAGTCTCTTCAACGGCAGATTTCAAAATGCCGGCCTGTGATTGTGTCGATTCTTTGATACCGTTCCAGAGTGTAGCGCCATATTCGCGCTGTAATTCCATAAAGCTCGTGACGTCACGAACTTCCGGTAGGCGCTGGCCGAAAGTCGCGTTCAACTCAAAATATTTACGGATATTTTCTTGTTGGGTGCGAATCGTTTCTTGCAGCGCATTCTGGTTGATTTCAAACAGAGTACGGCCGAAGTCAGCTTGTTTTTGGATGATGTTCATTGGGTTTCCTCGGTTGTTAAAGCGGTTAAAGTGTTGTGTTGGTCAGCAGGGTTGGCTGACGGTTCTGGTGTTGCATTGCACCATTATATATTGCGATGCAGCAAAGGCAAGCGCTTTTGAAAAATTGTGCTTCCGCGGGTCAACAACATGCAGGGTCAGTGGGGGAGTTATCGACTTTCAAGCCTGGCGTCGAACGCCGGCATAGGAATCAAATTTGAGCGGAGGGTAGGGAATGCCCGGAACTGGAGGGGGTCCAGTTCCGGGTTTCACCATGGCGAGGGGGTCGCCATCTAACAAGGGGTCAATATTCGGTATTAAGTCGCGCTAGGTGTCGTGTCTTCCGCGGGCGAGCTGGTGACCACGGTAGCTTTGGCTTTGGCTTTGGCTTTAGCTTTCGCTTTAGGCTTGGCCTTGGTTGACGTCGCAGTCTTGGTCGTTGGGTTGACTGGCGCTTTGTTAGCTGGCGCGTTATCGGTGGTGAAGGCTTGTTTGAGCGCGTCGCGGGTCTCTTCGATAGCGGTGCGTAGCAATTCATTTTGATTTGCAAAAGAACCTTTCGCGTTTGACCACAGGGTGGCGCCGTATTCACGCTGCAATTCTACAAGGTTGCCGATATTTTTTACTGTCGGTAATTTCTCGCCAAAGGATCGATTCGTTGCGATGTATTCTTCGACATTGCCTTTTTGTAGTGCCGCGAATTCTTTCATGGCGTTGATGTTGATCTCGTACAATGATTTGCTAAGTTCTGTCTGACGTTCGATGATATTCATAATCTCTCCTGAGCGTTAAGGTGAAGCGTCTTTATGGTGCACTGCATCATTATATGCTGCAATGCGCCAAATTCAAGTCTTTTGCGAATAAATTATGTCTATCGTTCAAGCTACCTTGGTGATCGGCCCAGTGTCTGCTTGCGTTAACGCTACTGTCGGTTTCAATTTCAATGTGGCGATGTTAAAGGGAATGACCAAGTCTCGGAGTTCTATGTAGGCGGCATTCATATCGTCTCGCAGTCTGTCGGCATCCGGTAAGGCCTCTGCGCAGGCGGTAATAGCGAAGTACAACCGATCGACATAGCTTTGCACCGTCACGTTCACGCCAGCGCCGTGGGCTGGGATCGAGACCGGGTAATGGGTTAGGACCTTGGCTCCATTGGAGTAGAGTGTTTCGCGGGGACCCGGGACGTTGGATATGACCAGGTTGACCGCAACGGGGGCGGTATCAAAAGCGCGACTCGAGTCTAATAGCTGACTGGTCGCTCGCATGACGGCGGGCAAGCCTGGTAAAGAGACTGCCAGGTCAACGCCAGCGGCAATATCGGCGGTGACGGCCTTCGCGACGTTGGCGGAGTCACGGATCGCGAGCAGGCGGATGCGCGGGTCGGCGTATTCTGTGGCGAGATTGACCTTCATCATGGTCACCTGATTGCCGAGTCGTGTATCTCCAGGCTGCCGCAGAGAGACAGGACAGCCGGCAATCAGGCCCTTCAGGGGCAGTGCATCCTGGCGTTCCAGATAGCGCCGCAAACCGCCGGCAACGATATTCATAAATACGTCGTTGACCTTACAGTCGAGGCTTTTGCCGATCGCCTTAATGTTGCTTAGTGAGTACTCGCCAGCCGCGTAAGATCTGTTTTTTCTGATAGTTCGGTTGAACTGTGTTCGAGCGGGGGTTTCAGCAAAGGCGCCAAATTGCTTTGATGGATCGGCGGCACGCTGCGCCACCCGGACCATTGATTCGAGGCTGCCGATGCTACGGTTAGTGGCGTCAAGCTGATACTTGATCAGGTTTTCGAATGAGCGAAAAAGAGCCTCGCTGAAACTGACTGATGTGTCTTGCTGTAAAAATCCTTCGGGCACCGATTCCTGGCGCGGCGTAGGGCTGGTGTCCATCATCTGCATGATGGCAGTTTGGCCTGAAATGCCATCTAGGCAGGCATGATGCACTTGGTTGTAATAAGCGATTGTGCCGTCTTCAAAGCCGGTGATGACTTTAATGGCCCACAATGGCCGGTCGCGATTCATGGGTTCAGCATGCAGTTCAGCAATCTTGGCCTCAAATTGGGCAAAGGTACCGGGTGCCGGCAAAGCCACTTCGACGACATGCTGGTTGATGTCGAAAGCTGAATCTCTAACCCAAAAAGGGTGATCAATTTGAACTGGGGCTTCCTGCAGCTTGCGGGTCAGGTAAGGTATCAGATGCAGCCGGGTCATCAAAAGGGCTTTGAATTCGGCGATGAAGGTGGGGATGTCTGTGTCTTCAGGCAGGCTCAGGCGCTGAATCGAGGCGATGTGGTTCAACATCGATTCGGTCTCTGAGTATAAGAAGGTAGCATCTACTGCACCCAGCTGTTCCATTTTTTGCTCTCCGGTTCGTTATTGATGGTTGCTACGCAGTCAGCCTGCGGTTTGTAAACTTATTCGTCGCGCTTGAGGGGCTTGCCCGAGCGCCACGTTGATGTGGTACTGCAAGTGCTTATCGCAATGGGCGTGCCAAGCAGGCTCAAGTTTCGAAGAATAGTCTGCCATGCCCGTGCTATCTGGCTTTTAGTACAATCCCGAAGGTTGAGTGTGAGGCAAGAAGATGGCTTTTCTTGGTGCTTTTCCATGCTCCCGCGAGCCGTTTTGGTGCGCTGCGGGAGGCATTATAGGTATGTAAAAAGGCCTGTCAATTAAAAAATGGTGCAATGCGTCAAAATATAAATCGGATGCTACTAATGCTGACTTTACCGTTCCATTGAGGTGTTAATCAGGTCTTTTCCAGTAAGGGTTGATAACCTTTCCAATCTTGGACAAACTCCGAAACCGGCCTGATCCTTCTTAGGGTTGCGGGTGAGATTGCGCCTTGGGTTTTGGGGCTCGCTCGAAGAGCAAAAAGAGGTTGATGATTGTACGAAACACTTGAAGTTAGTCGGTACCGCTCGCGAGGCCCGTCATCGCTGAATGCCTTGACCGAGATTCCCCGTACTCTGCTGGAGATGAGTACGCTGTTGATGGCCCTACCCCTGTTGCGTCTGTTGCCTCGCGGTGACAATCATACGGTGATGGTGCTGCCGGGATTTATGGCAGGCGATGAGTCGACGATGGTCTTGAGGGGTTATCTATCGAGCATGGGCTATACCGCCCTACCCTGGTTGCTAGGGCGAAATACCGGAGGATTGGAGGTTATGCAAGCTCGGCTTCGGGATCGCTTTGAGGAGGCTTGCACGCAAAGCAACAGCCCGGTGAGTCTCATCGGTCAAAGCCTTGGAGGTATCTATGCCCGTGAACTGGCAAGGTGGGCCCCAGATAAAGTCAGGCAAGTGATTACCCTCGGCAGTCCCTTTGGTGTAACCCATGCCGGCGAGACTCAGTCAGTGGTGAAGCGGCTGTTTGAGCAGCAAACAGGCATGACGTTAGCACAGATGCGAGATGCGATCACAACGATGGAGTTGCGAAAAACGCCACCGATTCCATTGACCGCCATTTACAGCAAGGGCGACGGTATCGTTAACTGGCGAGTCTGTCGAGAGGTTGATGAGGACCATCAGACGCAGAATGTCGAGGTTTGGGGCAGTCATTGCGGAATGGGGTTTAATCCTTCAATCTACAGGATCATTGCGGATCGATTAGCGCAATCAACGGCTCAGTGGCAAAAATATCGAAGTTGAATAGCATTAACCCAAGGATCTGGCCGGTACTATCGGTGCGGATAACAATGGTATGAACCAGAGGTGAAGGAATGCGGGAATTTAAAAAATACCCCAATCGCAGGCTGTATGACATTCAACAAAGCAAATATGTCACCGTTGAGGATATTCGTCAGATCGTGCTGACGGGTGAAAGTATTGTGGTGAAAGATTCCAAGACCGAAAAAAACCTGACCCGGGCGGTCTTATTGCAGATTATCACCGACCAGGAAGATGAAGGTCATGAACCCATACTGACAAATCGTGTGCTGGAGCAGCTTATTCGGTTCTATGGGGCGCCGATGCAAAGTGTTGTGGGGCGTTATATCGAACAAAGTATCATGACGTTTCTCGAGTACCAGGAGCAATACCGGCGTCGGGTCCAGGAAGTCACCGGTGGCGATCCGTTATCCATGATGCGCAAAGCCTTGGAGCAAAATATGGAGTTTTGGAACCGCTTTGCGCCCAAGCCCTTCGATCGAGAACGCAAAGATTAAGGTTAGGCTCGGTTTTCTTGCCACGCCTGTAGTAAGGGCATTAGTTCCTGATAGCTGTCGATGACGAGAATTGCGTCATTCAGCTGCTCCCGCTCAACATAGGGGCTGTTCACTGCAATGACGGACATGCCAGCAGCGACCGCCGCTGCAATACCATTTGGTGAATCCTCAAAGGCGATGCATTGTCGCGGATCGACGCCCAAAACCTGGGCGCACAATAAGAAAATATCCGGTGCCGGCTTGCCATGGCGAAGCAATGGATGGTTACCACAAATCACTTGATGGAAATGCTTGCGCCAAGGTTTATTGCCGAGTTTTAGCTCGCAAAGATGTTGGTGTGAGCTGGTCGCCAGGCCAACCGGTAGGTCGGTGGTCCCCAGCGCCGTGATAAATTCGCCAGCGGCGGGCATTTCTGGCGCGTCGGCAAATAATTCGGTGAGGAAGCCTTCCCGCTTATGCAGATACTCATCCACACTCATCGGTAGTTGACCGTGATCAATGGCGAATTGTGCGCTGCGGCGAGAATCACCGCCCATGCACTGACGCTTCAGAGCCATGGTATAGGTGGCACCATACGGGTCCATGACTTTTTGAGCAGCCATTGTGTACAAGGGCTCGGTGTCGAGTAGAGTGCCGTCCAAGTCGAATATCAGGGCCGCCGGGCGAGGAATTTCTATCATGGTTTCTTACTGTCAGAAGTTGATGGTGCGAGTTTACCTTGAAGTCTGCTGGAAGTGTTCGCTATCTAGCCTGTATGGCAAGCTGCAATCCCCGGCTTCATGCAATGTTAGTCAGCGTTTGGCATTGGATTTGTTCGATCAAGGTCAGCGCCAGAGCCTCCAAGACCTCATGGGGTATGGCATCCTCCTCGGACGCAAGTTGTTCGACGGCGGTGCTGGCCAGTGTCATCATCTGGAACAGGCGAGGGGGGTTTAACTCAAAGGCACAGCCTTGTTCGACCACGATGTAGGTCAATATAAAGGCCAGAGCATCGGCTTTGCTGAGTCTTTCTTGGCGTGGCATGGCGCTAATATACTCAATTGGCGTTCAGTAAAACAAGGCGTAAAGATTGCCGATACACCGTTCCGGTCGTTTTGTGAGAAATAGCGAGTAAGAATAAGCACCGATGGCTTTTAGGACCTTTCGGTTCTTCGGAGCGGGCCCTAGGAGCGCTATTATGTCGGCATGATGGAGGCGCTAGAATGCATAAAATGACCTTTGCGGAGCGACGCTTGGGTGTAGAGCGGCGCCAAAAGCGGCGACGATCCTTTGGTCGCGTACTCCAAGACTTGTTCCGAGCGACGCCGTCCCGTCGAGCTAAAAACAGACGGGCACCCTATTTTCGAGGTGAGACTTACACTGTGTACTTGACCGATCGGTTGTAACAGCGGTGGTGTCGCTCGGGGCATGTGCGGGGAAGGGCTGTCTGAAGTGCATGTCGGTCGCTGCTAATGCGGCGTGATGGCAGTCATGTGTTCGCGGCGCACCTGACAACAAGCAGACGGCTGGGCCTGATGTGCTTGACGGTTAATTTCGCGGTTCTGGTTCTTGCTTCATTCTATTGAAGTCTCGTTTTGGCGTGAGTGGATCATTTGAGCCGATCCGCCGTGTCTTCAGCTATTTCGCCTGCTCTCTGGGTCTATGTTTCTCCAATCTGCGGTTGCAATCTTGTACCGCGCTACATCAACTCTGTTGCGTGTTTACTTTGCGAGGTGTAGCAATGAGGTTAATATGGCCCATTTTCCAAGGGGCGAAAAATGATTGAGATTAGCCATCTGGTCAAAAAATTCGGTGCCCTGCTGGCAGTTAATGATATTTCATTCTCTGTGGCGCCGGGCGAAGTGCTCGGCTTCTTAGGGCCCAACGGGGCTGGCAAGTCGACGACGATGAAAATCGTGACAGGGTTCCTCAAGCCCAGTGCCGGACGAGTTACCATTTTCGGCTGTGATATAGAGCAAGACACGATTGCTGCGCAGCGACAGATGGGCTATCTGCCAGAAGGTGCCCCTTGCTATGAGGAGATGACACCCCGTAGCTTTTTGAATTTTGTTGCCGCTGCGCGGCATTTGAAGGGCGCCTATGCCAACGAGCGATTTCAGCAGGTCGTAGATACCATGTCGCTGCAAGCAGTGCTTGATCAACGCATCGAGACCCTGTCCAAGGGTTTCAAACGTCGAGTCGGATTAGCTCAGGCCATTATTCACGATCCGAAGATATTGATCCTCGATGAGCCTACCGATGGGTTAGACCCGAATCAAAAACATCAGGTGCGTGAGATGATTCGCGGCTTGGCAAAAGATAAAATTGTGATTATATCCACCCATATTCTCGAAGAGGTGACTGCGGTTTGCAGTCGCGCCATGATTATCGCTGAAGGGAAGGTCGTCGCGGATTGTCGGCCCGATGAACTTGAGCAGCGTTCGAAATATCATGGTGCCCTGACTCTCGACTTTGATGAGTCGGTGACGGCTGGCGATTTTCTTGGGGCGTTTGCCGGATTGGCGCAGGTCGCGTTGGTTGAATCCATTACAGAGAACAACCAGTTGACCTTGTTTCCCCGCTACAAGGATCAATCGATTCTACTGGATGTGAGTCATATGGTTCGAGATCGTCAACTGCCTGTCGTGAGTATCAATCAGGAGAAGGGCAAGCTCGATGAAGTCTTTCGAGCAGTGACCCAGGAGCTAAACTCATGAATGGAATCACGGTGATTGCCGGTCGGGAGATGCGCAGCTATTTTGCAACACCGTTGGCTTATGTTTTCATTCTTATTTTCTTAGTGCTCTCAGGCGTATTTACCTTCTATATGGGTAATTTGTTTGAACGTGAGCAGGCAGATCTGACACCTTTTTTCACTTTTCATCCCTGGCTGTATCTGTTTTTAGTGCCGGCGATTTCCATGCGACTGTGGTCTGAGGAAAGAAAGTCTGGGTCCATTGAATTACTGTTGACCCTGCCGATCACGGTTTTCCAGGCCGTGTTGGGTAAATTCTTGGCGGCTTGGCTGTTCGCGGGCCTGGCGTTGCTGCTCACATTTCCTGTCTGGTTGACAGTTAATTATCTTGGCGATCCGGATAACGGCGTAATATTTGCCAGCTATATTGGTAGCTGGCTGATGGTCGGTGGGTTTTTGGCGATTGGCTCCTGCATGTCTGCGGTGAGTAAAAGTCAGGTCGTCGCCTTTATTTTAACGGGCGTCGTGTGTCTGTTGTTTGTGCTGGCGGGCTTTCCCCTGGTGTTGAACGTGTTTAGGGATTGGTTACCTATTATTGTGGTTGATACCGTGGCGAGCCTGAGCTTTTTGACTCACTTCGGCGCTATCGCTAAAGGTGTTTTGGGCCTGCAGGATCTAGTGTTCTTTTTCTCCGTGATTTTGGTCTGGTTGGTCGCGACCACGGTGGTTGTTGAATTGAAACAGGGGCAATAGGAAAGTCGATGAATAGAAATCTCATTTCTGGTCTGGGTCTGGCCTTGCTTGCGATGGCTTTTCTAATGGTCACTCTGTTGAATAATTTGTGGTTCAGTGGGGTCAGGGTTGATCTGACGGAGAACAAATTATTCACTCTGGCTGCCGGTACCCGCGAAATCGTCCAGCAAATTGATGAGCCGATTAATTTGTACTTTTTCTTTTCCGAAAAAGCCAGTGAAGATCTGACGACGTTGCGTGCTTATGCCAATCGTGTGCGCGAGCTATTACAGGAGTACGCACTGCTGGCGCCTGGAAAAATCAATTTGCAGTTCATCGACCCAGAACCTTTTTCTGACGCCGAGGATCGTGCGGCAGCCTTTGGGCTGCAAGGTGTGCCGGTCAACAATGCCGGCGACGAGCTATATTTTGGCTTGGCCGCCACTAATGCGTTGGATGATCAGCAGGTTATCGGCTTCTTTCAGCCAGACAAAGAAGCGTTTCTTGAATATGAAATCAGCAAGTTAATTCAGAATCTTTTAGTGCAGAAGAAGCCGAAGGTTGGGCTGTTGTCGACGCTCAAAGTCCAGGGCGACATGGATATGAATACCTTCCAGACCACGCCGGCCTGGGTGGTCATCGATCAGATAGATCAGGCGAGTGAGCTTCAGACTATCACCCCCGGTGCTGAGTCACTGCCCGCAGACCTAGATCTGTTGGTGCTCATTCAACCCCGTGGTCTGGCAGAAAGTCTGCTGTCGAGTATCGATCAGTTCGCGTTGTCTGGCGGTCATGTCTTGGTGTTCGTCGATCCGCTAGCAGAGACAGATCAGTCTCAGGTTAACCCGATGATGGGCATAAGTGGCGCTGAAACAACCATCGACTTTCCACTTTTGGCCGGCTGGGGGGTGCAACTGCGCAAGGATGTGGTGCTGGGCGACTCGCAACAGGCGCTGACTGTCAGCGGCGTCGATGGCCAGCCCGTCAGGCACCTGAGCATCTTGGGGCTGCAAGCACAAAATTTTAATATTGAAGATGTCACCTTGTCCTCCCTTGAAACTATCAATGTCAGTACGGCGGGTATTTTGGATGTACTTGATCAGCGCTCGACCCAGGTTGATGTGTTGATGGCGTCTAGTGAGTATGCGATGCCGATAGAACGCTTGCGCCTAAAAATGCTCGGTGATCCAAGCGAATTACTGCCTGATTTTAAAGCTACGGGGCAATTTTATCCGGTCGCCGTGCGCATTACGGGTTCTGCCTCGAGCCAATATCCACTCCCGCTCGGTGGAGAAAGTAGCCTGCCGAGTCCAAATAATTTGAACGTGATTGTCGTCGCCGACACCGATATTCTGTCTGACCGGCTGTGGGTTCAATTGCAGGACTTCTTTGGGCAGAGAATCGTGACTCCTTGGGCTAACAACGGAGATTTCGTCACGAATGCCGTCGATAATCTCACAGGTTCATCGGCGCTCATCAGTATTCGTAGTCGCGGGCGGTTTACTCGCCCCTTTGACGTTGTTCAGGATCTACGGCGGGAAGCCGAGGCCAGCTACCTCAACAGCGCGAATGATCTGCAATCACAATTGGCAGAGGCGGAGCGCCAACTTGGCGAGCTTGAATCGAGCCGAGATGAGCAGAATCTGATGAGTCTGAGTCCTGAGCAGGAAGCGACTTTGGTGCGTTTTCAGCAGGAGAAACTGCGAATCCGTAAAGCCTTGCGTAATGTGCGTCATCAACTGGATAAGGATATCGAGATGCTGGGTTCAACCCTGAAATTCATGAATATCGTGCTGATGCCGTTGTTACTGATATTCGTGCTGCTGGTGCTGAAGTATTTACGCTTACATCAGGTCAGCAGCAGACGAGAATCATGAGCGGCAAGAGATTAAGCCTGGCGAGAGATATCTGTGGATAAGCGCTCGACGGGTATGCTCATGATCGCAGTTATGGTGCTGATGACGCTCGCCTACTTCAGTGCCCGAGATACTGACCCAGTGGCGTTACAGTTAGGTCGGGTGGTCTTTGCTGACCTCAAGCCCAGTCTTGACCAGGTCGCGCATGTCAGTATTAATTCAGGTCAGGCCGCGGTCACGCTAGAAAAGCGCGCGGGTGTGTGGCGGGTTGTTGACCGTGAGGGCTATCGCGTTGACATGGCGCAATTGTCGAGGTTATTACGAGGTTTGGCGGATATGCTTTACCTGGAACGAAAGACCAGCAATCCTGAGCGGTTTGCAGCATTGGGTCTTGCCGACCGCGACACTCAAAATGGTGCCGCGACTTATGTGGAATTGCGGACGCCGAATCAGCGTTGGTCATTGTTAGTAGGTGCCGCGCCGGTCAGTCGAGCGGGTCAATATATTCGGCTACCTGAGCAGGATCAGGCGTGGCTGGTTGATCAAGGCATGGTGTTGAACTCGACGCCGGAAAAATGGCTTTCGCCAGTGATTTTGAACGTTGACTCTGAGCAGATAAAAGCCGTGATACTTAGTCAGCCAAATGCTCGGCGAGTCGAGATCAGCAATAAGAGTGATGCGCTTGGTCAGGTTGAAAATGCGCGCATTACCAATCTTCCTAATGGTGTGTCGGTACCCTATGCGGGCGCCGCTGACGAGGTGACTCGGGCGCTCGTCAATCTTCGACTTCAGGATGTGCAGACTTTCAATAGCATCGATTGGCAGGATGCTATTGCCGCGCAATTCGACCTGATCAATAATAAGACCTTGTTGATCAGGGGTGTTATGGTTGCTGGTGAATGCTGGATTTCTGTCTCTCTCGGTTCAGATTTCTCCGTCGAAGATCGACTGATCTATGGTCTGGGTAATGACGTTGAACACTGGGCCTATAAGATCAGTCATTATGACTACGGGCTGTTAGCCCGTGGAATGATTGATTTCATAGACGCTGAGGCGTTTTAGGCGACCTGTGTTAAGGCGGGAATTGAGTTACTAAAAAACTGTACAAGGTGTACCCATGAGTTCGAATGATCTGCAAGTCATCTCCTATGAAAACATAGAAGTGGAAAGGCAAGGCCATGTGACGTTTGTTAAGCTCAACCGCCCTGCTGCCCTCAATGCCCTGAATACAAGTTTGATGCGTGATATTGAGCAGGTCAGTCGCGGCTTTATAGATGACGAGCAAACGCGGGTGGTGGTGTTCGTTGGTAATGGTAAACATTTTAGTGCTGGCGCAGATCTTAAAGCGCCAAGTGTCGAGCCGCGGCCAACCATGGTGATGCGGCGACGCCAGCATGGGTTGGGTGCGCGGATGATTCGGGCGATCCTAGAGATACCCCAGGTGACCATCGCTGCGATACAAGGTGCGGCTCTCGGCGGGGGTGTTTGTATTCCAACCGCCTGCGACTTTAGAATCGGCGCAGCGGATTGTTTCTGCGGCTACCCGGAAGTGAATTTGGGCATCAATTTGGCCTGGCATGCGCTGCCCTTGTGTGTGCGACTTGTGGGTCCGGCACGGGCCAAGCGGATGATTATGTTGGGCGAGCGTGAGGATGCGCAGACCCTGCTCGAATGGGGTTTCCTAGATCAAGTTGTGCCCGCCGAGCAACTGCAGTCTGCGGCCCTGGCTATGGCGGAAAAATATGCAGGCCAGCCGCCGGTCGCCGTACAAATGATCAAACAGAGTATCAACGCGGTGAGCGCATCGATGGATGATGCGATGATGCATATGGATGCAGATCAGAATATTCTCACCATCCTGACCGATGATCGAGCCGAGGGTATTGCCGCTTTTTTTGCCAAGCGGCCGGCGATATTCAAGGGCGATTAAAGCCAGTCAGACGAGATTATGCTAACGGCTCGAAGAAGTCGGCCGGCTAGTCGGCGTCGATAATTGCAACGACTTGATCTTCGCTGACGCTGTCTTCTTCTTTGACCAACAGCTCTGTCAAGGTGCCGGCGCAAGGTGCCTCCACCGGGATCTCCATCTTCATGGATTCAAGGATCATGATGACATCTTCGGCCTCGACTCGGTCGCCTATTTTTTTCTCAATTTTCCAGACATTACCGGTAACCTCGGCTTCAATGGGCAGGCTAGGCATAATTATGTTGTCCTAATCGATAATGGATTGGTAGGCGAGTACGCGTAATTCCCGGCGAATTGGATAAGCCGATGAGGGCATTAGCTGGGTCAGGAATATCACTAGCATATCTTCTTCGGGATCAATAAAGAAGTAGGTGCTGGCGGCGCCGCCCCAGGCAAATTCGCCTTCTGTGCCCAGTATTTGGGCGGTTGGTGGGTCTAGCATAACGGAAAACCCGAGGCCAAAGCCGATGCCGTCGTAGGTGCTCTCACTAAAGACCGCCTGGCCCATGCTGGCGAGATCACCATTGCCGGGCATGTGATTGCTCGTCATGAGTTCCACCGTCTTGCGTCCGAGAATACGAGTGCCTTCATACTCGCCCTGATTCAATAACATGCTGGCAAACTTATAGTAGTCATGAACCGTTGAGACGAGCCCGCCGCCGCCGGAAAATAAGCCGGGACTGCGTTGATAGTGACTGGTCTCTGGTGAGTCGAAGAGTTGCAGGCCATTGTTTTCGGTCCGCTGGTAATTGGCGGCGAAGCGGTGGATTTTCTCGTCGGGCACGAAGAAACCAGTGTCCTCCATGGACAGCGGTTCGAAAATTTGCTCGCGCAAAAATTCATCAAAAGGTGTGTTGGATATCTTCTCCACCAGATAACCACAGACATCTGTCGCAACGCTATAGCTCCAGCGAGTCCCAGGAGAAAACAGCAGCGGGATTTTGGCCAACTTCTCAACCATTTCTTCGAGGCTTTTCGATTGCTCTACAGCCTGCTCACGATACATCGCATCGACCGCCGTAGATTGCATAAAGCCGTAGGTCAGGCCCGATGTGTGGGTCAGCAGGTCGCGAATGGTCATCTCGCGTTCGGGCGCGGTATGGTTACCGTCTGCACTGTACACTTTGAGATTTTTGAAGGCTGGAATAAATCGCGAGACGGGATTGTCCAGTTGGAAACGCCCGTCTTCGTAGAGCATCATCAAGGCGACGCTCGTGATGGGCTTTGACATGGAGTAGATGCGAAATATCGTATCGTCTTCCATGTCCTTGTCGGCCTCGATGTCCATCTTCCCCTGGCAAGTAAGGTGGGCTATCTCGCCTCGCCTTGCCACCAGTGAAATGGTGCCGGGAAGTTTGCCTTGCTCGATGTACTCATGGGTTAAATGGTCAATCTTGTAAAGTCTAGCCGCTGACAGGCCAACGTCTTCTGGGGTCATTTGCGTCCGCCTATTGGTCAAACATGATGATATGACGCGCTTCTTGTCCGCCCTTTAAGGCGTCGAGCGCGGCGTTAACCTCTGCCAGCTTGATATGTTTTGATATCATCTGGTCGAGGTGCAGCTTACCGTTGAGATAAAATTCGACGAAGCGAGGCATGTCGATACGGAATCGATTGGAGCCCATATTGGAGCCCTGAATTTTCTTCTCAGAAAGAAAGTCGACGCCGTGCAGCTCTATCATGGTGCCCACCGGAATCATGCCGATAATGGTTGCAGTGCCGCCGGCACAGAGCATCTTGAAGGCCTGTTCGGCAGTGGCCTTCAGGCCAATCGCCTCAAAGGTGTAGTCACAACCGCCACGGGTCAGCTCAAGTACCTCGCCAACGGCATCGCATTGACTGGCATTGATCACATGGGTCGCGCCCATGACCTTGGCCAGTTCGAGTTTTGATTCCACCATGTCGACGGCGATAATAATGCCGGCACCGGCAATGGCGGCGCCGTTAATGGCGGCGAGGCCCACGCCACCGCAGCCGATGACCGCGACGGTTGAGCCAGGCTCAACCCCGGCAGTATGGAAAACCGCGCCTACGCCGGTGGTGGTTGAGCAGCCGATGAGTGCCGCGCGGTCCATGGGCATGTCTTCACGGACCTTGACCAGAGCATGCTCGTGGATCAGCATCATCTCGGCGAAGGAAGACAGGTTAAGAAACTGGTGAATGGGCTGGCTGTTCTGGATTAGGCGGCTCTCCTCTTCGGCTTTGCGAGAGACCTCCGGGCTCTGACAGAGGGACAGATGGCCAGTCAGGCACTTGTTGCAATGGCCACAAAATGCCGACAAACAGGTGATCACATGATCGCCTTTCTTGACATAGGTGACATCCGAGCCAACTTGTTCAACGATGCCAGCGCTTTCATGGCCGAGGATCGTCGGTAACATATAGGGGTAAGAGCCGTCCATGAAGTGCAGATCGCTATGGCATACACCGGCCGCCAGTGTGCGGACCAGAACTTCTCGTGGCCCAGGTTTGGAGACCTGGACTTCTTCGATTTCCAGGGGTCGGTTGGTTTCACGTAATACCGCAGCTTTCATGGCTAATCCTTCTTAGAGACTGAGAGTGACACAAATGAACCTGTCTAAAACTAGCATGATTTTGATGCCAATTGCTATGCGTGACGTGCGGCAAAAGGCAGGTAGAATACGCTGATGTCAGATATCAGCCCTAATCGTGTACTTGTCGCCTTCGGATCGAATCTGGGTGATCGTGAGCGCGCGATCAGTGCTGCGTTGCTTGAACTTGAGCGCCTGAGTGCGGGGTATTTTGCGTGTTCTTCCTGGTGGCATTCGGTGCCGACGCAGATGGCGGCTGGAGCAGGCCAATTTATTAACGGTGTGGTGGCCCTGGACACGCTGCTCGCGCCCTTGGATCTGCTGCGGGCTTTGCAGCGCATAGAGCGCGACATGGGTCGGCCCTTAAATCATGGCGTTAATGAAAACCGGATCCTGGATTTGGATATTATTTGGTATGCAGATCGGGTTATTGAATTGCCTGAGTTGGTGATTCCGCACCTAAGAGCCTTGGAGCGCGGTTTTGTGCTCATGCCTATGTGGGAGTTAATGCCAAATTTGATGTTGCCAGGTCAGACGCGACCGTTGGCAGCCTTGATTGCTGACCTGCCCGCAGGCAGCCTAAGCCGCTGGTCGGCAGTTGAAGATCGAGGTGTCAGGCAGGCATGGATGGCAAGGTGGATCAAGCCGGTTTGATTAAGCCGGTTTGATTAAGCCGGTTTGATTAAGCCGGTTTGATTAAGCCGGAGCTGAGTTACTCAGGCTTAGTGGGGCGATTTTTTGGGTTGAATGCGGACACAGGAAAGTGAGCAATATTGCTCGACTTAGCTTCGCTGATCTTGCCGGCCCCTTCTTTGGCGACCTCATCAATCCTGACGATTGAGTGCATCGGCACGTAGGTCCTGGCCACGCCCTCGAATTCGGCTTTCAGCTTTTCTTCGCTAGGATCGACCACCAGCTTTGATTTCTCGCCGAAGACCAATTCTTCTATCTCGATAAAGCCATAAAGGTCACTTTGATAGATCTGGCGAGCATAAACTTCAAAGATTTCGCCCTGGTTATAGAAGATGATCTTGAATATAGGTTCGTTCGACATCGCGTCTAAATACTCAGTGGTGTTGAGTCAGTTTTGGTGCAAGTTGACCGAATGTCAACCGAGATCTAGATATGGCCCTCGAATTATCGAATTCAAGGGCCATTCCAGGTTAAATTTCAGGTTCTATCGTCCCCCACTAGTGTCTATAATAGGCTTCCGCTTTATCGGGCGCGATACGCGCCAAGGCAACGAAGTTCCAGTGAGCAAAGTATTTATCAAGACCCACGGCTGTCAGATGAATGAGTATGATTCATCCAGGATGTTGGACCTGCTTAAGGAAACTCATGGTTACGAGGTAACCGAGTCAGAAGAAGAAGCTGATCTGTTGCTGTTGAATACCTGTTCAATTCGAGAGAAGGCGCAGGAAAAAGTTTTCCATCAGTTAGGTCGGTGGCGTAAATTAAAGCTCAAAAACCCTGACCTGAAAATTGGTGTAGGCGGTTGTGTGGCAAGTCAAGAAGGCGCTGCCATCAGTCAGCGAGCACCTTACGTTGATATGATTTTCGGTCCGCAGACATTGCATCGATTACCAGAGTTACTGGATGGTATTGCGGGTTCGACTTCCGCTGTCATCGATATCAGCTTTCCGGAAATTGAAAAGTTTGATCGCCTGCCGGAGCCTTCCGTTGACGGACCCACGGCGTTCGTGTCGATTATGGAGGGCTGTAGCAAGTATTGTTCGTTTTGCGTGGTGCCTTATACCCGCGGCGAAGAGGTTAGTCGGCCCTTAGTCGATGTTTTGCAGGAGATCATTCAGTTGGCCGACAAGGGTGTGCGTGAGGTCAATATGCTGGGCCAGAATGTCAACGCCTACCGCGCCGATCTCGAAGATGGTAGTCAGGCGGATTTGGCGTATTTGATCAGCCTGGTGGCCGAAATTGACGGTATTGACCGAATTCGCTACACAACCTCCCACCCAGTAGAATTTTCAGAGAGTCTGATCGACATCTATGCCGAGGTGCCGGAATTGGTCAGCCATCTGCATTTGCCGGTGCAAAGCGGCTCTGACCGGGTGTTAGCGCGGATGAAGCGGGGTCATACCGTGCTGGAATACAAATCGAAAATTCGACGTCTGCGAAAAATCAGACCCGAACTCAGCATGTCGTCCGACTTTATTGTCGGCTTTCCTGGTGAAACTGAAGCGGATTTTCAGGCCACCATGGACCTAATTGAAGAAATTGGTTTCGACCAATCTTTCAGCTTCATCTACAGCGCCAGGCCAGGTACGCCGGCGGCAGATTTGCCGGATTCAACGCCGATGGCGGTGAAAAAGGCGCGGCTAAAAATTCTTCAGGACAAAATTAATCAACAATCCATGCGCATCAGTCGCGGCATGGTTGGCAGCCAGCAGACGGTCTTAGTCACTGGTTTATCCCGCAAAGATCCTGGCCAGTACCAAGGCCGCACCGAGAATAACCGGGTCGTCAACTTTTCGGCCGGCGACAAGGACCTCACGGGTCAACTCGTCAATGTGGAAATTACGCAAGCGCTGCCGAATTCACTGCGTGCGATTTTGGTCTGACACGGGGGCTAGCTGCCCCTGGCGCGGATCTGATTCTTCTCTTTTCCTCCTGCGATGGAAGGTATATTCTAGGAACCCAATGTCATTACGCCAGCCAAATTGAATATTCACACCGAGCCGTTTCAGGTCAAGCTGGAACCGAACGACAGCCAGCAACTCGCCAATTTATGTGGCCCTTTCGACGCACATTTGCGCCAGATTGAGAAGCGTCTTGGCATCACCATTAACAATCGGGGTAATGCCTTTCACCTGATCGGCGAGAGCAGTATCGTGCGCTCGGCAGGCGAACTATTGCAGCAACTTTACCAAGAGGTGAAGCGAGGCACTCATCTGACCGCAGATCTGATCCACTTGTCGCTGCAAGACTCGGGTGTTGATGCGTTGCTCAGTGATGAGGCTGACGGTAATGATTTCTTAATTACCACCCGTAAGAAGACCATCAAGCCGCGCGGTAAAAGTCAGATTGATTATGTTCAAGCTGTGCGCGCTCACGATATCAATTTCGGTGTGGGTCCGGCGGGAACAGGTAAGACCTACCTGGCTGTGGCCTGCGCAGTTGAGGCGCTGGACCAGGAATTGGTGCGCCGTATTCTGTTGGTTCGACCCGCCGTCGAAGCCGGTGAGAAACTCGGCTTTCTACCCGGTGATCTGAGTCAGAAAATCGATCCTTACTTGCGACCCTTGTACGATGCACTGTACGAGATGATTGGCTTCGAGCGAGTCGAGAAGCTGATTGAAAAAAACATTATTGAGGTTGCGCCGCTAGCCTATATGCGCGGCAGAACTTTGAATGAGTCTTTTATCATTCTCGATGAGAGCCAAAACACGACGACTGAGCAAATGAAGATGTTTCTCACTCGCGTCGGTTTTGGTTCAACGGTGGTGGTGACAGGCGATGTTACGCAGGTCGATCTACCCCATCGAACGACCTCTGGACTGCGGCATGTGCTTGACGTGTTGCCTCATGTTGAAGGTATCTCGTTTACCCATTTCAGCTCTCGAGATGTTGTTAGACACCCGCTGGTGCAGCGAATCGTCGAGGCCTATGAAAAGTATGAAGCCGGCAGCGGTAAATCCTGATGCTGGCGCGACACTATAGTCAGCGAGTTCACCTGTGAGTGGCGTTCAGGCACCGTGCCTAGTGGATGTCGGCTGGTCTGTCGCCAGACCCGATTGGGCGCCCGATGATCAACAGCTTCAAGCTTGGGTGCTCGCGGCGATAGTGGCCGGTACTGATGAAGTGTTGCCAGCCCAAGGTGTCGAAGTTTCATTGTTGTTTACCGATGCCAGTGACATTCAGCGACTCAATCTAGAGTATCGACAAATAGACCGAGCGACCAATGTATTGTCATTTCCGGCGCAGACGCTGGTGGAAGACGGGCGTATGCTCATGGGTGATGTGGTCATTTGTTTGTCGATCGTTGAGGCTGAAGCCGCAGCTCAGGGCAAGTTGCCCTTGGTGCACTTGACCCACCTGGTGCTCCATGGGGTTCTTCACCTGTTGGGGCATGATCACGTTGAGGACGCTGATGCAGATCAGATGGAGTCCATTGAAATTAACCTGATGGCCAGTCTTGGCTATGCGAATCCTTATGCTGATGCAGCGGGAAATAACAGTGAAGAGAGCAAGAGCACATGAGTGAGGAAGGGTCGAGTAACGAGAAGAGTTGGCTGGAGCGCCTGTCCCAGGCGTTCACCGGAGAACCTTCTTCTCGAGACGAACTGATTGAGCTGTTGCGATCAGCCCACCAGCGTGATTTGTTGGACGCAGAGGTTTTAAGCATCATCGAAGGCGCGTTAGTGGTCTCCGATATGCAAGCCCGTGAGATTATGATCCCTCGGTCTCAAGTCGCCGTGGTGCGACTGGATATGAAGCCGGAAGAACTATTGCCGGTGGTGATTGAGTCCGGTCACTCGCGACTACCGGTATTGGGCGATGGTCCTGACAACGTGGTGGGCATCTTGCTGGCTAAAGATCTGCTGCCTTTAGCCTTGGCTGAGCACCGCCAAAAATTCAATTTGCGAGATATTTTACGTCCTTGTACGGCGATTCCAGAAAGTAAACGGCTGAACGTTTTGCTGCAAGAGTTCCGTGCGACTCGAAACCATTTGGCGGTGGTTTATGACGAGTATGGTGGCGTCTCGGGGATTGTCACCATTGAAGACGTGCTAGAGCAGATCGTTGGTGATATCGAGGACGAGTTTGATTTCAATGATGATGACTACATTAAGGCGCACGCCGACGGGGTTTTTACCATCAAGGCGCTAACGCCAATCGAAGATTTCAACAGTTTTTTTGAGACTCAATTCAGCGAGGCTAACTTTGACACCATCGGTGGCATAGTGACTCAGCGGTTCGGTCACTTACCCAAACGTGATGAGCAGGTGAACATAGATGGCTTTCAATTCAAGGTCTTGAACGCCGACAATCGTCGCATCAGGCTTCTGCAGCTGACGCTGCCACTCGATGACTGAGGCGGTCGCCGAACCTGTCTCGTCCCGCCTGTCGATGTGGTTAAAAGGCACCTTGGCACTGGCAGCCGGTACTGGGTTCTCCTTTGGTCTGGCTCCCTTTGATTGGTGGCCGAGCCTTATTGGTTCTATTTTACTTCTGCATTGGCTCCTCCGTGGCGTATCAGTTCGCCACGGGCTCGTTATCTTTTATGCCTATGGCGTGGGTTTTTACGGTGTGGGCGTTTCCTGGGTCTATGTCAGTATCCACGAGTTCGGTGGCGCTTCGATCTTGTTGGCGGGTTTGCTGGTCTTGTTGTTTGTCTTGGCCATGGCGCTGTTTTTTTTAGCCCAGGGTTACATTTATCTAAAGTTTTTCCGCCAGTCCATATGGGGCATAACGCTAGGATTCTCCGCGATTTGGGTTTTACGTGAGTGGCTGCTCACTTGGTTTCTGACAGGCTTCCCCTGGTTATTTGCGGGTTACGGGTTACTGGATACTTGGTTGGCGGGCTATGCGCCAATGCTGGGCGTGCTGGGTGTTAGCTACATGGCGCTGTTGCAAACTAGTCTTTTGGCATGCGCGCTGGGGCGGCTGTTGAGCCTGCGTGAAATTTCGCCCCCAGTCTTGGTAACGGTTACCTTGGTGCCGGTCATCTGGTTGGGCGGTTGGTTTCTGGAACAGACACGGTTTGTTGAGCCCACTGGCACAACCTTGACGGTCAGTGCGATTCAGGGCAACGTCGACCAGCACACTAAATGGACTCGGGCGATGATGGCGCCGATTCTGCGTACCTACACGGGCTTGAGCGAAACTGAGTGGGGGCGAGACCTGATCGTCTGGCCAGAGGCGGCGGTGACGGTGTTCCGGTCGTCCGCTGACAGTTTCCTGGCGCCGTTGGATGCTCGAGGGCGCGCCACTGGCACCGCGTTGATTTTGGGCATCCCTGATCGCGACCCGCAGGGCTATTTTCTGAACTCGGCGATCGCTCTGGGGCGCGGTGAGGGTTCATATATCAAACGGCGATTGGTGCCGTTTGGCGAATATGTGCCACTCGAGTCGCAACTGCGCGGCCTGATCCAGCTGTTTGATCTCCCGATGTCGCACAATATCTCTGGCCCGCAAAATCAGGCCGCCATGCAAGTGGGTGATGTTAGTATCTCCCTGTCGATTTGTTATGAGGTGATCTATCCAGATCTGGTACGGAAGACGACACCTGACCCCGATGTGTTCATTACGATCAGCAACGATAGCTGGTTTGGTGCTTCCATCGGTCCCTGGCAACATCTGCAGATGGCACGTATGCGGGCGCTAGAGAATGGCCGGTACCTGATTCGGGCGACCAATAATGGTGTCACGGCGGTCATCGACGAGCGCGGCCAGCTGGTGGCGCAGCTACCACAGTTTGTGCCGGGGGTATTACGCGCCGATGTCGGTCTGATGTTCGGCAGCACGCCATTTGCGCGTTATGGTCATGCCGGAATTCTGGTGCTTCTGCTGGCTTCCTTGATTGCTGTCCGCTTCGCGTTGCCTCGGCGGTTAACGACAGCAGTGGGCGGTTCATGATACCGAATGTATCCGAGTCGAGGATCGGGTAGAATCTGCGTTTTTCGAGTCGGTAGTGACGAGCACATCATGAGTAAGCCAGACGATAGCAATATAGACGAATCACAGGGTTACCATCCTCGGGCAGTTGAGCGAGAGGTTCAGCAACGCTGGGCGAAGCAAGGCACCTTTGTCGCCTCGGAAGACAGCGACAAGTCGAAATTCTATTGCTTGTCCATGTTCCCCTACCCCAGTGGTCAGCTCCATATGGGGCATGTGCGTAACTATACCCTCGGTGATGTGATCGGTCGGTTCCAGCGCCTGCAGGGTAAAAATGTCCTGCAGCCCATGGGCTGGGATGCCTTCGGTTTGCCCGCGGAGAATGCCGCGATCAAGCATAAGGTTCCACCAATGAAATGGACCCGCGAAAACATCGCCTATATGAAACAGCAGCTGCAGGCGCTGGGTTTTGCCTATGATTGGAGTCGTGAGCTGGCAACCTGTGAGCCCGAATACTATCGCTGGGAACAATGGTTCTTTCTGCAGATGTTCCGCCGCGGGCTAGTTTATAAGAAAGCGGCGATGGTTAACTGGGACCCAGTGGATCAGACCGTTTTGGCGAATGAGCAGGTTATCGATGGTCGAGGCTGGCGTTCAAATGCGCTGGTTGAGCGGCGCGAACTGGCCCAGTGGTTTTTGAAAATCACCGACTATGCGCAAGAGCTACTGGATTGTTTGGACACACTGGACGGCTGGCCAGAGAAGATCAAGACCATGCAGCGTAACTGGATCGGCCGTTCAGAGGGCGTAGAGCTGACGTTTCCATTGCCGACAGGGCAGGTTTTTGAATCTGCGGGCTTAACCGTATATACCACGCGGCCTGATACCTTGATGGGCACAACTTACTTGGCCGTCGCGGCCCAGCACCCCTTGGCGCAGGCAGCAGCGGTGAACAACCCCGAGCTACAGCAGTTTTTGGATGAGTGCAGTCACGGCAAAGTCGCTGAAGCGGACATGGCGAAGATGGAAAAACGCGGCATGGATACTGGCGTGGTGGCCAGTCATCCCTTGAGCGGTGAACCGATTCCGGTCTGGGTGGCCAATTTTGTTCTGATGGAGTATGGCTCCGGTGCTGTCATGGCGGTGCCGGCACACGATCAACGTGACTGGGAGTTTGCGGTTAAATATGATCTACCCATTAAACAGGTCATCGCCCCTGGCAGTGAGAGCCAAGAGACCTGTGACATTACCCAGCAGGCGTTTACGTCTAAACAGGGCGTGTGCATTGATTCTGAAGAATTTGACGGCCTGGGTTTCCAGCAGGCGTTCGATGCTGTAGCCGAGGCGTTGATTCAGCGGGGTCTGGGTGAGCGTCAGGTGAACTATCGATTGCGTGATTGGGGTGTATCTCGGCAGCGCTACTGGGGTTGCCCAATTCCGATCATTAACTGCGCCGATTGCGGTCCGGTGCCCGTGCCAGACGCAGATTTACCCGTTGAGCTACCCACTGAAGTTGAATTCGAAGGCGTGGGCTCGCCATTGAAAAAAATGCCGGAATGGTACCAAGTGCCCTGTCCTGATTGCGGTGCCAGCGCTGAGCGCGAAACTGACACTTTCGATACCTTCATGGAATCGTCATGGTATTACACGCGTTTTCCATCCAGTGGTTCGACTACGGGGATGTTGGATGAGAGAACAAAATATTGGGGCCAGGTTGACCACTATGTGGGCGGTGAAGAGCACGCCATCTTACATCTGTTGTATGCACGGTTTTTCTATAAGGTCATGCGTGATGCAGGCTTGGTGGAAGGCGACGAACCGTTCAAGAAGTTGTTGTCGCTGGGTATGGTGCTGAAGGACGGCGCAAAAATGTCGAAGTCAGCGGGCGATGCCGGTGATCCCCAACACTTGATGGATAAGCACGGCGCCGACGCAGTCAGGATGGCAATGATGTTCGCTGCACCACCGGAACAGTCATTCGAATGGTCAGAAAGAGGGGTGGAGTCGGCTGAACGTTGGCTTCGAACCCGGCTCTGGAATGCCGTCGAACGCCACCAGCAGGGCGGCAAGGTGCCTGCTCTGGATACGGCGAACCTGTCGGCAGCACAAAAAGATTTGCGGCGTGTTACCCACGAGACCCTGGCCAAGGCAGATGATGATTATGGTCGTCGGTTGACCTTTAATACGGTGGTCGCTGCAGTAATGGCGTTGATGAATGAGGTCAATCGATTTGCAGACGAATCACCCCAGGGTCGAGCCGTGGTGCGTGAGGCGCTGCGGGCAGCCGTTTTGATCATGGCGCCGATCACGCCGCATATTGCTGAAATTTTGTGGCAAAAAATCACCGGCGAATCATTCGACAAGGCCCGATGGTTGGTTGTTGATGCGGCGGCGTTAACTAAGTCCAGCATCGAGCTCGTGGTGCAAGTTAATGGTAAGGTGCGCAGTAAGTTCCAGATTGATGTGGATATGCCTCGAGAAGAGGTTGAGGCGCAGGCGCTGCAGGATGAGAACGTCATGCGATTCATCGACGGAAAACCGATTCGAAAGGTGATCTATGTACCTAACAAGCTGCTCAATATTGTTATCTAACCGGGATCGATCCGCGCGAGGCGGTCAGTTTGCAACGGGTCTGGCGCGACTGCGGAACCTGTTACTGATTGCCTTGGTCAGTGTGTTGGCTGGTTGTGGATTTCAGTTGCAGGGCAGCGCGGATTCAGTGGCGGTATTGACCACGCTGGATGTTAGTGCGACCCAGACTTATGGGGAATTGGTCACGAACGTCGAGCGGACCCTGACGCAGCAAGGTATAGCGGTGAATCCGGAAGGTGGTGCGGACTACCGTTTGCGCCTGTTGGGTGAGCGCGCGACGCGCCGCTCAGTCTCGACCACCAACCAGGTTAGCGTCGCGGAATATGTGTTACTGCTGGCCGTAGATTTCGAGTTATTCGACCGAGCCGGTGACCGGCTGTTGCCCTTGACGACCATTAGTGTAGAACGCGTCTATAGCTTCGATCGTGGCAGCTTCGTCGGTAGCAGTGAGGAAGAGGCGCTGCTGAGCCGTGAGATGCAAGCAGATATTATTCAGCAAATACTCCGTCGTCTTGAAGCCTCGCTCAAGGATACCTTGGCAACGCCGACCGACCGAGTGTCGCCTGCCCAATGAAAGTCTATCCGGAAAAGCTTGCGGCTCGACTCAAGCAAGGCATTGATCCCCTGTATATTGTCTCGGGTGATGAGCCCCTGCTTGTTCAGGAAAGCTGTGACCTGATCCGCCAGGAGTTGCGGCGCGCCGGTTATAGTGAGCGTCAGTTGTTTCATGTTGCCGCGAAGTTCGACTGGCAGGAAGTCTTATTCAGCGCCAATAGCATGAGCCTGTTTGCTGAACAAAAACTAATTGAGATTCGCAGTCCGGGAAAGCTCGATAAGATCGCGATTGAGGCGCTGAAAACCTTTGTTGCCGAGATTCCTCAGGACACGGCGATGTTGTTGGTTCTGCCGAAACTGGATAAAAAAACAGAAAGTACTGCCTGGTATAAGGCGCTGGATAAAGTCGGTGTGCACATAGCGATTTGGCCGGTGACCGTTGAGCAGTTGCCGAAGTGGGTTGCGGCTCGATTTCAGGCGGCGGGCCTGCGGGCGAGCAATGATGCGGTAACGGCCATGGTTGATCGTATTGAAGGTAATTTGCTGGCCGCGATGCAGGAAATCGAGCGTCTCAAGCTGATTATCGACGGCGACACCATAGATGTCGGACAGGTGCTTGAAGGCGTCGGCGACAGCGCGCGCTATAGTGTGTTTGCGCTGATTGATGCTGCTGTTAGCCAAGACCCGGTGCGAACCCTCAAGGTTATTCAGGGGAACCGTGAGGAAGGCGCAGAGATGGGTTTTATCATTGCTATGCTGGGGCGAGAATTGCGCACCTTGATCAATATCGCCAGGGCAGTCGAGCAGGGCCAGCGAGTGGACGCTGCTATACAAAGCCAGTATGTGTTTGCCAATCGCCGCGCATTGGTGTCGAAGTGCATCGCCGCCAGACCACGCCGAGTGCTGGAGTCAGTGCAGCGCCAGGTCAGTCAGTTAGATAAACTCAGCAAGGGCATTGGTCAAGGCAATACCTGGGACCTGCTCACCACCTTGATGCTGCAACTGGCCGGCAAACCCGTCATTACCCGGCGGGTAAGCTGAGCTTCACGCCAAGCGGGCTGGGGCTCATTTCAAGAGAGGGCTGAGGCTCTGAGCCAGTAAACAGGATCATTAAGCTGGGGTTAGTTGATCTGGGTTTCGGCCTCGGCGCCTCGTTGTACCAGTCTCAAGGACACGCCGTCAGTTTCAATAATCGTAATGGAGCCATTGTCGGGCCGAAATATCAGGACTCGGTCATCGTCAGTGGCGGCACCGACAGCGGCGTTGATCGCCACATAGTGGGAAAAAATAGCCGTGTCGGTTGGAATGGCCAACAGGCAGTTAGCCAAATCACGTCGCCAGATCTGTAAGGCCTCATCCTGTTCTCCCCAGTGGCCGTTCATGACCTGGCGCAACCAGTGGCCGCGAGCCTCAAGGGATAGTCCTGGCGACGGGATCTCGGCCACCCGGTGCTCAATCTCTATCGTCTGGCCTGTGGTGTCGACCAACGGCTGGGCCGTCTCTTGGGCTCGCTTTAAGGGGCTGGTTTTCAATGTCAGCGGCAGGTGTTGGGCAAGTTTTGCACAGGCATCGTTGGCTTGCTGAGCACCCAGGGGGTCAAGGCCGGGGTCAATATCGTCAGTGAATGAGGCGGCGGCCTTGCCGTGTCGAATCAGGTAGATCAGGGCCATGGTCAACTCCTGTAAAAAATAAAATTATAGCACCCCAAGTGACCAATAGGTCGAGCGCTCAGGTTGGTATTTTGGCGGATTTAAAGATATCCTTTGGCTCCTGCCTGGCACTGGCCGAGGATCATTCACAAGCAATAGGCATTTGTAATCATGACAGCAAAAGGAAACGCCCTGGAGGGCAATGGCATACCCGATACGCAAGTAGATGTTCGCGAGACGTTTGGTCTTGATGTCGACTTAAAGGTGCCGGCCTTCTCCCAGAAAAGTGAGCACGTGCCAGAGATCGACAAGAGCTACCTGTTCAATCTTGAGACGACTCTGGCAATTCTTGCTGGTTTTGGACATAACCGCCGAGTCATGATCCAGGGCTATCACGGCACAGGTAAGTCCACCCACGTCGAGCAGGTTGCAGCGCGGCTGAACTGGCCCTGCATCCGGATTAACCTCGACAGTCACGTCAGTCGCATGGACCTGATCGGCAAGGACGCGATCGTCCTCAAAGATGGCAAGCAGATCACGGAGTTTCGTGAAGGACTTCTGCCCTGGGCGCTACAACGGGCTTGTGCCTTGGTCTTTGATGAATATGATGCTGGCCGCCCAGATGTGATGTTCGTCATTCAGCGTGTGTTGGAAGTCGAAGGTAAACTGACCCTGTTAGATCAGAGTAAGGTGATCAGCCCGCACGCCTCGTTCCGTATGTTTGCTACCACCAATACCATCGGTCTGGGTGACCCCAGTGGCTTGTATCACGGTACTCAGCAGATTAACCAGGGTCAGATGGATCGCTGGAATATCGTCACCACATTGAATTACCTGTCTCACGACAGGGAAACAGATATCGTCTGCGCCAAGTTACCCGAGGTCGAGCGTAAGCAAGTGGCGAATATGGTATCGGTTGCAGAATTAACTCGTCAGGGTTTTGTGAACGGCGATATCTCCATTGTCATGTCGCCGAGAACAGTGATCATGTGGGCTGAAAACGCCAAAATTTTCAATGATTATGGTTTTGCCTTCCGTCTCACGTTTCTGAATAAGTGTGATGAAACTGAACGATCGATCGTCGCCGAATACTACCAGCGTTGCATGGGCGAGGAGTTGCCTGAATCGGCATCTCGCCTGGTTCTCGGTTAGACCCTATACCGCGCCCTGTCGTGATGGAGGAAGACCGTGTTGGACGATGTTGATTCCACGGAAATATTTAAAGAGGCTGTGACCTCAACCATGCGTGCTATCTCTGGTAATCAGGAGCTGACGGTGAGCTTTGGCCGCGGTAAACCCTATATTCAGGGTAATCGGGCGCGCATTCCGCTGCCTGAGGAGGCGCTGAGCACCGAGCAGCTGGCGGCCCTGCGGGGTACTGCAGATGAAATTGCCCTGCGCCTGCGATTCCACGACCTTGATTATCATCAGCGTCACCAGCCTGACACCAGCGCCGCCCAGGAAGTCTTCGATGCTGTGGAAGCGGCGCGGATTGCCGCGATCGGCTCTTACTTGATGCGCGGCGTGCAGGATAATTTGGAGGCCGAGCTCGAACAGCAGTGCATTAATCGTGGCTATGACGGAGCAGAAACCCAACAGGATGTGCCCCTGGGTGATGCCGTTGGCTTGCTGATTCGAGAAAAGATGATTGGTGAGCTGCCGCCGGTGGCCAATCAGGCGTTGGCGCCATGGCGTGACTATATCGAGCAACATCTGGGTGATCAGCTCGTTGATCTGGATGCCATCATGTACGACCAGGCAGAGTTTACCAAATTGACTCGAAAGATGATTCATGATCTAGGGCTGGGTGATGACTGGAGTGAAGACAGCGGCGAGGGTAATGCTGACGAGGAAAGCCAGGAAGCCGAGGAGGTGGAGACTGAAGCTGGCGATGACAACTCGGAACAGGAAATGTCCGGCGATGCCGACATGGCCGATGCTATTGAAGGCGAGGTGCCCATGGATGTTGATGCCATGGATATGGCCGAAGCTGAAGGTGAGCAGGATGATGCCGGCGCGCCGCCTGATTCTGGCGCAGAACCCAGCTGGTTACGACCCAAAGATAGCGAATACAAAGCCTATACCACGGCCTTTGATGAGGTCGTGTTCGCCGATGAATTATGTGACCCCCTAGAGTTGGATCGCCTCCGCGGGGTGCTGGACAAACACCTGCAGAACTCTCAGGTCATTATCAGTAAGCTTGCCAATCGTCTGCAGCGGAAGCTGATGGCGCAGCAAAACCGAACCTGGGAATTCGATCAGGAAGAAGGCATGCTTGATACTTCGCGCTTAACCAACGTCATCATCGACCCTTTTCATCCGTTAGCGTTTAAGCAAGAAAAGGACATGAAATTTCGAGATACGGTGGTGTCTCTGTTGATTGATAGCTCCGGTTCCATGCGTGGGCGATCTATTACGATCGCGGCTATGTGCGCCGATATCCTGGGTCGTACACTAGAACGCTGTACGGTGAAGGTGGAAATTTTAGGTTTTACGACTCGCGCCTGGCGCGGCGGTCAGTCTCGCGAGCTGTGGTTACAGCAGGGCAAGCCGACCCAACCTGGCAGACTCAATGACCTGCGACATATCGTCTACAAGTCTGCAGACATGCCCTGGCGTCGTGCCAGACGGAATCTCGGGTTGATGATGCGTGAGGAGTTGCTGAAGGAAAACATCGACGGTGAGGCGCTGTTGTGGGCTCACAACCGAATCGTTGGCCGCCCGGAGGACCGACGGATATTGATGGTCATCTCTGATGGTTTGCCAGTTGATAATAGTACCTTGCTAGTGAATCCGAGTAATTATCTGGAACAGCATCTGAAGTATGCGATCGACCGTATTCAGAATCACTCTCCGGTCGAGTTGGTGGCTATTGGCATCGGTCATGATGTCACCCACCATTATCGCCGAGCGGTGACGATTACCGATGCGGAACAGTTAGGTGATGCTATGACAGAGCAATTGGTGGGTCTGTTTGACGAAAATTTGAATCGTCAGCGAGCGCCCATCAAATCCAGCGAAATCAAGTGACACGCTATCTGACTTTTAACTGCTAGGAATATCATGCCTCATCGTCAGATGCTCAGTCAGCTGGTTGATCGATATCAAATGCGCTATCCCGAGGAGGCGCAGGTGATAGCGCGCCTTCAAGCTTTTATTCAGGATAACCCCGATTGCTTCAACCGGCAGCTGGCCGCGGGGCACATCACCGGTTCCGCCTGGTTGCTGGATGCGCAGGGCATGACGGTGCTAATGACGCATCATAAAAAGCTCAATATTTGGGTGCAGCTTGGCGGTCACGCCGACGGTGAATCTGATATTGCTCAAGTGGCGATGCGTGAGGCCCATGAAGAATCAGGATTTGATGATTTGAGGCTGGTGACGCCGGAGATTTTTGATATTGATATTCACGGCATACCGGCCCGCGGCGTGGAACCTGCCCACTGGCATTATGATTGCCGATTTTTGCTGCAGGCTGCACCGGGACAAGCGATTGTTGTTAGCGACGAGTCTCACGCGCTGGCTTGGGTTCCACTAGCGGAGGTCGAGCAATTATCCGCCGAGGCTTCACTGCTGCGAATGGTCAGCAAAACGCCGGTTTGCTAGCGCTTAATGTCAGATCGCCTAAATTAAGACTGATCGAATAAGTGGCAGCTGACCGTGTGATTGTCGGCGATAAATGTGATCTTCGGTGTCACCGTCCGGCAGTGATCCATGGCCTGCGGGCAGCGATCAGCGAAGCGACAACCGGCACCCAGATTCATGGGCGAAGTGATTTCACCGGCGATCGGTACATGCTGGCGTAGGCGCTCGCTGGCCGGGTCGGGCTCAGGGTTGGCTTCAACCAGTAGCTTTGTATAGGGATGTTGCGGGTGAAAGAAGACCTCGTCAGCCGGGCCTGACTCTACCAGGGAACCGAGATACATCACCGCCATTCGATCGGAAACATAGCGCACCATGGATAAGTCGTGGGCAATAAACAGCATGGTGAGTCCCAGATCGTTTTTCAACTCTTCTAATAGGTTAACCACCTGCGCCTGAACCGAGACATCCAGTGCCGAGATAGGCTCGTCGCACACCACAAATCGTGGCTGAATAATCATTGCTCGAGCGATTCCAATCCGCTGTCGCTGCCCGCCGGAGAACTCATGGGGGTAGCGTGACATATGATCAGCATTGAGTCCGACCTTGCCGAGCCAATCGGCGACCTGCTCCTTGACGACATTACGGGAAACCTCACCCTGGATCAGTAGACCTTCGCCAACGATATCCAGTACGGTCATGCGCGGATTCAGCGATGAGTAGGGATCCTGAAAAATCATCTGCAGCTCTTTGGAGTACTTCAGGTGATCGGCGGCATTAAATTTGGTCGGTAAAGTCTGGCCATTATAGATCGTCGAGCCACTGGTGAGAGGGTGCAGACCGATCAGGGCCTTACCAAACGTTGATTTGCCTGAACCACTTTCGCCCACCAGGCCAAGAATCTCATTCTCTTGAATTTTCATGCTGATACCGTCGACGGCATGCAGTGTTTGGCCGCGGCCAACCTGAAAGTGTTTCTTCAGATCTTTAGTTTCAATCACGTTGATCTGCTCCTGGCTGGTTCAGCGCCTTGATGCGTGGTGCGCCCTCGTGCTGCAGCCAGCAACGCGCCTGATGTTCTGCATCGCTGCCAGTGAGGTGGTGTTCCTCCGGCTGATGATGCTCGCAGACGGCCATTGCGTAAGGGCAGCGGGCAAAGTAACCGCAACCCGTCGGCGGATGAAACAGATCGGGTGGGCTGCCAAGGATCGGCGTCAGTGTTTTCTTGCCGTCGCGCTTGTTGGTGGGCATCGCTTCCTTTAGGCCGAGCGTGTAGGGATGACTAGAGCGATAGAAAATATCGTCGACACTGCCTGACTCGACGATCTGGCCCGCATACATCACCGCGACCTGATCTGCCATACGAGCGACGACTGCCAGGTCGTGGGTAATTAAAATGATCGACATGTTCTCGGTCCGCTGGAGTTCAGCCATCAATTCGAGAATCTGTGCCTGAATGGTCACATCAAGGGCTGTCGTCGGCTCATCAGCCATCAGCACCGACGGGTTGCACGCGAGGCTCTGAGCGATCATGGCCCGTTGCAGCATGCCGCCGGAAAATTCGAAGGGGTACTGTTTGGCGCGCTTGGCGGCCTCGGCTATTTTGGTCTTATCGAGCAGTTCCACCGCTCGACGTGAGGCATCTGTGTAACTCATGCCGCGATGGACCATCAGCGTCTCGGATATCTGGTCGCCGATGGTCATGGTCGGATTCAGAGAAGTCATCGGGTCCTGAAAAATCATGCCGATTTTAACGCCTCGAAACCGGTTGGCCTCTTTTGGCGGTAAGCCCAGAATATTTTCACCGTTGAGTTTCGCTGTGCCGCCCGTAATTTTTCCCGGTGGCATAGGAATAATACCCATGATGGCCTGGACAGTGACGGACTTGCCGCAGCCAGACTCGCCCACAATAGCCAGGGTTTCGCCGCGATTGACATCAAAGCTGACGCCCCGCACCGCCTTGACCGTGCCGCCATAGGTCGCGAATTCAACGCTGAGATCCTCGACTTCTAGTATCTTATCCGACATGTATGCTTACCTTGACCGCATGCGAGAATCGAGTGCCTCAGTCAGGCCATCCCCGAGAAGATTAAACGCCAGCACCGTGATGCTAATGAACGTCGCAGGAAAGATCAGTTCATGGGGGTGGCTTAACATGGTCTTGACGCCCTCGTTGCACATAGAGCCCCATGACGGTGTAGGAGGCGCAACGCCCATGCCGATAAAGGATAGGAACGCTTCAGTAAAGATCGCGCCAGGCACGGCGAATGTCAGCGTGACCAGAATGACGCCCATGGTATTAGGCAGTATATGCCGAATAATCAGGTAGCTGTCTTTGGCACCCAACAGGCGAGCGGCATCAATGTAGCCGTTATTTCTAATCTGCAGAACTTGGCCGCGAACCAGTCGCGCAGTGCCTGGCCAGCCCAGCAGTACCAGTGCAATCAACATGGGCAGGACTCCGCTCTCCCCCGGGCCGATGCCAAAAGCGATCTTGAACAAGATCATAAACAGCAGGAATGGCAGTGCCACGACAAAGTCGGCAAAGCGCATGAGCAGAGCGTCTAACTGGCCGCCGAAATAACCGGCGAAGCCGCCATAGAGAATGCCGAACATCACGAACAGAAAGGGCGCGCAGATGCCGATAAAGAGCGAAACCCTGGCCCCCTGCATCAACCGGGCTAACATGTCGCGGCCCAGATAGTCGGTGCCAAATGGGTGAAAGCGCAGGGACAGAGGGTCGCCAATCTGGATCTCAGTGTCAGCGTCAATCAAACCGCGTTGTGTAGCTTCGTCGCGGGTGATAGCAATGGTGGGTAACACCTTAATGGTGGTGTAGATGTTGGCCTCATCAAAACCATCGGTGGGCACAATGGAGTAATAATAGTCTCGCTGTTCCAAATTCAGACGATCTTCGTAGCTGATCTCATTGCCGCCCAGGGTGGTAGCCAGAGGTAGGCCCAGATCGTTAATGCCCTCTGGGGCATGTTGGTTGCGGTAAATACTGTAGCCGCCGGCGCCTACAACAGGCTTCCAGCGCAGGCGAATCTGTTGAGTTGTCGGTTCGCCCAGGGGCTGAACGCCAGTGGGTGCTGGCATCAGGTCAACATCCACGTAGGTCTCGGGTTCGCGGGGGAAGTCGTCAAGAATAATGGGCTGCCAGCGCTCATAAGGGTCCGCGAGCAAGGCGCGCTTGGGAAAGGACGGCGCCTGGGAGATCTGATTCAGGTCTTGAAGTGCTGGGTCGACCTGCCAGAGCAGCGGCCCCGCCAAGGTGAACAAGGCCAGACTCACAACGATATACAGAGAGATGATCGCTCGCGTATTCTGTTTCAGGCGAATCCAGGCGTCTTGCCAATAGGACAGCGACGGCCTGGAAAGCTGCTCGACACTGTGTCCATGGCTGGCTGGCGTGTAGTCAGGGGTAAAGCTGGGGGCGATACTATCACTCATCTATTGCAGCCTCACTCGTGGATCGACAAACCCATAAATAATATCAACCAGGATAACCATCAGGACCAAGAAGGCACCGAAAAACACCGTCGTACCCATGATCACTGTGTAGTCCAGCTGTTGCACCGCTTGCACGAAGTAACGGCCCAGACCGGGTATCGCGAACACCAGTTCAACCACGAAGCCGCCGGTGGTGATGGCGGCGATCGATGGCCCAAGGATGGTAATCACGGGCAAAATGGCGTTGCGCAGCTGGTGCTTGAAGAAAATTCGCATGGGCGACAAACCCTTGGCTTTGGCGGTCTTGATATAGTCCTCGTTGACAATTTCGAGCATGGAGGAGCGCATCAGGCGAGTCAGCAGTGCCATGGTGCCGAGTCCCAGCACCATCGACGGCATCAGCATATGAGAGAAAGTCCCCCAGCCGGCGACGGGGATCAGGGAGAATCCAAGTAGACTGTTGATGTTGACGAGCATCAGTTGGCCCAATGCAGCGAACACGAAGCTGGGTACGGAGATGCCGAGTATCACCAGAAACATGATGATGATATCGGGTAGACGATTGCGATAAATCGCGGTCAAGGCGCCCCAGATAACGCCGCCGGTTGCGGCAAAGAAAATGGCTAGCAGTCCTAGCGTCGCAGAGACAGGGAAGTGGTCGCGAATGATATCGTTGACGCGCCGATTTTGCTGAGTGAAAGAGATGCCAAAATCGCCCTGGAGCATATTGCCCATAAAAATGAAGTACTGCTCAACAACAGGTTTATCTAAGCCGTATTTGACCTCAAGGTTTTTTCGAATTTCAGCAGACACGGCTTTGTCGTTCATCAACGGATCGCCGGGTACCATATGCATGGCCATAAATGTCGCTGTCGCGATAAACCAGACAGTAATCATGCCTGCCAGCAATCTTTTCAGGGTGTACGCTAACATGAGCCAGACCTTTGCTTAACGACCGCTATTTTGTTTGATTGGGCGTGACCACTTGTGCATAAGTGAAGTCCGGGTCGGCACCCACAACACGCCTGACAACCCCGCGCAGTTCGGGGTGCAGCAGATAAATGACACCCTGCTCATATTGGGGCAAGACAACCGCATCGTCGAATACTATTTGTTGGAGCTTACCCATGGCATCCATGCGTACCTTCGGGTCGGCGCTGTTCATGGCGATTCGAACCTGCTCATCGTAGGCGGGATTATTGTAGCGACCCCGATTATTCAGATTCCACGAGCTGAGTAGGTCGCCAAAGGTCATCACATCATCAAAGTCGGGACCCCAGCCAGCGGCGACTATGTCAAAGTCACCCGCGGTCATCTTGGCCAGGCGTTGTTTAAAGGTTTGAATATCAATTTTGATATCCAGGCCCAGAGTCGATTTAAGTTTGCCTTGCAGGTATTCCGCTTGTTTGGCGGCGGTGGGGCTGTCTCCGACCAGTAGCACGAGGGGTGGCATGGCCGTCAAGCCCAGCTCGGTCTTGGCTTTCTGCAGATACTCTCGAGCCAGCTCCAAGTCCAACGCTGCCTCTGGTGCGCGGTATTCCTGACGGAATTTGTCGGTCTTGCCTTTCAGCCAGACCGGAAACAGACTCTTGCCGGGCAGGTTGCCCGGCGTCGCCAGCACCTTGTTGACCATCTCATCGGGATCAAAGACATGTTGGATAGCGCGGCGCAGGTTCAAGTTGGCGGTGACGCGCTGCTCGCGATGGTTATATTCGAGAAAGAAGACGGTGCCAGTGGTGAAGCGCCGAATACGAAACCGTTGGGTTAGGGCGTCTTTGTAAGTCTCACCATCGAGCGCCGTGCTGACAATTTTGCCGTCGATAAACAGGTTCAGGCGAGAGCGTGTATCGGCAGTAATGTAGTCTGCGTTGATGGCATTGAGGTGGATGTTGTCTCGATCCCAATAATAGGGGTTCTTGGTCATGCGCAATGAGGCACTATGGACCCACTGACTGATCTGGAACGCGCCGTTATACACCAGGTCTTCGGCATCAGCGCCAAAGCGTTGATTTTTGGTTTCGAAAAAGTCCTGGCGGACTGGAAAGTAGGTGACGAACGCCGTGAGCTTATCGAAATAGCCCGTGGGACGCTCAAACCGTATGTGCAAGGTGCGGTCATCAAGGGCTTCGACTCCGAGGGCCGCCGGATCCATTTCGCCCTTGTTAATGGCTTCGCCGTTCAGCAGCGGGTAGAGGATAAAGGCATATTCAGAGGCGGTTTGGGGCTTTAGCGCGTTGCGCCAGGCGAACACAAAATCGTGGGCGGTAACCGGCTGACCATCACTCCACATAGCGTCATCGCGTAACCAGAACGTCGCTTCTGTGTCGCTAACTTCCCAGCGTTCAGCGACGCCCGGCACGATGTTGCCCCGGCGGTCATAGCGCGTGAGGCCTTCCATCACATGACTCAAGATCATGATGCTGACCTGATCTGTGGCTTTCATGCCATTGAGTTGCGGCGGTTCCTGAGTCATCGCCATCGTGATGGTTTGGGTTTCGAAATTAACGGAAGTCGCCTGTGTTTGGGCCCAGCTAAAACAGGTGAAAGTCAGCAGTAATAACGCTGTCAGGCAATTTTTCATTGATCTCTCGTCATGGCTTATTCGTTAGCAAGTGTAGCATATCTATAATGTTAGGTCTGATCGTGAGACCGCGTTTGATCAACGGCCCTTAGTCGAAAGCCTGGCCTGAATCGACAGTAATACCCGCTTCCGGCGCAAAAGCCCAAGTTGGGTTTCTGGCGCCTCTGAAATCTGGGCAATGTGATAATCTTACAGGTCAAGTCATCAGTGCGCAGACGTTGGCATTGTCTTTGTTGTAGCAATGATCGACAACATCACTGACACACCTGAGCGGTGACAGGATCTTACAGTTCAGTTTTTCAGTAATCAATCACGACTGATGTAGGGCTCGCAGCGTAATCAAGTGGGTATATCAAGCCAGGCGTAGGGTATCGCCAAGTTCTTCGCCAGATCTGGCTTGCTGCCAACTCAAGTCACTACCTGCGCGGCAGCTGAATATCGGTCTGAGTGCATCCCGCTGGCCATTAAAATCCACAATCAGTCAAACGAAGGTTGTGCTTTTCAATCCCTGCCTCGAGCCTGTCAACCAGATTTGCCGCAGCCGGATCAATCATGTCTTAAGTCACTGGCCGTGCCCGCGGAAGACGTCAGCGATGCGCCGCGTCTGATCTGGGTGCCTGCGAAGTTTGTCCGCAGAAGATGTGAGCCCCGACCCTGAGCGCGCTTCTATCAGGACGCTTTTCTCCGGTAAGGAGCAATAGGACAATGGCGGCGTGACGCAGGTCTGGCTAGCCGGCAGTTTTAAGCAGGTTTGAAACCACCCGTTCTAAGTGTTGCAATGAGTTGCACACTTCGGTCTGGTGGCAGGCAGCGGTGTATTTTTTCATTTCCGAGTCGCCAACGGACCAACTCGAGCGAGGTTCTGGATTTAGCCAGATAACCCGTTTGGCCTTGTCGTACATTTCTCTGAGTATTTCTGAGCGCGCATCACCGTAGTTGTTGCGCGCATCACCCAAAATAATGATAGTGGTCTTGTTGTTCACATCGTCCATGCAATTGTTTTTGAAATCTTGGAACATGCGCCCGTAGTCAGTAGAGCCATTGCCATAGTCTCGCATGGTCTTCGAGAGGGCATCTTCAAGAGTACTTTCTTCAAACAATTTGGTGACTTCCCCCAGGTCCGACGAAAACGCGAATGAGCGTGCCTTCGGCAAGATGCTGGCGAGGCTGTATAAAAACATCAGCAAGAACCGTGAGTAATTGCTCACTGACCCACTCACATCGCAAATACACATCACTTTCGGTCTATCGACCTTACTGGCTTTCCAGCGCAGGTCGAAAAACATGCCGTCGTATTGCATGTTGTGCCGCAGGGTTTTACGGACATCCAGTTGGCCACGCTTATAGGTTTTGCGGCGTTTTGAATGAATGGCGATAAGCTTCTTCGCCATTTTCAGGACGATTTCCTGCACATCCTTGAAGTTACGTTTCTCCAGGCTGGAGAGTTTGACCTTTTTCAATAATTCTTCGCGAAGCTGCTTGCCTTGCTCGTCTGCGTGGAGAAAAAACTGTCGCTCCACATGGTCTCTGACCCGTTCGCGGAGTTGGTCGCGCGCGACTTTGAGTCTGCCGGCAAGTTGTTGTTCGGGTTTTGCATTTTGGTTTTGTAGATCACCGATCTCATCCTGCAAGCCCTTGAGCCCCATGGCATCCATGATTTTGCGGGTATAGAGACCTTTCTGGGTGAACACGACAATTTTGTTGACCTCCACCTCGCGGCCCGCTTCGGCGATTTGGACCATCAGTTCAGCCCGACTGCCTTGGAGCAGCAATTTGCCTAATGCTGAGGTGGGTGGTAATGCGGTCACATCTTCGCTGGCTTCGCTCTCGCCGCCACCTTTGCCGCCGCCCTGGCCGCCTTTGCCTGCCGGCTGATTGCCTTCAGCATCGCTGTCAAAGTCGTCAGCGTCACTACGTTGGTCATCGTCAAGCTCGTCGTTCATCGCCTGACGGAATTTGTCTGTAGTAAAAAAGCGATTGAAGCAGGTGTCGAAGGCGTCCTTTTCATCGGTGGTCTTCGCCAACACCATGGACAGCGAATCCTTCAGAAAGCGCCGGTCTTGATAGCCCACCAGGTTCATACATTGCATGGCTTCGAGGGTTTCTGCGGGCGAGACCTTGAGGTCCGCATTACGCAGTGCCTTGACGAAATCCACTAGGGTTTTGTCTACCACGCTAGGATCCCTGGTTGCCCTTTAAAGCTTTGTTGGTAAGCGTCTGCAGGTCTGAATCCACAGCTTCGATATCTTCCTGGAACTTAAGGATCACGTTCAATGTCTGGCGCACCAGTTCGGGGCTCAGAGACTCTGAGTGGAGCAAAATCAGCGTCCGTGCCCAGTCGATCGTCTCGCTGATAGCAGGGACCTTCTTCAGGTCCATTTCCCGGAGTTCCTGAATAAACGTCACCAGTTGGTTGCGCAAATTTTCGGCAAGCTCGGGTACCCGCGCCTGAATAATCTGCTTTTCGAGGTTGGCGTCAGGAAAGGGTATATACAGGTGCAAGCAACGGCGTTTAAGCGCGTCGCTGATTTCGCGAGTATTGTTGCTGGTGAGAAACACCAGGGGTTTCCTGTCTGGATGCGCCTTGACCGTGCCAATCTCAGGAATAGAGAGTTGAAAGTCCGAGAGCATCTCTAGCAACAGCGACTCAAATTCATGGTCTGATTTGTCGACTTCGTCAATCAGTAACACGCAGCCAGTCTCGTTTTTGAGCGCCTTGAGCAGGGGGCGAGGCTCGAGAAATTCTTCCGAGAAAAAGATATCGCCAAATTCGTGTAGTTTGCCTACAGACTCGGCTAGACCGGTAGCGCCGTCCAAAATTTCACTCAGAGTCTCTTTCAGCACTTGGGTATAAAGCAGCTGTTTGCCGTATTTCCACTCGTAAATCGCCTTGGACTCGTCTAGTCCTTCGTAGCACTGGAGTCTGATGCACTCGATATCGAGCAGTTCCGCAGTGGTTTTTGCCAATTCGGTTTTGCCGACACCGGGGGGGCCTTCAATGAGGATCGGCTTGCCTAGGTGGTAGGCCAGAAACACAGCGGTGGCTATCTGCAGACTGCAAATATAGTTGAGCTGCTCGAAATTTTGCTTGATGACCTCTACGCTGGCCAGTTTATCTGCATTCTTCAGTGTCACGGGGTATCCCTTAAATGGACTGATTGGTGTGCCAGGGCGTAAAAAGGCACCTTCTTTGGCTGCTACCATTGTGCAAAGCAAGCTGGGCATTATGTGAAGCTCGCCGGCATTTGTACAGCTAATGGACTTTCATCATGGGTTTCTATTGGCGTCGATCAGATCAGCTTATTGCTGCTGACCCGGACAGATGTGCGCTGGCTGGCGATATGAGTCTACAATTTTGGGTCTTGGGTTTGATCGATGCTGATGATCGGCGGTGGATCGGGGGCGAGGACCGTCAGACCTGATGCAAACGCATTAGGCCTTCTTGGGCCACGGACGCGATCAATTGACCCGCCTGGCTGTAAAAGCTGCCTCGGCTCAGGCCCCGGCCACCGCCGGCGAAAGGGCTGTCTTGCGCGTAGAGTAACCATTCATCGGTACGAAAAGGGCGGTGAAACCACATAGCATGATCCAGGCTAGCGACCTGGAAGTGGTCGTCTGTCCAAGCCACACCATGGGGCCGCGCGGCGGTATCGATCAATGTCATATCTGAGGCGTAAGCTAACAGGCACTGATTGAGGCGAGCATCTGCCGGCATGGCGTCGACGGTTTTGATCCAGCAATGCTGGAGCGGCGGCATCTTCTCCGGCCTGAACTCATTGAAGGGTTCGGCGAAACGCATGTCGATGGGCTGGGGTCGGGTTACTGAGGCTTTGTAGTCAGCGGGAATGTCTTCGGCATACAGCGCGCGCAATTCGGCGAAGCTCTGGCATGCTTCTGGGGGTTTGACCTGTGGCATGTCAAATTGATGTTCAAGACCCGCTTCGGCAACCTGAAATGAGGCCGCCATATTAAAGATGGCGCGACCCTTCTGTAAGGCGACAACTCGGCGAGTGGTGAAGCTCTTGCCGTCGCGAATACGATCGACTTTATAGATGATTGGAATGGTGGTGTCGCCAGGTCGCAGAAAATAACCATGTAATGAATGGGCTGTACGGCTGGTATCTTCGACCGTGCGAGACGCGGCCATCAAGGCCTGGCCGAGCACTTGCCCGCCATACACGCGTTGCCAACCCTCGCTCGGGCTGACGCCGCGAAACAAGTTAGCTTCAATCTGCTCGAGATCAAGGAGTTCAATAAGGTCTGTGAGTTCTTGCCGCATGCTAGATTAAATGACTGTTGGCGAAATTGGATGGGCATTGTCGCCCATCTGTAGAGCCGAGTCGATAGAGCCGGTGGGAGTGGCAAGTGGCAGGCCAGAGGATCCTGGCCTGCCAGCGGTTCTAGGTGTGCCGTTTAGTACTTATAGGCCTCAGGCTTGAAGGGGCCTGCAGTGCTGACGCCAATATATTTAGCCTGACCGTCAGTCAAACGCGTGATGACGCCGCCGAAACCCTTAACCATATAGCCCGCGACTTCCTCATCTAGCGCCTTAGGCAGGACCTCAACGGTGACAGGCTGGCGTTGTTGCAGATCGTGGTCAGCCCATTTACGTTCAAACAGATACATCTGCGCCAAAACCTGGTTGGCAAAAGAGCCATCCATGATACGTGATGGGTGGCCGGTAGCATTGCCCAGGTTCACCAGTCGACCTTCGGATAACAGGATCACATAATCCTTCGGATCTTCGCTGCGATAGATCTTGTCTACCTGAGGCTTGATCGTCTCCCAGCGCCAGTTATCGCGCATGAATTTCGTGTCGATTTCCGTATCAAAGTGACCGATATTGCACACGATCGCGTTCTTGCTAACACTACGCAGCAGATTCTCATCGCAGACATTGACGTTACCGGTGCAGGTGACGATCATATCGGTCTCGCCCAGTAGGCGCGCATCGATATCTTCAAGTTTGCCCGTGTTATTGCCTTTCTTGTAGGGTGAAACGACTTCATAGCCGTCCATGCAGGCTTGCATAGCGCAGATAGGATCGATCTCGACGACCCGAACAATCATGCCTTCCTGGCGCAGGCTCTGGGCAGAACCCTTGCCCACGTCGCCGTAGCCGATAACCAGTGCGCGTTTGCCGGCCATGAGCATATCGGTGGCACGTTTGATGGCATCATTGAGGCTGTGACGACAGCCGTATTTGTTGTCATTTTTGGATTTGGTGACGGAATCGTTAACATTGATTGCCGGCACTTTCAGTTCGCCACTGGCCATCATTTCTACCAGGCGATGGACGCCGGTGGTGGTTTCCTCGGTGATGCCATGGATCGTTTTGAGCATGTCAGGGTATTTGTCGTGCACCATCTGAGTCAGGTCGCCACCATCATCGAGGATCATGTTGGCATTCCAGGGCTTGCCATCTTTTAAGATGGTCTGCTCAATGCACCATAGGAACTCCTCTTCCGTTTCGCCCTTCCAGGCGAACGTGGGTATGTTCTTGTCTGCCATGGCTGCAGCGGCATGATCTTGGGTCGAGAAGATGTTGCAGGAAGACCAACGCAGCTCGGCCCCTAGCTCAACCAGCGTATCCATCAAAACAGCGGTCTGAATGGTCATGTGAATGCAGCCCATGATGCGGGCATCTTTGAGCGGCTGCGAGTCTTTGTATTTTTCGCGCAGGGTCATCAGCGCGGGCATTTCTGCCTCGGCCAGGGCGATTTCTGCATGGCCAAAGGCCGCTAAGCTGATGTCAGCTACTTTATAATCCGGGTTAGTCATATTGCCTCACTGTTGTTTAGAGTCACGGGGGTTGTGGGTTGATGGAACAGGCGAGCCTGTATTTGAAAACCATTTTTGAGACCAAGGTAGATCCCTTGGCCGCGAGTAAGATTTACGTCCTGGGCCCAGGCATCGAGATCGCTGGGTTCGAAGCCGAGCCAAAGGTCGCCGCAGGTGTCTCGAGCCCAGTCCTGATCGTGTGGACATAAGTCCACAATCAGCAGGCAGCCGCCCGGCGCAAGTAATTTGCGTGCACTGGCAAACAGCGCGGCAGGCGATGCCATATGGTGTAGCACCATGTTCAGCACGATCAGCTCAAAGTGTTTGTCCTGTGTCTCGGCTTGGGTGATCTGATCGATGTCGGCGTGTAACAGCGTTACCTTGTCGCGTAGTGTCTTTTTGATCACGGCTTGGGCGCGGTCCAGCATGGCCGCAGAATTATCAATCGCCGTGATGTGCTCGAAACGGGCCGCGAGGGAGTTGATCAATTCGGAATCGCCAGGACCGACTTCAAGCACGCGGCTGGACTTACGGATCTGCTCGTTGTCGAGCAGGTCATCGACGCTGCTGGCGTAGTGTTCAAATTCGGCAATTTGGTTTTGATGTTGGCGCAGTCCTTCGGCGTTGCGGCTGAAAAACTCACGAGATCGACCGGCGCGCTCAGTATGGATCTCTACGGCTCGATCAAAGACCTCTGCGGACAGTGCGATTCGGTCGATGGTGGCATATAGCGTATTCGTCATATCGCTCAAAAGGTTGTCGCTGGCAATGATCGCGCGACGGTAAAAAATTGAGTTCCCCTCTCGTCGCGTAGCGACCAGGCCGGCATTGGCGAGCACCTTGAGGTGATGGCTCATGCCTGATTGCGGGGTCGCGAATATGTGGCAGAGTTCGAGCACGCCAAATGACTCGGCGCTCAATACCCTGAGAATGTCCAGGCGCAGACCTTCCGCCGTTGCTTTGCAAAAGCTCAGCAGCAAGTTGGTATTAACCTGGGAATGGGCTGGGGTCGGGGCGCTCAAGGGCTTATCTATATCAAATTAGATGGATATAGTAGCAAGGTTCGGCGCTCAATCAAACCTATATCTAAAAATATCAATATAGATTTTAGTGTTGTCGCCCTCTCGAGAGTAAGTCTTGAGCTTGATCGGGCTTGTTGTTTAGGTGAGCGCTGCTGACGTTAATGGTTCTCTGAGACGCCTGAGAATTGCTCCGGTCGGCGCTTATAGAGCAGCGTCAGCAGCGATTGCGCGTTTGTAAAGTGGCAGGTTAACCTGAATGGTGACGCCATCACCATTCAACAGATTGGCGGCGTTGACGGTGCCACCGTGGTGTTCAGCGATGATGCGTACCACATACAAACCGATCCCAAAGTGGAGTCGATTATCCGAGTTTGAGCCCCGTGCTGAGACCATGGAATCGAAGATATTATCGAGCATATTGGTCGGCACCAGCGGACCGTGGTTGGTGACAAATAGCGTCAGTGTGGTGGCGTCAGTGGTCATCCCGACGGTGATCGTGCTGTCGACTGCAGAGAAGTCGATGGCGTTATCAATCAGCTTGTCCAGAAGTTGCTCAATACGGTAATCAGATACCTCGCTCAACACTTCGCGCTGGGTGCCTCGATACTCGAAGATCCGGTTCTGATGAGAGGTCCGGCAATTACCCAGATAGCTCTCAACCAGTTGGTGAACGTCAATCACTTCAAACTCCTCTGTGGCCAAGGCATCCTCAAGGCTTGCAGCGTCCGCCAAGTTCTGGACGATCATTCCGATGCGATGGACTCCCCGTTTGGCGCTCTCCAAATACTTCTGCTTGCCCGACTCAGTTGTCTCTGACTCCAGATTTTGCAGTGATGTGCTCAGGGTATTTAGCGGGTTGTTGATTTCGTGGCGCAAGGTTCGTGGCATGTTCTCGAGAAATTGATTGTGTTGGTGTAAGCGGGCCAACATGCTGGAAATGCCGCGTGCCAGATCGCCTATCTCGTCGCCGGCGCTGGTTTCACTGCGCAATTGATTGGTTTTTAAACGCCCGTATTTATCGATGGTGCCGGTCGCCTCGGCGCCGAGTTTGCGAATCCTTCGAGTCAAGCGTACGGAGAAAGCGAGAATCAAGGCGGCGAAGATAAAGAGCGAGATGACAGAAAAGTTAACGATGCGACCCAGACCGTCGCGGCGTAATTCGAGAATGCGGTCTGTGTTTTGTTTTAACACCACCGTGCCGATGGTTTTGTCCTGGGCGATGATCGGATATGCGGCAATGATCGTTTCACCCTCGGCCTGAGTGTAATGACGTTGGAAGCTGGGCCTGCCTGCCAGCGATTCACGAATTACGCTGTCTTCGGCAGTGTCAGATTCATCCCTCAGGCCAACGTCGATCAATCGATAGAGAGCATCTGGTATTCGGCGCATCGCAGCAGATATCTTCAAGTACCAGGTGCTGGATGTGGGTTTCGACTCTTGCGTGGGTTGGGCGCCATAAGAGCCTACCTCTGCTCTGACTCGACGTTGGGCGTCAATCACCTGAATGTTGGCGCCGGAATAGCCGAGGCCTTCGATAATGCGCAAGACTTCCGGTGACTTTAGCAATACCAGGCCAAACGCCTCGCGGCCCGCCGATGGCAGCGTGCCCGTGATTGACTGGATAGCCCGTGTTTCGGTGCTGTCAACATCAACCACAGCGAGGCCAAAGTGTTTGGTTGAGCCGAGCAGAGCAAGCGGGATTCTGAATTCTACAGCGTAGCCATCGACCGTTTCGGTCATGAAACCCTGAACTCGATTTTCGGCGATACCCTGAATGGCATAGCGCCAGTCGTTATCCACATTATAAGCCGTCGTCACCCCGGGTTCTGTCATGGTAATGACGAGATTTCTAATTTCTCCATTTTGGCCAGTAAAGGTAATGCGTATATGATCTGAGAGATCGAGGCGGAGGATATTACGGTCGCGAAATACCAGCTTGTCGTCTTTCACCTGTATCAAGGCGTATACCTGGTCGTTGTGTTCGCCAAGGACGAGATAAAATTGATTGGGGCCTGTAGTGCTAGTTTCGTCCGGTTCCTGAGAGCCAAAGCTCACGTTATAGTTGAGCACTTCTTCCCAATCGTTGTTCTTGCCGTCGATACGGATGGGTGTCGTGAGGGGGTGGGCATAAAGTTGCTCATAGCCTTCGGGCGACAGCGGTAATTCATAGAAGAGATCGGGCCGACCGTTGAGTAGGGTTGAAATGCCCTCGGCAGTCAGGAGTTGAGCATTAGCCTGACCATCGACCAAAAAGCCTTCCATTTCTTTCAGGTATAAATAGCTGAACCAGGGAATGACCACCAGCGCCAGGCTCATCAGGAAAAATAGTTTTGTCGCTAGCCGTGGCCCGCGAAATACGGTCATTGTCATCTCTGGCTACTCGCGAGGTCACACAACGGCGTGACTATTTTGCAGACCAGCGATAGCCAAAGCCATACTCGCTTTTAATGCAGTTGAATTGCGGGTCAATGTTTTCAAACTTTTTTCGAATATTGCGCATATGGGTATTAATCGTGTTGTTAGTGACTAAACTCTGCATCGTTGCATTCATCAATGTGTCGTAAGACACGGCATGCCCGGGTACTCGAACCAGTTTGGCGAGCATTCGAAATTCAGTACCTGATAAGTTGATGGGTTGATTCTTCCAGGACACGAGCAGCGCTTCTTGGTCAATGGACATGTCGCCCACCATTTTTGCCGTGGAAGAGCCCTGATGGGATTGGCCTCTGGCTTCGTGGATTCGAAGTAGCGAGCTAATGCGCTCTGCCAGATAGTCTAACGAAATGGGTTTTGGCAGATAGTCCCACGCGCCAAGACGCAGGCCGCTGATTTTATCGATTTCATCGATTCTTTCAGTGAGGAAAATCACGGGTAGTGATGCTGACCGCGAGAGCAGATCTCTGCATATTTCGAAGCCTGCATCGACTTCATCGCCAAGTATAATGTCCAGTATGGCAAGATCCGGTAATTCTCGCTCAAAGCCGCTTAAGGCTTCTTGCCGGTCGCTGTAGGCCGTGACTTCATAGCCTTTTTTGGTAATGGCATCGACATAATTACTGCGTTGGTCAGGATCATCCTCGACTATGACGATGCGCTTGGCCATGAGTGTTCCTTAAAGTAGATGTTCGTCGCATTGTATGACATCAAAATCAGGAAGTATTTCCCTGATTCTCTCTCTAGCGTTGAAGTTTGTGTAAAATTGGGTTCAATCTCGTGGTTGGGCATCAATTGCGAAGGTTCATGAGATAGTGGCGTTCACTGCTTCTCCATGATGTTCGTCCGGTCTTTCATTTTGTCTTCCGCGTTACTAGGGGCCTTTTGTGTTTCAATAGTGGCCAAGAGATCGAAGCGGTTATCGATTAATCATTACAACGCGTAAAGACGAGATATTCTATGAAGATATTTGTCCCCATGTCAGATCGAATCGTCGACGAAAAAGGTGAGTTGTCTGCTGAGTTGGTGCCGTTTAATCCGGATTTTCTGTCTCGTGACGGCGTCTTAACCGACAGTCGGCCCAATAATTGGATCAATGAGTCCGACTATGCGTCTGCCTGTCGTCGATTGTTCGGCCAGCAGGTCCGCGAAATGTCTCTTGCCTGAGCGCTTTAATTTGTCAAAGCAAGGCTCGGGCGTGCAATTAACGGCGCGAAATTAAATACAGCTACGGCCAATCTTGATCAGTGCCAAAGCAATGTCTAAAAAAAGGCCCTCCTTGAGGGCCTTTTTTGTTAGTGCCGTCACCAAGGACGCTCTGGTAAAATTTCGGTTGACATAATATGTCGAGGAGGGTCCAATCGACCGATGAATATACTGATCGATCCGATCTATTGGGCCGTCGCCGGTGGTGTCCTGATGCTGGCAGAATTGATTGTTCCAGGTGGCATCGTGTTTTTCTTGGGTGCCAGCTGCCAGATTGTAGCGGCTGCATTATGGTTGGGTTTTATCTCGACCTGGGTTGCCAGTCTCACCTTGTTTTTCATCGCCTCTTTGGCCTTAATCTTTTTGCTTCGCAGTCTGTTTGCTCGCTTCGTTGAAGGTGACTTCACGGTTGCCAACACCGAAGAAATACTCGATGTCATTAACCAGGTTGTGAGTGTTGTCGAGCCGATCGGCCCAGGGCCGCAAGCGGGCGTCGTCGACTTTCGTGGCACCCGATGGCGAGCGCTCAGTGATGGCGTGAGGATACCTGCTGGTGAGCAGGTCAAGATTGTAGCGCGTGAAAATACGACCATCATCGTGATCCCCCTGATAACGTAAGAACTCCTATAACCATTTTTCTATAAAAGGACTTAGCTACGATGCTCGCCATACTGACATTTTTGTTGCTGGGTGTTGGCTTTATTACTTACAAGCTGATTTTGATCGTTCCCATGCGAGAGGCCTGTGTCATCGAGCGACTCGGCAAGTTCAAGCGGGTCATGAACCCCGGCTTACATTTTCTGATTCCCTTTGTTGATCGTGTCGCCTATCGGCATGAAACCCGTGAACAATGTTTGGAAATTCCACATCAAAGTTGTATTTCCCGCGACAACACCCAGATCGATGTTGACGGACTGCTGTATATCAAAATGATGGATGCCTACAAGGCCAGCTACGGTATCGAAAACTTCTTGTTCGCGGCGCAAAACCTGGCGCAAACAACGGTCCGGTCAGAGGTCGGAAAGCTGTCTCTAACCGAAACGTTTTCGGAGCGAGAACGTCTCAATGAGACTGTTGTGAAAGAAATTGATCGAGCATCTGAACCTTGGGGAATTAAGGTGATGCGTTACGAAGTGATGAATATCACGCCCTCAAGCAATGTGATTGATGTGCTGGAGAAGCAAATGGAAGCCGAGCGGCAGAAGCGTGCTGAGATTACCTTAGCTAATGCCGAGCGGGACTCGACCATCAACCTGTCGGAGGGTGAGCGCCAGGAGGCAATTAATATTTCGGAGGGGCGGCGCCAGAAACGCATCAATGAAGCAGATGGGCGCGCGCAGGAAATATCGATTCTGGCAACGGCGACGGCAGAAGGCATGCAAGCGATTGCTGATGCGATTGAAAAGCCAGGCGGCGAGCAGGCGATGAACGTGCGACTGGTGCAAAGTTATATCGATCGAGTTGCAGACTTGTTCAAACAAGCTGACGTTTCCATCGTACCGTCAGAGTTGGCAAAAATGCAGGGATTTTTTGAAGGCATAGAAACCGTGTCGAAAACCGTTAATGCCTCGACGGACAGGAGCTAAGTCATGGACCTATTTATCTTGGGGATTTGGGCGGCAATATTCCTGATTCTGATCGTCAAACTATTCCAGTCGATACGCCTAGTGTCCACCCAGACAGCGCATATTGTCGAGCGCCTCGGTCAATATCATAAAACCCTGGATGCGGGCTTTCATGCCTTGATCCCATTTATTGACAAGGTGACCTTTGTGCAGGATCTGCGCGAAGAGGCGATTGATGTGCCGCCTCAGGATTGCTTTACCGGCGATGAGGTTAAGGTGATTGTTGATGGTGTGATCTATATGTCGATCTGGGATCCGGTGAAGGCCAGCTACGGAATAGTAGATTATCGCAATGCGGCCGTGCAACTGGCGAAAACCACCACACGCTCGGTGATTGGCACTCTGGATCTTGATCGTACCTTCGAAGAACGGGACGTCATCAGTGCCAAGGTTGTCGAGGTGCTGGATCAGGCCGGTCAGGCTTGGGGGATTAGGGTGCACCGATATGAAATTAAAAATATCACACCGCCCAGTACGGTGCGCAATGCGATGGAAAAGCAGGTTAGTGCCGAGCGTGAGCGCCGCGCAATTATGGCAACCAGTGAGGGTGACAAACAGAGTCGAATTAATCGTTCCGAGGGCGTCAAGGCTGAGCTAATTAACGTCTCGGAGGGCGAAAAGCAGCGACGAATCAATGAGGCGCAAGGCTATGGGCAGGAAATATTGTCGATTGCAGCGGCAACGGCAGAGTCCATAGAAAAGGTGGCAGAGGTCGTCAACCGCCCAGGCGGCAGTGCCGCGCTGAAGCTGCAATTGAGTGAGCGTTATATCGAAGCAATTAAAGGCCTGGAAACTGCTCGAATTATTTTACCGGCAAATATCCTGGAGTATCGAGCCTGGCTTGGAAATCTGGAGCTCGATAGCCTGGTGGATAAGCCCGTCAAGGACAAGGACTAGTTGGTCGCGGTAAGCGAGACGAAAAAAAGGCGTGCGCCTTTTTTACTTGCTGCGAGTCTGACTTAAAACAACTTGCCGATGATGCTGGCGATAGACTGGCCTGAAGGAGGTCAGTCATTGTTGGTGCCTAACTGATCAGACAGTGCCTTAGCGGTGAGTATGCCGGCTATGCCCACGCTAACAAAAATAACCGAAAGCAGTTTCGATGCGGTAACAGCCATAGACTTTAACCTCTAGACCGGCGTCAACATCAGCTGTCCAAAGTCCGCCGCAGAGGCAGTCTGCCGTGACGTCAACGCCGGTGCGCCAGGCTATACAGCCGATAGGGCCCTTAGGTGACAAAGCATCAATAAGACTCGAAGCGTTTCGAGGTAAGTCTCGTTGGCTCAGCTGTGTATACTCAGCGACGGATATTTCTGTCGCGACTGGGAGTTTTTGATAATGGTTAATTCTAGGATTCTATCGATGCTTACGGGCCTATCGCTGGCTTTAGCGCTGGCGAATACGTCGGCGGCGCAGATTGATACCGAGCGTCTGGTCGAGACGGTTAAGGTGCTTGCGTCCGATGCGTTTGAGGGGCGCGCACCAGGTGGTCCCGGTGAGGCAAAAACGATCGATTATCTCACTTCACGGTTTGTGGCGCTGGGTTTGGAGCCGGGTGGTAAAGACGGTCGCTGGACTCAAGCGGTGCCTCTGAATCACACGCAAATTCAAGGCTTGCCGAAGCTAGCTTTGCGCTATGGTGATCGCGAGCAATCATTGGTGCAGTCTATCGATATTGAGGTGAGTACTGTTCGGCCCGTCGAGCATCTCCAGATCGAGGCAGCGCCGGTCGTGTTTGTTGGCTTTGGCGTCAGTGCGCCAGAGAGAGATTGGGATGACTTTGGTGGTATGGATCTCACTGGTAAGGTTGCGGTGTTTCTCGTTAACGATCCAGATTTTGCTGCGGGTCAGGATGAGCCGGTTGCCGGTCGTTTCGGCGCTAAACGTATGACCTATTACGGCCGTTGGACTTACAAGTTCGAGGAGGCTGCTCGACGAGGGGCCATCGCCGCACTGGTCATTCATGAAGATCAAGCCGCGGGCTATGGTTGGAACGTGGCATCGTCCTCGCCGGGTGAAAATTATTCAATCGTGCCGAGTGAGGGTGCCTTAGCGCCGTTGGCATTGCAGGGTTGGCTGCAGGGTGAGGCTGCGACGCAATTGTTTGCCGGTGCCGGATTAGATCTGGCAGAGCAGCGCAAGATGGCGCGAAGCCCAAATTTTCAGGCATTTGAATTGCAACATGTCAGCTTTAGCGCAGAGCTAAAGGTGAATGTCGAGCGCATCGAAAGTCAGAATCTATTGGCTTTACTGCCAGGGACGACTCATCCGGAGGAGACCATTATGGTGTCTTCTCACTGGGATGCCTACGGTCAGGGTGAGCCTGATGCTATGGGTCGCACAATTCGGCCCGGCGCCAATGATGACGCGCTTGGGACCGCGGGGGTTGTTGAGTTGGCCCGTGTGCTCAAGTCGTCGGTACCCATGGCCCGCAGTGTCGTGTTCGCCGTGTGGACCGCGGAAGAGAGTGGGCTGCTGGGCTCTGCTGCCTATGCTGCAGACCCAATCTACCCAATGGCGACCACGGTCGCGAATTTCACTCTGGATATACTCCAAACCGCGGGCCTGGCGCGCGATGTAATTTTAATCGGCGAAGGCCAGAGTGACTTGGAAGATGACCTGCGGCGAGCCGCGGCAGCCCAAGGGCGAGTGCTGACGCCCGAGAGTTTGCCAGAGAATGGCTTGTTTTTTCGCGCTGACCACTTTTCCATGGCGCGCCAGGGTGTGCCGGTACTGTTGTTGATGGGTATTGCCGGCGGTGCAGATCTGATTGATGGCGGACGTGCCGCCGGTGATCAGTGGATCAAGGACTATATTGGTCATTGTTACCATCAGACCTGTGATGCTTGGAGTCCCGCCTGGGATCTGCGCGGTGCTGCCCAGGATATCGCGCTATACCGCCTGATTATTGAAGACCTTGGCAGTTCGCGCCGTTGGCCGCAGTGGCGGCTGAGTTCTGAGTTTAAAGCCATTCGCTCGATCTCTGCCGACCAGCGACTGTAGCTGCTGCCGGCTCTGGCAACCGCCCTAGGTTATGGTTAAGGTTGACCTGATGTGACGTTAAGATAAAAATCAAAAATAAGAGGTAGATGTGATGACTGTAGAATTGACGATGTTGGTTTTCAGCGCAGGCTTGCTGTTAGTGATCTTGTTGGTGCAGGGTACGTTCGGCGTACTTTCGAATGGGTTAGCCGCTCAGGCTGGGCCGCGAGATGGCTTGCCAGACCCCAGCGTTGTACATGCGCGAGTAACCCGCCTGCGGGCAAATATGATTGAAAATTTGTTGTTGTTTGCACCGATTGTGCTGGTTGCTCATGCCATAGGCGTGTCCAATGAAACCACCATTTTGGGCGCTCAACTGTTCTTCGGTGCGCGCCTTGCACATGCCGTTATATACATGGCGGGCTGGCCTTGGATTCGTCCTGCTGCGTTTGCTGTAGCGCTAGCGGGCACCCTGATGATCGCGAGTCAGTTGTTTGGTTAACGCTTAGCTTTACCTGGCTAGAGTGTTCTTCGTTAGCGCGAAAGGGATGATAAAATGTTGACGTCAGTTGATCCTCAGGCTGCCACGGCAGCCTATATCGATAGCCTTGGTGTTGATGCGCTGGCGCAGGCGACAGCCTACACGCAGGGTAATCACTGGTTGTTGGTGGTCAGTTTAGTGGTTGCTGGGCTCAATTGCTGGTTGTTTGTTCGCCTAGATATTTTGGGACGACTCAATCAACTACTCGCATCGAGACTGCGTGCGTTGAGAGTATTTCTCCTCTGTGGCACCTATTTTCTCGTGACGTCTATCGTGACCATGCCGCTGGCAATCTATGCGGGCTGGTGGCGAGAGATTTATTACAATCGCACCAGTCAGTTGTTCGGTGACTTTCTCAATCAAACGCTGCTCGGCACGGCTATCTCCGCCGTACTGGGCGGACTGTTTTTTCTATTGCTCTATGAGCTGATACGCCGAGCGGGCCAACGCTGGTGGGTTTGGTCCGGGGTGATGACGGCGCTTGCGTTGTCGATCCTGTTGCTGATTTCGCCCATTCTGATTGAGCCATTATTTAACCAGTATCAGCCCGTGCCGGCGGGCCAGGTGCAAGACGAATTGCGCAAATTAGCAGCTCGTGCGCAAATTCCTGTCGATCGTATCTTCATTTATGATGGATCTCGCCAATCGAATAACTTCACCGCCAATGTTTCCGGCATCGGTTCATCAGCCAGAATCGCGATCTCCGATGTTGCCTTGAGCAGTGCCACGCTGGACGAGGTTAAAGCGGTCACGGCACATGAAGTGGGTCATTATGTTCTGGGGCATATCTGGTATATCGTGGGCTTATATGCGCTGTTGGCGATTATGTTTTTCTTTATCAGCGCGCGGTCATTTGGATTGTTCGCGCGCCTATTTGGGTTGCAAGCACCGCTTGAGAGCGCCGTCGGATTGCCGGTGCTGATGTTCATCATCTCGCTGCTCGGTTTTCTGGGAGAGCCAATTACCAACAGTCTGATTCGTACTAACGAGCTCGCAGCAGATCACTACTCTCTGAAAGCGGTGAGGCTGCCTGATGCCATGGCCGGGGCGCTGGTGAAGACAGCGGAGTATCGTGATCCAAGGCCTCATCCCCTGCAGGAGTTTTTGTTCTATACCCACCCATCTGTCGAGCGGCGAGTGTTAATGGCAATGCAGTGGAAGGCAGAGCATGGTGGCTGAAGTAGAGATCCTGAATTAAGTATTGATAATGCCCACTCTGCTTCGTGATAACAGGAAACCGACAGTCGGTTGGGTAATCTTCCTGAGCTTTAAACACTACTGTAGATTGATTATCGAAGCGATATTGATTTCGACACTGGGTTTCTATTTTGAGTATCGAATCGCCTTAGGTTATCAAAAACGCATATCTCTTGGTCAAAATTTAGACATTATTCTGTTCGATGCCTGAACGTCACTGTCGACGATATTTTTGCATTATTCAATTTGATGTTACCAGAAAAAAATCGCGTGTAAGGTTGAACCTCCTTTGTTTTTAAGGTTATTGTGGGGGTCGGAATAGTAGACCCTGAGCTGAGGTAATGGCCAAGATATTAGCGGTCATGACCTCAGAGTGAAGTTCGAATAACAAGATTGCGTCGATCGAGGTTTGTTATAGATGAAGAGGATCGCGGTTGTAGGCGCAGGTGTGTCAGGTCTGACAGCAGCCTATCGTCTGGCGGATAAATTCGATGTTACCTTGTTTGAAAAAGGCAATTATTTGGGTGGGCACGTGCACACTCACCAGCTTGAAATAGATGGTCAAAAAAGAGCAGTAGATAGCGGGTTTATTGTTTATAACGACCGTACTTACCCACAGTTCATGGCATTACTCAAAGAGCTTGGCTGCGATGGCGATCCGACGGAAATGAGCTTCAGTCTCAAGCGCAAAAACTTGGAATATAATGGCCATAGTCTTAAGACATTATTTGCGCAAAAGTCTAATTTGTTTCGACCTAAATTTTGGCTGATGCTTCGGGACATATTGAAATTTAATGCAGCTGCCCGCCAGTTAGACGCCGATACTACAGAAACCCTTATCCAATTTTGTCGGCGGGAACGCTTTGGTGAGGCTTTCATTTCCGATTACTTGGTGCCAATGGCGGCGGCTATTTGGTCCACTGGTGATGATGAAATACTCGCGTTTCCAATGGGAATGTTGTGTCAATTCTTTAACCATCACGGATTGTTGGACGTCAAAAATCGACCGCAATGGTATGTGGTCAAAGGTGGCTCAAATCAATACATAAAGGCCATGGGACATCGTTTAGGCCATGTTCACTTGGCAAGTGTGGTGACTTCGATAGCACGCAGTTCTCATGGGGTTTTGGTAACTGCGGGACCGCAGGCTGAGATGTTTGATGAGGTTGTCATAGCCTGTCACTCGGATCAGGCATTAGCGATATTGGCTGATGCGTCAACGGCAGAGCGCGAGGTGCTTGGCGCAATTCGCTATTCTAAAAATGAGGTCTTGCTGCACCAGGATGCGACTGTCATGCCACGCCGGTTAGCTGCCTGGGCAAGCTGGAACTACCATGCCCAGCCCGATTCGAATAAGGCCAGTCTGACTTACTACATGAACAGGCTGCAAAATTTTGAGTCTTCTCAACCTGTTCTTGTAACACTTAATGACTCAGGCAATGTTGACGCAAATCTCGTGCTCAAGCGTGCGCAGTATGAACACCCGGTTTTTGATGTCGCAATGTTGGCTGCGCAGCAACGTCATTCGGAAATTTCCGGTGTCAATCGTACGCATTATTGTGGCGCATACTGGCGTTATGGTTTTCACGAGGATGGCGTGGTCAGTGCACTACGCGTGGTGAGCAAACTGGCGGCCAAGTATGATTGATGCGGCGATCTATGAAGGGCTATTAAATCACGCCCGTAATTCGCCGAAATCAAATCAGTTTGAATATCGTATCGCGAGTTTTTATTGTGATTTAGATTTGATCCCCGTGCTCTGTCAGCGCTCGAAATTGTTATCCCATGAAGGTTTTAATTGGGTAAGTTTTCATCGGCAAGACTACCTGCCATCTCACCGAACACTTCGAGAAGAGGTTGTTCATCAAATAGAACAGAGTGCCGGTGTCGCGTTTTCGGGAAAAATTTGTTTGCTCGCTAATTGGCGGTCCTTCGGTCTACTTATGAATCCAATTACTATTTTTTATTGCTATGAAAACGAAGCGCTGCGCCATGTTGTCGTGGAAGTTCATAACACGCCGTGGAATGATCGACATGTTTATGTCGTCTCACTTGATAGTGGCATGACGTCACAAAAAAAATTCCATGTTTCGCCATTCATGCCAATGGATACGCAATATCATTGGCTTTTGCCTAACCCGGGGGAGTTTTGCACAGTAAATATCGCCGTTAGCCGCGCTGGGAAAGCAATATTTGGTGCCGGCTTTAACCTTCGAGCACGATCGTTTACGACAAAAAACATTAGAAAGTATTGTTTGAACTACCCGTTTCAAGCAGCTCAAGTCATTTATAGGATTTATTGGCAGGCATTGGTGCTCTATCTAAAGAGGATGCCGATTTATACCCATCCCGATCGAGGTAGAAATACAAACGAATGACAATAAAGAGTGAGAATGACAGCGGCGAGATGGCTAAAGGTACCATGCGACCAAGTTTTTGGCGGCAACGCATAGTGATGGCGTTTTCAAAAATAACGGTCGGTCGGTTAAAGCTTTATGAGGCTGATGAGTTGCTTCTGGATGTGGGGAACGCGCCGTGTTCTGAAGCAGTCATCGTCAATATCAAATCGGTCAGCGCCTACCAATCGATGGCCCTGGGAGGATCCTTGGGTGCGGCAGAGGCTTACATGGATGGCCTTTGGGATTGTGACGACCTACTGGAAGTTCTGATACTGTTTTTAAAAAATAGACAGGTCCTCGGCACCTTGGACGGAGGTTGGTCAGTCTTGAAAAAACCGTTAGCGCGAATTCAGCATTGGCTTAATCGTGATACGGTGGCACAGAGTAAGCGCAACATTGCAGCCCATTATGATCTTGGTAACTCGTTCTTCGAACAGTTTCTAGATGAGACAATGATGTACTCTTCTGGTTATTTTCTTGCCTCGCATCAATCTATGCACAAGGCGTCAGAACAAAAGATGGATTTGATTTGTCAGAAAATGAAACTTCGGCCATCGGACCATATTTTAGAGATCGGTACTGGCTGGGGCGGTTTCGCCTGTTTTGCAGCTCGTAACTATGGTTGTCAGGTGACCACCACGACCATCTCTGAAGCGCAGTATGAGAAGGCTCAAGAGCGTGTAGCTGCCCAAAGTCTGCAGGATCGCATCACTTTGTTAAAGTCGGACTATCGAGATCTTGAAGGCCAATTCGATAAAATCGTTTCTATCGAGATGATTGAAGCCGTGGGCTTGGCATATTTGCCTCAATTTTTTCAAACCTGTGCGGGACTGCTTAAACCTGGAGGGAGTATGCTAATTCAAGCGATCACGATTGCAGAGGAGCAATTTGATTCTGCGAGGCGATCGGTGGATTTCATTCAGCGCTATATTTTTCCTGGGGGCGCGCTGGCGAGCGTCAAGGAATTAGTTGAGGTGAGTGCCTCCAAGCAAGCGGGATTCAGGCTATATGGACTTGAAGACCTGACGCCCCACTATGCGCTGACGCTAGCAAAATGGCGCGAAGCTTTTGAAGATAATCTGGGCCAAATTCAGTTGTTAGGTTTGTCCGACACGTTCCTCAGGATGTGGCAATATTATTTTTGCTATTGCGAAGCAGGATTTAGTCAGCGGGCCATTGGGTGCGTTCATATGCAGTTGCATTTACCAGCATTTAAGTTAGAGGTCCCCGCTCATGATTAAGTTGGTCGATTTGGCGGAGCGTGGTTGGATTCCAGATAGTTTGCTGCGAATAGGTATGCGCCGTTTGCTACTCAAAAGATTACAACAAGACGAGTCGAACGCAACTGAGTCGGGCAAATTAGATTTTGTTGATCAGATGGTCGCGTCACCATTGGCGGTGGCAACGACTGATGCAAATCATCAGCATTATGAAGTGCCTACAGAGGTATTTCAGAATATGTTGGGGCCACATCTGAAATACAGTTGCGCATTTTATGAGGATAGTGCCACAAGCCTCGCTGATGCGGAGTTGGCTATGTTGAAGCTGACGGCTGAACGTGCTCAGTTGCGGTCTGGGCAACAAATCTTGGAGTTGGGTTGCGGCTGGGGTTCTTTAACGCTGTTTATGGCGGCAGAATACCCCGACAGTCATATTACGGCTGTCAGTAATTCTCATTCTCAGCGGTTGTTTATTGAGGCCCAGGCCACTCAGCGCGGACTGGCGAATATCACGGTAATTACTATAGATATGAATAATTTCGCGCCTGTAGAAAAATTTGATCGCGTCGTGTCGATCGAAATGTTCGAGCACATGCGAAACTATAAACTATTGTTTCATAGGATATCTCAATGGCTGAGTGCTGATGGCTTATTGTTTTTTCATATTTTCTGCCATCGCGACCAGCCTTACTTCTTTGAAGACGACTCTGAAGAAGACTGGATGGCCCGAAACTTTTTCACGGGTGGCTTGATGCCCTCTTTGGATTTACCGGAAAAGTTTGAAGGCGAACTGCGACAGCAGCGTTGCTGGGTGGTCAATGGTCAGCACTATGCCAGGACGTGTGCCGCTTGGTTGCGAAACTTGGACAACAACAAAGCAGAAATATTCAAGATTCTAGATGTATCGGAAAACCCAGATCCGGCGCAAATTCTGTGGCAGCGGTGGCGTATGTTCGTGATGGCCTGTGAGGAGATGTTTGCTTATGAAAGTGGCGAGACATGGATGGTAGGTCATTTTTTGTTTGAGAAGGTCGATGGTGAGAAACGCGAAGCAGGAAAAGGATAGAGTTCGGTTGTCATGGTCGTTCTGAGGTGAGTTAGTGCGGGCTTGGCGAATGCCACGCCCCCTGGAGCGCACATGTGCTATCTCAGGTGTGGCACGTACCGACATCTTAGGCGGCATAATATATCGATGTAAGTAAAATAAAAAATGCTAAGAGGTATCAAGAAATTATCATCAGGTTGATTGCCCAGATTTGGTGAGCCGCTAGATGTTGCTGATGATAAGGGTGTTAGAAGCCGAAGGAATTGGTGTGCTTGTTGTGTGTGTGCAGTCTCCAGGCTGTCGATGGATGGCTAACGGCTCGTAATCGATTGTGATCATTGGTCGGGATGGGGGGATTTGAACCTCCGACCCCTGCCGCCCGAAGGCTGAGTAGACGTCATAACCCCCAACAGAAGCTGGCCATGATGGTCTGACCTAGCAAAAAAGACAGAAATATAGACCAGTAGTCATAACGCCCGGCAGAGCAAGCGGGTGTAGCGGGCCCTTTTAGGGGCCAGCAAACCATAATACTGTTTATCACAACGCAGTCCTTGCAAGTCTTTTCTGAAACTAAGCGGCCGCATTTATCCCAAATGCGACCGCCAGATCTTATCTCACCGGAAATTTATCTAGGCGCAGATTCTGGCTGATACTGATAGTTACCAGCGACAGGAATCATTACATGCGCGTAAGGTGTGTTCGCAAACATGACGTATGGCGCGCCCGTTGTAAAATCAGTTGGATAATTGACAAGAGTCGATGGGTCTTTGGGCATCAGCATCAAGTGAGGGCCTGACTCAATCCATTGTCCGGGAGCCGCGTCTGCTTTATTGAGCACGCCGGCTTTAGTGTTGTCCTCACCCACGTCTCCGTGAAGCATCCACATAAAAGCGTCGCGTTCCATCACTGGTGTTTTGCCTGCCATATAGCCCATCATCCATTTCATACCCTCACCGTCGTGGCAAGCGGCATTGGCTTCATGCGCAGACCCCCATCCTGTTTTTGGTACGGGACGCGCGTTTGCTGACTGACATGTCCAGCCGTTGCTGCCTTCTCGAAGCACCGAGCCGTCACTTCCAATAATGGATGCAAAGTTACCGATAAAATCAGGCGCTGCAGTGCTGTAGGCTTTAATTTGCCACGCCGCCGAGGTGTGGTCTTCTTTTTCACCGGCTTCATGGTGCCCAGCCAATGTCACAGATGCATAGAACCCCAGAAGCACGATGGTAAGTTGTCGTAAAGTCATAATTCAAGCCCCAATAGATAATTGATGGAATCGAAACTTCAATCTAGCTCAAGTTAAACTTAACGTGCAATAAGAATTAATCAGATTTGGCAATCCCCTTTTTTCAACTTGCCGCAAAAGTAGACTTCAGGCCAGCTTCTGTTTCGGAGTTGTATCAGCCAATGCTCTCAACGCCCTTATCTGGCGCCCCTAAAGGGACACATTCTACATTTGATGGTTGGCGTGTCAGATAGAGTGATCCGGCCGGTAGGTGTGTGGGACAGGCTTAGGCTGATGGGCTTGCTTGTCGATATATTCAAAAATAGTGTCACCTAAAAAATTAACATTGTATTGATCATAAAGTCCATAAACCGCTTTATGATCCGCGACACTGACAGGGATAGCTTGATTTTTAAGGGATAAGCATTTGGAGCAGTAATAACATAGAGGGGATAAGTATGAGTATAGCGATAGAAAGAGTGGTGTGTTTTCTGGTGATCAGCTTATTCGCCGCGGCGAGTTACGGTAAGACCATCGCCGGTGATCCGCCAGTTGCGCCTTCCCGCGACGCCGTCGCGCCAGCGACAGCTCATGAAGCCGCGCCAGAGAACGCCAGAGCGCTCGGAATAACGAAAAGCCAAGACAGGCGGCGATTGCTCAAATCGTATCACTACACAAATCAAATAAAGTTAATCCCATTGCCGACGCTTGGTTGGCCAAAGAACACGACGCTAGTGAATCCGTGTGGTGGGTAGGCAAGACGGAAGAGGCGACAAAGCCCCAGCCACCTGATGCGATACTTAAAGTCGCTGCGTTAGGGGCGGGACCGTACTTAATGCGCCGAACGATGGCCCGGGATGAAGGCAAGATTTTCGTTTACGCCTCCAATCGCGCCTGCTTAAGGGTTTCTAGACTAACCAGCTGATGAGTCTTAGGATAAGGACAGCAATAATTCAGGATATAAAGCAGGCGGATAGTTCTACTGATTTTAATAGGCTCGCTCAGCGTTGGTGCTAATGAGGTTAATGATGTGAAGGCGTTGGCTCAGTCAAACAAGATTTAGTCACGGTTTTAATAACAAACCTGCTAAGGTGCGTAGGGTTTGCTAGCAATGATATTGATTCGATGTCGCAATAGTTCTATGTGGTGGTAGGTAGATGTAGGTGGAGGTCGATTAAAAGATGTTAAGAGCGCCGAAGTTTAGGAATTTAACTGTCGAGTTCGAAAGAGCTGTGGACCTTTACGTCGAGGGTTATCATGGCCAGCGCATCACTAAAACCAGTCAGGGCAACGTGTTGGTCCAGTGTTGCTTGTTAGAAAGCTGGTTTGGCTACAATCGACCGATAACCCTAGAGGCGCTGTCTTTAAGGGCTAATTTTCCGGAGGCTAAGGCTTTGCGTCTATTGCGCAAAGGCGTAGCTAAAGGTCGATATATTGCTAGCCCACGCGGCTATCTACCTTCATTTGGCTTGGCGCAGGCTATGGCCCAATATCTACAAGCTGCCCGCGTACCCTTTGGCCTAACCGCTGGAAACTTCCACTTACGAGCTGATTTGGCTTACTTTAAATTCTTAGTGAGCTATCTATTAGCGCAGCAGGAGCATGCCTCCAATCTGGGCGCAACTGCGAATTTGATCTTTCTGTACTTAATGAGACGCGAGCTGGTGCGTAATCTTGAATCGACAGCGACAGACTTGTCCGTGGCCTTAAGTTTGAGTAAGAGCACCGTGAGCGATACCCTGCACCTATTGATGGAGAGGGAGCTTGTCGTCACCGCAAAAGACAAAGCTGACGACCGACGAAACTTGCTTTGGGTGCAGATTGGCGATGCGCATTTTAAAGCGTTAAATGAAAGTTTTGGCAGTGTCTTCTCGGAGGCTACGGCTAGCGTCGAGGCCGGCTGACGCGAGGACTAATAGAGACATCGTAGCTGAAATGAAGGCAGAGAGAGACGGCCCGCGATATGGTAAGACCCGCATAGAATTCGTACAAAACAGGTGATGGCAGAGAACAAAGCTGGTAACGCTCAACCAAAGCCGAACTATCATAGACAAAAATTCCCCACTGTCTTAGCTTGAAACATCGAACCTCATCTGGATGTTGTTATGAAAAGAATCCTTTCATCTTTGCTATTAATCGTCGGTTTACAGGCTACGTCTGCTTATAGTCAAGAGAGTACAGTCCCTGCTTTTGCTACGATATTTCAATTCTCAACAGCAGAGCAGGCTAGTGTCGTTGCTGCGATGTCTACTTTTGCACAATCTGAATGTCGAAAATCGATGCCTACCGCTATTCGTGTAATGTCGGAAAATTGGAATGGCAATGAAGCACCCACTCATTCCGTTATTTTCAACTTCATCGACGCGAAATCGATAACCGAGACTTTCGGCAAGATGCAGCAGTGCAGAGCCGCTGGTAATCTGATGGCCGTATTGAAGGAGCACACTCAATCAGTATCGCAGCAACTACTGCGCACGCTGCATACCGGAGGTGATTATACGAAAGATACTTCTTACGTTGTTTGGCAAACCAGCGTCACCGATGAGGCGACTTACGTTGCAGCGTATAAAAAATTAATGGACGCTCAGGAAAAAGCCGGCTCGGTTAACGGGGCTTATGGCCTATGGCGAGTTCAAGGTGGTGCCGATAGCAATGTTACACACATAGCGTTTGCGGGCGCTAAAGATCTAGAAACACTTCTGGCAAACGGAACTCCATCCAAAGCGTTTGCTGAATTCCAAAAGACGGTTGCGGGAATTAGAACTGTGTACCGCACTAACATTAATTCTGTGGTCGCTGACTTATAGGAACCGGCTCAATAATTTACCCAGATATGCACTTGTTAGCATGAAGATTCTATTTTTGGGCTCGTCTCTGATGATGATATGGATCCCCCATTCTGATTAGGCCCGCTCAAAAATAGTTTTTATTTTGTGCCTACGCAAGATATCCCGCCTGAGGACGCCACGATTTGCGGGCAGACAGATGTTGAGCATTTCGCGAGATCATGAGTGTGACGAAACTGAACCAACAGTTAATGACTAACGTGTTAGGCAAAGTGATCAGACGGGTATGTGTCTGTGGGACAGGCTTAAGCTAGCCGACTCTTTTTTAAAATCGGCTTTTAAAGTATCTGAGAGGGTGCTGATAGTACTAGCGAAGACGAACCCCCGTCCCCGTAATCACCCCCGCATGTTCTTGTTTCTGAGGTAGCTCGGATTTAGACACGGTATTCGAGTAAGAGGGTATCGCTGGCAAGTTTGATGGTGACAGAGAGGCGATTAGAGGCTGCTACTATTGACGGTATTTGCAGTGCATATGTAGTGCATGCTCTGATTGTAGATTCGTAGGCGACCATAAGCTATTGATTATGCTGGTTGGGATGGGGGGATTTGAACCCCTGCCGCCCGAAGACAGAGCTCTGCCAGACGGGGTCACATGCCGACTGAGTCGAATGGTCAGCCCGTTAGATATGGGAGTCACAGACTGACGTCAATGTGTCGGCGCCTGCCATGATCTGAAGGCAGCCTCGGGCTAGTAGCTTCGTGCCACTGAGAAATGGGCTAGGCTTTGCATCGCAGCGGTGTAATCGGAGGCAGGTAAGTGCGCCAGGCAGTCAACGGCCTTGGCAATTTCGGCGTGGGCCATGTCATTGGTATATTGCAAGCCGCCGGTGGCTTTCACCGTTGCCAGTAATTGATCCAGGTCCGAGACGTCGCCGTTGAGGATGGCGTTGCGGATGAATTGGCGTTGCCCATCATCGCCGTTGCGCATGGCGATAATCAGCGGCAGCGTGACCTTGCCTTCGGCGAAGTCGTCACCGACGTTTTTGCCGAGGTCTGCGGTGGTCCCTTCGTAATCCAGGATGTCGTCAATCAATTGGAACGCCAGGCCGAGATGTAAGCCATAACCTTGCAGGGCTTGCTCCTGGATTTGATTTGCGCCGGCGATAACTGCGCCGGCGTGTGAGGCGGCTTCAAATAGCATGGCAGTCTTACGACGAATGACCTGTAAGTAGCTGGCTTCTGTAGTATCTGGATTGCGGATATTGCCGAGTTGCTGAACTTCACCTTCGGCGATGGTGTTGGTGGCCCGTGACAGAATTTCCATGACGCGCATGTTGCCGATGTCGACCATCATCTCAAAAGCCCGGGAGTGGAGGAAATCTCCGACTAGCACGCTGGCTGGGTTGCCCCAGGTGGCATTAACGGTTTTGCGGCCACGGCGTAAGTCTGAATCGTCAACGACGTCATCATGTAGTAGCATCGCGGTGTGCAGAAATTCTATGACCGCTGCCAGGTGGATATGTTTGTCCGCTTGGTAACCGCAGGCATTGGCGGCTAATAGGACGAGCAGTGGCCGTAGACGCTTGCCGCCAGCTTGGATCAGGTAAGTGGAGATTTCTTCCACCAGGGGCACGTTGGACCCCAAACTGGTCGTGATCAATTGATCCACGGCGCTGAAGTCTGAATTGACGACTTTATAGAACGGATAATTCATGTGACGCTCGGTGGGGCGCGCATGCGCCAGAAGAAGTGGAATGCTAGGGATGGGCGGCGCAGGTGTCAAGAGATCGCTCATGAGAAAAAGAGCTGATTCGATGCTTGATTGGTGTCGGATCTTGCCGTAGAATTGCGCACCCTGAATCGGGACCTATTTGCAATCAGGTATAGCGCGCTGCCAGGTTAATGTTTCTGGGTTTCAACCTTCAAATAGATAGAGTGAATTATCATGTACGCTGTAATTAAAAGTGGCGGTAAGCAGCATCGTGTCGAACCCGGTGAAGTGCTTAAGTTGGAAAAGCTGAACGTAGAAGCGGGCGGTACGATCAATTTTGATGAAGTGATGCTGATTGGCAATGACGAGAAAGTCACTGTCGGCGTGCCCTTTGTGGTCGGCGGTAAGGTAACGGCGGAAGTTGTTTCACACGGTCGCGGCAAGAAGATCACGATCCTTAAGATGCGTCGTCGTAAGCATTATCGACGTCAGGCTGGCCACAGACAGTGGTTCACCGAGATCAAGATTACCGATATCACTGGAGGCTAGACAATGGCGCATAAAAAAGCAGGCGGCAGTACACGTAACGGCCGCGATTCGGAAAGCAAACGCCTTGGTGTCAAAATATTCGGCGGTCAAGTCGCCGGTGCTGGCAGTATCATCATTCGCCAGCGTGGAACCAGATTCCACCCGGGATTGAATGTTGGGTGTGGAAAGGATCATACTCTGTTCGCTAAGGCAGACGGAGTGGTCACTTTTACCGTGAAAGGCCCGAATCAGCGTAAGTATGTCAATGTGGTGGCAGAGGCTTAACATTGATTGATTGAAAAAAAAGCCCTGTCAGTGACGGGGCTTTTTTTTGCCCTCACCTTTTTTGCCCTTACCATGCTGTTTCGTCATGGTGCGAATCATGACATTAGTCAGGCAGCAGAGGCGTTGGGGCACATTGGAATAGAGACTCAACTGGAATTTAGAGACTCAACATGAAATTTGTAGATGAAGCGAGTATCAAGGTCGAAGCAGGAAAAGGCGGTGATGGCTGCCTGAGTTTCCGTCGGGAAAAATATATCGCCCATGGCGGGCCCGATGGCGGTGATGGTGGTGATGGCGGTTCAGTCTATCTGCGAGGTGATGCGGCTCTCAATACCTTGGTTGATTACCGGTTCAAACCCCGCTGTAAGGCCCCGAAAGGCGAGCACGGCAAGGGTTCAGACAGAAAAGGCGCCAAAGGCGACGACGTTTATCTGCGAGTGCCGCTGGGCACCAGTGTGTTTGACGACGATACTGATGAATACCTGGGGGATATCAGCCGCGCCGATGAGGTAATGCTGGTGGGTCAGGCCGGTTTTCACGGCCTGGGTAATGCGCGCTTTAAGTCCAGTACCAATCGTGCCCCTCGGCAGACCTCCAAGGGTCAGCCCGGTGAGATAAGAAATTTGCGACTAGAGTTGAGGCTGATCGCCGACGTAGGCCTGTTGGGTCTGCCGAATGCGGGCAAGTCCACTTTAATTAGCGTCGTATCTGCCGCTCGACCGAAGATAGCCGATTATCCCTTTACAACGCTCGTGCCAAATCTTGGTGTCGTGCGTTTAGGTGAGGACGAAAGTTTTGTGATTGCGGATATCCCGGGTCTTATCGAGGGTGCCGCAGACGGCGCGGGTCTGGGCGTGCAGTTTCTCAAGCATTTAGCGCGAACCCGGGTGCTTTTACACTTGCTGGACATCTCGCCTATCGACAACAGTGATCCGGTGGAAAATTTTCACGTGATTGAGCGCGAGCTTGCCAACTATAGCGAGGGTATCGCCCATAAGGATCGCTGGCTGGTACTCACCAAGCTCGATACCTTGGGTCCGGAAGAGGCGAAGGTCAAGGCCGATAGCATTTTGGCGCAGCTCGATTTGACTATCCCGGTGTTTATGATCTCCGCCGTGTCGAATCAGGGCGTTCGAGAACTGATGGGCGCGGTTTACGAATATCTGGCTGACCTGCGAGAACAGGAACGAGCCGATGCTGCCATCGAAGAGGCCTATGCGGAGCAGGAGGCGCGGATTGTCAACGAGACCCATAGTTATTCGGTCACCCTCCGTGAGACCCGTCGAGTGCAGCGCCAGCAGGAAAAGCTGGGTATTCTGGACGACGATCAAGACGAAGACTTTGACGAAGACTTTGACGAAGACTTTGACGAAGACGAAGACGCTGATGAGGATTTGGACGAAGAAGCTGTAGCGGGTCAATCCGAGGATGATTATGATTTTGATCGCGAGGCGGCGAAAAATCAGGATGATGATGATTTCGACGATGACGATGACGATGACGATGACGATGACGATGACGATGACGATGACGATGACGATCATGGCGTTATCGTGCATTACGAGCGTTAGACGCAGGTCATGACGACACATGCCTACCAGCCCGGCCAAACCTGGGTTATCAAAGTCGGTAGCTCGTTGTTGACTTCTAATGGTGAGGGGCTAGACCTTCAGCTAGTGAGTGCCTGGGTAGACGATATTGTTACGGTGCATCGGGCTGGCATTAAGGTCGTGCTCGTCTCGTCGGGAGCCGTTGCTGAAGGCATGAAGCGCCTTGGGATCCAGACTCGGCCGCGAGCGTTGCATCTATTGCAGGCGGCGGCTGCGGTGGGCCAAATGGGGCTGATACAGGCTTATGAATCCGAGTTCAAGCGTCACAACCTGCATACTGCTCAGATCCTTCTGACCCACGACGACCTGCGCTCACGAGAGCGCTATATCAACGCTCGCAGTACCTTGAACAGCCTGCTGGCCCTCGGGGTCATTCCCGTGGTTAATGAAAATGACACGGTGGTTACCGATGAGATTCGCTTTGGTGATAACGACACGTTGGCGGCTCTGGTCGCGAATCTGATCGAGGCGGACACGCTGTTGTTGTTGACCGATCAAGATGGATTCTTTGAGTCGGACCCACGCCAGGATCCTGAAGCCAAATTGATTGCTGAAGCCGATGCCGGTGATGCGGGTCTTGATGCGATGGCGGGTGATGGCGGCAAACTGGGCCGCGGCGGCATGGTGACTAAGCTTCGAGCGGCTCGTACCGCAGCGCGCAGTGGCGCGAATACGATCATCTCGCCAGGCCGAAGCGCGGGCGTGATCACCGAACTCGCTGCGGGCCGTTACAGCGGCACGTTGTTGCGCAGTCAAAGTGGCGTGCTGGTTGCTCGTAAGCAGTGGCTTGCCGGATTGGTCACCAGTGGTCGACTGGTGTTGGATCAGGGCGCGGTGGATGTGCTGAGGAAGTCAGGTCGAAGTCTTTTGCCGGTAGGCGTCAAAGCCGTGCAAGGCAATTTCACCCGAGGCAGTATGGTCGCGTGTGTTGATGAGCAGGGGATTGATGTGGCCCGCGGGCTGGTTAATTACAGCGCGCAAGAGGCGGCCTCAATCTGCGGGCAGCCGAGTTCGAGAATAGAAGCGCTACTGGGTTATGTTGGTGAAGATGAGCTCATTCACCGGGATAATCTGGTCGTCGGCTGAGCTGTCAAAATGACGCTCAGCCAGAACGCCGGATTTAGGCCTGCAGAGCCCGGACTTTTTGATTCAGGCGAGACTTATGACGAGCGGCCTTGTTGGCATGGATGATGCCGTGAGTGACGGCGCGATCCAGAATCGGTACAGCAGAAAGATAGGCTGTCTGGGCGACGGCGTAGTCACCGGTATCCAGGGCAGCGATGGTCTTTTTGATCGCAGTCCGCATTGCGGAACGTTGACTGGCATTGTGCGCGCGACGGACTTCAGCCTGACGGGCGCGTTTTTTAGCTTGGGGAGTATTAGCCACGGTTAGTGCTTCCTCGAATGAAAACCCGGAAAATAAGACGCGCCACTATGCCGATTCAAGCCGCCAATGTCAAACAGCAAAGCGACTTAGTGCGTGAAAATAGATAATAAATGCGGGCGAATCAAAGTATTATAGCCAGCTTTTGACTAACCGGGCGCATAACCCGGGGAAATGTGATGAGTGATCCTGAATCGAGCAAGGTGACGATCGGCCGCGGACTACTGAAGTCTAGCAGTCTGGTGTCAGTGATGACCTTGATTTCTCGCGTGTTTGGGCTAGTCCGAGATATGGTGGTTGCGTTCTTCTTCGGTGCTGGCGCCGAAGCCGATGTGTTTTTTCTCGCCTTTAAAATTCCCAACTTCTTCCGTAGGCTGTTCGCTGAGGGCGCGTTTTCCCAGGCCTTCGTGCCGGTTTTGTCAGAATATCGCACTCAGCGGGGCCCGCAGGCGGTGCAGCACCTGATAGATCGGGTTAGCGGCACGCTGGGTCTGGTGCTATTGCTGATTACCGCAGCCGGCGCCCTGTTTGCGGGGGGTGTGATCAGCGTATTTGCTGCAGGTTTCGTTTATCACGGTGAGGTTGAAAAAGTGGCGCTGGCAACGGATATGCTGCGGTTGACGTTCCCTTACCTTTTGTTTATCTCACTGACAGCCTTTGCGGGCTCTATCCTGAATAGCTTTGGCCGATTTGGTGCGCCGGCATTTACCCCCGTGTTATTGAATCTGACGCTGATCGGGTGTGCGGTCTGGCTGCGGCCCTATCTTGATGTGCCGATCATGGCGCTGGCTTGGGGCGTGTTGCTGGCTGGCCTGTTACAGCTGCTGTTCCTGCTGCCGTTTTTACGGGCGGCGGGCTTGCTGCCGGTGCCCAAGGTGGATTTTCGTGATTCTGGCGTCAAGCGCATTCTGTGGCTAATGGTGCCAGGCATCTTTGGGGTCTCGGTAGGTCAGATCAATTTATTGCTGGATACGGTTTTGGCCTCGTTTCTCGAGACTGGCAGCCTGTCATGGCTTTACTACTCAGACCGCTTGCTGGAGTTGCCACTGGCGCTATTTGGCATCACGATCGCCACAGTGATTCTGCCGAGCCTGTCGAGGGAGCATTCCGGAGACTCGCCCACCGCCTTTTCAGCCACTCTAGACTGGGCAATACGAATGGTCTGTCTGGTGGGTATTCCGGCCTCAGCGGCCCTGGTGGTGCTCTCGGAAAGTTTGATCACGACCTTGTTCTATCAGGGTGAAATGACGCCGCGGGATGTGACGATGGCGTCATACAGTTTGAGTGCCTATGGGCTGGGTTTGCTCGGTCATATGCTGGTTAAGGTCCTAGCGCCTGGCTATTTTTCTCGACAGGACGTCGCCACCCCCGTGCGATACGGTATGATTGCGCTGGTGGCGAATATGGTGCTGAATCTGCTGTTGGTCTGGGAGTTCAAACATGCGGGATTGGCATTAGCCACCTCCCTGTCAGCATTCCTGAATGCCGGTTTGTTATTTTATGGACTACGCCGTGCCGGCATATTGGTGTTCAATCGAGGCTGGCAGCGTTTTGGTCTACAGGTTTTCTTAGCGAATGGCGCTATGTGTGGAGTGCTAGTATTGATTTCACCGGACCAGGTGGCCTGGCTGGTGATGCCATTCTGGGAGCGACTGGGTGTCATGTTGCTGATATGCGCAGGTGGCGCTGTCACGTATGCCGCGGTATTGCAATTCCTTGGGTTTAAATTCAAACAAATGGTGCGTTGACCGAGTATGGAAGTGATCAGAGGGATACATAATCTCCAACCCAGGCACCGAGGCTGCATAGTCACCATCGGCAATTTCGATGGCGTGCATCTCGGGCATCAGGCGATATTGCGGCAGGTTAAGCAGAAATCGTTGGAACTGGGTGCGCCTTCCATGTTGATTTGTTTCGAACCACAGCCAAAAGAGTTCTTTGACGCCTTCAGCGCGCCGGCGCGATTGACCCGATTTCGAGAGAAGGTCGTACTATTAGCGGAACAAGGCATTGATCTGGTGTTGTGCCTGAAGTTTGACGAAAAAACACGGTCGATGTCAGCGCCGGCCTTTATCGACCTGCTGGTTAAAGACCTGCAGGTGCGGGCGGTATTTGCCGGTGATGATGCCCGCTTCGGGAATGACCGTAGTGGTGATTTCAATCTATTGCTGGCGGCCGGTAAAAAATATGACTTTGCGGTGACGAACCTGTACACCCTGACGGTTGACCAAGCTCGGGTCAGCAGTACACGTATTCGCGATTGTCTCGCGGCAGGCGATTTTGCCATGGCTGAGCAACTATTAGGACGACCCTATTCCATCACCGGCAAAGTGGTTTACGGTCGGCAGCTAGGCCGCACCCTGGATGCGCCGACGGCGAATATTCAATTGCACCGATACCGAGCGCCTATTGATGGCGTTTATGCGGTTGAGGTCGAAGGTTTGAATGGGATGTTGCAAGGAGTTGCGAACGTTGGCGTGCGCCCCACCCTCAACGAGACGACTGTGAAGCCGATTCTTGAAGTCCACATATTTGATTTTGGGCGAACAATTTATGGCAAGACCGTCAAGGTGATATTCCGCGCCAAACTCCGTGAAGAGAAAAAGTTCGACGGCCTGGAAGCGCTAAAGCAGGCGATCAGTGCTGATATGGTGGCCGCAAGAGCTTACTTTGCGGATCAGCGCCCATGAGGTATTTTTTGCTCAGCCTCGTGATAGTGATCGCTGACCAATGGTCGAAGGGTTTTATGAGTGATTTGCTGAGGCTGTGTCGACCTGGCGATTGCCAAAGTATCGTATTGCTGCCGGTGTTTAACTTTACACTGCTGCACAATGCCGGTGCGGCCTTCAGTTTTCTGAGCGACGCAGGCGGTTGGCAACGTTGGTTGTTAGTCGCGGTCTCGACCCTGGTGAGTGCTGTCATTGTGGTCTGGCTATATCGAATCAAGTCCTCCGAGAAGCTGCTGGCGCTGGCATTAGCGCTGATTCTCGGTGGCGCCATTGGTAACCTGATTGATCGGGCGCTGGTGGGTTACGTGGTGGATTTTATTGTTGTCCATTACCGGCACTACTATTTTCCGGCATTCAATATTGCCGACTCAGCCATCACGATCGGCGCCATGGTGCTGATACTTGATACCCTGATCAAGCCCAAGGAGACCAGTAAAGTTAATGGCTAAAAATACTCCCATAGGACCCGGTACACGGGTGACGCTGCGATTTACCCTGGAGCTCACGAACGGTGATATCGTCGATTCAACCGGCGACACAGCGGCGACCTTTGTCGTCGGCGATGGTAATTTGTTGCCCGGTTTTGAGCTGGCGATGTACGGCATGGTGGCCGAAGCCTCAGCGCGATTATCGATTCCAGCCAGTCAAGCCTTTGGCGAGCATCTCGAGGCGAATATGCAGCGTCTACGACGCGGTCAGTTTCCAGTCAATATGGTGTTAACCGAAGGCTTGATGATGTCCTTTGCTGACAAAACGGATTCGGAGTTGCCCGGTGTTATCAATAAAATCCAAGGTGATAGTATCGAGGTTGACTTCAACCACCCGCTGGCAGGCAAGGACCTCATTTTCGATGTTGCTATCGTCGAGGTTGAGCAAATCTCAAATGAAATAATCCGGGTGAGTGAATAAGCGATGCTCAAGGAAATTAAATTAGCGAGTCCCAGAGGCTTTTGTGCTGGCGTTGACCGGGCCATTGAAATCGTTAACCGAGCCTTGGAACTTTACGGTCCGCCCGTGTATGTTCGCCACGAGGTGGTGCATAACCGCACAGTTGTCGCGAATTTGCGTGCCAAGGGTGCCATTTTTGTCGAAGAAGTTGAGGCAGTGCCGGCGGGGTCCCTGGTGATTTTCAGTGCCCATGGTGTATCGAAACAGGTTCGCGCGGAGGCCGAGGAAAAAGGCCTTCGAGTCTTCGATGCCACCTGTCCCTTGGTGACCAAGGTTCATAATGAAGTTGTCAGTTTCTCCCGAGATCAGCGCGAGGCGGTACTGATCGGTCATGCCGGTCACCCTGAAGTCGAGGGGACCATGGGTCAGTATGCCGATCCAAGCCGCATTTATCTGATTGAAAGTGTCGACGATGTAGACAAGTTGCAGATCCAGGATGCGACTCAGGTTTCCTATGTCACCCAAACCACCTTGTCTGTGGACGATACCGCCAAGGTCATTGATCGATTGCGCAGCCGCTTCCCCTTGATTGAGGGGCCGCGCAAGGATGACATTTGTTATGCCACTCAGAATCGTCAGGATGCAGTGAAAGATCTTGCTCAGGAATGTGATTTGATTCTCGTTGTCGGTTCGTCGAATAGTTCAAACTCTAATCGATTGCGGGAACTCGCCGAACGACTGGGGGTGCGGGCGTTTCTTATCGATAATGCGACGCTCATTGATCCGGTCTGGCTTGAAGGTGCTGAAGTAGTCGGTGTAACATCCGGCGCGAGCGCCCCAGAAAGTTTGGTGGAAGAAGTCGTCGCGCGACTGCAGCTGGAAGGCCCAGTTGAGGTAACGACAATCGTAACTCGAGAAGAGAGCATTGAGTTTTCCCTGCCTAAAGCCTTGCGCAGGTAAGGGGCTCCATAAGCGCAAATGCTCTCCATGACTAGCAGAGTAACCCTAATTGGTATCAGCTGGAGAGCAACAATGATGGCAAAAGGCTATACGCTTATAGAATTGATGGTGGTGGTTGCGATTATTGGTATTATCTCCGCGATAGCTTATCCGAGCTATCAAACCTACACCTGCGATACCTTCATTGGTCAGGGGGTTGCTGATATGAACGTCTGTGCGCTGGGTATGGAGCGCTTCTACAGTAACGACTTTACCTATGTTGGCGCGACTATTGGTGGCGTCTGTAGCGCCGTGTCGCCCACGCAGGGAACCCAAAAGTTTGATCTCGCCCTGAGCACCCTGACTCAGACGAATTTTGTGGTCACGGCAACACCTGTCGGTAGCTGTGGCACGACGATGACCCTGGATGCGGCAGGCACCTTGACCGTAGCGCCCTAATTTTTGTGTCCTGAATATTTTTGATAGGTTTTTTTACGCCTAAAAGTGCCTGTTTGCCTGCGGCTGGCGCTTCAGTGTGCGCGTTGGCGGTTGGCATGACCGATCATCTTCAGCCCCTGAAGAGGGGATTATTCTGGTTTATTTGCGCCATTGCGTGCTTTTGACCGCCTATCGAATTTTCATCAGGGCTGATCGTTCTGCGCCCAGTTCACGCCCGTCATTCGCCTAGAATCCATTTCGTCCATTAGAAAAGGAACTTCGATGGCAACTTCAAAACAGGGTATTTCGGCTCGGCTAATTCGTGGCATGACGCTCATGGAGCTGATGGTCGGTCTGGTGATTGTTGGCATGGGCATGACGATTGCGATCCCGAGCTTTCAGGGTATGTTGGCCAGAAATACCATGGCCACTCAGGTCAATGAGTTCATGTTGACGTTGTTACAGGCGCGGAGCGAAGCGAGTAAAACAGGCCGAACTGTCAGTATCCTTGGCAAGACCACGGCAACAGATTTCAGTGGTGGTTGGTGCGTAGCCAGAGGCAGTCCCGCTAATTGCACCGCCCCGGGTGCTGATGTCGTCATGAGCTTTCCGCCCCTGGTCGCAGAGGCCTCCCTGAGTCTGGTGGGGGGCACTGTGCCGATCCAGTTTAATTCCCTCGGTGGTTTGACGGGGGACTCAGCCCTTGATGTTGATCTGTGCCATGCCAGCCAGCCGGGAAGAAGAATCCATATTTCACTGGTGGGGCGGGCCAAGGCGCACAAATCTACGGCGCCCTATGCGGCTGACGACCCAAGGCTACCGGCATGTTGAATGTTCATTCTGGTGCATCTGCTGGCGGCTTTTCTCTTATCGAAGTGTTGGTAGCGATGTTAATTGTTGCGGTGGGTATTTTGGGCGTCGCGGGCTTGCAGATCACCAGTCTGCATCTGAATCAGAGCGCCATGTTTCGCTCTGAAGCGCTGCAAATGGGTAACGATATGGTCGACCGGATGCGTGCTAACGAGGCCCAGGATTATGCGCCGACTCCCGTATTGCTGACTGACCCGCCTGCGGTTTCACTTAACTGTATCGCAGAAAGCTGTACGCCGGATGAGCTTAGCGGTTATGACATGGCATGGTGGAAGTGCAATATCAATTCCACGCTCGATGAAGCGCTGGGCAGTCAGTTTCCGGCCTGTTTGAGTCTCGGCGTTGCCGGTTCATTGCCCTTAGGAGCGGGCGCGGTCCGAAAGCAGGACGGCTTCTATGTCGTGACGGTGGAGTGGCAAGACAACCGTGCTGGTAATAGGCGATCTATTAATCTGCGATCACAGACGGCTGCGCCATGAACATCGAAAACGCCAAGGGTTTCTCACTCGTTGAACTAATGATCTCGCTGGTGCTGGGGACCGTTGTGATGGCGGGTGTCGCACAACTATTTGTCGCCAATTCAGAAGCCTACAACCTGCTGGAAGGTCAATCGAGAATGCAGGAGTCTGGACGCATATCGTTAGATTTTATCGGTCGTAATGTCAGGCTGGCAGGTTACCGCGGTTGCTTCTCTCGCAATGATGAACTACGCAGCACGGTTGAGGTCAACAACATCCCTTATGAATTTGATCTGCGTTTTGCCGTTGCGGGCTACGACGCTCAGGGACCTGGCATGTGGGCGCCTGGGTTGGCAACAGTGCTACCGTCTACCAATTCGAGTGGTGTCGATACTAACGTATTTACAACTGTGGGTGGCGACGGTGCTGGTGCGGGCATCGACCTTAGTCAAATCGTCTCTGGTACCGATGTTATTACCTTTCGAAACCTTTCCCAGGTTGAGGCGCGCTTGGCTGCTGAGTTGTTGTTGGAAACCGCGAACCCCAGTGTCAGTATTGGTGTTGGTTGGAATGAGTTTGATAAAGATCATCTGGTCATGATTCATGATTGCGAAAAAGCGGCAATTTTCAGGGTCACTGAACTCTTGCCTAATCTTGCGGGTGCACCGTCTACCAGTAATCAGGATTTGGTTATTGGGCATGACATGGACGATGCTGATGCGACACGTAATTTGACGCTGCAACTGTCAGGCTCTAGCAACAGCTTTAACACTGATGCCGCTGTCTCCGCCATTGAGTCTCACACCTATTTTGTTGCGCCTGGCAGCGGCTTGAATAATGCGGGCTCAACGCCGCGCTCTCTGTGGCGAAAATCGGGACTGCAACCGCCGGTAGAGTTGGTAGAAGGCGTCGAAGATCTGCAGATTCTCTATGGCGTGGATACTGACAATGACCAGGCGCCCAACCAGTACTTGCCCGCTAATCTAGTCATTGACTGGCGCCAACTGACAACTCTGATCGTCACTGTCGTGGTTAATAGTATTGACGACACAGGAGGCACAACTATGTCTTCTGCGGGTTGCCCTGTGCCAGCCGGTTGCGCAGTAGATGGCTTGCAGCGCAGAACGTTTACCCAGACATTTCAGTTGCGAAACCATGGATAGCTGCGCGATGAAAAATCAAGTATCTGGGTTTGCTTACCCGCGCCAGCAGCAAGGCATTGCGCTGTTCATGAGCCTGGTGATCCTGTTGATACTGACTGTGTTAGGCGTTTCTTCAGTGCAGACGACACGGATGCAGGAGCTGATGACACGGAACTCGCATGACATCAATATTGCTTTCCTGGCTGCTGAATCGGCCATGGAAGATGCCGAGGCGCTGATTGAGGGCACGGCAAGTATTGCCGTGTTCAAAGCGGCAGACGCCTATAAAGACGGCTTGTACCTAGAAGCGGCTTACAATTCTGCCAGTAACTGGAGTCAGGTTGATTGGTATGCTAGCAACGGTTTTTACATTACCGCTGCCACGGTCGTGGACGGTGTGGCCGAGCCCCCTAAGTATATTGTCGAGCATCTGAAATCTATTGTTTCCAGTGAAGATACATTGAATTTGGATAATATTGGTCAAGGCACTGGCTCGGGGTTGAGTGAGGTTTTTCGAATTACTGCATACGGTACGGGCGGTTCGGCTGAGGCCCATGTATTAATACAAAGTACTTACGGCAAAAAGTTTTGATCATGGATGATCGATAATAATCAGGGACGAATCATGAAAATTCAAAATGCTACCCGCCTGTTATTCGTTTTCGGTTGTATTAGCTTGACTGCATGGGAGGCTGTCGCTGCTAATATTTCTCAGGTCAAGGATAATGATACGGCTGCTGACCAAGTGCTGGAAAGTGCACTGGGGGGCGTGGCCGTTGGGGTTACTGTCAAGGCATTAGGTAGTGGCGTTATGTCATACGCCATGAATGTCGATGCCGATGGCAGATTCGATGTAGGCGAGACCACCGGGGTAGTGACAACGACGGGGAAACCGCTTGATAGGGAAACAGATGCGATCTACAAAATTGAAATTCTTGCTACCGCCGATGATGGATTGGGCACAGACACGGCCATACTGAAAGTCGATGTGGCAGTAATCGATGTTGACGATAATGTCACTTCCGCCATCAGTGATACTAATGCTGATCAGAATGAGGTCGCGGAAAATGCAACTGCAGGTAAGAGGGTCAACATCGAGGCGCTGGCCACAGATGCCGACGCGACTGCGGTCATCAGCTACGCGCTGACAGATGATGCTGGCGGTCGGTTTCAGATCGATGGTGCCGGGCGGGTTGCGACGACAGGTGCTGTCATCGATCGAGAGGCAGCGCCTGCCTACGTGATCACCGTGGCGGCGATGAGTACCATGGGAATGACGAAGTACCAGGACTTTACGATTGCCGTTCTGGGGGTCGATGAATTTGATCCCGACGCGGTCGCAGACGTCTATGACGTAGCTGAGGGCGGCACCCTGGTAACGACAGCAACCCGGGCCGGAAACGGCGTTTTGGGTAACGATACGGACGCTGACGAACCCTTCGAACCACTTCAGGTAACGCTGGGCACAGATGTTGGCTTCGGTACCCTGAGTCTGAATGCCGGAGGAGATTTCACCTACACGCATAATGGCGATGAGGTATTTGTCGATAGCTTTACCTATAAAGTCGCTGATCCAAATTTCACCACGGGTTTTGTCTCTGTCACCCTCAACATTCTGCCAATGAACGATAATGTGCCGGTTGCTGCTGACGACAACTATCTGTTGCTGATCAATGAAGGCGGTACCCTGAACGGTACCACTGTGCTGGTGAACGACACCGACGCTGACTTGCCCGGTGATATGTTGACGGCAGTGCTGGACACTGATGCCAGCAACGGCACCCTCGCCTTAGCCAGTGATGGCACCTTCACCTACACCCATGATGGTGCGAGTGAAATATTCTCAGACAGTTTTACCTATCATGTGTTTGACGGGGTCAATAGCGCGGGCAATGGCGCCACTGTCACCATTAGCGTTAATCCGCTGAATGACAACAAGCCGGTGGCGGTTGCGGATGCTACCTACGAGGTTGATGAAGGCGCGACGCTGTCGGTCAGTGCCGCCACTGGCGTTATCAACAACGACACGGATGCTGATCGACTGGCCAATGGTGCGGCTATGAACACGCTGACGTTGGTGAATGGTACCTCTACTAGCCATGGCTCGTTGAGCCTAAACGCTGACGGCAGTTTTATCTATACCCATGATGACTCTGAAAATTTGACCGACAGCTTTACTTATCAGGCTTTTGACGGCACCGATACCAGTGACAATACCGTCACGGTAAACATCAATGTCACGCCCCGCAACGATAATGTGCCAGTGATTACTTCCGATTCGGCCAGGTCGGTTGATGAAAATATTCGGCTGGTTCGAACACTACGGGCCACTGACGTGGATTCTACTGATACGTTGAGATTCACCATTGTTGGTGGTGTAGATGCATCACTGTTCGAGGTAGAGGCCAATACGGGTATTGCGGTCATCGCTTCAGAATTGCGTTTTCGCAGTAGCCCCGACTATGAGATTCCTACTGATGCCAATCGCGACAATATCTATGTAGTCGATGTACAGGTTAGCGATGGCATCAATACCGTCATGCAGACCCTTACAATCACGGTGTTACCAAAGAGTGATACGATTCCGACCTCCAGCGACAAAACCATCGCTATGAATGAAGATGGCACTTATCCATTTTCTGTCGCTGATTTTGCCTATATGGATGCCGATGGCGATGATTTCGTTCAAGTTCAAGTGAGGACCTTGCCGGCGCTAGGTGAGCTGGCGTTCAGGGGCAGTGCGGTGAGTCAATGGGATCGGATTGATGTAGCTGATATCGGGGACCTCACGTACATGCCAGAGCCTGATGGTGACGGTCTTAGCTATAGCAGCTTCGAGTTCCGGGTTGTAGATTCCTCGGGTGATCGAAATGTTGGTCGAAGTGTTGATCATACAATGACTATCGATGTAGCAGGCGTCGCTGATACGCCGACGCTGGCAACTGCGGCGAATATCACCACTGATGAAGATCAAGCCATCGATATTGGTCTGGTCGTGAGCTTAGTCGATGGGACTCGCGAAGATCTGACCGTTGTCATTGATGTGGCGCCGGCGGGAGCGACGCTCAGTGATGGTGCTAACAGCGCCAGTGGTGCATCGGTTGACATCTCCAGTTGGAATGTCAGTACGATCACGATTACGCCGGTCCTTCACGACGATACAGATATTGTCTTATCTATCGTTGCCGTCGCCACGGAGGTGGGCAATGGTGATACCGCGACGATTAGCGGTACGACTAACGTTATCGTGACAGCAGTGGCTGATGCGCCGGCGTTGACCGTGACAAGCCCGGTGACGGTTGACGAAGATGGGTCGGTTGGCTTAACGCTCGCCGGTTCGCTGGTCGATACCGATGGCTCAGAGACTCTCAGTTATCAAATATCGGGCATGCCTGTGGGTGCCAGTCTTAATCAGGGCGTGAACGGCGGCGCTGGTATTTGGAATTTAACGTCTGCTGATTTGACGGGTTTGACGGTATCAACGCCAGCTAACAGTGCCGAGGATTTCACCTTGGCAGCGACGGCGCTGGCAACGGAAGCCGATGACGGGGGTGCTGCGGCGTTTAGTGGTTTGCAATCCATTGTCGTTATCGTCAACGGGGTTGCCGATATGCCCACCGTCAGTGCCAGTCCGTCAGTGACGACCAACGAAGATGTGGCCACACCCGCTTTGGGTATCATCGCAACCTTGAGCGATCCGGCAGAAGAATCGCTGACGGTATCTGTCGAGGGCGTGCCTGCGGGTGCGACGCTAACCGACGGATCCAATACCGTCATTGCTTTTGGTGCGACGCTAGATGTCACGGGCTGGCTACTGGGTGATATTTATCTGGTGCCGCCCTTACACACCAATGGTGTGTTTACGCTGACGGTCAATGCCACAGCAACAGAAGACGAGAACGCAAGCGCGCAGACCGCCTCCACAGACATTGCGTTAACCATTGTGGCGGTGAATGATGCGCCGAGTGTCGTTGATCAGACCTTTTATATTGATGAGAATGCCGGTGTGGGTACCGTGATCGGTACGGTGCTGGCATCTGACATAGAGCCTGGTCAGACATTGAGCTATGACCTAACAGGCTCGGCATTTGCCATTGATAGCAATGGCATCATCACTGTTGCTGATCAGGCGCAGCTGGATTATGAGACGACCGCAACGTTCAATCTAACCGTCACCGTCACCGATAGCGGTTTGCCGGCATTGTTTGACACCGCCGCACTTGTGATTACCTTAAATCCGCTGAATGACAATGCCCCCATAGGCGTAGCGGATGTGATCTCGGTTGATGAGCTTGGAAGCGTTAGCATCAATGTTCTGAGCAACGATCTAGAGCTTGATTTGGCGCCGTCGGCGCCATTGACGGTGACTGAAGTCAATGGCGATATGGGTTTGGTGGGCGTGGCGTTTCCGCTTGAGGCCGGCGGTGTCGTTGCGGGCAATCTGACGATCAGCGCCGACGGTTCTGCGGTTTTCGTGGCGAACACAGACCCCACCGTCGAGATATTTTCCGTATCAGCAACTTACACGGTGAGTGATGGAACACTGGTGGCGGCAGGGGTGCCAGTGACGCTGACCATCAATCCCATTAATGATAATTCGCCAAAGGTCACCGCGGCGGGTCTGGACCTGGCCATCCAAGGCCTGACTTACGATGAAGATGAGCATTTGTCAGCGGCGAGCAGTCTGTCGATCAATCTGCAAAACCTGTTTTCAGATATTGATATGGCTGACTCACTGCAATTCAGTATCAGCAGCAATTCCAATGCCGCAGTCGTGCCGGCGAGTATTAATGCCGGCAACTATCTGGTGATTTATAGCCCTGCCAATGAGTTCGGTGTCGCCGAGCTGGTGATAGAAGCGACGGATACCGCGAACCCGAGTGCTAATGTCAGCTCGGTTAGCCTGTCTGTTACTGTCTCCGTCAACTCGGTGAATGATGCGCCTGTCTATCAGGCAGGTACCCTACCGGACATCTCCAGGAACGAAGATGCGGGTGACTTGCTGATTGATTTGGCCAGTGCCTTTATTGACGCGGATATGACTGACAGTAATGGCGCGGATGATAGCTTGACCTACACCGTGACGATTGAAGATATATCCGCTGACTTTGTGATGACTGATCTATTGGATGTCAGTGGCTTGAGTGTCGTTAGTGATCTGGCAGATACGCCGGTGGCTGAGTCTCGGCAAATTATCCTGCAGACTAATGATGCGACCCTCGCGCTGGCTTTTAATGCAGATGCTTTTGGCACGCTGAATGTGTCTGTGCGCGCGACCGACCAGGGCCGTCCGCCAGCGCTGCCGGCTGTTGCTGTGCCGTTGTTTGCGGAAGCCGAATTTCAGGTAGTCATCGAGGCTGTCTTAGATGACCAACCCATAGCTGTTGATGACCACTACAACAGCAACCCTTCTTTGGTGGTGTTGGAAGACAGCGAGCCAATCGATATCTATGTGATCGGTAATGACTACCAGGGCGACGTGCCGGCCAGTGTGATTAATGCTGGGCAATCCATCAAAGACTCGTTCAATGTCGATCATAGTTGGCGTAGCACCAGTCGCTTGGCGGATGACCCCTTTAACCCCGGTAACCTCATCATCACCATGAACGGTGAAGTGGTCTGCGCCGCTGCCGGGTGTGCGCCCACCGGCAATTCCATTGTCAACCAGGCAGGGGTCGACACCTTCTCGGTACGCTATATGCCCATGCCCGACTTTAATGGTGAAGATGTCTTTACCTACTGTATCCAGGACGCATCAAGTGTCGGCGAGGCTGCCTTTACGCCGCCGAATGACTCACGCTGCGCCCAGGTGACCATTAACGTGTTACCGCAAAACGATCTGCCTAGCGTGTCAGGGCCAATATATTTCTTTATGGATCAGGCCGGTGTTTTGCAACTAGATGCAGCCGAGGGTCTTCTGCCCTGGGTGCACGATGTCGATAATAGCCATCGTGATGGTCTGGGCTGTGATCCATCGGTTTTGAGCTGCCCTACATTACCCCAACCGGATCAATTGTATTTCCGCTTTACCTCCGCAGTCACCACTCACGGCCAGCTGTTGCCGCCCTACAACACCGACGGTGGTTTTACCTACCAGCCGGAAGCTTCCTTCGATGGCCAGGATAGCTTTACCTTTGATGTCTGCGACGTGCCTTTACCTGGTGATACTGGTCATTGTATTTATGGGGTCGAAGTACTGATTGTGGTAAATCCCATTGACGGTGCTCCGGAAGGTGCTGGCGCCGGGGTGGTCGAATATGATTATCAGCTGGCCGATGCGCCTCTTGAATTGCCCATTGGCCCTGAGCCCAATGTGCTGATCATTGAAGATGACTCGCGCTCAATGGAGTGGGATCTCAGCACATCGAGTCTGGAAGGTGTCTTCTATTTTCCACAGCGACTCAGCACCCAGAAAAACCGTGACAGCAGTGATAGCCTTTACTGGGTGATGGCAGCGTCGGCGACCGACAGTTGGTCCGTGGAGAATTCCAAAATCGTGCCCACAGAGGATCAGTTTCCCGGGCAAGGCTTCTGGACCCTGCGTTCGTCCAGTGAGAACAAAATCTACTATGACCCGACAGTTCAATATCGCCCGTGGGATGGCTTGGACACGTCTGACCAACCCTTTCCGAACAGTCCACCCACTGCGGCAAAACACTACCCGTGGCTAGCCGCGACAGCGGCAAATACTACCGATCTAACCTTGGACGTAGGCGCAAGCTATACGGGGCGGGCACTTGAAGGTAAAAATGTTTGTGTGAAAAATGGGCGCTGTGTGAGATATGACAACAAGGGTAAATGCAAAGAATGGGTGGAGGTTTGTAGTACGGAATATGAACTCAATGAGGTGAGTGTGAATGGTTTCTACATTCCGCGCCATTATGTTTGGGAGGACAAGAATAACAACGGCAAGCTCGATTATACGCCGTCCCCGAATGGTGCTAACCCGGATTCAGAAGGCAGGTTGGTAGAAATACGGCCAGCGAATGCACCTTTCCCTAAATCTGCGGATCGGACTGATTGCATCACTGCGGAGACAACCTGTAGCTATGGTGAGGAGCTGCAGAATTTTGCCAATTGGTTCACCTACGCCAGAACCCGAGAGTTAACCGCGAAAATGGCCCTGGGGCGGGTAGTGGCGAAGAGCGAGAGTCTGCGCATGGGTTACTCATTATTGAATAATGATAACTACAACCGAAAAATCATATCCATGAATACCTCTGAGCGTACGGGAGCCAAGGCCGCTTTGCTTGATTCGATCTACCTGTCTCCTACCTTAGGCGGTACGCCGTTGCGCGTTAAGTTGCGCGATGCGGGTCGGCACTATGCTTGCGAAAAGCAAGATATATTTGGCTCTAATCAACCATCTGCGCTGGGAGCGGTTGACGCGCAAGGCTATGCAGATTGCCCGATCTTGCCAGCGCCAGCGGGAAACTGTCAGCAAAATTTCACGCTGATGATTACCGACGGTACCTGGAGTGGTAACCAGCCACCTAATATACGTGAGACTGATAACGACAACGATACCAATTTTGATGGTGATATTTATGCCGGAGCGCCTTCCGACACCCTGGCTGATGTTGCCATGTACTATTATGAATATGACCTGCATCCTGCCTTGTCAGATCAAGTGGCCACCAATAGTCGCGATAAGGCTGGCGCCAGCACGACAGCTTTCGCCGGTGGCGGGAATGACTACATGCACCAACACATGACAACCTACACCATAGGCTTCGGTGCCAAAGGTTTTATTACAGCGCCCCCGACATTTTCTGCAGACACCGCAGGCACCTTTGATTGGGGTGATCCGATGGCGGATGCGCGGACCCCGGCCAAGATCGATGATCTGCGCCATGCAGCATTTAACGGCCGTGGCGAATACTTGGATGCTTCCAGTGTCAAGGAGCTGACCCAGGCGTTGACCTCTGCCTTTGAGGAATTTTCGCAAGGCAGTGGTACCGCCTCTGCCGTGAGTTTTAACTCGCAGGAAGTGCAGGCGGGAACCTTGATCTTCAGAGCCTTTTATAACACTAAGACCAATGCGGGTAATCTTGTGGCGCAGGGGATTTCAGACACGGGTCTCGATCCCGTGCCTGTGTGGGAGGCCGCTAAGACGCTGGATGCCATGGCGGCAACGGATCGGCAGATTATTACCCTCGATCGCATCAGCAATACAGGCATAAAATTCCGTCCCGAGACGTTAAATGCAGAGCAGCGAAAGCTGTTTATCACCGACCCTGGGGCCAGTGATGCGGTTAAGCTTGAGCAGATTACCGAGCGGGTTAACTATCTGCGGGGTGATGCCAGTTTGGAACGACCTTTTGGTGATTTCCGTGAACGGCCGGTAACGGGTGGTCGCCTGGGCGATCTAGTTCACTCGGCGCCGGTCTTTGTCGGTTCACCCGACAGGTTGCGTCGTACTCTCAGCCCCTATCCACAGGATGCACCTTACGCGACGTTTAAGTCAGAGTTCGCGAGTCGAGAAAAGGTTGTCTACGTTGCGGCTAACGACGGCATGCTGCATGGTTTTGACGCCAACAATGGGCGCGAGCTTATCGCTTATGTACCGGATAATCTGATGCTCGGTAAATACAGCAGGAAAATTACCGAGCTGCTTGATTATCGGTACAGTCATCGTTTTCTGGTGGATCTGACTCCGGCGCTGAATGATGTATTTATGGATGCAGATCTTGATGGTGATCGAGAGTGGACCACCTTGATGGTCGGTGGTCAGGGCGCCGGCGGTAAAGCCTATTTTGGGCTTAATGTGACAGACCCGACAAAATTCTCGGAAGCGACTGCGGCTGACGTTGCCCTTTGGGAGTTTACTGATGCTGACGACAGTTACCCCACAGCCCCTGTGACTGAAGATGAGACAACCACCATCAAGCCGCTAACGACGGGAACCGGTGGTCAACGCAGAGACCTGCAGACAGTGCCGCAACCGGTGAAAGATCTGGGTTACTCCTTCAGTGTGCCAACTATCGTCATGAGCAATCTGAAGCACGATGGCGAAAATGAATGGGTTGCGATTTTGGGCAATGGTTATAACAGTACCGCAGGGATTGCTAAGCTCTTTGTCTTGTTGGTAGATCATGGTGCTGACGGCACCTGGTGCCACCCTGACATGATCCATAATACGGTGCTCAACGGTGACTTGCCGGAGCAATGTATTGGCAAGCAGGATTTTGTCAAGATCGATACCGGATTTGGTGCCGAGGGCGGTTATCCTAATGGCCTTGGGACGCCGCGTGCCATCGACACAGATGGTAATGGTACCGTCGACTATGCCTATGCGGGGGATACCTTTGGTAACTTTTACCGTTTTGACCTGCGCTCTGACAACTTCGCAGAGTGGACCTCGACCAAAATATTCAAGGCCGAGTATACCGCCGGCGTGGGGCAGGCCATTACTAGCCAGCCCATTGTGACGCCCCATCCGACTCAGGATGATGGTTATCTGGTGATTTTCGGTACCGGCAGTTATGTGACGGTGCCGGATGGTGCAGACACCAGTATCCAATCTATTTACGGATTGTGGGATCGGCTTGGTCCCGAACTTGTGACAACCAGTCAAATGGCGCAGCAGAGCTATACGAATCTGGTTGACCCGACCTATGGCCCCTTCCGGCGCCTGTCCAGCAATCCTGTTGATTATGTTCTGGCTGGCGGTAAGCGGGGCTGGTATATCCATCTGGATGCCGTGCCGGCGAATGGCGCGCAGGGCATAGACCCGCCTGAATTCCCTGGTGAGCGAGCAGTACGAAATATCCAGCTTCGGGGTGATGTGGCTTTTGTTAACAGCGTGATACCTCGGGGCATAGACAGTTGCATTAAAGTCGACGGGGGTTTTGGCCTGGCATTTTGTCCTAGCACGGGTGGCGCTAATTGCTTTGCTGCCAGCTCGGTCTTTGATCTAAACGAGGACGGGGTGTTTGATGACGGCGACCGGGCAAGCAATGTGGCGGTTGCCGGTATACGTTTCGAAGATGCAGTACCGTCAGATTCAGCCTTTATTGGCGCCAAGCGAGTCACCCAGCTCAGTGACCAGTCGCTCAACATGACGCTCACCAACACGCAGCAGGGGGTCTACACTGGCCGCTTGTCGTGGAAGCAATTAGATTCTGTAGACTAGTGGTCGCCGTGCTGTGTAAAACTGTGGGCGCTGCGGAGTGGCGCGGCGAATATAACGATATAATGAAGGGGTGAATAATGAAAACGCTAATATTGCTAATGTTGCTCGCTGTAAACCTTTGCGTGACGGATAGATTGGCGGCGGCAGAATCTGGAGATGCTGGCGCCGCGCCTGGTCCAGCGGCCTATAATGCTGCCGTAGGTTGGTTGACGCAACTTAGCCTGATAGAGCGCAGTGTCGTCGTTGGTGGTGTTAGATATGATCTAGGGCCGGCTTTTGAGCCGCCAAAAGTTGAGCTTCGGGATGTGGTGGGCGGCACAGTGGATATGCTGTCGCGGGGTATGTTTGTGGCGGTGAAATTTATTAACCGGGATGATGGTCTCAGGGTGACTGAAATTCGGGTTATTGAGGGCTCTGGTGCGCAGGAGGACTACTAGCGCCGACGGACCTTCGTCAGGCTCGCGACACCTTCCCTGAGTGAGTTTCATCGCGTTGTTGTTCGGCATGCCTGGCTCAGCAGCGCAGCGCTGTTCGTGGAAGGCCTTGAGCATGTGATGGTTGATCTTGTGGGTAATACAGTCGTGCTCGTCCTTGCACGTTAATGACAATTTTACGGGCAAATCGCGTGCCTCCGTTGGCCGGGCAATAGATAAAGTGACCGTTCTGATAATTGGTGTGACCTTTCTCGGTCATTTGTAGGTATTGGCGGTTGCGAAATGAGCGCCAGATAATAGTCCCTGCCGTATTCAGGGCGGGCAAGTGACTAAGAGCACGATCGGCGCCATTCATTCGACCATCCTGGTTGTGATCAATGAAAACGAGAAGGCCTTCGTGCCATCGGCCGTTGCAGCCCTTATCGACAACTTTGGACGGGCACAATGTGGTGGTTGCGCGGTAGTTGACGGCAGCGTGCCGGGTGTAGTGAACGGCGCTAACCAACCAAGTAATCTGCGCAGTGGCTTGGCTTCGATGAACGATACGCTGCAGTGTCGGCAGAGCCAAGCTGCTTAACGTCAGGCTGATGGCAAGCCACACCAGCAGTTCAACCAGCGTCAAGCCGCGAGGCATTTTTGCCGCTGGGCAGTTATTGCGATCACTCATGACCTTAAATCCCAATCTTCAATTGAAACGGGTGGTCAAGGTTGGTCGTTTGCTAGCCATTTTTGCAGCGGCAGTCAGCGCTGATAGGGTAAGTGGAAGGACCGGAATGAAGCCCGCAGGGTGCTATTAGGTTTGTGGGATATTGTACGCGGCTTTGTTCTTAGTCGTTGGGCCTGACCGTTGAACTTTGGCAGCTATTCCAGCTCCAGCTTCTTCAACTTGTAGCGCAAGGCTCTGAAGGTAATGCCGAGCTTTTTAGCGGCGGCGGTTTTATTCCAGCGAGTGGCTTCTAGTGTTTCCGTAATCAGTTTCTTTTCAACATCCTCAAGATAGGCTTCAAGGGACTCAAAGTCTGCGGGCGTAGTTGCCGCTGCGGCAAGGGTGTCAGGTGTGGGATGAGAATCTATCGTGGCTTGCGCCGTTGCTGAGCTGCCCAGGTTGACATCGCTTGCGTCGAAAGTCCTTCCCTGACTGAGATTCAGATCGCCGGGCTCGATCACACCATGATCACAGAGTGTGAAGGCGCGCTCGAGAATGTTCTCCAGTTCACGGACGTTGCCTGGGAAGTGGTATTGCTTGAGCGCGTCGATGGCCGCGGGGCTGATCTCGGTTGGTGGTTGGGAATAATCTCGTTCCACACGCTGCAACAGATAAGCCGCTAACTCCTCAATGTCGTCTTTGCGTGCGCGCAAGCTCGGCACCTTGAATGCAAGCGTA
>FLOH01000174.1_pt1 | contig 178376 bp, 163 predicted proteins | sample 756751 | NCBI WGS metagenome assembly FLOH01 (sample SAMEA4026879, study PRJEB14308) | marine metagenome | biome: coastal water; material: water | depth 74 m | reverse complement strand
GCGGGGGGCTTGGCATGTTTTTTGGCACTGGCGAGTTGGCTAGGCTTTTTGGTAATGCAACGCGCAGACGGAGGTATATTGTCGCGGCGTGGCTTTATCTTGGCCTTAGTCATTGGGTTGACGGGGGCTGAATATTTGCGTGGTGTGGTTTTTACGGGCTTTCCATGGGCCTCGATTGGCCATGTTTGGATCAACACACCCCTCTCGCAAGTGGCCGCTTTGGCGGGTCCTAATGGGCTGACGCTTTTGCTTTTGGCAATGGCGGCTTTACCCGTGGGCTTTGGCTGGCGGGGCTTTGGCTTTTCGGTGCTACTGCTCGGGGTTATTGCGGCCTTTGGCCTTTACCGTTTAAGCCAAGATGAGCCTGTTACTGAAAATGCCCTCACAGTTAGGTTGGTGCAGCCAAATGCCAAGCAGTCTGCAAAATGGGCCCCTGAATTTGCAAACATTTACCTTGAGCGCCAATTAGCCTTTTCAGCCGCACGCCCACTTCCAGATGTAATCATTTGGCCCGAAACAGCCGTACCCTATAGTTTGCAAGATCCAATTATAGTGGAACGTATGGCACAAGCCGCACAGGGCCGCCCGCTACTTTTTGGTTTTCATCGCTACGCCGACGCGCGTGTGTGGAATAGTTTGGGCCTGATCACGGCTAACGGTGATTTTGAACCTGTTTATGACAAGTTTCATCTTGTACCTTTTGGAGAATATATCCCCTTTGGTGATCAACTTTATGATTGGTTTGGCCTGACTGGTCTTGCTGCTACAGACGGACAAACCTATTCTGCTGGTCCCGGACCTAAGGTGGTAGATTTAGAAGGTTTTGGTAGTTTCTTGCCTCTTATTTGTTATGAAGCGGTATTTACGCAATCCATCCAAAATGCCGCAACACGTCCTAATTGGCTTTTGCAAGTGACGAATGATGCCTGGTTTGGAAATTTCTCGGGGCCGGCGCAACATCTGGCCCAAGCACGCTTGCGTGCCATTGAGCAGGGCCTGCCCATGGTGCGCGTGGCCAATACTGGGTTCAGTGCGATAATTGATCCCAAGGGGCGCATCACGGCGCAAATTCTGCTTAACCAAGCCGCCTATAAAGACGGCACGCTGGCTCAAGCCTTGGCCCCAACGCCCTATGCTCTTTGGGGGGGAGAGATCTTTTTTGCCCTTATTGGATTTTTAATTTTTATCCTTATTTTTGTGCGTTTATCGGTACGCACTTAAAGGTGTCTTTTTTGTATTGACGATGCTGAGTTATTCTTATAGCCAAAATCTGTTCGCAACGGCTTCCTGAAGCGAATGTAATGTGAATTTGGAGCACTATATCAATGAGAAAAAATTATACTTTCACTTCGGAATCTGTGTCCGAGGGACATCCTGACAAGCTATGCGATCGGGTGTCGGATTCAGTTTTAGATGCATTTTTGTCGCTTGAGCCAAACGCGCGCGTCGCATGTGAAACCTTTGCTACAACGAGCCGAGTGATCGTTGGGGGTGAGGTTGGTCTGACAGACCCTATGGTTTTAGCCGATACGATGGGGAAAATCGATACGATCGTGCGCGATTGCGTTCGCGATATTGGTTATGAACAAGACCAGTTTCACTGGAAAACCCTTGAAGTGCAAAATTACCTGCACAAACAATCGGCTCATATAGCACAAGGCGTTGATAAAAATGGCGCCGGTGATCAGGGCATTATGTTTGGCTATGCCTGCCGTGAGACTGAGGCTTTGATGCCTGCACCCATTCAATATGCCCAGGCAATTTTGCAACGTTTGGCCGTCGCACGCAAATCAGGTGAGGCTCCAAGCTTACGCCCTGACGCCAAGTCCCAGCTTTCGGTGCGCTATGAGGATGGCAAACCAGTCGAGGTGACCTCGATTGTGCTTTCGACACAGCATGAAAGCGAAGATCAAAGCTCAGACGATATTCGCGCGATTGTCGAGCCCTATATTCTTGAGGTTCTGCCTAGAGGTTGGATCACGCCCAAGACCGAATGGTGGGTCAATCCAACTGGCACGTTTGTGATCGGTGGGCCTGATGGCGACGCGGGGCTTACGGGGCGAAAGATCATCGTTGACACTTATGGCGGGGCGGCTCCTCATGGCGGCGGGGCTTTTTCAGGCAAGGATCCAACCAAGGTTGATCGCTCAGCCGCTTATGCTGCGCGTTATTTGGCCAAAAACATCGTGGCCGCAGGTCTGGCCGATCGCTGCACTTTGCAGGTTTCTTATGCGATTGGCGTTTCAAAACCTTTGTCAATCTATGTTGATACGCATGGCACGGGCCAGGTTGACGATGCTTTAATTGAAAGTGCCGTCTCAAAAGTGATGGATCTGAGCCCGCTGGGTATTAGGACCCATTTGGATCTGTGCAAGCCCATCTATGCGCGCACGGCCGCTTACGGGCATTTTGGCCGTGAACCGCAGGCTGACGGTGGCTTTAGCTGGGAACGTATTGATCTGGTTGAAGCGTTGAAAAAGGCGGTTTGATCCGCTATGGCGGGGCGGCAATGCCCTGCCGCTTATGGAATTTATTATGACCAACGACGAAACAGCCCCGATACTTGAGCGGCGCAACTTTTATGGGCGACGTGCTGGCCATACTTTGCGCCCCTCGCAAAAGATCTATTTGACCGAAGATCTGGAAAGCCTGCGCCCGCGCGGCGTCACGATGGAGGAAAACCCAGGCCGCCTTCCGCTTGATTTCAATACATTGTTTGACGCGCCTAAAGAAATCTGGCTAGAAATCGGCTTTGGCGGGGGCGAACATATGGTGCATATGGCCGCGCGCTATCCCGACATTGGCATTATTGGCTGCGAACCCTACATAAACGGCGTGGCCATGCTTTTGGGCAAAATCCGGGCGGTGGCGGTGCAAAATCTGTCGGTCTATGCGGGCGATGTGCGCGATATGTTTGATATTTTGCCGTCTAATAGTCTTTCAAAAGCCTTTTTGAATTATCCGGATCCATGGCCCAAAAAACGCCATCACCGCCGCCGCTTTGTGACACAAGATCACCTGTATCCCTTGTTCGCGGCGCTCAAATCAGGGGCTGAGTTTCGCATTGCTACGGATATTGAAGATTATGTGCGCCAAGCGCTTGAAGAAGTGCCACAGGCTGGTTTTCACCTGGTTCTCTCGTCAGATCAGTCGTGGGAAGATTGGATTTCCACAAGATACGAACAAAAAGCCCTGCGCGAAGGCCGCGCCCCTCATTATCTGACTTTTCAAAGGCCCTGAGGCCACCTGCCAGCCCTAGACCAACCAGAATTGCAAGGCTATAAGGCGCTATGATGCAAAACAGATCGATCTTTCCGCGAATTATTTGCCCGGCGGCATTATAACGCCGTCGGGATTGTTTTGCCCTTTTAAAAAATTTGCGAAGGACCGCCCCATGAGCGCCGAGACCCCCGATTATAAAGATACTGTCTTTTTACCACAAACCGATTTCCCTATGCGCGCTGGCTTGCCCGAGCGTGAACCCAAATGGCTCGAAATGTGGAGCGAGATCGGCGTTTACGACCGTTTGCGCGAAAAAACAGGCCGTTCTAGCTTTACCCTGCATGATGGCCCCCCCTATGCCAATGGCCATCTGCACATCGGCCATGCGCTGAATAAAATTCTTAAAGATATGGTAGTGCGCTCGCAGCAGATGATGGGTAAAGACGCGCGCTATGTGCCAGGTTGGGATTGTCATGGCCTGCCCATTGAGTGGAAGATAGAAGAGCAATATCGTGCCAAAGGCCTCAATAAGGATGATGTGGATATCGTGGCCTTTCGCCAAGAATGCCGCAGCTTTGCGGATAAATGGATCACGATTCAACGCGAAGAGTTTAAACGTTTGGGCATCACGGGTAATTGGGATGATCCTTATAAAACAATGGATTACCATGCAGAAGCGGTGATTGCGGGCGAGTTTATGAAATTCGTCATGAACGGCACCCTTTATCAAGGGTCTAAACCCGTCATGTGGTCGCCCGTAGAAAAAACTGCGCTGGCCGAGGCTGAAGTCGAATATCACGAACATACAAGCCACATGGTATGGGTGCGCTTTCCCGTCGTTGATATTAATTCTGCATCGCAGCTTTCGATGACGCGAAAAACTGATGTTGTGATTTGGACAACTACCCCTTGGACCATTCCACAAAACCGCGCCATCAGCTTTGGCCCAAGCATCTCTTACGGTCTTTATGAAATCATTGGCCGCCCCGAAGACAGCACCGTCACCCTTGGCGATTGTGTGATCGTTGCTGACGCTTTGGCCGCCGCCACCTTTGCGCAGTCAAAGCTCGAGGGGGCCGATATGATCCGCCGTCTTTGCGATGTGACGACCGAAGATCTGACAGGCATGATCACCGCCCATCCGTTTCGCGGAGTTAGAGGCGGGGCAGGGGAATGGGATTATGAAGTGCCCATGTTGCCCGGCGATCATGTGACCGAAGATGCGGGCACGGGCTTTGTGCATACCGCGCCCAGCCACGGCGATGACGACTATCAGATGGGTGTTAAGTTTAACCTGCCAATGACCTATAATGTCGAACCCGATGGAAGCTATCGCGCCAGCTTGCCACTATTTGGCGGCCAACAAATCATCACATCAGAAGGCAAAGAGGGCCCTGCAAATGTATCGGTAATCAAACAATTGGCCTATGCGGGTGGGCTATTTGCCAAGGGCAAACTGAAACATTCCTATCCGCATTCTTGGCGCTCAAAGGCACCAGTAATATATCGCAATACGCCGCAATGGTTTGTGGCGATTGACAAGAAATTAGACGACGGCATGGGCACTTACGGGGACACAATCCGTCAACGCGCGTTGAATTCAATTGATAAATTGGTTGCGTGGACGCCGCAAACAGGCCGCAACCGCCTTTACTCTATGATCGAGGCGCGCCCTGATTGGGTCTTGTCGCGTCAGCGCGCTTGGGGCGTACCTCTGACCTGTTTTGTTAAAACAGGCGCTTTGCCGACAAATGCTGATTATGTTCTGCAAGACGCGGCCGTGAATGCCCGCATCTTGGCCGAGTTCGAAGAAAATGGTGCCGATGTGTGGTATATCGACGGCTTTAAAGAGCGTATCCTTGCAGGGCTTTATGATCCTGCGGCCTATAGCCAAGTGTTTGATGTGCTTGATGTGTGGTTTGACAGTGGTTCCACCCATGCTTTTGTCCTGCGTGACCGCGCTGATGGTTCAGAAGATGGTTTGGCTGATCTTTACCTTGAGGGTACAGATCAGCACCGCGGGTGGTTTCATTCCTCGATGTTGCAATCTTGCGGCACCAAAGGTCGGGCGCCTTATCGAGGGGTTCTGACGCATGGATTTACGCTGGATGAAAAAGGCATGAAAATGTCGAAATCCGTCGGAAATACCGTCGCCCCAGAAGAGGTGATCAAAGAATATGGCGCGGATGTTTTACGTCTGTGGGTGGCGCAGTCTGATTATACGATTGACCTGCGCATCGGCAAAGAGATTTTAAAGGGCGTGGCTGACAGTTATAGGCGTTTGCGCAACACGATGCGCTTTATGCTGGGTAACTTGGCCGAGTTTGATGAGGCAGAGCGCGTAACCCCCGCCGATATGCCCGAGTTAGAGCGCTGGGTGCTGCACCGTTTGGCCGAGCTCGACCAAGAGGTACGCGAAGGCTATGCAAAATATGATTTTCAAGGTGTGTTCCAAAAGCTTTTCGCCTTTGCTACAACCGATCTTTCCTCGGTGTTTTTTGATATTCGTAAAGATAGTCTTTATTGCGACGCCAAAGACGCGTTGCGGCGCCGCGCCGCACGCACTGTTTTGGACTTGGCCTTTCACCGTTTGACCACGTGGCTTGCGCCGATTTTGGTCTTTACGATGGAAGATGTGTGGCAGTCGCGCTTTGGGCAAGAAATGGGCTCGGTGCATTTGCAAGACCTGGCCCCAACGCCAAGCGATTGGTTGAATACTGATTTGGCAGCGAAATGGGTTGATATTCGTGCTGCGCGTCGCGTGGTGACAGCTGCTTTGGAAGTGCAGCGAACCGCTAAAACCATCGGAGCAAGCCTAGAGGCGGCCCCCATTGTCTATGTGTCCGACGCTGCCATATTGGGGGCTCTAAAATCGGTTGATTTTGCCAATCTGTGCATTACCTCGGGGATGATACTGTCGGACGATTCGGCACCAGAGGGCAGTTTCACTATGGCCGATGTGCCTAATATCAAGGTTGAGTTCGCCCTGGCTAAAGGGGAGAAATGCCAACGATGCTGGCAGATCTTACCAGATGTGGGTCATCACGACCATGCAGGCATTTGTGGCCGCTGCGACGCAGCTTTAGACTAAGCAAAGGGCCCTTTGCGCCCTTTGCTTAGTCTAGGTATTTTTGGATTTTTTGGCAAAAAACTGCTGTGCGATTCCCGCAAAAGTCAAATAGATTGAGGCCAGAACCAAACACCAATTCACCCAAGTTGGGGCGTTGAAGTCTTGCAACGCCACATTAGCAGCCAGTGCCGTCCACAGTAGCGCAATTGGCAAAGACAGACTACGCCAGCGTTCGGTCCGCACTGGGTGGATGAATTTTAGGTTGGTGAACATCGCCGCAACTAACCCAAGCATAACAATCGTTATTACCATCCAATGTGGCTGGACCGAGAAAATCACCAAAACCACCATATTCCAACAAGCCGGAAAACCAGAAAAGGAATTGTCTTTGGTTTTCATGCGCGTATCGGAAAAATAAATCACTGATCCATAGATCACCGCAAATATCGTGACCCATCCGATCCAGCCATTCAAAAGCCCCGAATTAAACAAGGCCAGCGCTGGAATGAAAACATAGGTCAAATAGTCAATGATTAAATCCATCAAGACCCCGTCATACGAGGGCCAGTTTGATTTGACATTATAGCGCCGCGCCAAGGGTCCATCTACCCCATCGACCACCAGGGCAAATAAAAGCCACAGAAACATCAAGCTCCACTGCGCATTGACTGCTGCCAAAGTGGCCAGCATAGAAAGAATGGTGCCAGTGGCTGTCAAAAGATGCACACTCAGCGCTTTGAGACGATTGGTCATAGGATATCATTCATAAACTTGGTCATCTGAGTTGACGTGGCTACCCTTTAGCACGCGGATGTGCGGATTGATAGGCTTGCATCAGTCTCGCACTGTCGACGGCGGTATAAAATTGAGTGGTGGAAAGTGAAGCGTGTCCCAACAGCTCTTGAATTGCGCGCAGATCGCCCCCCGCGGCCAAAAGATGCGTTGCAAAAGAATGCCGCAGCGCATGCGGAGTGGCGGTGGCTGGCAGCCCTAATTGCGCACGTGTTTTTTCCATCACCAAGGCTATCAGCCTAGAGTTCAAAGCTCCGCCGCGCGTGCCACGAAAAAGCGCATCTGTGGGGGCGAGCGCATAGGGGCAGGCTGTAACATAAAGTGCTATGGCATCTTGTGCCGCCGGTAAGACTGGCACCATGCGGCTTTTCCCCCCCTTGCCTTTGATGCGCAACACATCGGGAATGGGGTGGTCGGCACCTGTCAGGCTTAGGGCCTCGGAGATGCGCAGCCCGCAGCCATAAAGCAGTGTAACCACAGCCGTATCGCGCAAACCCACCCAATCATGGAGCGCTTGGTCTTTGACGGATCCAAGCACATTGATAGCGCCTTCAGGGCTGAGCGGGCGAGGCAGTTTGGGTCGAAATTTCGGGGCTCGCGCGCTTAAAACCGCGCCGGAATCAAACGCGTGGCGTTCGGCAAGCCAAGCTGTAAACCCCTTGACTGCGGAAAGCGCCCGCGCAAGCGAGCGCGCCGAAAGTCCGCGCCCTCGTTCATAGGCCATCCAAGCGCGTAGATCTTGCAGGCGAACCTGCGCCAAAGCTTTGGTGCTGGGGCTTTTTCCCTGATGTTTTGTTAAAAAATATAGGTAGCCTGCGACATCGCTGCGATAGGCTGTGATTGTATGGCGTGCCACCCCATTTAAGGCGGAAAGTGCGATCAACCATGAGTCAAGCGCTTGGTGGGCCGCGTCGCTGAGGCTTCCTTTTAGGGCAGCCATCTAAGCATCACGCGTTCGAAGGTTTGTGCAAAAAATTCAAGTAAATCAGTTCCTTGAGACGGCTTGAAGTGCGAATTTTCAGTTGCACCCATCACGAGTAGCCCGGGCGGATGCCCTGTGCCGAAATTAAGAGCAAGCAGTGCTTCTGAACCGATACTGATTTCTTGTCCCTGATAGAGTTGGGATGAGGCGGCTATAGCGGAGCGTAAGGTGACTTTGCGCAGTGAGGTTTTACGCCCTGCGGCAATATATTTGTCAATAAAACCAGGTTCGGCTAAGATTAAAACCTTGTCATGTTTCGCCAAGGCTGCCAAATCCTCGTCTTTGAAGGCGTCATTTGGGTCAGTTTCCAATACCAAGCGTAGACAGTCTAGGCGGAGGGTGGGTCCCACCTCTTGCTCAAGGGCCGTCAGTAGGTCTTCAAAACTCCCTGCATCCAGCATTTGCAAAATAGCCCGATGTAGGCGATTGGTGCCTGCTAGATTGTCATGCGCTGCAATGATCACATTGCGATGCGCATTTTCCAACTCACCGAGCCTTTGCGACAAGCGCTCAACTGCGAGTGAGCGTAAATCAATGATATTTTCGTCTAAGTTGTCATCGTTCGCAGCAATCAAGGCGCGCATGATCTCGGGGTCCGCCAAAAGGCTTTGAGGGGCAGTTAAAATCCGTTCGCGCAGGTCATGATCAATCATCATAAGTTCCTAAAATACTGATATCCTTGTGCCAAAGCTTATATTGAAGTGCAACGAAAACCAGCAAAAAGAGAGTGATCGCTTACAAAAGGGCTATGATGACCCTGATAACTTCTGTAAGTTTGCCCCTTGAGGTGATGGCACCATTGAACAAGCCAAATCAAATGGAAGCGCAGTGACGGATTTTACACCAGGCGAAAATGTAGGTGTTGTGCTTACCCAATCGATGGGCCCAGCTTTGGGTCCGATGATTGACTATCTTGCTCCAGTCGAGGGTTGCGCGTTGGGTGACTTTGTCGAGGTGCCGCTGGGCCCACGCCGTGTTTTTGGGGTGGTTTGGGCGCGCGGTGTTGGTGTTGTTGATGCTGCACGTGTGCGCCCGATTTTGAGGGTCTTAGAGATGGCCCCCATGCGTGATGAACTGCGCAACTTTTTAAGCCGCGCCGCTGATTACACTCTGACGCCTTTGCCTGCGATGTTGCGGTTGGCCACCCGCCCGCCCAGTCTTTCTGATGTGCCTGCCATGCGTCGGGTCTACCGATTATCCGCGTATCGACCAGAGGGCCGCCTGACCACAGCGCGCCAAAAAGTTTTTGATGCCTTAACCGCGCATGTGGGGGTCAAGCTGACCCTTTCAGAACTTGCCGCTGTGGCCGAAGTGTCAACGTCGGTGATCAAGGGCATGGTCACTTTGGGTGCAGTCCTCGAAGAAGAGGCTCCTCGTGATCTGCCCTATCCTCCTTTGCGCGGCGATGCAGGCATCAAATTGGCGGGCGATCAGATTGCGGCGGCTAAAGCCTTGGTTTCGGACATTGAAAAAGGGGGTTACGGCACCACGCTTTTGAAAGGGGTGACGGGTTCCGGCAAGACAGAAGTCTATCTTGAGGCTGTGGCCGCATGCCTAAAAAAGGGTCAACAAGCCCTCGTGCTTTTGCCTGAAATTGCGCTTACGGCAGAATTTCTAACCCGTGTTGAGGCGCGGTTTGGTGCGCGACCTGCCGAATGGCATTCTGGTATCACCATGACCGAACGCCGCCGTTTATGGCGTATGGTGGCCGAAGGTGGGGCAAGCTTTGTGGTGGGTGCGCGCTCAGCTTTGTTTTTGCCTTTTCAAAATCTAGGACTGATTATTGTAGATGAAGAGCACGACAGCTCTTATAAACAAGAAGAAGGCGTATTTTACAATGCCCGCGATATGGCCGTTCTGCGGGCCTCGATCTTAGGGGCGAGGGTAATTCTAGCCTCCGCGACCCCCAGTTTGGAAAGCTGGGTCAACGCGCATGAGGGGAAATATCAACGTCTTGATCTAGGCGCGCGTTTTGGCGTGGCGCAAATGCCAAAGATGAGCACAATTGACCTGCGCTTGGAAAATCTACCATCGGATCAATGGATTTCACCAAAGCTGGTCGGCGCCGCGCAAATGTGCATTGACGCGGGTGAGCAGGTCATGTTTTTTTTAAACCGTCGTGGCTTTGCGCCCTTGACGCTGTGTAGGGCCTGTGGGCATCAAATAGCCTGTGAAGATTGCGACGCACGCATGGTTGAACACCGTTTTTTAAAGCGGTTAATGTGCCATCAGTGCGGGGCCTCAAAGTCGATACCCTTGGCGTGCCCCCATTGCCAAGCAGAAGGGAAAATGGCCCCCGTAGGCCCCGGAGTTGAACGTCTGGCCGAAGAGGTAACCCTTAAATTCCCAGATGCGCGATTGGCGGTTTTATCGTCAGATCTTTTTACAACAGCACGCGCGCTTAAAGACCAAATCACCGCCATTGCAGCGGGGGCGGCGGATATTATCATCGGCACACAAATCGTAGCCAAAGGGCATAATTTCCCGCTTTTGACCTTGGTTGGGGTGATTGATGCTGATTTGGGGCTACAAGGGTCCGACCTGCGCGCCGCCGAGCGCACTTTTCAGCTAATCAATCAGGTCGCAGGGCGGGCAGGGCGGGCTGATAAGCAGGGCCATGCCATGTTGCAAACCCACCAGCCCGAACATCCTGTGATCCGAGCCATATTGGGTGGCGATGCGGAAGCCTTTTGGCAAGCAGAAGCACAAGAGCGCCGCCTGGCCCAAGTGCCGCCCTATGGTCGCATGGCGGGGATTATACTTTCGGCTCCAGACATGGCCACCGCCTTTGATTTTGGTGCGGCGTTGGCACGGCATTCGGCCCCTCTCATCAAAGTAGGTGCGCAGGTTTTTGGCCCTGCGCCCGCACCGATTGCAAGGGTGCGCGGACGACACCGCGTGCGGCTTTTGGTCAAGATGAGCAAGGGGCTGGCTCTGCAAGCGGCCCTCATAGAGTGGCTGGGTCAATTGCGTGCGCCAGCCAATTTACGCATTTCTGTCGATATTGATCCGCAAAGTTTTCTTTAGGCGTTTTCCCTCTTATCCTTGGTAAGATTTTGGCTTATGCAAAGCCATGAGGTTGAATATTTTACCCCTTAAATCAGCCCAAAACCTGCCTTTTTGGCGGGGGCCTTTGTTTTTATTGTGCCTTGTTGCCGCGGCGCAGCCGATCTCTTTTGCGACTTGGTCAGCGCTTTTAAATAATTTTGTGGTTGAGCGGGCTGGATTTACAGGGATCGAAATCGGCTGGCTACATTCTGTGCGCGAAATTCCGGGCCTTTCGGCCGTAGGGGTCATTGGCATCTTGATGGTGATGCGGGAACAGGTGCTGGCCTTGGTGATGCTGGCGCTTTTGGGTGTAGCCACCGCCTTGACCGCGCATTTTCCTAGCTTTGGCGGCATTTTGGTTTTGACTATGCTGTCTTCTATCGGCTTTCATTATTTTGAGACGGTCAACCATAGTTTACAATTGCAATGGATAGACAAGGAGCGTGCACCCAAGATCTTGGGCTATTTGTCAGCTGTTGGCTCGGGGGCGGCCCTTTTGGCCTATGGGTTGATCATGCTGACTTGGGACAGCTTAAAACTAAGCTATGAAACTGTTTATGGACTTTCAGGCGGTTTAACGATGTTGATTGCCCTTTACTGCGCCTTTGCATTTGCGCAGTTCCAAGCGCCCAGCGTGCAACATCGGAATTTGCTTTTACGCAAACGCTACTGGCTTTACTATCTTTTGCAGTTTTTCGCAGGTGCAAGGAGGCAGATTTTCATCGTTTTTGCGGCGTTTATGATGGTGGAGCGTTTCGGCTTTACCGTGCATGCGCTCACGGCGCTCTTTTTGATTAATTATGTTGTGAATATGGTGTTGGCCCCCTTTATGGGGCAGTTTATCGCCCGCTTTGGCGAGAGGTTCGCCCTTATCGTGGAATACACGGGCCTATCTGTGGTGTTTTTGGCTTATGGAGGGCTGTATTGGTTTGGTTGGGGTGTTGGGGTTGCGGGCACGCTTTATGTGATGGATCATATGTTCTTTGGTCTCTCTTTTGCCCTTAAGACCTATTTTCAAAAAATTGCAGACCCCGCCGATATTGCCCCTACTGCGGCAGTGGCCTTTACGATCAATCATATCTCGGCGGTTTTTTTACCTGCGGGTCTTGGGTATTTGTGGGTGGTTAAGCCTGATTTTGTGTTCATAGCCGCCACGCTTTTGGCGCTGACCTCATTGCTTTTGGTGTTGCTAATCCCCCGCCATCCTTCCGAGGGACATGAGACTATTTTTACCGGTTCCTAGTGGGGTGGCGTAAGCTTGCACTGGTTTTTTGTGATTGCAGAGCTATATGTAATGAAAAATAAAGGATCCACCATGCTGGAACTATTTCAAAAAACGAGCGCAACTTTTCAGCCAGATCAGGTCTTGCCAGGGCGACCTGAGCCTATGACCGTGACCGAGGCGCATTTTGTTTCGGGCCTGTCTTTAACCGATACGGTCCCTGCGGGCATGGTGCAGGCCATGTTTGGGATGGGCTGTTTTTGGGGGGTTGAGCGGCTTTTTTGGGAAACGTCTGGAATTTATCTGTCGATGGTTGGCTATGCGGGGGGTATAACGCCCAACCCAACCTATAAAGAAACCTGCACCCAACTGACTGGTCATAATGAGGTGGTGCGCGTGATTTTTGATCCTACCAAGCTCAGTTATAGCGACCTTTTGCAGATTTTTTGGGAAAATCACGACCCAACCCAAGGGATGCGCCAAGGAAATGACGTGGGCTCGACCTATCGCTCGGGTATTTACTGTTATGACCAAGCACAGATAGGGCAAGCGCTTGACAGCAAGGCCACCTATCAAGCTGCGCTCTTGTCTGCTGGGCATGGGGTCATCACAACCGAGATTTTAGAGGTACCGAAGTTTTATTATGCGGAAGATTATCATCAGCAATATTTGGCCAAAAACCCAAATGGTTATTGTGGTTTGCAAGGCACGGGCGTGATCTGTCCGATCGGCACGGGCGTGCCGGCTCAAGATGGTCGCTCCCTTGACGTTGGGGGGCACGGCTTGTAAGCGCGGCGTAGATCTTTATTGGAAATTACATGACGACATATTCAGCGTTGACCACCGTTGTGGGGCAAGACCCTGCCGAAGCTTTGGCCGAAGCGCTTGAGCTTTTATCGCCAGAACCAACGGGTGTTGGTGTCTTTGAAATTGAAGACGGCTCGGGTCTTTGGGAAATTGGCGCTTACTTTATGGATGCGCCCGATGCTACGACGCTTGATGTTTTGGCGCTGGCGTTTGGAGCAAAGTATTTTGTGATCTCCGAAGTGCCTGATATTGACTGGGTTGCCAAAGTGAAACGCGAGTTAAGTCCAGTCGAAGCAGGCCGCTTTTTCGTCTATGGCTCGCATGATGCGGACCGTGTGCCCGAAGGGCGGGTGGCTTTGTTGATCGAAGCTGCCGTGGCCTTTGGTACGGGACATCATGGCACTACTTTGGGCTGTTTGCGCGCCTTCGATCGTTTGTTTGATGCGGGTTTTGCTCCTTTGAATGTTGCTGATATTGGCTGTGGGACCGCAGTTTTGGGGATGGCGGCCGCCAGCGTTTTGCCCGATGCGATGGTTTTTGCATCGGATATTGATCAAGTTGCGGTTGAGGTTGCCGCGGCCAATATTGAGGCGAACGGCCTAAAAGGGCGCATCTTGGCGTTGCAAGCGGCTGGGTTTGAACATCGCGACCTCAGCAAGGCCGCCCCCTTTGATCTGGTTTTTGCTAATATTCTAAAGGGCCCCTTGCTCGAGCTTGTGCCCGATATGGCTAAACATGTGGCAAGTGGAGGACTTGCGATCTTATCAGGGCTTTTGGTCGTGCAGGCCGAAACCATCATCGCCGCCTATGAGTCGGCAGGGTTCACCTTGCAAAATCATGAAGATATAGGCGAATGGTCGACCTTGGTGCTGAAGCGCCACTAAAGAGGCCTGTGGACCCACACAAAATGAAAAACCGCACCGTGCAAAATCAGGGTGTGGTCTTTTTATGTTATTATACGCTGCACCCTAACGTTGAGTTGTGGCTAAACGCTTAAAGGCGTTCAATATCCGAACGGATCAAGCCGATGTCTGACAGTTGACGGTCTGACAGGCGATAAAGTTCGTTGCGTGTTTTTCTAGCTTTGTTCCATATAGCCAGCTTCGCGCTTGCTCCCTGGATAAAAACAACAATTTGGTAAATCTTTACAGCTCCAAATGGGACTGAACGTGACATTTCAAAGCCGGTCATCTTAATAGTTCCTTGCGATCCTTACAAAAGCCATATTGCGTTTGCATCGCCCATTTATCGGCGGCCGCCTACAAAAACAATCACCATTATATCAAAGCCGTATTGCGTCTAGCGCATAGGTCGTTTTACATTATTTTAAACAAATGCATTTGTTAGGTGTTTGGGGCGGCGCGCCTATTCGCTGGCTGGTAGGCAGTGCATAGACAACGATGCCGCCGGTGCGTAGCAAAGGGTCTTTTGGGATAAAATTTTGACAATCCAGAAAAGATCTTGGCGGATGTTCTTGTTTCGTGCTAATGTTGGTTCTAAGACAGGGATGATAAAATGCGCGTTATTGGGATTGATCCGGGATTAAGACATTTGGGCTGGGGCGTGATCGACGTGGCGGGGTCTAAATTGACCCATGTCGCCAATGGTATTTGCCATTCGCAACCTTCGGCGCAATCGGTGGGTGATTTGGCGCGGCGGCTTTTGTTGCTGCATGAGCAGTTGACCCAAGTTATGCAAACCTATCGCCCAACGGCGGCGGCGGTCGAAACTACTTTTGTGAATAAAGATGCGGTGGCCACGCTCAAACTGGGCCAAGCCCGTGGCATCGCCCTTTTGGTACCCGCGCAAGCCGGGCTTGAGGTGGGTGAATATGCGCCCAACGCGGTCAAGAAAACAGTTGTAGGCGTGGGCCACGCTCAAAAGGATCAAATTGATCACATGGTTCGCATTTTATTGCCAGGCGTGGTGATCGTAGGGCCTGATGCGGCCGATGCTTTGGCCATCGCCATTTGTCACGCGCATCATCAACAATCGGCCGGGCGCTTTAATGCGGCCCTTGAAAGGGCGCAAACGGTGGCAGCACAATGATCGGAAAACTTTCAGGACGTATCGATTTTCGAGGAAATGACCATATTTTGCTAGATGTGCGCGGGGTGGGCTATATCGTCCATGTGTCCGAGCGCACCTTGGCCGGCCTGCCCCCTGTAGGCCAAGCAGTCGCGCTTTATACTGAATTATTGGTGCGCGAAGATCTGCTTCAGCTTTTTGGCTTTCCAACGATGTTGGAAAAAGAATGGCACCGGCTTTTGATGACGGTGCAAGGGGTTGGCGCTAAGGCCGCGATGGCCATATTGAGTGCGCTTGGACCGGAAGGTGCGGCACGCGCCATTACGTTGGGCGATGTGCGTGCGGTTCAAGCGGCCCAAGGGATCGGACCCAAAATTGCGCAGCGTGTGGTGTTAGAGTTGAAGTCCAAAGCCCCTAGTTTGATGGCTGCAGGGGGCGCCTTAATGGCGCAGGCCCAAGGGCAAGATGGCGACGATGTGATCGAGCCGATTACCCCAGGCAAAGTTCCCCAAGGCAGCGCCCCCTCAGATGGGCAGATCAGGGCATCGGCGGCCGCCGATGCCCTGTCTGCGCTTTTGAATTTGGGTTACGGTCAGTCAGACGCAGCCTCGGCCGTGGCGCAAGCGGCAGGGAGCGCGCCCGACGCAAATAGCTCCACGCTCATTCGCGCGTCCTTAAAAGCACTGGCCCCTAAAGCATGAGCATGATTGAAAAGAAAACCTCAGATCCTATGGTGCGTCCCGCACCCTTGCCCGACGATGCGGACCGCGCCTTACGTCCGCAGGTTCTGGATGATTTTGTGGGCCAGGTCGAAGTCCGTGCCAATTTGCGCGTCTTTATAGAAAGCGCGAAAATGCGTGGTGAGGCGATGGACCATACTCTATTTCACGGTCCGCCCGGATTGGGCAAAACCACCCTTGCTCAGATCATGGCGCGTGAACTTGGGGTGGGGTTTCGCATGACCTCGGGGCCGGTTTTGGCTCGCGCTGGTGATTTGGCGGCGATTTTAACAAATCTTGAGGTCAATGACGTTCTGTTTATCGATGAAATTCACCGTCTTTCACCCGTTGTAGAAGAGGTGCTTTACCCCGCAATGGAGGATTTCGCCCTAGATCTTGTGATAGGCGAAGGGCCTGCGGCACGGACTGTACGCATTGACTTGCAGCCCTTTACCTTGGTGGGGGCGACCACAAGGTTGGGCCTTTTGACAACGCCCTTGCGCGATCGTTTTGGCATTCCAACCCGTTTGCAATTTTACACGGAAGATGAGCTTGATCTGATCGTAGCACGCGGGGCGCGGCTTTTGGGCGTACGAGCCGAGGCGGCGGGGACCCGCGAAATCGCCCGTCGCGCCCGAGGCACACCGCGTATTGCGGGGCGTTTATTGCGCCGCGTGGTTGATTTTGTTACGGTTGAGGGCGACGGCTGTCTAACCCAAGCCATCGCCGACCGCGCGCTTATTCGCTTGGGAGTGGATCATCTGGGTCTTGATGGGGCGGATCGGCGGTATTTGCTGCTTTTGGCCGAGAATTACGCAGGCGGGCCCGTGGGGGTGGAAACCATCGCCGCCGCTCTTTCAGAATCGCGCGACGCTATTGAAGAAGTGATAGAGCCCTTTTTGCTACAACAAGGACTGATCATGCGCACCCCACGTGGCCGCATGTTGGCCTCCAAAGCCTGGCGTCATATAGGGCTTGATGCGCCGCGCAGCGCCACAAAAAATGATCTTTTCACCGAAGATTAGCTCTATCGTGGTTGAGCTTAAAAGCTTTCGCGCCTAAAAGGATGCATCAAACTTTGGGGCGTAGCATGTCTTTTAACGTCGAACAGATGACTGCGCTTTTCACCCGCTCCGATGGCACCTATCTTTGTGCGCGTTGGGGCCGACCCATTGCCGCGGTGATATTTGGACTTGAGGAAAGCTCGCTTGGACTTTTCAAAGGGGCGATTGAAAGCATCGTGCATTTGGCCGGTCATGAGATGGCCGAGATCGACCCTGAACTTGGGGCCAATCTGATGATGTTTTTTTGCCGTTCGTGGGATGAGCTGGTGCTTGTTCCGAAGTTGGAAGCAATGGTGCCCGATCTGACGGCGCTTTGCGCGCGGCTTACGGCGGCGAAAGCTAATCAATACCGCAGTTTTCGTTTTGACGCGGATGGGACGATCAAGGCTGCGTTCGTGTTCATCTGCATGGATGAGGCAATGGCCGGGCAAGATGCGCACGGTTTGGCCCTAGCGCAAGCAGTACAAATCATTTTGGTTTGGTCGGATCAGGCCTTTCTCGCGGGCGCGCCTTTAGGGATTTACGATGGTGCAGTGGTATTAAGGCCCGAAATAGCAGCGGTCATTCGCGCCGCCTATGACAAAACTATGCCGCGCGTGGCCCACGATAAATCCCATGGCTTGCGGCTTTCAGCTCGCGTCATTAGCGCCCTAGAGGCGTGTTAAGACAAGACTTTTGATTTGCTTGCAGCTTCTATAGACTAAGGGTCAAGGTTTTATGAGAGGGCGCTATGACAAAGATCACTCTTGCGCGCCATCACATCGTGGTGGCACAAGCACAATTCAAATCCAGTCCAAGCCAAGTCTATGCTATTTGGACTGACACGGCCAATCGTCATAGGTGGGAACCCACTCCAGAAGGAATGAAAACCCATTACCTCAACTATGATTTCTGCATCGGCGGTGTCGAGCAAAGCGAAATGCGCCAAGGTGGGGCAGTCGTGGCCAAATTTATCACGAGGTTTTTTGATATTGTCCCTGATCATAGGTTGGTTTTTTCGGTCACGGTCTTGGTTGATGACGTCCCTGTTTCTTGCTCGCAAAATACACTTGAATTGGTGCCCGAGGGCACGGGCACTAAACTAACCTGTCATGAAATGGTCGTTTGGCTCCATGGTAATGACCTAAGCATAGAACATCAGGGCGGTTGGGATTTGATGTTGAACCGAATGGTGACCTTTGTTGATCGCTAAGCCTCAAGTCCATCGGTTCTTTTGCCAAGTCCATTATGAAGATACAGACATGGCAGGCATCGTTTATTATGCCAACTATCTGAAGTTCATCGAGCGCGCGCGCTCGGCTTTTGTGCGGAACTTGGGGATAGACCAAAATGATCTGCGTAAGCGGCACGGAACGATTTTTGCGGTGCGAAAAGTTGTGGCAGATTATCTAAAACCAGCGATTTTCGAAGATCAATTAACCGTGGTCACCAGTCCTCAGTCTGTAACTTCCGCCCGTCTGATCTTAAATCAAGATGTGATGCGCGGTGATATGCTTTTGTTTCGCGCTGAGGTAACTTTGGTTTATTTATCTCCGTCTGGGCGCCCCTTACGTCTGCCAAGCGCTGTTTTGGCCGCCGCAACCGTGGGCGCCGTTAAACTAGCCGGTACGATTTAATCTCTCTTTTTGAAATACATCAGAGGTCATTGGCAAACCGAAAGAAATTTGGTAGAATTATGTTGAAAAGATTGGTCATTAGACCCCAAAAAAGAGCAGGCATATGGACACACAAACCCTTGCGACGGTGCAGGAGATAGACTTCTCTTTGCTAGCCCTATTTTTACGTGCCACATTCACCGTTAAACTTGTCATGCTGTCATTGATTGGCATGTCGGTTTGGTCTTGGGCCATTATAATTCAAAAACATCTTAGCTTTGCCATCGCTCGGCGTGAAGCGTTGATCTTTGATCGAGCTTTTTGGTCGGGTGAGCCTTTGGATGAATTGTTCGACAAAATTGGCCCCTCAGCTCGCGGGGCTTCAGAGCGGATTTTTTTTGCTGGAATGCTTGAGTGGCGCAGGTCTCATCGGAAAGATGGGGGGCTCATTGCAGGCGCGCAGGCGCGGATCGATCGGTCGATGGATGTGGCTATCGCCAAGGAAAGCGAAAAACTCAATAAGGGCCTATCCTTCTTGGCCACGGTTGGATCAACAGCACCTTTCGTGGGCCTGTTTGGCACTGTTTGGGGTATAAAACACGCTTTTGAGCAAATAGCCATCTCGCAAAATACCAATTTGGCCGTTGTCGCTCCCGGGATTGCCGAAGCGTTGTTGGCCACCGCAGTTGGGCTAATCGCCGCTATTCCTGCAGTGGTTTTTTACAATAAGTTAAACGCAGACAGCGAACAGATCATAGGTGGCTTTGAAGCTTTTGCAGATGAGTTCTCAACCATTCTTTCTCGCCAATTGGACGTGTAACTATGGCCTCCGGAATCCAGCATCGAGCAGGCAAAAATCGACACGTTCGGAGGCGGGGAAAGTCTGCGGCCATGTCAGAGATTAACGTAACCCCTTTCGTGGATGTTATGTTGGTTTTGTTGATAATTTTTATGGTAGCAGCGCCTATGTTAACAGTAGGCGTACCCGTTGAGTTGCCCGAGACAGCGGCAACCGCCCTGCCTACGGAAGCAGAAGAGCCGTTAACCGTGACCATGACCGCCCAAGGGGCTTTACTGATCCAAAAAACCGAAGTTGATGCAAATGAGCTTATTACCAAGTTGCAATTGATCGCCGCCGAGCGTGATAGCGACAGGCTCTTCTTGCGGGCTGATGCAGCTATTTCTTATGGACAAGTAGCCAAGGTTATGGGTGCACTTAACGCCGCCGGTTTTCGCAATATAGGGCTTGTGACCGATGGCAATGGCCCCAGTTTTAACGGCTCTGGCGGTTAGGCCCAAAATGAATATTGGCCTTTTGGTTTCTGGTTTGGGGCATCTATTTTTGTTGCTGTGGATGTTCGCCGCTGGTTTTTTCACCAAGATCGAAAAGACGCCCGAACTGCAAGTCACACAGGTTACTATTTTATCAACACAAGAGTTTGACGCGCTAAATGCCGGTCAGCCCGAGCTTCCATCGACGAATACGCCTGACATGGCGAGGCCAGCAGCAGAGCTAACCCCAGCACTTCCATCTGCTCCTAAGGCTGAACCGACGCCGGTGTTAAAGTCTGAGCCTTCTCCGACACCCACTCTTGAACTTGCCCCCAAACTGATGCCTTCCCCTAAGGCACCTGAGCAGCCCCTGCTCAGTGAGGCGCCTGAGCAAACAAAGCCTCAAGACGCGCCACGCGTAGCGCCCGTTGCGGCCCTGCCGCCACCTGTAAATGCTGCAATCGCTCAAGATACTGCCCTCGCCGTTATCAAAAGTCCTGATCCAGCCCCTGTGCCCGAGGTTATGGTCGATCGCCAGTCTATGGCCCCTGAAGCTGCTACCACACAAATCATCACCGAGGCGACCCAGACCCAAAATATACCGACTTTGGCGCCTCAAACCAGCGCGCGTCCAAAAACGCGCCCTACAGTGGCCCCCAAACCTGAGGTGCCCCCCGAGACCATAACTGACCTGGTGGCCGAGGCATTGGCTGAAGCTTTTGCAGAACCTATACCACTCGAACCTGAAGCCGCGCCAAGTCGCCCCGCAGTGGGCAGCCTGACAACTTTCGAAATGGACAGCTTGCGCCTTTCTGTGCAAAGCTGTTGGAATGTGGGCTCATTATCAACGGATGCACTGAATGTCGTGGTCACCATTGGGCTGTCTATTCAGAAAAATGGTATGCCTGATGCGGCCTCCATCCGGATTGTCGCTTTTGAAAATGGATCCGAAGTGGTAGCCCGTCAGGCTTTTGAGGCAGGGCGGCGCGCCATCATCCGGTGTGGTGCTAAGGGTTTCAAATTACCCAAAGAGAAATATGATCAGTGGAAAGATGTGGAAATGGTATTCAACCCCAAAGAAATGAGGATGAAATGACTCTGTTTGGCCTCACGTTAAGCCACAAATTAGGTATTTTTCGCTTAACAGCCGCCATGATATTGGCTTTTGGCGCGCAGATGGGCGCGGTTTGGGCCCAAAATGGCCCTTTGCGCATAGAGATCACCCAGGGCGTGATAGAACCTTTGCCGATCGCAGTGCCTGGTTTTGTGGCCGAGAATGCTGCCGCACTCGATTATGCAGCGAAGATTTCACGCGTGATTGCCGAAGATATGGCGGGTACTGGGCTTTTTCGAGAAATTCCCGTTTCAGCTCATATTTCGCGCATCAGTGCCTTTAATGACCCGATCGCCTTTGCCGATTGGAAAGCGGTGAATGCGCAGGCCTTGGTTGTGGGGGCGGTCTTTGTGCAGGGCGTCACGGCCACGGTTAAATTTCGCTTGATCGACGTCTTTTCAGGTCAACAAATGGGCGAGGGACTGCAGTTTTCAGGGCCTGTTGGTATATGGCGGCGCACGGCCCATAAGGTCGCCGATGCTGCCTATTCGCGCCTGACGGGAGAAAGCGGCTATTTTGATAGCCGGGTGGTCTTTGTGGCGGAAACTGGCGCTAAAAACAAGCGCGCCAAACGTCTGGCTATTATGGATTATGATGGGGCCAATGTTGAATATTTGACTGATGATAAATCAATTGTCTTGGCTCCACGCCTGTCAAGTGAGGGCGATAAGATATTGTTTACCAGCTATAAAACCGATTTTCCAAAAATCTATATGATGGATCTAGCCCGTAAGTCAGTGGTGTCGTTGGCCGATCAAAAAGGCACGATGGCTTTTTCACCGCGCTTTGCCCCAGATGGAAAATCCGTGATCTATTCGCTGGAAAAAGGCGGAAATACAGATATTTACGCACTTAATCTTGCCTCAGGCGCGTCGCGCCAGCTTACCAATGCACCTTCAATTGAAACAGCGCCTAGCTTTTCGCCTGATGGTAGCAAAATAGTTTTTGAATCTGATCGTTCGGGTGGGCAGCAAATTTATATCATGGATGCAAACGGGCAAAATCTGCGTCGCGTCTCCTCGGGTCAGGGTCGTTACGGCACGCCCGTTTGGTCGCCGCGCGGTGATTTGATTGCCTTTACAAAGCAAAATCAGGGCCGTTTTCATATTGGCGTTATGCGCATTGACGGCTCGGAAGAGAGGTTGCTAACCGCTTCATTCTTGGATGAGGGCCCAACCTGGGCTCCAAATGGACGTGTCATCATGTTCACGCGTGAGACATCTGGAGCTACCGGGAAGTCTTCTCTTTATTCGGTTGATATTTCTGGCCGTAATTTAAAACGGGCGAAAACCGAAGGGGCGGCCTCGGATCCCGCATGGTCACCGCTTTTGCCATAATTCGTATAGGCCCTGATTTCCAAGGCAAATTTAATCTGCTACAATTGTCTAAATCGAGCAAAAAGGATAACGCGATGAATGATCTAAGCAAAGCATTGATGTTGGTCGCCGCTTTGGCGTTGACCGGCTGTAATAAACCCGGCAGTGGCGCTGGCTCTGCTGGTGGGATTGAGATGATCAGTCTTGGCTCACCCTCAGATCCGACGTCACCTGCCTATTTCCAAGGGAGCGTTGGGGACCGTGTGTTCTTTGAAGTTGACCAGAGCACCCTGACCGCACAAGCGCGCGAAATTTTAGAACTGCAAGCCAGCTGGCTTCAAGGCAATGCCAGTTATAATATTGTGATCGAAGGTCACGCAGACGAGCAAGGCACGCGTGAATATAACTTGGCTTTGGGCGCCCGTCGCGCCAGTGCGGTGCAAGACTATCTGACGACCGTGGGCATTAACCTGAACCGTATGCGCACTGTAAGCTATGGTAAAGAGCGTCCGGTCGAAATTTGCTCGATAGAAGATTGTTATGCCCGTAATCGCCGTTCGGTTACTGTTTTGACAGAATAGCTTAAACATAAAGCGCGACAGGAGTTATAGATGAAATATCTAAGTCTGAGTTGCTTTATTTATCTGACTGCGACTGGCTCTGCTTTTGGGCAAGGCCCGGCCGCTAGTTTGGCAGATATTCGGCAAGAAATCTCGCTTTTGAATGGTGAGCTTGTTGATTTAAAGCAAGAACTTTTGCGCTCGAGCGATATACTGTCGCGCCAAGAAGGGCTTTCGGTCTTTGGACGGCTGTCCGAGGTTGAAGCGCAGGTTACCCGGCTGACCGGTCAATCCGAAGCGTTGGAGCTCCGCATTAACCGCATTGTCGCCGATGGCACAAACCGTGTTGGTGATTTGGAATTTCGCCTGACCGAATTGGAAGGTGGGGATCCAAGTCAATTATCTGAGCCCGCACCTTTGGGCGGCGTTTCCTCCCAAGTGGCCGCAGATCCATCACAAATCGCATCTGCCGTTGAAGGCCCACTTGAGTCCCTCCCAATGCCAGAATTGGCCATCAGCGAGCAAAGCGACTTTGACGCAGCCGTCGCGGCATTAGAGGCACAAAAAAATCAAGAGGCTGCCGCTATGTTTGCCAATTTTGTGATGACCTACCCGGGCAGTTCTCTGACCCAAGAGGCGCAGTTTCTTCGTGGAAAAGCCTTTGAAAATCTTAAGGACGCGGCAAAGGCGGCCCGCGCTTATCTTGAGGCATTTTCTGGCCAGCCAAACGGACCCAAGGCATCAAATTCTTTGGTGCAATTGGGGATTTCTCTGAATGATTTGGGTCAGAAGGCTGATGCTTGCGTGACCTTGCAAGAGGTCAGCGCCCGTTTTCCAGGCACGCCCTCTGCCGAAGTGGCGGTGGCTGCTGTTGTGCGATTGCAATGCCCGTAGGCGTGGCGAAAGGGTCTGATCCTTTTGTACTTTTTGCAGCGCGGATGGCGGCTTTATGGCCAAAGTCGGCCCCTTTGGGTTTGGCCGTATCTGGCGGAGGGGATTCCCTCGCACTTTTGCACCTTGCGCGGGCTTTGAACCTCCATATTTCAGTGGCGACGGTCGATCATAATTTACGTGAAGGAAGTAGAGCCGAGGCGAAATTTGTCGCAACGCTATGCCAAAGCTTTGGGATTCCACATAAAATCCTAACCTGGCGGAGCTGGGACGGGCGCGGCAATTTGCAAGATCAAGCCCGCCGCGCACGCTATCAGCTTTTAGCCCAGTGGGCTGAAAGTTTGGGGCTTGAGGCCATTGCCTTGGGCCATACGCGCGATGATTTGGCCGAAACCTTTCTAATGCGGCTTGGTCGGAGTGCAGGGCTAGACGGGCTTTGCGCCATGCAAGCGAAGCGGTCATATTTGTCAAAGATTTGGCTACGCCCTCTATTAGAGGTCCCACGCATATCTTTACGCGATTTTCTGCAGACGCAAGGTCATGATTGGCTCGAAGATCCGTCAAATGATAATGCTAAATTCGACCGCATTCGAATTCGCAAAGCTATGGTGAGCTTGGACGAATTGGGCCTTGATTCGGCAACCTTAGCGCAAGTGGCCGCACAACTTGGGTGGGCGCGTGAGGCTTTGGCGCATCAAACCCATTCTTTTGCCCAGGAGCATGTCCAGATCATTGGCCCTGATGTGCTTTTGGAGCGCGCGTCCTATAGCGGCGCTCCTGTCGAACTGTTGCGCCGGAGCTTGTTGGCCGCGATCATGTGGGTTTCTTCGGCTGAATATGGGCCGAGAGGTGCAAATTTGACCCGAGGCATCCAAGCTTTGCTTGCAGGGCATAGTGTGCCTTTGGCGGGCTGTCGTTTGTTGGTTGAGGATCTAAATTTTCGCATCACGCGCGAAGCGAAAGCTGCTTCAGCGCCCGTTCCTGCCACACAAGTTTGGGACGGACGCTGGCAGGCGTTTGGACCAAATTTAGCTGACTTGACTTTGGGTCCGTTGGGCGCGCAGGGCCTTTTGCAGGTTCAGAGCTGGCGCGAAAGCGGCTTTGGGAGGGTCTCGTTATTGGCAAGCCCAGCACTCTGGTGTAGAGACACGTTAATTGCGGCGCCCTTCGCTGGAATGTCTAATAATTACAGGGTTTCATTGATACCTAATCAGAAAGATTTCTATCATTCCCTTTTGCCGCATTGAACCTGCGCAATGAATGTCTATCTTATACGAAAGGCAACGAAGCTCGTTGCATATGATTAAGGAGAATCTTCGTGGGTAATGCACGAAATATAGCGTTTTGGGTTGTTTTGTTCCTGTTGGTCTTGGCCCTGTTTAATTTATTTGGCACAGGCTCAAATACGGCTGCGTCGCGGACGCTTTCCTATTCGGAATTCATGTCGCGGGTTGATAGTGGCGATGTGACATCAGTAACTCTGGACGGTGAACGCATTATTATGCGCACATCAAACAATCAAGAATTCTTGAGTATAAAACCTGAGGGCGAAGATATCTCAGAGCGTTTGTTGGCTAAAAATATTGAAGTGCGGGCTGAAGCGCAGCAAAAATCTGGGATTATGTCGGCCCTTTCGGTTTGGTTGCCCTTTTTATTGTTGATCGGTGTTTGGTTCTTCTTCATGAACCGTATGCAAGGCGGGGGTGGGCGCTCGGGTGCTATGGGATTTGGCAAATCGCGGGCCAAATTGCTAACCGAAAAGCAAGGCCGTGTGACCTTTGACGATGTGGCTGGCATTGATGAAGCCAAAGAAGAGCTGGAAGAAATTGTTGAATTTTTGCGAAATCCACAGAAGTTTAGCCGTTTGGGTGGTAAAATTCCAAAAGGGGCGTTGCTGGTAGGTCCCCCGGGAACTGGGAAAACCTTGCTTGCGCGCGCCATTGCGGGCGAAGCGGGCGTGCCGTTCTTTAGTATATCTGGCTCGGACTTTGTTGAGATGTTTGTGGGTGTGGGTGCAAGCCGTGTGCGCGATATGTTTGAACAAGCCAAAAAAAACGCGCCGTGCATTGTCTTTATTGACGAAATTGATGCTGTGGGGCGTGCGCGTGGTGTTGGCATGGGCGGTGGTAATGATGAGCGCGAGCAGACATTAAACCAACTTTTGGTTGAGATGGATGGATTTGAAACCAATGAGGGTGTGATAATCGTGGCGGCCACAAACCGCAAAGATGTGCTTGACCCTGCCTTGCTGCGCCCGGGTCGTTTTGACCGCCAAATCCAAGTGCCGAACCCTGATATCAAAGGGCGTGAAAAGATCTTAAACGTGCACGCGCGCAAAGTGCCTTTGGGGCCTGATGTTGACCTGCGCATCATTGCGCGTGGCTGCCCAGGCTTTTCGGGCGCTGACTTGGCCAATCTGGTCAATGAGGCCGCTTTGATGGCAGCTAGAATTGGGCGTCGTTTTGTAGCGATGAATGATTTCGAGCAGGCCAAAGATAAGGTGATGATGGGGGCCGAGCGGCGCTCAATGGTACTGACTGTAGATCAAAAGGAAAAAACTGCATATCACGAAGCGGGCCATGCTATTGTTGGAATGCACATGCCCAAATGCGACCCCGTTTACAAGGCTACCATAATTCCGCGCGGTAGCGCTTTGGGAATGGTTGTGTCCTTACCTGAGATGGATCGTTTGAATATGCATAAGGACGAGGGCAAGCAAAAAATCGCGATGACGATGGCGGGTAAAGCGGCTGAAATCATCAAATATGGCGAAGAGGGTGTCTCGTCTGGCCCTGCGGGCGATATTCAACAAGCAAGCGCGTTGGCGCGTGCTATGGTTATGCGCTGGGGCATGTCGGATAAAATTGGTAATATTGATTATGCCGAAGCGCATGATGGATATGCGGGTGCGACTGGGGGCTTCTCGGTCTCAGCTGAAACCAAAAAGTTGATCGAGGTGGAAGTTAAAGCCTTGATTGACGAAGGCTATGAAACAGCGCGCCGCGTCTTGACTGACAATCCTGTTGAGTTTGAACGGTTGGCCCAAGGTCTCTTAGAATATGAAACCCTGACGGGCGATGAAATCAAGAAAGTCGTTGCCGGCGAGGTGCTCGGTGGCGACGAGGATGAGGTGCCGGCCTCGCCTTTGGCTTCGGTTGTGGCAATGCCGAAAACAAAATCTAGGGCGGCGAAATCTGAAAAGGCGCCCGATAAGGGCGATGAATCGGATAAACCTTCCAATCCTGAATTATAATAAAACAACGCCCTGGCCTAGCCTGGGCGTTGTTTTATTAAAGAGGTCAAAATGCCAGCTTTAAAAGCCACAGATACCTATGGAACCATCACTTGGCTCGGCTTTGTACCAAATCGAGCGCTGGCCCTGCCCTCGCAATCGGTTTCGCGTCTTGCGGTGGGTTTTGATGGGCCTCAAGGTGAAGATCACGCAGGCTTGGTACGCCCAAGCTGCAGTCGGGTTACCAGCCAATATAAGAAGGGCACGCCGATTCGTAATGTGCGCCAATTGTCGGTGCTAGGGGCTGAAGATCTTGCTGATATTGCTAATAAAATGGGTATTGACGGGCTAGATCCTGCGTTGGTGGGCGCTACGATGGTGATTAGTGGTATTCACGATTTTAGCCATATTCCGCCCAGTGCGCGTTTGCAAAACGAAAGTGGGGCCACGATTGTGGTCGATATGGAAAACCGGCCTTGTATGTTACCAGCCAAACCAATCGAGGCGAAGCATCCAGGATTTGGCGCCCGCTTTAAGTCTGCCGCTTTGGGCAAGCGGGGCGTGACGGCATGGGTTGAAGCCGAAGGAGTTTTTCGACTTGGTGACAAGGTCAGGCTCCATATTCCAGATCAACCAGTTTGGGCAGGCAAGAAGAGCCTTTGATTTCCGATTAAGTATCTGGTACACCATATTCCACGAAATGCACTTTTGTATACTATCGGAAACGCACAAAGGCGGTTTTGCTAGCCCTTGGGTCGGAAATAAGATTGTTAAAGCAAAAGTACGGCTTAGATTGAATATGGAAAAAGGGTACTTAGACCCGTGGAGGATTGCTATGACCGTTAAAACAGACATTGAAATTGCACGCGAAGCAAAGAAAAAGCCAATCATGGAGATTGGGTCTAAGCTGGGTATACCGGCTGAGCATCTCTTGCCCTATGGCCACGACAAAGCAAAAGTCAGCCAAGAATTTATTAAATCCTTGGCTTCAAAGCCTAACGGTAAGCTAATTCTGGTGACTGCAATAAATCCAACACCCGCCGGTGAAGGTAAAACCACCACAACCGTTGGTTTGGGTGATGGTTTGAACCGCATTGGTAAAAAAGCGGTTATTTGTATTCGCGAGGCAAGTCTTGGGCCAAACTTTGGTATGAAGGGCGGTGCTGCGGGCGGCGGATATTCTCAAGTCGTTCCAATGGAAGAGATGAACCTACATTTTACAGGTGACTTCCATGCTATCACCTCTGCGCACAATCTTCTGTCCGCCATGATCGATAATCATATATATTGGGGCAATTCGCTCAATATCGATGCGCGCCGTATCATGTGGCGCCGTGTTATGGACATGAATGACCGCGCCTTGCGTGATATTGTTGTCAATCTTGGTGGTGTGTCGAATGGTTTCCCACGTCAAACAGGATTTGATATCACCGTCGCATCAGAAGTTATGGCTATCTTGTGCCTCTCAAATGACTTGGACGATTTGCAAAAACGCTTAGGCGACATAGTCGTCGCCTACACACGTGAGAAAAAGCCAATCTATTGCCGCGACATCAAAGCTGACGGCGCGATGACTGTTTTGCTTAAAGACGCGATGCAGCCAAATCTTGTGCAGACCTTGGAAAACAACCCAGCCTTCGTGCATGGGGGTCCTTTTGCCAACATCGCGCATGGCTGTAACTCAGTTATTGCGACCAAAACTGCTCTAAAGCTGGGCGATTATGTGGTGACCGAAGCTGGATTTGGGGCCGATTTGGGCGCTGAAAAATTCTTTGATATCAAATGTCGCAAGGCGGGCCTTAAACCTTCTGCAACAGTTCTTGTTGCGACAGTGCGCGCAATGAAAATGAACGGCGGCGTGGCAAAGGCTGATTTGGGCGCTGAAAATGTTGATGCGGTCAAAAATGGCTGCGCTAACTTGGGCCGCCACATTGCCAACGTTAAAAGCTTTGGCGTTCCTGTTGTTGTAGCTATCAACCATTTCTACTCGGATACGGACGCTGAAGTTGAAGCAGTTAAGGCCTATGTCGCAGGTCAAGGTGCTGAGGCGATCTTGTGCAAGCACTGGGCGAATGGCTCGGCTGGGATCGAAGATCTGGCACGTAAAGTGGTTGAGATGGCCGAGTCAGGTGTCGCTAATTTCGCGCCTATCTATCCGGATGCGATGCCGCTTTTGGAAAAAATCGAAACGATTGCGAAAAAAATCTACCACGCAAAAGACATTTCAGCCCCGGCATCGATTGTTGCCCAGCTTAAAACATGGGAAGCTGAAGGATATGGTGATTTGCCCGTCTGTATGGCAAAAACACAATATTCCTTCACAACGGATCCAACCGTGCGTGGCGCGCCAACTGGCCATACGATCTGCGTACGCGAAGTGCGGCTCTCGGCAGGTGCTGGGTTTATCGTCGCCATCTGCGGCGAGATCATGACGATGCCTGGTCTGCCAAAAGTACCCTCGGCTGAAGTCATTCGTTTGAATGGTGTGGGCAATGTTGAAGGTTTGTCTTAAGTAACTTTTGGGCCGCCCGTTTTTTTGGGCGGCCCTTTTCATTTTTTAGGAGTATTTTATGCCTGCCCATATCATCGATGGCAAAGCCTTTGCTGCAAACGTTCGGGCACAAGTGTCTACGCACATTGCAGCCATTAAAGCGCAAAGCGGTAAAATTCCGGGATTGGCTGTGGTTTTGGTGGGTGAAGATCCTGCCTCGCAGGTCTATGTTGGGGCCAAAGGCAAGCAAACCGTCGAAGTGGGCATGAATAGTTATGAGCATAAACTTCCTGCTGACACGTCGGAAGCTGACTTGCTTGCCATTGTAGCTAAATTAAATAATGACCCTAACGTGCACGGAATTCTGGTGCAATTACCGCTTCCTAAACATTTGAACTCTGACTTGGTGATAAATTCGATTGATCCTGCCAAAGATGTAGACGGGTTCCACATTTCGAATGTGGGTTTGTTAAGTACTGGACAAAAGGCGATGGTGCCATGCACGCCGCTGGGTAGTTTGATGATGCTGCGGGACTATCACGGGTCTCTTTCAGGTATGAATGCTGTGGTGGTTGGGCGCTCAAATATAGTGGGCAAACCTATGGCACAGTTGCTGCTTGGCGATAGCTGCACCGTCACAATAGCGCATTCGCGCAGCCGTGACTTGGCGCAAATTTGCAAAGGTGCAGATATTTTGGTGGCCGCTGTTGGTCGTCCCGAAATGATCACTGGCGACTATATTAAACCTGGTGCGACGGTGATTGATGTGGGCATTAATCGGATTGAACGTGACGGTAAGAACAAGCTTGTGGGCGACGTGCATTATGAAAGTGCTGCCGCCATTGCGGGGGCTATCACGCCTGTGCCCGGTGGTGTGGGGCCGATGACAATTGCTTGTTTGCTGGCTAATACGTTGACGGCCTTTTGTCGTGCGAATGGTTTTGATGAACCTGTCGGCTTGACGGCCTAAGCCAATTTTTCACTAAATGATCAAAAGCTAGGGCCTTGCGGGCCCTTGCCCTTTTGGAGCGTGGGCTTTATGCCGAAGTGATGAAAATCTTATTTCTTGGCGACGTAATGGGGCGGGCAGGGCGGCAGGCGATTACAAATCGACTGCCTGGGCTGCGTGCGGAATGGGCTTTAGATTTTGTGGTGGTGAACGGCGAAAACGCCAGTGCGGGTGCGGGTCTAACGCCTGCGCATGCCAAAGATCTTTTGGCGGCAGGGGCCGACTGTGTGACGCTCGGTGATCATTCTTTTGACCAAAAAGATATGCTGCAATTCATTGAAACTGAACCTCGCATTTTACGTCCGTTAAACTATGCCAAGGGCGCTCCTGGCAAAGGGGCGCGGCTGTTTACTGCTACACAGGGGCGCAAGATTTTGGTGATGCAGGGTCTCGGTCAAGTTTTCATGAAACGGCCCTTTGACGATCCTTTTTCGGCCATCGATGCGGTATTGCGTGCGCACCCTTTGGGGGGGGTCGCGCATGCTTCACTTGTGGATATGCATTGCGAGGCGACGTCAGAAAAGATGGCCATGGGCCATTGGTGCGACGGACGTACAAGTTTGGTGGTGGGTACGCATACTCATGTTCCAACGAGCGATGCGCAGATTTTAAACAAAGGGACTGCGTATCTGACAGATGCGGGGATGTGCGGGGACTACGACTCGGTTATTGGGATGGAAAAGGCCGAGCCCATGCGCCGCTTTATCACGGGCATGCCCAAAGCCCGTTTTGAGCCTGCGGCGGGTGAGGCTACGCTTTGCGGCGTTTATGTCGAAACGAATGACGCCACGGGTCTGGCCACTAAAGTCTCGATGATCCGTATCGGTGGGCGCTTACATCAGGCGCAGCCTTAGGGATTTTTTCTTGTTTGATCGCTTTGGCTTGCGGCTTGCCCTTGGGCTGGGCTATATGGGCGCATAGCCGAAATGTAGGATCGGAGACTGGGTCATGGCGGGCCATTCAAAATGGGCAAATATTCAACATCGCAAGGGGCGGCAAGACAAGCTGCGCTCAAAGCTTTTTTCTAAATTGGCGAAGGAAATTACCGTTGCCGCGAAGATGGGTGACCCCGACCCAGATAAAAACCCACGTTTACGTTTGGCTGTCAAAGCGGCCAAGGCCGTTTCTTGCCCCAAAGAAGTGATTGACCGCGCCATCAAGAAATCCATGATGGGCGATGCAGAAGATTATGCAGAAGTGCGCTATGAAGGTTACGGTGCCAACGGCATTGCAATCATGGTGGAAACCATGACTGACAATCTTAACCGCACCGCCAGCAATGTGCGCAGCTATTTCACCAAATGCGGTGGCAATCTTGGCACGACTGGTTCGGTTGCCTTTATGTTTGATCGAATGGGCGAAATCACCTATCCGGCTAACGTGGGCAATGCCGACAGCGTTCTCATGGCTGCGATTGAGGCAGGCGCAAGTGATGTTGAATCAGACGAAGATGGTCATTGGATCTATTGCGACTCAACTGATCTAAGCGAAGTTTCAGACGCTTTGGAAAAATCTTTGGGCGAAAGCACCGAAGCCAAGCTTATATGGAAGCCACAAAATCGTACCAATGTTGATCTTGAGGCTGCAACCAAATTGATGCGCTTGATCGATCTTTTGGAAGACGATGACGATGTACAAAACGTCACAGGAAATTTCGACATCCCAGAAGACGTGGCCGCGCAGCTAAGTTAAAATCGCGCAAGCCCTTAGAAATGTGGTCAAGATGTGGCACGCAGCCTTTGCAGGTTATCTGGTTAGTGTCAGTTTAATATTGGCGATTGGTACGCAGAATGCTTTTGTTTTGCGCCAGGGTCTGCTGCGTGAATTTGTATTAACTGTGGTCTTGATCTGTGCGATCTCGGACGCGCTTTTGATAGCCTTGGGCATTGCTGGCTTAAGTTCAATTCTGAACCTTTGGCCGTTGGCACAATCTTTTATGCTTTGGGGCGGCGCACTTTTTTTGAGTGTTTACGGGGCTATGCGGTTTCGCTCGGCCTATAGGGGAGGGCAGGCGTTGATCGTCACCCATTCCGCGCCCAAAAGTTTAGTCAAGGTCGTGGTGACCTGTTTGCTTTTCACTTGGGCCAATCCGCATGTTTATGTTGATACGGTCGGTCTGATCGGTTCGATCGCGGCGCAATATGCGCCTGACCAGCTGGCCTTTGGCGTTGGAGCGGCCTTTGGCAGTTTTAGCTTTTTTGTGGCACTAGGTTTTGGTGCGCGGTTCTTGGCCCCTTTGTTTGCCAAACCCAAATCTTGGGTCTTTCTTGAGTTTGGCATCGGAGTGGTGATGTGGGCTATTGCCGCAGGCCTTATTGCCGAGGGGTTGCAATGATCCCTCCAAAAGCCTCATCCGCACCCCGCCCTATAGTTGGCATTCTTTGGATGATTTTTACAGGTTTTAACTTCGTGGCCGTCACAGTTTTGGTGCGCCAATTGGGCACTGATTTGCCTGCTGCTCAGTCAGCCTTTTTGCGCTTTGCCATTGGGGCTTTGTTTTTTGCGCCAAGTCTTTTGGGATTGGTGCGTGGCGGCCTCTCACCTCAATCCTTGCGGGTGTTTTTGGCCCGCGGGGCTTTGCATGCCTGTGCCGTGGTACTCTGGTTTTATGCCATGGCGCGCATTCCCGTGGCCGAGGTCACCGCGATTGGCTATTTGAACCCTGTTTTGGTTACGCTCGGGGCTACGCTGTTCTTTAAAGAGCAATTGACACGTACCCATTATCTAGCCATTGGACTGGCTTTTGTGGGGACGGTGATTATCCTGCGCCCCGGATTTCGTATCGTTGGCTTGGGGCAAATGGCGCAGGTGGGGGCGGCGATTTTGTTTGGGTGCTCGTATCTATTGGCTAAGAAGCTCAGCCAAAGCCAATCGGCGGGTCAAATTGTGGTAATGTTGTCTTTTTGCGTGACAGTGGCTCTTGCCCCCTTGGCCTTTTGGGTTTGGGTGCCTCCCAGTCTTTGGCAATTTTTCTCGCTGGCTTTAGTTGCGCTATTTGCCACGCTTGGGCATTTTAGTATGACGCGCGCATTTCAAGCTGCGCCTATGGCGGTGACCCAACCCGTTGTTTTTCTCCAATTGATTTGGGCTTCTCTCTTTGGTTACATTTTGTTTGATGAGTTACCTGATGTGTTCGTCGTTTTGGGAGGGTTTATTATCGTCGCGGCAGTTAGCTTTATTGTTTGGCGTAATCCAATAAAGGAAAAAAAACTTTAATTGTTGTTAATACTTCTTTGGTTCGTAGAGACTTAGCTTAAGGGAGATAGTGAATTAGATTTCTAATCTCCGTTGGATTTTTGGTTAATACCGTAAAAATAGGATATTTAGTTATTAAATCCAAAAAACCTCCGGTGAAGTGTGGCCAAAAATTTGATAATATATAGGGTGTGTTGTTTATATAATCGTAAGTTTCTAATTGCGTCATTATATTGACATTTTGGTATTAACATCGAATATTTTTCAAAAATTAAAATTAAACCATCGAATTTCATCAATAAATACACACATAAATACCTGATATTAAAGAATTTAATTATTTTATTAAATAACTTTATGTTTTTTTAAACTTGGCCCACTTCTTGAATAATCACCCTGCGACAGAAGTCAAAGGATGGATATGATGAACATTGTTCAGTTTCTAGAAAGAATAGAAGGCACAAATGTCCCGCAGCCAGATTTCATCTGGGCCAGCGATTTAATTTGGTATGCTGATGTAGGCTTTTGGCTGATTACGATGTCAGCCGCCACTTTGTTCCTTTTGGCTATAGCCCCACTAACGTGGAGCTGGTTCGCACGTGATTTCAATATGGATAAGATAAAAACCTTAATTCTGGGCTCCAAGGCTCAGGCAAACTTAATGGGGAACACCCCACGTAATCAAACCTTTGCCCATTAATGATGCTTGCATAGCGCTATGAGGAATAATTAAATGCCAATTTCAGTAAATACAAACGTTGGTGCACTGGCGTCTATGGCCGCGAGCACTTCGACTTCTAAAGCTCTCGACACTGCATTGACACGGCTAGCGACAGGCAAGCGGATCAACACAGCCGGTGACGACGCGGCAGGCATCGCTATTTCAGCTCGCCTTACTTCTGAAGTTAAGGGCCTTGGGATGGCTATCAAAAACGCTCTCGATGGACAGGGACTAATTGATACAACTGAGGGTGCGCAGGCTGAGGTAACTAATATTCTCCAAAGAATGCGTGAATTGGCGGTAAAGTCAGCTAACGATACGAATAGTGCTTCTGATCGCAAAAACATTGATGCTGAGATTCAGCAACTTACAATCGAGATTGACCGAATTTCCAGTACTACAACATGGGCTGGTCAAAAGATCCTTGCCGGAGCCGGTGGAATAAATGCAGGGCCTAAGATACTTAGTTTCCAAGTTGGGTTCATGGATGAAGATAGTCAAAAGATCAATGTTTCTGTACTGTCTACTTCATCTAAAAGCTTAGACATTTCGGTCACAGATAGAGTTGTTACGTTGATTTCTACGCCGCCAAGTACGGGCGCAACAAATGTTAATGCTATTATTGCAGCTGATGGCAGCATTGCCTTTGAGCAACCATCATTGCCGGCAACACTTCCGGCAACAGTTGCGACAGGGGTTACCTTCACACGTGACTCTAGTACGGCCATCACGTTCACTGCTCCGGTGGGGGCGTCTGGAGCTGGGACTAACACGTTACTGCTTAACGGATACTCGGTGCAGGTTCCTCTTGCCGACGCTGATGCAACAACGGCCATTGCAACTAGATATGCAGCCGCAATTAATAGCGCTGTCTCTGCTGGAAATTTGCCAGGATTGTTTACGGCCACGGTCAACGGATCTACCGTTACGCTCAATTCGTCTGCCGTTAATTTAACTCGGGATAATCCCATTAACGGAAGTTTAGAGATGACCGTCAATGGGATTAAGGTTGACGTCGACGTGGAAACGCCTGTTCTGCCGGCGACTATAAGTAACACCGCTACCGGTCCAACGATTACGCGTGCTTCAAATACTTCTCTTACTGTGGCTACTAATGCTAGCGCAGGCGGAACAATCTCTTTCGCTCTTGGTGGGAAAGATATATCCATCATTGTAGGCACTACGGAAGCAGCTTCAAGCATTGCAACTAAGATTAAAGACGCTATTGAAGCTAACTCGTCAGGACTAACCGCAACTGTTAGTGGGACAGGGACATACACGGTCAGCTTTGTTCAGTCAGACGCAACAATTTTAGGAAATTTGTCTAACGCTATCAGAGCTGCTAAAGTTCCTGGTGTTTTCATGACTGAGAGTACTACCACCCCAGGCACTTATTCCATCGATAAGCATACTTTTGGTGCAAAAACAGCTGCAGAGGCGCTATCCGCTCTGACACGGATTGATAACGCAATTACAGCCGTTAACGATCAACGATCGGCATTGGGCGCCATCTCAAATCGATTGAGCTATACAGTAAACAATTTGACAAACATTGTGACCAACCTTGATATGAGCCGTGGTCGTATTGAGGATGCGGACTTCGCTCTTGAAAGTGCGAATATGGCGCGGTTCCAAATCCTTCAACAGGCATCTACTGCAATGCTCGCACAAGCGAACGCTGCCAAGCAGGATGTATTATCATTGATTAAGTAATTCAAACATTTTCAAGATACTCCAAATTATAAAAAGAGGTGGTTTTCCCACCTCTTTTTTAATTCAATAATAGCTTTGATTTAAAGGATGAAACCTTCTCATGTTTTCTCCAAACTAGCTAATTGGAGTAGCGATGGCCCACGATGTCGCATTGAACAATAGTCTGAAACTTTTCTAGCTGATCATTGACGATGTCCGTCCACGCTGCGCTACCGTAACTTGACATCAACTTGGCGCCCACGACTTGTATAGGCCAAGAGCATTCACCTGTATCGCCAGCATTCAAGGGTTCACCTTCATAAGTGCAATCCGCCTGCGCATTGCCAACTACATTTGAGGTGCCACTCATCAATAAGGTGGAAACTGCAGAAATCGGGCGCGCTGTTCGGTTTTTATACTGCATACTCAGCAGATAGATCACATCAGTTCCCTGCGAAGCTTCTTTGAACACCAACCTTACAGCACAGGGTAATACCTCAGAACTGAATGCTGCGTTTAAAGGACTAACCATAAGAGTTGCGGTCAGGGCAGCGCAAAAGGCGGCAGATGTGATTTTCATAAAAGGCCCTAAATTTCTCAAAAACCGGTGCATTGATTGTCTGACTATGGAGAAGTTGGCCCAGTGGCGCAAGTTCTCTAGGACAAACCTTTGAGCACTGTCAAAGTGCTAATGTAAAAGCGAAAAGCCATTGGCTATGTCAATCAGAAGTTTCACGTTTAAACCTATGATCAATAGCGCAATAAAGCCGCAGGTTATGCTCAACCACAAGGGAGCCACCAGCGCCCCCATTTTCGCGCGTGAGGCGGTAAACATCACTAGGGGCACTATGGCAAAGGGCAACTGAAAGCTGAGTACCACTTGACTTAAAATCAACAACCGTCCCGTGGCTTCGGTGCCCCAAAGTAATATCACCGCCACTGCCGGAACTATGGCTAGGCTACGGGTGACCAGGCGGCGCGCCCAGGCTTGCATGCGGAAATTGATAAAGCCTTCCATGACTATTTGCCCGGCCATAGTCGCGGTAACAGTTGAATTTAAACCCGAACAAAGCAGTGCCACTCCGAATAATATCGGCGCAAGTGCGGTGCCAAGTAAAGGTTCTAGCAAAATATGCGCTTGCTCGATTCCTTCAATGTTCTGGTCGGCGCCATTGTGGAAGGTTGCGGCCGCCAAGATCAAAATCGCAGCATTGACACAAAGCGCAAACATCAAGGCGATCGTGCTGTCCCATGTTGCCATGGTCAAAGCGTCACGTTTTGCGGCGTCATCTTCGCCGTAGGCACGCGTTTGAACGATGCCCGAATGCAGATAAAGATTATGTGGCATCACAGTTGCCCCAATGATCCCGAGCGCCAGATACAGCATCTGTTGGTTCATCACAATTTCACGGGTGGGGGCGAAACCCGCGATCACTTCGCCCCAAACTGGGTCGGCCAAAGCAATTAATACCGCAAAACAGGCTGCAATCACCGCCAAAAGCGCGATGATCAAGGCCTCGATCCAACGAAACCCTTTGCTTTGCAGCCAAAGAATTAAGAACACATCCGCCGCTGTGATAAAGACACCAATTTCTAATGGAATACCAAAAAGCAAGTTTAACCCGATGGCAGTGCCAATCACTTCGGCCAAATCAGTGGCAATGATGGCCAGCTCGGCTAAAAGCCAAAGTGGATAGGCCAGCCAAGCGGGAAAGGCATCGCGGCATGCCTGCGCTAAGTCGCGCCGCGATGCGATTGCCAAACGCGCACAAAGCGATTGCAACAAGATGGCCATGATATTCGACAAAAGCGCGACTGACAAAAGAACATAGCCAAACTGCGCTCCCCCCGCCAACGACGTGGCCCAGTTGCCTGGATCCATATAACCGACCGCCACCAAATAGCCCGGTCCCATAAAACTTAGAAAACGGCGAAAGGGTGTTGCGGCGCGTGAAACCTTTATCGACCGAAAGACTTCGGTCATTGACGCTGATCCCGTGGTTTGACGCCAGCCCGTTGATGGTTTCAATGAGGCACTCACTTGCAAATGATTATCAATTGCAGATATGATGTGCCTATGCTTTTGTCAATTGAATTAACAGTTTTAAATAAAAAGGGCCCAATAGGGGCCCTTGATTTATAGAATCAGATAGGTTTTTAGGCCTTTACATCAATTACAACGCGTCCAGTTAAAGCGCCCTTTAGAATATCTTGAGCAAGGGTAGGCACGTCCGATAGGGCGGCCTCATGGATCATCTTTTCGAGTTTTTCCATCGGCAAATCAGTGGCAATGCGCTGCCAAGCAGCAAGACGCTTCTCAAAGGGGCAGGCTACCGAATCAATGCCCGTTAAGGTGATGCCCCGCAGCAAAAAGGGAATGACCGAGGTGCTAAATGCCGCACCTGCGGCATTTCCAACCGAGGCCACAGTGCCACCATAGGCCATTTGACCCAAGACACGTGCCAAAATTTGTCCGCCCACAGCGTCAATGCAGCCCGCCCATAGCGCGCTTTCCATGGGGCGTTTGATGACCTCTTCTAATGTCCCACGTGCAATGATCTTACTTGCGCCCAGTTCTTCTAAATAGGGGCTTGAGCCGGTCGATCCGGTTACCGCTGCGACCTGATAGCCCAAATTGGACAAAATTGCGACAGCAACTGAGCCCACGCCACCCTTTGCGCCTGTGACTAAAACTTCGCCCTTCTCGGGGGTCAAACCATGCGCCTCAAGCGTCATAAGTGACAACATCGCAGTTAGGCCCGCGGTACCCACTGCCATGGCTTGGCGGGTGGTCAGACCTTTGGGTAAGGGCACAAGCCAATCTGCCTTAACCCGCGCATGGGTTGCAAAACCGCCCCAATGCACTTCGCCTACGCGCCAACCAGTCAGCACGACTTTATCGCCAACCTTATAGCGGCCATCTTGCGACGCTTCTACCGTGCCTGCAAAATCAATCCCGCCCACATGCGGATAGGTACGCACCAAGCCGCCACCATTGGGAGAAAGACAAAGCCCGTCTTTATAATTAACGGTAGTATATTCAATCGCCACAGTGACATCGCCTTCGGGCAAGCGGCTTTTGGGCAGTTCTTGTAAGCGTGTTGTGACAAGACCTTCATCGTCTTTTTCTAAAAGAATAGCGCGAAACATTAAATCTCCTTTGGTTCGGCAATTTGTGCAAAGGTGTACCCACCTTTTTGATTTACTAAGACCTAGTTTAAAAACTTGGTGGATCCAAGCAACTTTGCTTTAAAGACGTGTAATTTTATCGTGTAACTTTATCGTGCCGTCCTGAACAATACTTAACAAAATACCTCGTAGCCTCTTATCGGCATGGCCCGGCGCTATGATCCAATTTTTGACATCAGCACCGTAGCGTGTTTTCCATTTCACGCAGCCCTCGTTGAAATAAGACGAAACACGCAGGATCGCTGAGCCCACTTTAACCAACTGGCCTTCTGGCATATTCTCGAGACTTAGATCCATATCTGCAATTACTGTATCTCCCGGATGGGTGGCGTCTTTCTCATCTGGGTGCCACACTAAATCTAGCACGCGTTTTGATAAAATCGATACTTGGTTTATCGGATCTGGCCTGCCATCGGGCAGTCGCGACCAGTTGTTGTGCAGCCACCGATCGCCGATTACGCCGTTGGCTTTACTAAGCGTTATTTCTGAGGGAAAGCTACGCTGTGAAAAGTCAGGGCGGACGCACAAACCCATGACGTGCGCCCCGTCTTTTGGGGCGGCTAAAACATGGGGTAAGGCTTTGGCTAAAAGTTCTTTGTCAGGTTTTGCCATGATCACCTAGGTGTTTATGAAAGGATTTACGATTGCGCGCGCACCAAGGGCGCCACTTTTTCCCCAATCAAGCTGATTGCCTGCTTTAATTGATCATGCGACATGCCGGCATTGTCCATCTGAAAGGTGAAACGTGAAATGCCACCCAAGGCTTGGGAGTGGCGCAGAATTTTAGCGGCTACTTCTTGGGGGTCGCCTACAACCAAAGCACCCAAAGGCCCGATTTGTGCCTCAAAATGTGAACGAGTGATGGGAGGCCACCCACGCTCTTTGCCAATGCGGCTAAAGGTTTCGGCATAGCCTGGAAAATATGCGTCAACCGCCTCTTGGCTATTTGTTGCAACGAAGCCGAGGGAGTGAATGCCAACTTTCAACCGCTCGGGTGCGTGGCCCGCCTCAAGCCCCGCGCGACGATACAGATCGACAAGAGGACGGAAGCGGTGGGTTTCGCCACCAATAATAGCAATCATCAAAGGCAGTCCCAGTGCCCCTGCACGGTGGAATGACGCAGGCGTACCCCCCACTCCCAACCAAATAGGCAGTTGGGCCTGTGCTGGGCGGGGATGAATGGCTTGATTGGTTAAAGGTGCGCGAAACTGACCTTGCCATGTGATGGTTTCTTGTGACGATATTTGCATCAGAAGGTGAAGTTTTTCGCTAAAAAGCGCGTCATAATCAGCTAGATTATATCCAAACAGCGGAAAAGCTTCTGTAAAGGAACCGCGCCCCACGACCATTTCTGCCCGCCCATTTGAAATCAAATCGAGGGTTGAAAAATTCTGAAATACCCGCACCGGATCCGCCGCGCTAAGCACAGCCACTGCACTCGCTAAGCGAATATGTTTGGTGCGTGCCGCGGCCGCGGCCAAGATAACTGGCGGGGCTGCGTCAAGAAATTCGGCGCGGTGATGTTCGCCAATACCAAATATATCAAGCCCAACCTGATCGGCATGGGCGATACGTTCAAGGAGCTCGGAAATCGCGGTGACACGGGCGGCGGCGCTGTTATCTTTTGGATTTTGCAAGGCTGCAAAACTATCAATACCTATTTCCAAATTCAGTCCCTTTGTCAGATGTTACGGGTCAGTTCTTTAACCTTAGCCAAACCCGCGAGCGCGCAGTCTTGGGCGGGGAAGATGTCTGTAATTGTGCCTTGAGCGCGTAAGGCCTCTTGATAGGCGCTGGCTATCAGGCCTGATCCTAAAACCACAACCGATCGCCCCAGCCAATAGGGTCGCGCGCTCGCAAGCTCTGCTCCCATCAAATGGCCCAGCAAGGCGCTTTGCACATACGCGTCATCATGGACCGAAAGCTGTACTTGAACTCGCAAGGTCGAAAGATGTGCCGCCAGCCGCTCAGGCCGGGAGATCGCGTCGCTGAGAGCGCCCAAAAAAGGTTCGTGCTTAAGCAGTGGGTTCTTGTCTTGTATTTTCGATGAGCCAAAAGGTTGGCGCAGCACATTATATAATTCGCCCGTCAAAAAGCTTTGAAAACCCACTATTTCGCCTGCCGAGATCAAGACCCAAACTGCGCGGTTTTGTGCCAATAGGATAATACCATCGAAATTAGGTCGCAACGCTAAAAAGCCCGCAATACAGGTTTCTTCACCGCCCAAAAGATCAAGTGGGGTTGCCTGTTCTATGCCTGTCACAAAGCGTAGATCAAGGCGCGAATCCTGTGTGGCAAGGCAAACGGGCCCTTTGGTATCAAGGGGTGTGCAAGGTGCGCGGCGCGCGGCCATCGGGTCAAAAGCGCCTGCTGCTAGCACAAGAGTTTTGGCACCCGAAGCGGGCAGCCACATTTGGATTTGTGCCAACAGACCCGCCTCAAACGCCGCAAAATCTGCCGCCGGGGGTCGGGATTGGCGGCAGGACTGCTCCAAGATCGCATTGTCTTTGAGTGCCCAAAGAAAAAGCGCATCGTCCGTGCAATAAGCCGCTATCCAATCGATATTCATCCCGTGACCGCCACGCCGCCATCTATCACCAGCGCTTGGCCCGTCATCATTTTTGATGCGTCCGAGGCTAAAAACAAAACGCCACCCACAATATCTTCAGGATCCAAGGCCTCTTTTAGACATTGGCGCTCAATATGGGCGACCAGCGCTTCGGGGGTAACCCAGCGCTCTTTTTGCTTTTCGGTTAACACCCATCCTGGTGCCAAAGCATTTACGCGGATATTATGGGGCCCAAACTCGCGCGCATGGCTGCGAGTCATACCATTGATGCCAGAATTGGCCGCTATATATACCGAATAGCCCGCAGCCCCCATCATATAGCTGATCGAGCTAAAATTGATAATCGATCCGCCGCCCAGAGCGATCATGTCTGCCAAGGCGGCTTGAGTGGCAAAGAAGTAGCATTTTAGGTTAATGGCGATGGCCTCATCCCAAAAAGCCTGGGTCACATCCGCCACCGTATGGCGCTGGTCATTGGCTGCATTATTGACCAAAATCTGAATGGGGCCATTGGCCGCCCGCGCACCCGCCATAGCGGCTTGAAGCGCCTCAGTATCGGTTATGTCACACCGCAAATAAAGGGGTCTTGCGCCTGTCTCTTCATGCATCTTGTCACAAAAATCTGCGCCGTCTGAGCGTTGAACAAAGGCCACTTTGGCCCCTTGGCGCAAAAAACCTTCGGTTAACGCCGCACCAATGCCCGAGCCACCACCAGTGATGAAAACGGATTTTCCAATAAGGTCAGGAAAGATGGGATCTGACATTTCAATCCTTTGATGCCTACTTTACATTTGCCCCAGCCTAGCATTGCCGCGCTTGAAGGCCAATGATATTGCGCGCCTTTAGCTTACCTGCTTGCGCTTTTTAGTATGATCTTATTGAATAGAGTAAATCTATAAAGGGTATAATTTGCCACGTTTCCACAAAATATTGAAACCATTAACAACGACGCGGGAACAAGACCGTCTTGAATATATAGCTGCCCATGTCGTGGGGCCCTACGGCGTGCAGCCTTTGCCGGCTGATGCCTCTGCGCGGCAGTATTTTCGCATCATTGGGACGCACCCACCACGTTTGCTGATGGATGTGCCGCCCAGCTCGGAAACTATTGTGCCTTTCGTGACTATTGCCAAGCATCTGCAGGGCTTGGGCCTCTCTGCACCAAAAATCTATGCCCATGACCCCGATCAGGGCTTGGCCGTGATCGAGGATTTTGGCCGTTTGACTTTTACTCAGCTTTTAGCTGCAAACTATAGCGAACACGCGCTTTATGAACAGGCTGTCGACCTTTTGGCTGCCTTACATGAAATGGATGAAGCCTGCACCATTGCGCTACCCACCTATGACATGGGTCCTCTTTCTACCGAGCTTGAAATGTTCATCGACTGGTTTGCCTCCATTTATTTGCAAAAAACTCAGGCCCAAGCCTTCGGCGATGCGTTTATGTCGCTTTGGAACAAAGCCCTTGCCCCCGTTGCGGGCATCAGATCGGCGTTAGTCTTGCGGGATTTTCATGTTGATAACCTGATGATCCTGCCCGAGCGCACGGGTGTTTCTCGATGTGGCCTTTTGGATTTTCAAGATGCGCTATTGGGCGCGCCTGCTTATGATCTTGTGTCGCTCACCCAAGATGCGCGCCGTCATGTCTCGCCCACGTTTGAGGGGCATTTGATCGACTATTATCTCGCACAAAGGCCGCAGATAGAACGGGGCCAATTTCTAAAGGAATATCACCTATTGGGCGCACACCGAGCCACGAAACTGGTCGGAAATTTTGAACGCCTGTCGCGGCGCGACGGAAAGCATGGCTATTTGGCCTTTTTACCTCGCGTGATGCAGCTTCTAGAGGCAGAATTGAACGCCGCTGGCCTGTGGGATATTTTAGCGCTGTTAAACGCAGATTTGCCCAATTGGAAAAACCATGCGCCGCACTCTCCACAGGGTTAATCAGTCACAATGTTTGCGATTATAGCCATTAGGACTGTTGGCAGAAAAATTAGTTAAAAATGCAGGATCAGGTGCGTAAACCTCGACCAATAGGGGATGACAGGCCTGCGTATCTGACGAATGGCTTGCGCTGCAATCGCCTCCTGGGCAGGCCGACAGGGCGCCGATTAGGTCAATATGTGCGAAAAATTCGATAAAGTCCCCAGGGCGTACGGGGCTGGCCTTCATGAAATATTGGTGCGTGTCTTTGGTAAAACCTGTGCACATAAAGACATTTAGCACATCATGCACATGCTGTTCGGCATTGGTTAAAGCTGTCTTCGTGATTGAGGCTACTGCCCGTGTCAGGTTTGAGTGGCAGCAATTGTGATAATGGGCTCCGGTTAAAAGATGGTTGGTATAGGGATCGCAGCGCGTGCCAATTACGTCATGTATGCCGCCGCCATCCGCGTCATATCCGTACCAATCAAGTGTATCTTGCGTGATGGTTGCCATCGTGCGCAAATACGGAAAATTTGACCACAAATGCTCCCCCGTTGTGAGATGAGTTCCATGGAGGGCACGGGTTTTTCCCGAAAAAAAACGTTCTTGCAGGTTGTCGGCATGCCACAGATTTAAGTCACCGACTTGTGGGCCCTCTATGCTGACAATACGAAAAAAATGGCCCTTTGGTACCCTGAAAGCTTGCGCATCGCGTGGGGGGATGGTCAGGCTTTGGATCAAGGTCATTTGTGCTTTGGCACGCTGAAACATCACAGCGTCGATGGGAGGCAGTTGATCTACTGGATAAGTAATGACAGGGCGCACCGCTTGCCGCGCGGCACTGTCTAGCGGCGGAATTGAACGGGGCCAAAGGTCAGATGGCATCGGTATTTCTTTCGCTAAGAGCAGGGTCTAAAGAACCGCAATCTGTCTCAAGACAAGCGGAATAAAAAGAGCAATGCAAGTCCTAGTTGGTCAATTTCAAAAGACGAGCTTCAGCGCGTGCCAAACGATCATGCAATTTCAAAAGATCATTTTTAATAGCCCGCATTTCGCGCGCAGCTATCAAAATGGCAGGCCGTTGTTCGCTGCCGTCGATGTCTTCTTCGCTTGCGACGCCGGCGCCTTCGCCAGTCATCAACCACACAAGCGAGACATTCAACATACCCGCCAACATTTGTATCCGATTGCCCCGTGGTTCGGATCGGTCATCTTCCCAATTGCGAAAGGTAGTTAGCTTTACCCCAAGCTTTTGCGCCAAATCTTCTTGCGATCGTCCAATAGCTTGGCGTGCTTTTTCTAAACGATCGCCAAAGGTTGCATGTTCTTCGTTAAACCAATTTGTCATGATCTTCCCTTAATAAGTACTCATTATAGTCGGTTGGTACTAAAAAATCAAATTGGGCTCGTAAAGGTGGCAAGATCGTGCCGGTTTCGACGAAATGGTCCCCAGCCAGTGCCCAGAGATCCAGTGCATCGGTTCCCCGCGGCCTCTTTCAAAACCCTGTTAGGAACGGATCCGTCCAAAACGGAGTGCCCTAAATTAAAATAAAGGCCATATAGGCCAGATAAAGTGCTGTGAGCCCAAGGCCCCAACGCCGCTTGATATCTTTTTTGAAAAAGACGAAAGGTACCAGTAAAAGGGATGCGCCTAGCATCACCCAAAGATCAAACCGCAAGAATTGTGCGTCAACCGGAATGGGTGCAACAAGCGATGCTATTCCCAAAATCCCTAAAAGATTAAAGATGTTCGAGCCGATGACATTGCCCAACGCAACATCGGCTTGGCGGCGCAAGGCTGACATTAAGGTGGTGGCAAGTTCAGGCAATGACGTGCCAAGCGCCACTAACGTGAGCCCAATCACCGTGTCCGAGACGCCATGGGTCTTGGCAATGACGGTGGCATTGGCCACCAATAACTCGGCCCCAAACGGCAGACCCAATAGGCCAATCAATAAAAAGATCGCGATCTTCCACTTCGCCATTGACGGGTCTGCCCCTTCGGGTAGATCGCCAAACTCGGCTTTCTCGGCGTTTATTTTTGCGGTTGCCTTGCGCTCTTGCAAAGTATTCTTGATTGTATAGATCATAAAGGTGGCAAGGGCGCTTAACAAAACCAAGCCCGACAGGCGACCAAACTCACCAAAGCTGGCCAAAGCAATGAACAAAAGGCTGGCTGCAATCATGATTACATAGGGTTTTTTCGTGTCATAAGTGCTGGTATGCAGTGTCACAATCACCGCTGGCAGACCCAATATCAGTAAGATATTGGCCGTATTTGACCCCACAACATTGCCCATCGCAATGCCTGGAACTCCATCAAGCGCAGCATTGATCGACACCAAAAGTTCTGGTGCCGAGGTGCCAAATCCAACAATGGTCAGGCCAACAATCAAAGGAGCCACGCCAAGACGCAAAGCTAAATTGACCGCCCCACGCACCAAACAGTCGCCAGCTCCCAGCAAAACCACCAGGCCACTTCCTACCAAAAGCCATTCCATATGATACCATCCTTTATGCGCAAGCAGTTCTTAGGAAGTACCGCCATATAACTGCCCTAGATATGGGCAAAATTCCTTGTTTCGCAAGGTAAGGGACCAAATTAACCCATACCTGCTCTGCCGGCATTGATGCGCCGGGCGAGATAGGTGGCGAAGTCATAGTTGGGTCGCTCAAGATGCGATAGGGGACCTGGGGCAGATAAACCCGACAACATCCCTTGATAGACCTTTTCCACGCAGCCTTTATCTTCGATGTTCACATCATCAAGCAGCTCCATGACCGTTTCCAGATAGGCGGGCGCTTTGGCGTCGGCCGCCCAATCTTTGCTTAAGCCCCCACCAAACAGCACCTGAACATGATCTGGACCGTCAGGCGTCAGTGATAAATACCAAAAATAGCCTGGTGTCAGTGTTATCATCAGCGATGGATAAATCGCCAAAAGCCAAGTTCGCCGTCGATCAAGCCCCTTTAGGGTGCTGTTTGACGGATGCGCTAAAGCCAAAGGTACTTTGTCGTTTTTTTCGATCCAATGGTAGTTAAAGGCGGGTAGACCTTCGGGGCAGTCCATTTTCATCAAATCAACCGAACCGCCGATTGTTTGCGCATGGCAAACCGGTAAATGATAACTTTCCATGAAATTTTCGGCCAAAACTTTCCAATTAGTGTTCCAGCGAAATTGTTTTTGGAAGGTTTGACTATAGCTTGCCATGTCCAAATAGCCCACCAGCTCTTGCACGGGGGCCAAATGCAGATCAGGGTCTGGGGCATTGGGGTTTAAACTGACCAAAATCCAACCCTGCCAAACTCGACACTGCAGATTTGGCAGGCTGGTCTTTTCTTTATTAAATTCGCAATTTAGCCCCATCGCAGGCGCACCCCGCAAGCTTCCATCAAGATTATAGGTCCAAGCATGATACGGGCACACCAAGGCACGGGCATTTCCTTGACCTTGCATGATCACCGACATGCGATGACGACAGACATTTGAAAGGGCGCGGATTTCGCCGCTGGTATTACGCAGAACCACAATGGGTTCTTGAGCGATGGTTAAAGTTAGATAGTCCCCCACATTGGGCAGGCTTTCTGCTCGCCCCGCGCAGATCCACTCCGCTTTAAACAGATGCTCTTGCTCAAGCCTTAGAAAGTCTTTGTCCGTGTAAACAGCTTTGGGCATCGCAAATGCCCGCTCAAAGGGTACGGATATATTTGCAAGCAGAGCATCTAAAGCGGTTGATTCATTTTTAGAATGCAAACTGAGGCCCTTTCTGGGGGACGATGCATAAGTTAACGGGTTTGAAAAATCTCTGGGCGCGCGTCAACCCATGCGCCCATGGCTTTGCCCGACGCCGCCACCGCATAAACCGCTGCCATCGAGCGCAAGCCATCTTCTGCGCGCGGGTAAAGATTGGCAGCAAGATCCATGGGTCGGCCCTCTTTTTGGGCTGAGATGGCCTCGGCCAGATCAGAGTAAATATTGGCGAAAGCCAGGGGCATGCCCTCTGCATGGCCCACTGTGACGCGTGAGGCGCGGTCGGCTTCTGGCGACAGGTTGCCTGCACCGCGTTCAATCACCTGTAAATTGCCATTGAGTGGCATGTAGTAAAGCTGATTTGGTTGTTCTTGCGCCCAGCGCAAACCACCTATTTCGCCAAAGACTTGCAAAGTCAAACCATGTTGGCGGCCAATCGCTACCGAGCTTGTCCAAAGCCGCCCCACAGCCCCGCCATCCATTCTAAAATTCACCATCGCGTCATCTTCTAATTGACGCGACGCAATGCAAGAAACGATGTCGGCAGACAGTTTTGTAACCTCTTGCCCCGTGACAAAGCTGGCCATGTGCATCGCATGAATGCCACAATCGGCAAATTGTGCTGAGACGCCCGCTTGTGCGGGATCATAGCGCCAGCGGACGCGTGGATTTTCGGCATCTTGTGCGTCGGCATGATGGCCATGGGCAAATTCGGCCTTAACCAGACGCACCGCGCCAATATCGCCTCGTGCCACCATCGCGCGCATATGGCGTACCAATGCATAGCCGGTATAGCCGTAATTCACCGCGCAGATTTTGCCGGTTTCTTGGTTTATCCGTAGAATTTCTTCGCCCTCGGACACGGTCATGGTCATGGGTTTTTCGCAAAGCACATGAAAACCTGCTAATAGAAATGCCTTTGTAATGGCAAAATGTGTGGCGTTTGGCGTGGCCACTGTGACTAAATCCAACCTGTCGGGGTGACTTTTCTCACCGTCCAACATCTCTTGCCAGGACCCATAAGCCCGCGCACCAAGTCCTAGGCTTTGTCCATAAAGGCGCCCTTCTTCGGGGCGGTGATCAAGCGCGCCGGCTGCAAAGGTGAAGTGACCATCAAGCCCGGCGCTGATGCGGTGCGCTGGTCCTATTTGGCTGCCTTTGCCGCCACCGATCATGCCCCAATTTAATTTTTTCATTTGGCCCTCTTAAAATCCGATTTTTTTCAGGTATGATCGATTGGATACTGCGTCCGCCAAAGGGTTTGGGTCTAGGGTCGGATCACAATCTTGTTCAACTGTGCACCAGCCCGAAAAACCACTTTCCATCAACAGCGCACGCACGGCTGCAAAATCCACATCGCCCTGACCCAAATTGCAAAAAATTCCTTGCCCGCAAGCCTTATAAAAATTGGTGCGATCGGTCACGGCTTGAGCCTTAACTTTTGGGTCAATATCCTTGAAATGGATGTAAGAGATCCGCCCCATATGGCGGCGCATGAACGCCACAGGGTCAAAACCTGCGTAAGAGTGATGGCCCGTGTCAAAGCAAATCTTTAAAAGGCTTTCATCCACTTCAGACAAAAGCCGCTCGAGTTCGGGTTCAAAATCCATAAATCCTGCTGCGTGGGCGTGAATGCCGACCGTCAGCCCATAATCTAGCGTGCCGATCGTTGCTATCTGGGCCAAGCGGTCCCTAAAGCCGCGCCATTCGTCGGGCGACATTTGCTCAGCTTCCTCTGCGCGCCCAGCCGTAATGGCACGGCGCGGTGAGATTGAGTCGATTAGGACTAAATGTTTCGCCCCATGCGCTACCAACGCTCTGCAGGTGCGGTGAGCGGCTTCTTGCAGTTCATCCCAAGCTGTGGGGTCATGAAATGGACGAAAAACCACGCCACCAATCAAAGCTAGATCACGAAGCGCCAGCGCATCAGACAAGAGCGCGGGGTCTTCGGGCATATAGCCAATGGGGCCAAGCTCAATCCCGCGGTAACCTGCCCTGGCACAGTCTTCCAAAACTGACTGCCAGCTTGGATTGCGTGGGTCGTTTGCAAACTCTACACCCCATGAACAGGGGGCATTGCCTATCTGAATACTCATGTCATGCTCATTATTTACGGGCAACTAAGGCCCAGTTTTTACTTTGGTTTGAAGAAAACGCAGCGTCAATCACCGCTTGGACGGCTAGCCCATCAGAAAAACGTGGCCAAATGGGCAAACTCGTTTCAATGGCGCGCAAAAAGTCGCGCGCTTCGATGATTATTTGATCCTGATAGCCCGTGCCATGGCCTGGGCCCAAGCAAAAGGGCAGGTAATCCGGATGCGCGGGGCCTGTTAGGATTTTGATAAAGCCGCGCTGGGCTTCGGGGCCCTGAGCCTTGTAAAGCCAGAGTGCATTTTGATCCTCTTGATCAAAGCGAATGGCCCCTTTTGTGCCTGTAATTTCATATGTATAGCCCATTTTACGTCCGTGGCTTATGCGGCTAAAATACATTTGTCCCATTGCGCCGTTTTCAAAGCGGCACATCATTTGCCCGTGATCGTCATTATCAACCTCTCCCCCCTCGCGCTGGTGATGGACGGTTTCAATTTCAGCGATCAGGCTTTTGATAGGGCCGATCAGCGCCAGCGCGGCATTAATCATATGGGGAGCTAAATCGCCCATGGTGCCGTTTGCGCGGTCCACTGTGCGCCACGTTGCAGGCTTGGCTGGGTCGGCAAGAAAATCTTCACAATGTTCACCGCGAAACCATGTGATATCGCCAATCACCCCATCGGCCACAAGCTGGCGCGCATATTGGCTGGCGGGGGTGCGAATATAATTATAACCCACCATATTTGCCACTTGCGCCGCTTGCGCTAGCGCGGTCATCTCGCGCGCCTCGTCCAGTGTCGCCCCCATGGGCTTTTCGCAAAAAACGGGTTTTCCAAGGGCAAAGGCCGCGCGCGCAATATCAAGATGGGTGGCTTGCGGCGTTGCGATTACGATGGCTTCTACTTTTGGATCGTTGACTAAGATCCGCCAATCTGTGGTCGAACGTGCAAAGCCGTAGGCTTGTTGATACTGGGTGGCCGTCTCGGGGCGTGCGGTGCAGATCATCTCAAGCTTTGGACGCAGTTTGGTATTAAAAACCGCCCCCACTGCGGCCATAGCAACAGAATGTGCCTTGCCCATATAGCCGCCACCCAAGATGCCGATTCCAATCTGTCCCATTGTGTCCGCCTATATCGCCATTCTCTGCGGGCAAACCTAGCCGCCGTCCTTCAATCTCGCAAGGCCCAAAGCGGGGGCGAATTGACTTGAAGCAGGTGACAAAATTGGATCAAATGGTTAAAAGAGCGAAAGGGCAGGCTTTTGCTCAATGGTTGGAGGCTAAAGACATTTTGTGAGCAAAGATTTGCAGCTTTCGCGCGCGTTGGCGGGCGGATCTTTTTTGGTGATGGGTCGGGCTGGTATGGATTTGATGCCAAAGCCCGATGGCACCGCGATCGAAGAAGCCAGCAACTTTTGGGCTGATTTGGGCGGCTCTGCAGCCAATGTTGCAGTGGGGCTGGTGCGCCAAGGAGCACGAGCGGCACTGTTGACCAGCCTTTCGGATGACGCTGTGGGGCGCTTTTGCTTGCAGCGCTTGCGCCATTACGGCGTACAAATCGAGCATGCAGCTCAAAAAAAGGGTGAACAGCGCAGCTCACTTGCCCTCTCTGAAACGCGCCTTACTGAGCATCAAACTGTTATTTATCGCAATAATGCGGCTGATTTTCACATGGATATAGACCAAGTGCGGGCTCTGGATTTCACGCGCTTTGATGCTTTGGTCACAGCGGGCACCGTTTTTGCGGCCGAGCCGTCGCGCGCGGCTAGTTTTTATGCCTTTGAAAAAGCAAGTGAAATGGGCTTGCCTATTATTTTTGATATTGATTACCGCCCCTATTCATGGGCCAGCCCCAAGGAGGCAGCGCAGATCTTGTCGCGCGCGGGGGCACTGGCCGATGTGATTGTGGGCAATGATGAAGAATTTGGTTTTATGGCTGGGGATTTTGCGCAAGGTCTTACAAAGGCGCGATCTTTGCTTGGCCAAAATGAAGGCGTGGCCCAGCTGGTTATTTACAAAATGGGGCACAAAGGTGCGGTGACCTTTGTCCAAAAGGAAAGTATCCCAACAGGCATTTATGAGGTTGAAGCCCTTAAGCCTACAGGTGCGGGTGATGGGTTTTTGGCGGGCTTTTTAGCGGCGCAAATGCAAGGGCTGCCTCTTAAAGACGCGCTTTTGCGCGGATCGGCGATGGCGGCATATGTGGTGGCGCGCGCAGGATGCGCGCCTGCCATGCCCGACGGCGCGGCTCTGTCGCAGTTTATTGCCAGCCATTCTGGCCCCTCACGTCCCCCTATGATCACATAAGGCAAAAGTATGCATATCGCCCCCTATGACAATCAAAATAAGCCTATCGTCGTCCCACATCATCCTTTGGTGCCGCTGACCTATTTTAACATTGTAAAGTTAGAGGCGGGGCAGGTTTTTGACTATCAGGTTCCAGGCTATGAAACCTGCATCGTGCCCGCCACCGGGCAAATTGATGTTGATGTGGAGGGTGTGGTCTTCGGGGCCCTTGGCCTGCGTGGGCAAGATGTCTGGGATGGTGAGCCTGAAGCCGTCTATGCCCCCACCGCTGCTAAAGTACGCCTAACCGCGCGCCGTACGTCCGAAGTTTTTATCGCAGGGGCGCAATATGACAAGGTGCTTGACCCGTTTGAGGTGCGCGCCAAAGATATCGATCTGGTGCAATATGGGTCAGACGAGACAAAGACCCACCGCAAAATCAAACATATTTTGGGCCAACGCTATCATGACCACGTGGGGCGACTTTTGGTGAGTGAGCTTTTCACCGTCGGGCAGGGCGGATGGTCGGGCTTTCCTTCTCATAAGCATGACACTGACCGTCTACCAGTGGAAACGCGCCATGATGAAACCTATAATTTTCGCTTTCGTCCCAATTACGGATCTGGGTTGCAAATGTTACAGCGAGAAGACGGAGTGCCGGGCGATGCCTATCATATCGTCAACGGTTCTACCATTTTGATCGACAATGGTTATCATCCTTGTGCGGTGCTTCCTGGGTATGAGATGTACTATTTCACAATTTTGGGCGGCCTGTCGCAGCGCCCCTTGGTGCAGTATTTCCAAGATAGTCATGCCGCTCAATTGGAGACCATTCCCGGCATCAAAGATATGATCGCGAAATTTAAATGAGCTTGGTCACCCTATCTGAGGTGCTGCAACCTGCGTTTAAGGGGGGCTACGCGCTTTGTGGGGTGGTTACGCTGGGGTGGGAGGATATGTGTGCCTTTGTCCAAGCGGCCGAGCAAGAAAATATGCCGATCATTTTACAGGCGGGGCCGGGTTGCCGCTCCCATACTCCTTTACCAATTTTGGCCAAAATGTTTTTGCATTTGGCACAAAATGCGCAAGTGCCCGTTGTTGCTCATTTGGATCATGGCACCTCGTATGAAGAATGCTGCGCGGCGGTAGATTTGGGCTTTAGCTCGGTGATGTTTGACGGCTCATTATTACCTTTACGTGACAATATCCGTGAAACCGCCAAAGTAGTGGCCATGGCGCATCAAGCGGGCATCTCGTGCGAGGGAGAGATCGGTGTGGTCGGTTATGCCAAAGGGGCCTCCTCGCAAGGTACCAATCCAAAAGAAGCGGCGCTTTTCGCTACCGAAACTAATGTAGACGCGATGGCTATTTCTTGTGGCAATCTGCATTTGCAAGAAGGTCCAAGCGCTGGGTTTGATATTGAGCGTTTGGCTGCGATTGAGGCCGTGACAGATGTGCCTTTGGTACTGCACGGCGGCTCGGGCTTAGGCGGTGATCTGCGCCGCAAACTGGCTTTGGGATCACATATTTGCAAATTCAATATCGGAACCGAGTTGCGTCAAACCTTTGGCGCTGCGTTACGTGACACGCTGGCCCAGTATCCGCAAAGCTTTGACCGAATCGAGATTTTAAGCGCGACCAAAGGCCCCATGGCGGAGAAGGCGCGTGCCATCATTGCTGGGCTAAAAGCATAAAGGGCCAATCCTGCGAAGGGTCGGCCCTAAAGATGCTAGTGCAAGTGATTAGGATAAATCAAAACGATCCAATTCCATCACCTTGACCCAAGCGGCAACAAAGTCGCGGGTGAAACGCTGTTGTGCGTCTGAGGCCGCATAAGTCTCCGCAATGCCGCGCAGTTGTGAATTTGACCCAAAGACCAGATCAACGCGCGATGCGGTCCATTTCACCGCTCCGCTGGCGCGGTCGCGGCCTTCAAAGCTGGTCTGAGTGGCCGAGGTTGCTGTCCAAATGGTGTTGATATCCATGAGGTTGACCAAAACATCAGTCGATAAGCTGCCCTTGCGATTGGTAAATACCCCATCTTGGCTTTGTGCAAAATTGGCATCCATTGACCGTATACCTGAGGCCAGAACTGTCATTTCAGCGGCTGAAAGGGTCAAGAGCTGCGCTTTATCAAGAAGCATTTCTTCGGCTGAAACGCTAAAGGTTGTCTTAATGTAGTTGCGGAAACCGTCTGCGTTGGGCTCAAGAACGGCAAAGCTTTCTACGTCAGTGTCGGCCTGGGTCGCGTCAACACGGCCAGGCGTGAAGGGCACGCTTATGGCGTGTCCTGCGGCTTTGGCTGCCGCCTCAACTCCAACCCCGCCTGCGAGCACGATAAGATCGGCCAGCGAAACTTGCTTGCCGTCTGTTTGCTTGGCGTTAAAGGCTTGTTGTACCGTTTCAAGTTTAGCCAAAATCTTCGCCAGCTCGGCCGGTTCATTGGCAGCCCAGTCTTTTTGCGGAGCCAAACGAATGCGTGCGCCATTGGCCCCGCCACGCATATCAGACCCGCGGAATGTCGAGGCCGAAGCCCAAGCCGTCCGCACCATCTGCGTCCCTGTCAACCCCGAGGCCAAAAGATCAGCCTTCAAAGCCGCAATATCTGCCACGTCAATCAGCTTATAGGTGCGAGGAGGTAAAGGGTCTTGCCAGATCAACGTCTCAGAGGGAACCATCGCGCCTAAATAACGCGCTTTTGGACCCATGTCGCGATGGGTCAGTTTGAACCAAGCGCGCGCAAACGCATCCGCAAAGGCTTGGGGGTTCTCGTGGAAATATTTGGAAATGGGGCCGTAAAGAGGATCCATACGCAGCGCCAGGTCTGTTGTGAACATGACAGGCGCATGGCGCTTGCTTGCGTCGTGAGCATCTGGCACGGTTTGGGCGGCGCTGGCATCGGTCGGGATCCATTGTGTGGCCCCCGCTGGGCTTTTGGTTTTGACCCATTCATAGCCAAACAAAGTGTCGAAATAGGCATTGTCCCAGGTTATAGGTGTTTTTGTCCAAGCGCCTTCAAGGCCGCTGGTGATAGTATGGGCCCCTTTGCCGCTTTTAAAAGCGTTTTTCCAGCCAAAACCCAAATCTTCGATGGGTGCTGCTTCGGGCTCGGGGCCGACAAGGGCCGCGTCACCTGCGCCGTGTGCTTTACCAAACGTGTGTCCACCTGCGATCAGGGCCACCGTTTCTTCGTCGTTCATCGCCATGCGCGCAAAGGTTTCACGAATATCAACCGCGGCAGCCAAAGGATCAGGATTGCCGTTCGGCCCTTCGGGGTTAACATAGATTAGGCCCATTTGTACCGCCGCCAACGGGTTTTCCAAATCGCGTTCGCCGCTATAGCGATTATCGCCGAGCCATTCACTTTCTGCGCCCCAATAGATGTCTTCCTCGGGCTCCCACATATCGGCACGCCCGCCTGCGAAGCCAAAGGTTTTGAACCCCATAGATTCAAGCGCGCAATTTCCCGCGAAAATCATCAAATCAGCCCAAGAGATTTGAGCTCCATATTTTTGCTTGAGCGGCCAAAGCAAGCGGCGTGCCTTGTCAAGATTGCCGTTGTCTGGCCAGCTGTTAAGCGGCGCAAAACGCTGCATCCCCGTGCCAGCACCCCCGCGCCCATCGCCCGTGCGGTAGGTACCCGCTGAGTGCCACGCCATGCGGATGAAAAATGGCCCGTAATGGCCGTAATCCGCAGGCCACCACTCTTGTGAGGTGGTCATCAAGTCCAGCATGTCTTTTTTTAGCGCCTCAAGATCTAACTTTTTGAATTCCGCGGCATAATCAAAATCTGCACCCATCGGATGGCTCTTGCGCGCATTTTGATTAAGAATTTTCAAATTCAACTGATTTGGCCACCAATCGCGGCTTGAGGTGCCACCCTTGCCTGCTTTGGTAACTGCGCCATGCATTACTGGGCATTTGCTAAGATCATTCTTGTCCATTGTAAGCTCCGTTGATTGCTGAAATCAGGAAAAAGCGTGCCAAAAAAAGGGGCTTTGCTTTCTTGACTTGGGGCTTATCAAAGAAATTCGATTAGGTTAAGTTGTATTTTCTGATGAGTGCGATAAGATTAACTTATGAACAACCTGACCCTTAAACAATTCCGCTATTTCGAAGCTTTGGCGCGGCATGGGCATTTTGGCCATGCCGCGGCAGCCTGTGCGATTTCTCAGCCCGCCTTATCGATGCAAATTAAAGACCTTGAGGGCGAGCTTGGCCTGCCCTTGTTTGAACGCGGGCCAAAAGAGGTGCGTTTGACCGCCTTTGGGCAAGATTTCCGCAGCTCCGCCGTAGCTATTTTACGCGCCGTGCAAGAGGTGGAAGAACTGGCCCAAGCAGCCCGCCTCACTCCCCTTGGGCGATTACGTTTGGGGGTTATTCCCACCATCGCCCCCTATCTTTTGCCCCGCATTATCGGGCCTATGATGACGCTTTACGCTGGAGTTGATCTGCATGTGCGTGAGACGGTCACCCCAAAACTGATTGTCGAGCTCTTGGAGGGCCGGTTGGACGCGGCCCTTGTTGCCCTGCCCATTTCTGAACCCGCCTTTAGCGAAACTGCGCTTTTTACGGAATCTTTTGTGCTAGTGCGGCCCATCGACTTTGCCGATCGGCCTGTACCAAAGATTGAAACTTTGCGCGAATTGCGGCTTCTTTTATTGGAAGAAGGCCATTGTTTTCGCGATCAGGCTTTAGCCTTTTGCCAAGTGAAAGATGCCGCCCCTCGCGAACTTTTGGACGGCAGCTCGTTGTCGACTTTGGTGCAAATGGTCGCATCTGGGATTGGGGTTACGCTTATTCCCGAAATGGCCATCGGGGTCGAGACGCGCTCTGCGCAGGTCAGCCTTGGGCGTTTTGCCAAGCCTGAACCCCAACGCACCATCGGGATGATTTGGCGCAAGACCAGCCCCATGGCAAAGGAGTTTTTGCACATTGCACAGATCATTCGTCAAGCGGGGGAAGCTCTTTTAGGCGAAAACGGCCAATCTGTTAGCGAAAGGCAGCCGCAACTGCCACCAATGCAACAACCAAACCCAAACGACTAAGCGTCATCAAAGGTTTAAGATAGGCGCGGTTAGGGACTTGGCTTAGACGTGCGGCTTTGGCCAAATGCAGGTTTGATAAGACCGCGCTGGCCAAAACCAAACTTGCCCCCCCCAGCTTAATTCCAAATGCAGTGTTGATTCCTAGCCCGCCATAAAGCGCATGTGCCAGTCCAACCCCTGTGATCCAAAGCGTTACGATTGCGATCAGCCCTATAATGCTTAAAAGGCGCAGTGCCCGACCCAGTGCGGCGCTAGGGGCTTGACCCGCTTTGATGAGCGCTGATTGCACAATAGCCCCACCAATACCTAAGCCGCCCGCGGCAAATAGCGCCAAGAAATGTAAAAATTTTAAGCCAATGACCAGCATATATATACCCTTTTATGTAGCGGTAGTGTGCCGGCTTTTTGGCGGATGTCTAGCGCAAATACACGTGCCACCTTGGCCGCCGCTTGGCTTGCATGCTATAGGAGTGAAAGTTCGGGGGTTATATGGCAGAAATTTGGCTTTTATCCGCGCTATTTGCGTCAGCCTTTAGCTCGGCTACATTGCTGCCTGGCACCTCTGAGGCGGCTTTGGTGGCGGTGGTTTTGTCAGGGCAAACACAGTGGATCTTGGCACTAAGTGTGGCGATCTTGGGCAATGTTTTGGGGGCTGTGGTCAATTGGGGTATGGGTTATTACTGGCCACAAAAACCGCGTGAGGCTCAAAGCCCCTATATGCAGCGCGCTGCCAGTTGGTTTGAACGCTACGGTATTTGGTGTTTACTTTTTTCATGGATGCCGGTGATTGGCGACCCGCTGACACTGGTGGCTGGATTGGCAAAAGTGCGGCTTTTACCGTTTTTTGGGCTTGTTCTTGTGGGAAAATCCTTGCGATATGCGTTGGTCTTAATGACGCTTTCGTCGCTGGGTTAAGTGCTGCTATCTGATTGGATATCATGACCCCTAAATCGTCACCCCTTGTTATAACCCAAATCACGCATCGTCGCGTGCTGCGCATTGCTTTGCCCATCGTCCTTGCGAATATCACCATTCCCATTTTGGGCGCGGTTGATACGGCGGTGGTGGGACAATTGGGCGATGCAGTCACCATTGGCGCGGTGGGCATTGGTGCGACGATTTTAACCGCACTATATTGGATGTTTGGCTTTTTGCGCATGGGCACGACGGGCTTTGTTGCCCAAGCTTTTGGCCGTGGTGACCTGCGCGAAATGGCGGCCTATTTGTTGCGGGTTTTGGCTATTGGTTTTGTTGCGGGGCTGGTAGTTATTTTGCTCAAGGAGCCGCTATTTGCACTGGCCTTTGCCCTGTCACCCGCCTCGGCGCCCATTGAAAATCTGGCACAGGCCTATATGGGCATTCGCGTCTTTAGTGCTCCTGCATCCATTGCGCTTTACGGTGTCACGGGCTGGCTTATAGGGCAAGAGCGCACGCGCGCGGTTTTGATGCTGCAACTTTGGATGAATGGCCTGAATGTGGTCTTGGATTTATGGTTTGTGTTGGGCTTAGGGCTTGGTGCAGAAGGGGTGGCTTGGGCTACCTTTACCGCTGAATGGACGGGGCTTGGTTTAGGGCTTTGGCTTTGCCGCGCGGGCATTTGGCCCAACCTTGGGCGCGACTGGGCGCAGGTGTTTGACCTTGGGCAGTTGCGAGCAATGTTTACGGTGAACCGTGATATTTTGTTGCGGTCTTTGATGTTGGAGGCGATTTTCGTCTCATTCATCCTGTGGGGCGCGGATTTCGGGGATGAGACGCTGGCCGCCAACCATATTTTGCTTCAGTTCTTACATATCACCGCCTACGGGCTTGATGGTTTCGCCTTTGCGGCCGAGACATTGGTGGGCCAAGCCATTGGGCGTGGTGATCGTGTGTTGCTGCGCCGCTCTTGCACGATGACATTGGCTTGGGGCTTGGGGCTTTGCGCGGTTTTGGCAGTGGTTTTTTATTGTTTTAGCCCGCAGATCATTGCCCTGATGGCAAAATCCCCCTCGGTGCAAGCCGCTGCCGCCCTTTACGCGCCCTTTATAGTGGCTGTCCCTTTGGTAGGGATTATTCCTTGGATGTTAGATGGAATTTTTATCGGGGCCACGCGCTCAAAGGATATGCGCGATATGATGGCGATCAGCTTGGTGATCTACGCGGTTTGTGCGGTGCTTTTGGTGGGGCAGTTTGGCAATTACGGGCTTTGGTGCGCACTTCTTATTTCCTTTGTGGCACGCGCCGTGACCCTCGGGGTGCGCTATCCGCGGTTAGAAAAATCACTCACTCAGCCGTAACCCTTGAAAGCCCCCTGTAAGGCATTGGCAATTCTGGGTAAGAGTGGCAAAAGAAAAAAACATCGCAGAAAGAGACATGCATGACAAAATTTCCTGGCACAGCTGACCTAAGCGAAGCTCTGGCCTTTTTGGCGGCCTATCCGGAGGTCGAGGGAATCGATGTTGTGCTTACCGACAGTCAAGGTATTGGACGTGGTAAAATTATCAGGCGTCACGAATTAGAACCGCTTTTTGCTTCAGGGCGAGGCATGCCTGCGTCGCTATTTGCACAAGATATAGCAGGCGATGATGTCGATGAAACCGGCCTGGTGCTTAAAGATGGTGGGGGGGACTCTCGCTGTTGGCCCTTAGCGGGGACTTTGGGATTTATGCCAGCTACGGGGCGGGGTCATGTTTTGGTCAGCATGTGGGACCCGAACGGCGAACCAAACGCCGCCGAGCCGCGCCACGCTTTGGTGCGTCAAGTTGTGCGCGCACGCGAGATGGGCTTTACGCCGATGGGTGCTTTGGAAATTGAGTTTTATCTGGTTGATCTCGAAAACGATAACCGCGGGCGCAAACAGCCCGCTCGCTATGCGATGAGCAAAAGACGCCATTTGCATACAAGCACTATGTCCGTGGATGAACTAGACGAGATGTCTCCCTTTCTAGACGCGATTTACCAAGGGGCAAAAACCCTTGGGATCCCTCTGGAAACGGTGATTTCCGAATATGCCGCGGGGCAATATGAATTCACGTTGCGCTACCGTGACCTGCTGCACGCCGCCGATGATGTGATCACCGCAAAACGTCTAATCCGCAGTACCGCGCGGCGTTTTGATATGGAGGCCTGCTTTATGGCTAAGCCGTTTGGTCAGTCGGCGGGATCGGGTATGCATTTGCATTTATCGTTGAATGACGTGGCGGGGAACAATGTCTTTGCCGACCTGCCATCGGGAGAGTTATCGCCCGTCATGCGTTACGCTATCGGGGGTATTCGCCATAGTATGGCTGAATCTATGTTGGTTTTAGCACCGTTTTTGAACTCTTGGCGGCGTTTCTCGTCAGCAATCTATTCGCCTGCCAATAACAGCTGGGGCATTGAAAACCGAACTGTGGCGCTGCGTGTTCCTGCCGGCTCTGCAGCTTCGCGCCATTTCGAACATCGACTGGCGGGGGTTGATGCTAATCCCTATCTGGTCGGGGCCGTCACCTTGGCTGGCGCGCTTGAGGGGATAACCCGTCAAATTGATCCTGGCCCCCCCGTCGAAGGAAGCACCTATGGCGCAAGTGCCACGCGCGAGATGCCGCGCAGCTGGTTGGATTCAATTGATCTTTGCAACGAATCCCCCTTTATGCGCGCCGTTTTGGGCGATGTGTTGCATAAGGGTTTTGTTGCCGTAAAACGGTCTGAATATATTAAAATGACACAAGAAGTCACCGATGCCGAATGGGATCTTTACGGGTTTATCGTATAGGGTAGATAATCTTTCATCCATATGTGGTGTTTATGTAACATAATAATACAAAAAGCTGTGTGTAGCCTTTTCGTTCTGGTGTTTGCCCCCCTGCGAGCGCCTGATTAAGTTTATTGAAAAGGATTCGTTATGGCTTATCATAGTGAGAATGGAAGATACTTCCTCGGATGTCGCACAAACCGTGCGGGGGGGCTAGAAGTTGTTTTTGAAATTGCTGATACTAAGCGCATGATTTTTAACGTTTTGAACGTTGCGCCTAGTGAGCCTGTCATCAATGCAATTTTGAAATCGGCCCTAGAAAGCACCAATGTGTTAGAGTTTTTGATCGAAAAAACGCAAGAACAACATATTACTATGGAATTAAGCGCAGGCTGAGTCTAGAGGCGGGTTTTAACGGTGCCACTGTTACGTAAATAAAACACCAGGGTTGTCACTACAAGGCTGCCACCTGCCAGCATAAAGCTTGTTGGGCTTTCTCCCAAAAAGGCCCAAACCCAAATGGGACCCAGAATCGTTTCTAGCAACATTATTAAACTAACGTTCGACGCACTTGTGTATCGTGATGATAATGTTAGTAAAAACAATGAACAGGGTACGATCACAGCCCCAGTAACGGCAATGATCAATACCGATCCTAGATCTGCAAATGGAGTGGTCTGCGTCATCCATAGGCCTAAAAGACCCGCCAAAATCGCACCCAAGCCCATTCCCAAGGGAAATGGCAAATCTCTATTTTTGCGTACGATTACGAAATTCGCGGCCAAGCTAATGGCAACGGCAAGGCCGCACAAAGCGCCAAAGGCGGTTGAACGGTCAAGTGCCAAGGCCCCACCGTCTTTATTGGCCATGGCCAAGGTTAAGCCAGCCAAAACGAAGCCAATTGTGACGGTTAGACGTAGGGTGAGTTTCTCATTCAAAAAAATAGCGCTCAAAACCGCCGCCATCAAAGGCATCGTGGCAACGCCCAGTAATACCGAACTGACGGGCGCATTGGCAATGCCAATGGTAAAACCCGCGCCATTTACCACCTGGAAGGCAATCAAGAGCCAAAATATACTTGCACTAAAGGGGCGCAAAATCTGTCTAAGGTGGGGCTTTTCGAAGAACACCCAAACACCAATATAGACTATGCCACTACATAGGCCCCGCCAAAATAGCATATTAGGCCCGCTTAGTCCTGAAAGGCGCATAAGCAACGAGTCGGGGGCCAAAATGGTGGCACCCAAAAGGGCCAAAAAGATGCCATTTTTACGCAAGTTGGGGATAATGGGGCGCATAAAGGGTCCTTAACTGTCCAAGGCCCCGCCAGATGAAAAGGGGCCGCCATGATGTCAGGCCCTTTGGTGCTATACTTTTTTAGGTTTTACCATCCATTCTTTGCCTCGTAGCATGCCATTCCAATAGATCCATGGCAACATTTTTGCTTTTAAGAACCACGCTAAGGCCGTAGGTTTGGTACCGTCATTGATCCAAGTTGGAAAGCTTGGCAATAATTTGCCGCCGTAGCCAAACTCGGCCAGAACGATTTTGCCGCGCTCAACCGTCAATGGGCACGATCCATAGCCATCATAATGGAAGATATGGCTTTGGCTTTTAATGTCCGCCACAATATTTTCAGCCACAATTGGCGCTTGTTTGCGCACCGCAGCGGCGGTTTTGGCATTGGGGGCATTCATCACATCTCCCAATGACCAGATATTATCATGGGACCTATGGCGCAAAGTGGTTTGGTCGACATCCACCCAACCTGCGGGATCGGCAAGGGGCGATTGCTTAATAAAGTCAGGCGCGGTTTGGTTGGGTGTAACATGGATCATGTCGAATTCAACTTCGACCGTTTGGGCGGGGGTGTCTGGTTTTGCAACTGTGAACCATGCTTTTTTCGCGGCCCCATCAATAGCGCTCAGCGAATGGAAGTAATTGAGATTCACTTTATATTTTTCAATATAAGACATCAGTGCAGGTACATATTCTTTTACACCGAAGAGTACACCGCCAGCATTATGAAAATTGATGTCGATTGCGCCAAGTACACCTGTGCGGTGCCAGTGATCGGCCGACAGATACATAGCTTTTTGCGGAGCGCCCGCACATTTGATCGGCATGGGCGGTTGGGTAAAGACCGCGCGGCCTGATTTTAAACTTTTGACCAGATTCCATGTATAGGGTGCCAGGTCATAACGGTAGTTTGAGGTGACGCCATTTTTACCCAGCGTGGCGCTCAGCCCTTCAACCTTGCTCCAATCCAATACCAACCCAGGGCAGACTACCAAACGCACATAACCAATGGCACGGCCATCTTCTAGCGCTACGGCATTATTGTCAGGGTCAAAGGCCGCAACCGCGGCTTGAATCCATTTAACACCTGATGGAATCAGAGATGTCATGGTGCGAATGGTGGATTTGGGGGAAAAAATGCCTCCACCAACCATTGTCCAGCCAGGTTGGTAATAATGTACGTCGGCGGGGTCGAGAATTGCGATATTCAGGTTTGATTGGCGCGACAAAAGGCTTGCTGCGGTGGAAATGCCTGCGGCCCCACCGCCAACGATCACCACATCATAGGAGACATCAACAGGGGACTTTGGATGATGTGCTTGGTTTTTAAGTGCTGTCGTCATCGCTTTCTCCTGATTATTTATTTTTTAGATCTTATGAGAGTGCACATGAAGTCTGGCCCCAATCGGGGTAATGCGAGCCAAAAGATGGGCCTTTTTTTAGCAATACCTTGTAAGGTCAGTTGATTAAGAACAAACATAAAGGCGTTTATGGCCTTTGTCATCCTCTTAGCCATTCCTAGCTTCGACAAGAGTTATTGTCAAATCTGGTGTTTGAGGCTTGTTGGTCATGCGGCGATCTGGTCTGGGTTTGTGGCTTCAATTCCGTCTTTGAACGTGACGCCTGTGATAACTTTGGCGAGATAGTCAAAGCCGCGTAGTTTTCTCCAGTTTTGTTCAGCGCATTGCCCCAGCTTGAACATCATATGCAGCATGCCGTCGCGTGACAGGCAGCCTTTTGAGCGCTTTGTACGATGCCTGATCGTGGCAAAGGCGGATTCAATCGGATTGCTGGTGCGGATGCTTTGCCAATGCTGCGCCGGAAAGTCGAAGAATGCCATGAGTTCTTCGCGATCCTTTTGCAGGCACAGCGTCGCCTTGGGGTATTTGGGGTCGTAGGTTTTGATGAACAGATCAAAGGCCTTGTCTGCGTCGTCCTTGGTCTCGGCCTGCCAGATATTGTGTATGGCAGCTTTAGCCTTTGGCTGAGACAGTTTGGGCAGGCAGTTGAGCACGTTCATCGTCTTGTGTTGCCAGCACCGCTGCTGGCGGGTCGTGGGGTAGACCTCATCCATGGCAGCCCAGAACCCCATTGCGCCGTCCCCTACAGCCAGTTTGGGGGCATTCATCCCCCGGCTTTTGAGGCTGAGTAGAGCCTCGCGCCAGCTCTGCGTGGATTCACGCACCCCATCCTCAATCGCCAGGAAGCGTTTCTTGCCACGGACCGTGACCCCAACAATCACAAGGGCGCAGAGCTTGTCATCCTCACCGCGCAGGCCGCTGTGGACGCCGTCAGCCCATATGTAGACGATTGGCTCGTCAACGAACGCAGCGCCTTTCCAGCCCTCGTATTCCTCGGCCCAATCCCGCTTGAGCCGAGACACCGTATTTGCCGACAATCCCTTGGCATCAGGGCCCAGGAGAACCTTGAGGGCTGGGGCCATTTCGCCGCTGGAAATGCCTTTGAGGTAAAGCCATGGCAAGGCAGCTTCCAACGTCTTGGTTCTACGCACATAGGGCGGCACCAAGGCAGATCGGAATGTCACCGGTGTGCCATCCTTAGAGCGAACCTTTGGAATGCGCACGCTCACAGGGCCAATGCCCGTTTGAAATGGGCGCTCAGGATGATGCCCATTGCGCACGACCGCCGAGTGACCTGTCTCAGTGCGCAAGGCGGAAAATTGCGCCAGATAGCCTGCAAACTCGGCCTCAACGGCTGTCGCGATCAATTGCTGCGCTCCTGTTCTCAGCAAATCCGTCAGTGCGTCCGTCATCTCATCTCGACGCGCAAAATCAACAATGTTAGTCGTTTCCATGGTGGTGTATCTCCTTAGGTTGGGGTGCTGTCTCGCAACAACAATTCAACCAGATACGCCGCCAACCTTCAAATCCTCAAACACCAGATTCAGTCATAGCTCTTAGTTTTCTGCTCGAATTAATAAGAGTTTCAGAAAAGTTCAGGGCTTTGGGTTTTTAATAATCCCACGAATTTCTCCCTCTAACTTCTTCAATTCTTCTATCGCCGCAGTAATATCTGAACTATCAAAAATATCTATAGATACGCGATCTCCGCGAATTTTAAAGACAGAACTCATTTCGGCAATAGTCTGCTCTGGATCTACCAGATATGTGTTGATTGGACGAGGGAAACCCTTGGGCGTCATCGTTTCGAAATCACTACAGTTTATTTCTTGTTTGATAAGTTTATGCGTTTGCTCTGAAACGAGAACGCCGCCGGGTGGGGAAGCCGATTGTAGGCGGGCCGCTAAATTGACTGGACTACCGAAAGCTGTGTAATCCAATCTCAACTTCGATCCAAAATCACCAACCGTGCAAAAACCTGTTGATACGCCCATCCGTACTTTCATCGGAGCAGGAATGCCCAGATCCGCCCAGTGCGCCTGTAATTCATTAATTCTAGACTGCATTTTCATCGCCATCTCAACAGCAGAAAGCGCGTCTTCTTTTTCTCCTCGGCTGACAGGGTCACCAAAGAATACCATAATTGCGTCACCGATGAATTTGTCAATTGTGCCCCCGCAGGTCATGGCAATTGTACTCATTTCAGACAAATAATTATTGATTATTTTTGCCAAAACTTCCGGTTCGAGTCGGTCACTTAATTCAGTAAAGCCAACAATATCTGAAAAAAATACAGTTAAATTTTTTCGTGAGTATGCTGCGGACTTGTCCTCACGATCGTTAAAAATACTTTCGTAAATCTGAGGAGCCAAATAACTTGCTAGACGCTTAGATATTTTTTCTAATCGATTTGTTTTTTCTTCCAACAACCTTTGATTTGCCACTTCATTTATCAGTAACTGTTCTTTTTCACGGCGAAGTACATTCTCTTGGGTTCTATCAATGAACTGCCCTTGGTAGCCACGCAAAAATGAAAAGTCGGAGCTGTTTGTACGGGTCGTTAAAAGTGAATAGACCTTGCTTACTCCGTTATTGGTGACTTCCAAGTGTGGAATTAAAACCTTCCCATCTTTTTCCAAGGTTTCAAAGAAACTTTTACGCGTTTCGGCATCAACACCTAGCGCTGTCAAAACTTCGGGAAATGGACTTCCCTGAATATTTCTGATCATCGGAAAAAATTGCTGAAAGTTAGTATTAACCCGGCTGATATTAAAATCTGAGTCGGCAAAGTATGCAGCCGTAATTGCGTTTTCAAAATTAAAAAAGCTTAGGTCTAGCACCTTATTTTGATTAAAAAACTCTTCTAATACCATATTAACGTACCCACCTTTTTATTATTTAAAAATAAAACTTAATACGTATATTTAAATAAATGTATCCAGATATTTTAGTCTAGTTAATTGAATCACATGTTTTTTTATATCATCATCGCTTGTTGAACAGGTTTAATTTTTTTTGAAAAATGAATTTAACTTTGATCAGGCCTGCTGATTTTTCTACTTCTAATGTTAGCTCATGATTAGATGCGGGTCCACCGAGATGATATTTTTAAGCGCTGGCAGGCGGCGGCCCAACGAATTGGACGGACGTTTTGCGTGGATATTTTGCCGCCCGATTTAAACGCCCTGCTGGTAGCACCATGAGCACCAGCAAGAAAGCAATGCACAATTTGAGCGGATTAATATTGATCTTTAAAAAAATCCAAACCGGTATCAGAAAAGCCTTTAGCGAATGCCCTCAACACGTCAATTCAACCGGTTAGCCTTGATCTCACAATTTCAGGGAGACACCGGCATGCTACGGCAAATCATTCAGATTGGTAATAAAATCACGGCACCAACGGTAGGTCGCAGTGTTTGAAAAATTATTAAAATACCAAGTCGTCAATTTAACTTCGAGCAAAGTTCCCAATGATAATATGGCCAGCTAATCGGTAAAAATTGATATCTTTAGGGCGTCTATGACAGTGTATCCTTAATAGATGTCACGCCAGTAAAACGTGGTTCCAGCTTTTTGCAATAGTCTTACCCAACCAGGTATCGCATCTAAGCCCATAGACTAGATGGCAAAGCTTTGGGGTTTGCAAAATAGATTTTGATGTTACTCTGAGGTTCGGCAGGCAGGCAGATACAAATGACCCAATCCCCACGATCTTTTGACAGCTACACACAAGCACTGCTTTTGAGCATTGAAGAAGAGCATATGGGTGAAACCTATTTTGCAACCTTGGCCAAATTTCACACAGGCTCGGCCAAACAAGCGTTTTTAATCATGTCGCAGATTGAAGCTGCGGTTATTTTGGCGATGCAGCCCTTATTAGATCGCTTGGGCCTTGCGGTCGCAGATCAAAAAACAGTGCGCGCTTTAGGCGTTGCCGAAGCTGAACGGCTGCGGGGCCAATCATGGCAAGAATTTTTGATACATATGAACCAAGATTACCCAGCATTTTTGGAAGAATTTGACCAAATCTTAGCACTTTCACCTGCGTCGGACCTAAAATACATTCAGGTTTTAAGTTCCCACGAACGCGCCTTCATTGACTTTGGCCGTGCTGAGCAGCGTGGCGATACCAATAGCCACAGACATTTGAACGATTTCTTGGCTGAAGTAACGGCGTTTCGTGGTTAAAGTTCGAAGGCTTGGGCATGATCGGTAAATAAAAACTGAACCAGTAAAAATGTACGCCTCAGCGCCATTTCACGCGAATAACTTTGCGGAAAAAGATGCAGTTTTTGCCAATATCCATCTGTAACCGAGTCAATCCAATCACTGGCCAGCTTTGCCTTTTCAGGGTCTAACGGCAGTAATTGCATGCAAATATCTTCGATCGCATTGGCCCGTTTTTGGTCGTATTGATTGGTGATTTTGGAATATTGCGGCGTGAATTTTTGTTCACCCCAAAAGGCAAACCAAACCGCAAGCGTGTCGTTATTGCAAACTGCTGCGTCAAAATCGGCTTCAATAATAGCGCGGAGTTTAGCGGCGGGATTATTTGTCGCCTTGGCCAAGGCGGCTTCCCAATTGTCTTCGTAGTTTTGGTAGAGTTCGCGTAAAGCCTCGCTTAAAAGCCCATTTTTGGATTTAAAATAAAATATGGCCACGCCCTGAGAAAGGTCCGCTTCCGCGGCCACGGTTGCCAAAGTTGTTTTGGCCAAGCCAGATAAGATGATCGACCTCAAAGTGGCGTCCAAAATCTGGCGCCGACGCATATCAGCATTGCCTTTGCGCTCCTTGCGTTCTTTGGGCGGCTTTGGGTCTGAATTTGAAAGTGTTTGCATCTAATGCTCTTAAATATTGTCTCTTCTCTTATTTCATACTTTTTGGGGAATGTCAGTCCATGAATTTATTTATTTGAGCGCTCAAAAAAACTTTACGTTGATGTACATATGTCTTAATCTAGAACGATAAGAGGAGAACTCCATGGGTCAGCACGACAAATACGACGCAATCATTGCTGGCGCGGGCCATAACGGCCTGACGACCGCGTGCTATTTAGCAAAAGCCGGTCTTAAGGTTTTGGTTGTCGAGAAAAACGACTGGATCGGCGGCGCAGCCGTGAGCCGATCACTGGTCGATGGTTGGACCTATTCGAATTGCTCTTATGTTTGTTCGCTTTTGCGTCGGGAAATTGTGCGGGATCTTGAGCTGCCGCGTTTTGGCTTGCAGGTCATCCCGTACGAAGGTGGTGCTACATTCACCCGTGACGGCGATTACTTCGCCTATATGTCAGACCATGACGCGCTGCGCCGTGAAATCGCGCGCCATTCGGAACATGACGTTGACGCTTACAACCGCTTTAGCCAAACCGTGATTCGCCAATGCCGCTTTATTCGTCCGTTTTTACTGCGCAATGCGCCCGACCCCACATCCCTTAAGCCCCGCGATCTGGGCGAGCTTTTATATTTAGTTAAAAAAGCCTACGGCCTGGGCGGTAAAGAGCTGAATGAAACGCTGCGCTTTTGGTCTATGTCGATCGGAGATTTTTTGGACGAACATTTTGAAAGCGATCTGATCAAGGCGCATTTGGCGGGATCAGGGATCATTGGCACGGGGCTTGGAGTTTATTCACCGGGCACGGCCTATGTGCTTTTGCACCATTACATGGGCGATGTTGACGGCGCGATTGGCGCTTGGGGCTTTGCGCGCGGCGGCATGGGTGCCATTTCAAACGCCTTGGGCGCTTGCTTGGCAGAGGCGGGCGGTAAAATTCTGGTCGGCTCAGGCGTGGATCAATTTATCTCCGAAAACGGCAAAATCAAAGGCGTGACGCTTGAAAACGGTAACAGCTATCTAGCCCCCATCGTCGCGTCAAACATGGATGTGAAACGCACGTTCTTAAAACACACCAATCGCAATGATCTGCCCAGTGATTTCACCAAAGCGGTTGAGCGGTTTAAAATTCGCGGCTCTTCGGGCAAGATCAACATCGCGCTTGACGCGATGCCCACCTTCACCGCCGCCCCAAAAAATGCACCGTTTTTGCGCGGTGACTTGCACTGCTCAACCTCATTAACCGAACTTGAGCGCGCTTATGACGATTGGAAAGAAGGGCTTTGGTCAAAAGACCCCTATTTTGACATGCTGATCCCCAGTCAAATTGACCCCACCATGGCGCCTAAGGGCAAACACATGATGACGGTCTTTGTGCAATATGCCCCCTATGACCTTAAGGTTGACGGTGTGCGCGCGGGTGCAAATTGGACTGATGCGAAGCGCCAAGAGTTTGGCAACACGGTGCTTGATAAGATTGAACTGGCCTGCCCCGATATTCGCGACAAGATGGTGCATGCCGAAATTCGCACCCCTTGGGATATTGAAAACGAAGTGGGCCTAACTGAAGGCAATATTTTCCAAGGCGAGCTGACATTTGATCAACTGCTGTTTAACCGCCCTGTGCCCGGCTATGCGCAATATGAAACGCCGATTAAGGGTATGTATCTTGTAGGCTCGTCCAGCCATCCGGGCGGCGGAGTGATGGCAGCTCCGGGGGCCAATGCGGCCAAAGAAATTTTGCGAGGCCTTGGCAAATCTAACAGGATGACCGGCTATGCAAGCTAAGGAGAATATGATGCCCCCCAAAACCTATGACGCCATCGTGATCGGCGCGGGCCATAACGGGCTTGCCGCAGCCGCCACTTTGGCCCGAAAAGGCCACGCGGTTTTGGTGTTAGAAGCGCAGTCTAGCATCGGTGGCATGGCCAAAAATGTTGAACTGATGAAAGGCGTTTTTGCCCCTGAAATTGCGCATTTACTTTACAATATTAACCCCACCGTGGCCCGCGAATTGGGCTTAGGCACCATTTTCGCGCCGCTTGATTTGATCAGCCTAGCCACCGTGTCACTATCGCCAAGCGGCGATCATGTGCTTATAAAAGACGGTACGCCGCAAGATATGGCAGGCAAATCCCACCCCGAGGCGGCGAAATATACTGAAATATACCAGCGCCTTACAAAATTCGCGGGGCTTTTGGGGCAAATGTCAACCAAAACGCCGCCTTCGCTGGCGGGCGGCATCAAAGACATAACCGATCTGGCCCAAGCGGCGGGTCTGACCAAAATCGGCCTAAACCTAAAGCTGATGGGCAAGAAAGATATGCGCGAATTTTTGCGCGTGCTTTTGTCGAATATTTACGACCATTTGCTTGATGATCTAACGGATAGCCCCCTATCAGGGGCGCTGGCCGCCGATGCGGTGCGCGGCGCTTACGCAGGCCCCCGCGCGCCCGGCACGGTGTTCACTCTCATGTACCGCCTTGGTAATGGCGCTATGGTCACATTGCCCAAAGGAGGCATGGGGGCTGTGGCTGATGCCTTTGGAAAAGCCGCTTCAAACAGTGGCGTGACCATTCGCACCGATGCGAAAGTGGCAAAAGTTATGGTCGCTGACGACCGCGCCACGGGCGTTCAGCTTGGCTCTGGCGAAGTGATTATGGCAAAAGCGGTGCTCTCAAACCTAGGGCCCAAATCCACCATGATGCTGGCGGGCGTTGAGCATTACGATGTTGAAGCAACCCGTCGCCTGCGCCACCACCGGGCCAAAGGCACCACGGCTAAGGTAAACTTGGTATTAAGCGAAGTCCCCGAATTCACGGGGCTAAAGGGCGACCTTGCGCATGCGCGGCTGATCATAGCACCTTCGGCTACCTATGTTGAGCGCGCCTTTAATCCCGTAAAATATGGCGAATTGCCGCAAGATCCCGTGATCGAAGCCGTGATCCCCACCTTAAGTGATGCCAGCATCACCACGGATGGCAAACATATTCTATCTGCCATACTCAGCTTTGTACCCTACAATCTTAAGGGCGGGTGGTCTGACGCGGCGCGCCAAGAGCTGCGTGAAATTGCCATAAAAACGCTGGAAACCTATGCACCAAACATCCGCGCCCTGATTTTAGAGGCACAGGTTCTAAGCCCTGCCGATATTGAAACGCTTACAGGTGCGCCGGGCGGGCATTGGCACCACGGAGAGATGGGGATTGATCAGGTCCTGACCAACCGCCCCGCCAACCAGTTGGCGCATTACCGCTTTGGGCCTGCGGGCTATTACCTGTGCGGCGCCACGGCGCATCCGGGCGGTGATGTGATGGGAGCCGCAGGGCGCAATGCTGCGATGCAAGTCATAAAAGACGGGGTCTTAAAATGAGCAAACATGTTCCCATCGGCCTGATCGAGACCCCATTTCACCCCCGCCTAGAACCGCTAAGCCGCGCCAAAAATTGGATGAATTGGGCAGGTTATATTTCGGCAGGTGTGATGGACACACTAGAATTTGAATATTTTGCTATTCGCAACCAAACCACGCTGTTTGACATCAGTCCCATGCATAAATACCGCATCAAGGGCAAAGACGCCCTTTTGGTCGTAAATCGCCTTGTCACGCGTGACATCGGCAAGATCCGCGATGGCCGTGTGAGCTATGTTTTATGGTGCGACGAAGACGGCAATCTGATCGATGACGGTACGCTTTTTCGCTATAGTGCACAGGATTTTCGGCTTTGCTGTCAGGAATCGATGCTGACTTGGCTGATTGACACCGCTTGGGGCTTTGAAGTCACAATAAAAGACGAAAGCCATAACGTGGCCGCACTTTCTTTGCAGGGCCCAACCTCATATTCCTTGCTTTCGGACGCGGGGATTTCCGTGGGCGATATGAAACCTTTTGACTGGTGCGAAGTGGAACCAGGGCTTTGGATTTCACGCACTGGATTTACGGGTGATTTGGGCTATGAGCTTTGGACTAGCAACGACCAAGCGCTAGCGCTTTGGGATCGTTTATGGGGGGCGGGCCATCACTGGGGCCTACGCGCCATTGGGTTTGAAGCGCTCAATATTTGCCGCATTGAAGCGGGCTTTATGGCGGCGGGGTTTGACTTTCAGCCCGTGCACCACGCCGTGCGGTTGGGGCGCGGGCGCTCGCCCATTGCGCTAGGCGCAAGCAAGATGATTGATTTTAAAAAAGGCCATTTCAACGGCCGTCGCGCCCTATTGACCGAAGCACAAACCGGACCCAGCCACCATCTGCGCAAAATCGACATTGGCGGCTTTAAACCCGCTGACGGTGCTTTGATCTATTATAAGAAAAAGCATGAAGTGGGTCACGTGACCTCGGGGGTGTGGTCGCCCACAACCAAGCGCAACATCGCTTTGGCCGAATTCAAAGCCCCTTACGGCGACACAATCAAAAACGACCTTTGGGCGGAAATATACATCAACAAAGAAGGCCAATGGGACAAACGATTGGTGCGAGTGGAAATTGAAGATAAGCCATTTTTCCAGAACGCCCGCTCCCGCGCCACACCACCCAAACCTTTTTAAGTTAGGAAACCCTATGAACCAGATCCCCAAAACCACGGGAAAAAATCACCCCGACACGGCTACTTTATTGGATTGGGATCGCATGCATCAAATCCACCCTTGGGCGGCAATGGATAATTGGCGCGGCTATGAAACGATGCTTGTTGATTCTGCGGCAGGCATTTACATTTGGGATGCGGCTGGCAAGCGCTATCTGGATGGTCCAGGCGGCATGTGGTGCACGCAAATTGGTTATGGCCGCCAAGAAATGGCTGATGCAATTTCAGCACAGGTTATGAAAATTCCCTATAGCTCGCCATTTTCTTCGGCCACGCAACCTTCGGTGCTTTTGTGCAAGAAATTGGCCGAATTGGCCCCTGGTGATCTAAACAATGTACTGCTGACAACGGGCGGATCAACGGCCGTGGATACGGCCTTGCGCACGATGCAATATCTGAATAATCGCCGTGGCCTGCCCAACAAGAAACTGATCATCGCCCGTGAAAAAGGCTACCACGGCTCTACCTATCTAGCCCATTCGGTCACAGGCAAAGAACGCGACAAAAGCCATTTCGACTTTGAAACAAGACTTGTGCACTTACTACCTGACGTGAACCCTTACGGTCGCCCAGATGGGATGAGCGTCGACGCATGGTGCAACGAAAAAGTAACTGATCTGGCGCGCACCATCGCCAAACTGGGGGCCGAAAACATCGGTGCTTTCATTGCAGAACCAATTTTGGCATCGGGCGGCGTGATTGTGCCGGCCCCTGGCTATCATAAACGCACCTTTGATCTGTGCCGTGAGAACGATATTCTTTACATCTCGGACGAGGTGGTAACGGGCTTTGGCCGCTTGGGGTATTGGTTTGCGTCAAGCGACGTGTTTGGCATTGAACCTGACATGATCACTTGTGCTAAAGGCCTGACATCTGGCTATTTACCATTGGGCGCCTGCATCATTTCTGACCGCGTTATGGAACAAATGAGCAATCTTGGGTCTCCCTCATCCTATGCAAATGGCTATACTTATTCTGGCCATCCCGTCAGCTGTGCGGCAGCGCTAAAGAATATTGAAATCATTGAAAACGAGGGGTTATTACAACATGTACGCAAAATTACCCCCCACTTTCAAGATCGTTTACGCGCTCTCAAAAAATTCCCTCTAGTGGGCGATGCACGCGGGATGGGACTTTTGGGCTGCATTGAATGCCGCGCCGAGAACCTAGAGGCAGAGCGCTCACTTGGGGAACGCATCGATGTGGCCTGCGAAGAAATGGGTCTTTTGGTTCGCCCGCTCATCAATATGGCCGTGTTTTCCCCGCCGCTGATCATCACCCATGCCCAAATTGACGAGATGTTTGATATTTTAGAAAAAGCGCTTGAAATCGTGACCGCCGATCTGGCCCGTGAAGCGGCATGACAGCGGGCCTAACCCTGCGCCCGCTTTTGGCAAGCGATCAAGCCGCGTGGCGCGGGCTTTGGCTGCAGTATTTGGACTTTTACGAAACCACTTTGGCTGTTGATGTGTTCGAAACCGCCTTTGCGCGGCTGATTAGCCCTGACGCGCGCGAATTCAGCGGGCTTCTTGCCCTGTCAAATGGTGTGGCGGTTGGGCTTGCGCATTACCTATTTCACCGCAATCTTTGGGCGCTGGAAGATACCTGTTATTTGATGGATTTATTTGTGACCCCCAACTTGCGCGGCCAAGGTGTTGGGCGCGCTTTGATCCATTCCGTGCAAGACCGCGCCCAAAACTCTGGCACCAAAGGACTTTATTGGATGACGCAAGAGTTCAACACGCCAGGCCGGCGCCTCTACGACACAATCGCGCAAAAAAGCGATTTCATTGTTTATGAAATGCCTGATAGGCTCTAAACACTATGTTCGCGCCGCCCGTATTTTTTTGCCAAATCAATATCTTCGCCCAAATCCATCGCGGCACGGTAGCCGCTTTGTACGGCGGCGGCAATGATATTGGGCGCCTCTGCGTCCCCTATGCGGATCAATGACCCAATGCCCGCCACCTTTAAGGCCGCAGGCTGGGATTGCAAGTCGTCATAAAGCGAAAGCACAGGCAAGCGCCGTGTGAGTGGGATAATAGCGTCGCAAGCCAAATCCTGCACCCTTCCTGTTAGCACATTCATAAGCCGCGCTGCACCTTTGGGGGCGGCACTTAACATAACATTGGGTAAAATTTCCACGCCTGCGGCGGTTAGTTCTGCGTTCGATTGTTCGGTCTCGGTCGTCCATTGCCCCCAATCGCAGGATCGACCTGCGGGGGTGGCAAGAGTGACGCGGTGGCCTTTTTGGCGCAGCTCAAGAGCCAAAACCGACCCCAGATAATAATGATCATCATCATAAATCACGATATGAGGCGCGGTGATCGCAACACCCGCCAGCACGGTTTCAGCATTGATGATCTGACCCGCGGCTTCCATTTCAAGCCCCGTGTCCGAATGCCGCCCCACCGTGTCACTGGACCAAACCGCACCTGTGGCAATGATCACATGATTCACGCCCAGTTCGAGCACATCGGGGGCGGTCATGTGGCTTTCCAAGAAAACCTCAACCGCGCTTAATTTCGCAATCTGCCGCAAGCGCCAATCGCGCACACGGGCCCATTCACTTAGGCCTGGCAAGCGCGCCTCTTTGGTGATGCGGCCGCCTAAGGTACGGGCACTTTCCGCCAACAGCACCCGATGCCCGCGTTCGCCTAAGACCCGAGCCGCCTCAAGCCCCGCAGGGCCGCCCCCCACCACCAAAACGCGGGAAGCCGCCGCCGCCACACCCACATGTTCGGGGTGCCAGCCGTGGCGCCATTCTTCGCCCATCGTTGGGTTTTGCGTGCAGCGCAGCGGCACCCCAAGCGAGTCATGCGCGTAACAAATATTGCAGCCGATACATTCGCGAATGTCATCCACCCGCCCTTCGGATATTTTGATTGGCAAAAATGGATCGGCAATAGAGGGGCGCGCCGCCCCGATCAAATCTTGTCCTCCAAGACGGATCACCCGTGCCATGGTATCGGGCGAGGTAAAGCGCCCAACCGCCACCACGGGCTTTGTGGTCAGGCCCTTAGCTTTGGCTATATGGTCGGTGAACGAGGCCTCTTTCACGAAGCGACTAACCCCCATTTCAATACCGTAATCGGGCACCACCAGATCCCAAAGATCAGGTAGTTCGGCAATCATAGCAAATGCATCATAGGTTTCTGGCATGTCCAACCCCACGCTAAAGCGTGTAGCAACTGCGCATTTATGTCCTACCGCATCTTTGGTTTCCTCGATTAACTCACGCACAAGCCGCATGCGATTTTCGAGACAGCCACCGTATTCATCAGTGCGTGTATTGTTCACCGGGTCCATAAATTCTGACAACAGATAGCCATGCGTGGCGTAAACATAAACAATATTAAACCCGGCCTCGACCGCGCGCAGTGCGGCATCGCGGTGCCATTTGCGGATATCGCGGATATCTTGCTTGTCGATTTTGCGCGCTTGGCCCGGATGTAGCACGCTGCTGTCTGTTTGGGGGCGGTCCCGCAGGCCAAGGGCGGGCAGGCGCGTGCCAAAATTTGTAACCATTCCGCCGCCCAACCAAAGCTCAACTCCCGCCAGCGCACCGTGCGCATGCACGGCATCGGTCATCAGGCGATGCGCGCGAATATCGTCATTGTCCCAAAGGGCAGCATAGGGATAGGCATCATTATCAGAAGTTGGGTGGACCGAGCAAAACTCAGTATTCACTACGCCCCAGCCCCCCTCAGCCTTCACCCCCCGCATCGTCGCCAAAGCGCGCGGCCTGCGCCAGCCCATACCCGAGCAGTGCGGCACTTGGTAAAAGCGGTTTTTCGTCTCAACAGGGCCAATTTTCAACGGTTGAAATAAAATATCATGGCTTGGATCACGTGTCATGATGGCTTTCGGTTGGTTTTTTTATAATTATATTTGAGCGCTCAATTAAATCTTGAGTCAAGGCTATTAACAGTTTAGCCTTTGAAAGATGGCAAACACCCATAGCTAAGGAATAGCACCAACCAACCAGGAGTGACATATGTATCATTATAAAACTGCAGGCGCTTTGCTCGCCACCGCACTCTTCGCAGCCACAACCAGCTTTGCCGCTGATGCTGATCTGGTCGTATTTGACTGGGCAGGTTATGAAGATCCTGAATTCTTTACCACCTATACTGCCAAAAATGGCGATGCCCCAACCTTCGCTTTTTTCGGGGATGAGGAAGAAGCCTTTCAAAAACTGCGCTCGGGCTTTAAGGCAGACGCAGCGCATCCTTGTTCGCAGTCGATTCCAAAATGGATCGAAGCAGGTCTGCTTGACCCACTTGACACCTCGCGCATCACGCGCTGGAATGAGTTAGAACCCGGTTTCCGTGACATCGAAGCCTTCAAAAAAGATGGCCAGAATTACTTCGTGCCAATAGATTGGGGTAATACCGCCACCACCTATAACACCGAACTTTTAACCGATGCTGACGTGGCGTCCTTGCAAGCCTTTGCCGATCCGAAAAACGAAGGCCGCATTTCCGTGGGCGATAATCTAGATGACGCCTATGCTTTAGGCTTTTTGGCCACAGGTGTTACCGATTGGACCAAGGCCACCGACGCCGAATTCAAAGCCGCATCTGATTTCCTGCGCAAAGTCCACCCAAATGTGCGGGCCTATTGGTCTGATGGCGCATCCCTCGCGCAGTTGATGCAAAGCGGCGAGGTGTATTTGGCTTGGGCATGGAATGAAACATTTTCTACAATGACGGCCGAAGGGCACCCCATTGCCATGAAGCGCGACACGGCCGAAGGATCATCAAGCTGGGTTTGCGGTTTTGTCAATCTGGCCAATTCACCCGGATCTGAAGACAAGTTTTATGATTTTATTAATGCTTGGCTTGAACCGGCAACGGCCGATTATTTGGTGAATGCTTGGGGCTATGGCCACTCGAACGCCAAAGCTATGGCCACGATGAGCGAAGAAGATCTGGCCGCGGTGGGTCTGAATTCAAGTGCAAGCCTTCGCGAACACACCCTATGGCAAGCCCCAGTTTCGAAAGAACTGCGCGAAAAAATGATTGCCGAATTTGAACTGATCAAAGCTGGTTTTTAATAAAACCCAAATCTACCCAAATAACCCTAACCACAAGGTTAGGGTTATTTGGGTTTTCTGGCCCGAATGTGATGCGGGCAATGTTCACCTGATTTCAATACCTTAATCATCGCATCCCATGTAGCGATTTGGCCCGTTATAAAATCCGCGCCGTGTCGAGAACTTAAGCGCTGGCGGTTTGGCCCCGTTAAAAAATCGCGTTCCTTTTGTGCCTCTGCGCAGTACCAAGGATTACGATTGGTCAGCACCACATCCTCCAAACCCGCCACCTGCAAAGCCCTATGATAGCGGCTGGCCGAGGCCATGGCAAAATCCAAATCCTCGGCCACCAGATAAGCCCGCATATCGTCAGACGGCTTCCCGTCATGAGATGTGAGCCAATCTGACGCGGCCAACCAACCGCCTGGCCGTAAAATCCGTACGACGTCTTTCGCCAGCACTTCTTTATTCGGGATATGCAGGATCGAGTCTTTGGAGAACACCAGATCAAAGCTTTCGGCTTCAAAATCCAAAGGCCCAGGTTTCACCAAGCGAATATCGATGTGATTATTCAGGTTAGCCTGTGCCACGCGCCGTTGAGCAGCCGCGCAAACAGGTGTTTCAACATCGATGCCAACCACTTCGGCCGCGCCAAGCTCAGTCACCATCAAGACCGCAACAGCACCCGATCCACACCCAATGTCTAAAACACGCTTACCCGTTAGCTCCAACCCCGAAAGCACGCGTTTGACTTCATCGCCGCCACCAGGCGATAAGAAACCTTCGCCCCAGATGTCTTCTAAAAAAGAAATGTGCTTGTCGTCATAAAGTAGATCTGGGTTTGACATGCGGGTTCCTAATCGATTTCATCCAGTTTGAACGACATCAGATAACTGTCAACAAATCGTTTGGCATAGGCTTCCATGTCCACAAAGGGCCCGGGGGTATAATAGCGCGAATTCACCCCCTCTTGATTTTTTTCAATGATTTTTTTATCGGCAATCGTTGTCAGATCCCAAAGCCAAAGCAGGCGGTCTAAATCATAATCTCTGCCCACTTGCGCGTCTTCATGTACCATCCAAATAATTTCTTGGGCCGAATGGTCTTTGTCAATCGGAATAAAGCGATAGACTACGGCGTGATCACAATAGATCAACATCGGGTTTAAAATACCGACATAAAGGTCAGATGCGCCTCCGTCATAGCCCTTAATATCCCCCAAAAGCGGCGCCAAAGCCGACCCCGTTTGCGACCCCGTTTTATAGCCTTCATAAAGACTATAGCGGTTATAGGCGTAATCCGGCGCGTGATCTGGGCGCGCCGAACCGATGGCATCAATATAATCGGTGCGAATGCCGCAAGCGGTTGAGCGCGCTTGCATCGCTTCATTCATTGGCGCCACGCGATCCGGGGGCATATGCGTGGGGTGCGAGCGTGAGAATTCAGGATGCGCGGTGGCGCAATGATAGCATTCGTTATAATTTTCAACCAAAAGCTTCCAATTGGCTTTTACCGGGTAAACCATACGGTGCGCAATTTTGGTGCGCGCAAGGCCAAAGGGGATCAAAATCGGGTCAAGATCACGGTGAAGTGCTGCAAAGCTAGTCGGATCTTGCGCGAAAGACACGAAGATGAAGCCATGGAAAACATGGGTGGCAATGGGGCGCAGGCCCAGTTTCGTGCGGTCAATTTCAGGCGGCAAGTGGCGCGCGTTAAACAAGCTGCCGTCAAGATTATAGGCCCAAGCGTGATAGGGGCAGGTAAAGCGCTTGGTATTGCCGCGCGGCTCTATACACACCCGCGAACCGCGGTGGCGGCACACATTTGCCAAGCCATGGATTTGGCCCAAGTCATCGCGGTTGATGATCACGGATTCTTGCAACATTTCGAATAAAAAATAATCGCCTGGCAGTGCCAATTCGCTGATATGCCCCGCCAAATGCCAATCTTTATAAAAGACTTCATCCACGTCATGCCCGAAAACATCGGAATTGGTGTAAAAACTTTGCGCCAGAGCATGGCCGGACTGATGAGCCGACAGCAAATCCTGAAAAGCTGGTTTTGGTTCCGCCATCTACCACACCCCTATTTAAATAAGACGATCGATTCCACGCCCCAACCGACCTGCACAAGCCCACCCGTAGGCACGATGGATCGGCCAGCCGTGTTGCGCATGGAAATGGTCACGTCATCATCATGATCGCTGAGCTTCACACTGTAATAGGTCATATCGCCGTAATACATCGTGCTCGTAACGGTGCCTTCCACGCGGCGCATTGATTTATCGGCATCATCAAACAGGATTGTGAGCATTTCGGGGCGAATTCCAATAGTTTTCACCGTGTCTGCATCCATGCCCGCAGGCATGTATGACGCGGGCACCGACACCGTTCCAAGTGAGGGAATGTTTAACGTGATCTCTTGATCATCCGCCACAGTAGTGGTCGCTTTTAGAAAGTTCATCACCCCAATGAAAGACGCCACACGGTGGCTGACCGGGTGGCGGTAAAGCTCTTCTGGGCTCGCAAGTTGGGCAATTTCGCCTTCAAACATCACGGCGATTCGGTCTGACATGATCAGCGCTTCTTCTTGGTCATGGGTAACCAAAATAAACGTGATCCCAATCGAGCGTTGTAAATTGCGTAATTCAACCTGCATTTGATCGCGCAGCTTTTTATCAAGCGCTGACAGCGGCTCATCGAGCAAAATTACTTTGGGTCGCATTACCAAAGCGCGGGCCAAAGCCACCCTTTGGCGCTGACCGCCTGAAAGCTCATGCGCAGCGCGGTCGGAAAAACCGCCCAAATCCACCATTTTGAGGGCTTTTTCTACTTCGGCGGCGATTTCGGCCTTGGGTAATTTACGGGTTTTAAGCCCGTAGCCCACATTGTCACCCACGCTTAAATGCGGAAAAATAGCATAGCTTTGAAACACCATGTTGGTGGGGCGCTTGTTGGCGGGAATGCCCGTCATCAGTTTTTCGCCAATCACAATCGTGCCAGAGGTCGCTTCTTCAAACCCCGCGATCATGCGCAGCAATGTGGTTTTGCCGCAACCCGAAGGGCCCAAAAGCGAAAAGAATTCGCCCTCGAAAATCGTGGCATCCACGCCTTTAAGAGCTTGAAATGTGCCAAAGCTTTTCGTCACTTTGTTGAGTTCAATAATGGGCTTGTTACACTTTACACTCATATCAGACAAAACCTCCAGTTGGTGAAGCCTCTAGCCCCTGTTTTTTTGATGCGCGGCGGCGGAACCATTCGGCAATTATCAAAAGCCCGATCGAAAGGACCAAAAGAATGGTTCCCAACGCCATGATTGACGGCAATTTGGTTGGAAAGCGCAGCTGGCTCCAAATATAAACCGGCAAGGTCACGTCTGTGCCCGTTAGAAAAAACGCGATAATGAATTCATCAAGGGAAATGGTAAAACAAATCAGCAAGCTAGAAATCACACCGGGCATCACCAAAGGCAACGTGATGCGCAGAAACGTGCCGACGCGGGTTTCCCCCAGATCAAGCGAGGCCTCTTCCAAGCTTTGATCCAAACCTTGAAAGGCCGAGCTCATAATAGCAATCGCAAAGGGCGTGCAAATCAGAATATGGCCCGCAACTACCGTCCAAAGAGATAAAGACATGCCAAGCCGCATCATTACCACCAAAAGCGCAACCGCCACTATGATTTCGGGTAGAACCAAGGGCAGCATGATAAACCCCATGATGCTGCGTTTGGCAGGAAACGAATACCGCGCCGATGCGCGCGCGGCGAATGACCCTAAAACTGTGCTTAGAATGGCGGCGGTCACCGCCACAAAGAGCGAGTTGCGAATAGCCCCGTGCAGCGCTTCGGTGTGCCATAAGACCACAAACCAATTGGTCGTAAAACCAGACAGCGGAAAGGCAATGATCGTGGCATCATTCAGCGCAAAAACGGGCAATAACACCACGGGCGCATAGAGAAATATCATATAGGCTACGGCATAAGTCACCATCCACCGCACCGAGATAAATTTCAACACGCGGTTCATTTCACTCGTCCCCCTAAGCGTTTGCCGGTCAAAAAGATAACAATGCTGATCGCGGCCACAATTACCATAGAGGTCACAGCCAAAGCCGCACCCAGCGGCGCATTATTCGCTTTTCCGAATTGAATTTGAATCATATTTGCAATCATCAAACCATCGGTGCCACCCACCAATTTAGGTGTGATAAAATCGCCCACCGTGGGGATCATCACAATCAAAATTGCCGCAATCACTCCTGGCATTGCCAAGGGTAGCGTTATGCGAAAAAATCTCCGCAACGGCCCGTCGCCCAGATCTTCTGCGGCTTCTAAAAGTGAGCGGTCAATTTTTTCAAGTGCAACGAATATGGGCAATATAGCAAAGGGTGCCCAGGCATGGGCCAGGGTTAAAACAACCGCATTGGCATTATAAAGCAAAAAAGTCAGCGGTTCGGTAATAAAACCTAGCTCTAAAAAAGCAGTGTTCAAAACGCCGTTATATCCCAAAATCACTTTCCACAAAAATACCCGCAGCAAATAACTGGTCCAAAACGGAACAGTAATCAAGAAAAGCCACAAGGACTTTCGCCGCGTGACTTTGAAAGACAGGTAATAGGCGATTGGAAAGGCCAAAATCACAGTCACGAAGGTTACAATCAAGGAAATACTAAGTGATCTTGCGATGAGGACGCGGTAAAGGGGCTGGCTCCAGGCTTCTCGGTAATTGTTCAGGGTAAGTGTGGTGTTCACGTCAAGGTAATCTTGGGTCCAAAAGCTAAAGGTCACAACCATGGCCAGAGGAGCCGCCAGCATCAACAGGGCGTAAAGCAAGGTTGGGCTAATCAGTGTTAAACCTTGTCGCCCCTCTTTATTCACCATGGACGCAACTCAGTTCTCGGGGATTGATGCGTTGTGTCACTGCGTGACTACTGAATTCAAAAGAACGGCATTGCGATCGGCCAATGCGCCTTTTTCGGGTTCGGCTTCGTTCAGGACAGGAAAAAATCCACGTAAAATATCATGATAGCTACGCACACCACTTTCCAGATCAGATAGGATCACCCCATCAAATCCGCTTGAAAAAGCTGCTTCCCAGCACCATTCAATTAATTGCTCGTCTTCTCGCCCCGTAGTGCGGTCGATGCGGCCGCTTAAATAGCGCGCCAAGCGTAATTGCCGATCTTCGACGGGGCGTTTGTAAACGGCGCTTCGCTGTATGGTTTTACCGTTTTCAACTGGAAATTCATGATAAATATTCACTGAATCTGGGTAAATTCCAAAAACCAAGTTTGGAAACATGCCCAAATAGAGCCAAGCACGGTTCCGATCTTCGTCCAAGTGTTGGATTTTTGGTAAGATTTTTTTGTAATTGCGCACGCTCCACAAACGGCCATCACCGGGGCGAAATTGCGAATAAGAACGGCTGGCGCCGTCTTTGAAATCTTCGTCATAATAATTGGGGCCAAATAAATCTTGCAAACCAGGATGCGCCAAGGGTACGTGGTAACCTTCGTTATCCACATCACGTACGCATTTCCAGTTGGCCTTGATGTCAGTTATGGCAATGCCGTTCCCATCGGGCTGCAGATCTTCTAACTTATAGGGGGCTATTTCGGCTTCAAACCGCGCCATCACTTGTGAAACGCTTGGCTGCGGGCCGGGCTTGAAGCGAACAAAAACAAAGCCGTGCCAAATATCAAATTCAATCGGCTTCAGGCCCCATTGCTCCGAATCAAGATCGGGCAGGGTTTCAGGCCGTGCAGCGCCGCGCAAGCTGCCATCAAAATTATAGGCCCAGCCGTGAAAGGGGCAAATAATGGCTGATCGGCAATGGCCCTTATTGTCAGCCACCACCCGCGATCCGCGGTGGCGACACAGGTTGTGAAAAGCGCGCACTTCGCCGTCAGACCCGCGCACGACCAAGGCGCGTTCCCCTACAAAGTCACAAGCGATATAATCACCGACCTCCGGTAAATCATTTACATGACACACCAATTGCCAATGACGTCTAAAAAGCTGTTCTTTTTCTTCTTCAAGCATTTCTTGATTAAAAAAGCTCCAAGCGGGTAAGCCTTTGCGATCACCGACAAACTGACTAGTCATAAGAATTCCACGCGACGTCGCGCCCTCCATTGGTTAGATGACAGTAACAAGTTTTGTTTGAGCGCTCAATCTAAATTTTTTTTGATTGCAACATCTTGACTTTAATATAGAAATTCGCAAACATAAGTCTTGACTTCGGCGGACAACCACACATTCTTGGAGCCATTAGCGTAATGACTCAAGTCGACGGCCCAGAGTTGGGGCCGTTTGAACGGCAGAAATGGGCGCTTGGGCGACCGAGTGATCGTGCCCTCAGTCAGCAAAAAGATTTGTCCGACGGTTGTGGAACGATGCAGCGCACTTTCGTATTGGGCATTCACAGTTTGAAAGCGCACGCAAAGGCAGCCGTGGGTTTTTTTGCACCAACCATTCATTCGCACTTTCCCTTTTAAAATCAACCTAACAATTTCTGGCTTCGAGGCGATATTTAGCCAGCGGTCTTCATACCTTTTGGCGTGATTATAGGTCAAATACAGGACTGTGAAATGCAGTCATTTGCATTGGTTTTTTTAGGCAAGTTGCAGACTGGCGCCGCTATTTACATTTATACAGCGCTCACTGCAAAACCCGAACGTTGTGATGTGAGATGATGCGGAAGTTATCAGTTACTTGATCTCGAAAGCTGGGCCACTCTTTTGGAAGCACCTCTCGCATAAAGTTAAAGATTGCGTTGGCGAAGTGTTTTTGCGTTGGATAGTGCCGATTATGGGTGACGTGGCTGTGCATGACGGCCCAGAGCCTCTCGATGGGATTGAGATGAGGGCAATAGGGCGGCAGTTGGATCAGATGAATGCGACAGTTTTTGCGCGACAGGAACGCTCTGACATCGGGGCCTTTGTGGTATGGGGCATTGTCCCAAATGACGTGAATGATACGTTTGTCAGGGTTTCTCGCCTCGATCTTGGCGAGAAGCTGAACGGAGCTAACCCCATCGACGGTGGTTGGTTCAACAAAGGGCGCGTCGAAGGTTTCCAGGTTCAGAGCGCCGTGAATGTTCACGCGCCCACGCCCAGATGTCGTTTGAATGGCTGGATTTGACCCTTTGCGAGCCCAACCATAGCTGGGTTTACTTTGATATTCCGGATGAACGGCATCCGAGAAGTAGACGGCCTCGTCGGCAGGCAAGTTATTCAGTAGGTTTTCATAAAATGCGATGAATGCGGCCTGCTTTTCGACGTCAGACACACGGGGCAGCGCCTTTGGTTTGCGATACTCGAACCCCAGACGGGCCAAAAGCTTGATGCAGCCAGAATGAGAATAGCCAATGTTAAATTCTGAGCTCATATAGGCTCTGATCTGCACCGTTGAACGGCAAAACCGTTCCTCAAGCCATGCGCTCAAATTCACCTCTTGAGCCGTCGTCATCCGTGACTGCCCGCCTTTCCACCCATCGTAGGCGACGGCTTCCCAGTCCTCAGCCAGATATTGCTTGTGCCAGCTGCGCACCGTGTCGTCGTCCAGAAATAGAACCTTTGCAATTTGGGAACATGACATCCCATCATCCAGCAGCAAAAGCGCATTCGCGCGCCGCGCAACCCCGTGATCCTCACGCTGGCGCTTCACGCAAGACAAGAGTTCAAGGCGATCTGCAGTAGTGAGAAAATTCGGACGGATCATAAAAACATCTGAATCGCATTCGCTCAGCCCGTCAATACAAAAGTCGGATGATCAAGGACTCAAAGTATAGTAAAAAGGTTTTTGCTGTCTTGATACTGCAATGTTGGGATGGCGAATTTTGTTTATGTCTTTAGGTCGAAAAATTGACTTTGGTTTATTATCAGCCAACTATCCTGTTAACTTTGGTGGGCGCTGGCGTCGAGTTTATTAGTAGTGTAAACCCCAAGGTATTTTGCATCCGCCAAGCACATGAAAAGTATGTAAAAAATTCCACTAAATATCGTTTATTTTAAACTTAGATTTCGTAGATTTAGCCAACGCGTTATAATTTTGTAATAAATGCACACCAATAAGGCGTATTTTAGCTTACGCGATGTGACTTTTCTTCAAGTTTTGCGCAATTAGGCGGGCTACGTCTGCAACTTCTCCGATGGCGGGCAAAAGAGCACCCTCAAAACCGGCCTCGTACAGCGCTTCCGGCACGTCCTTGAGCACATGGCTCGCGCGCAGCGCAAAGAATGGCAAGCAAAGCGCTTGTCCCAAATTTTTGGCACTTTGAGCAAGTTTTGGTTCTTCTTCAATATATCCCGTGACCACGGATTTAAATGGCGTGAGAGTCCGCAGCTTGGCTGCTACAGCCTCGGTTTGCTCATAAGAGGCACGCGTCACTTGAGAGCCGTGCGCCGCTAGAAGAAGTCGCGTATCCTTAGGCGCATAGCCTGCCGTTTCTGCAGCGCGAAGTGCGGTTTTTACCATTAAGCTTGGCAGCTCGGGCGCATGGCCAAAGGCTTTATGTTGGAAGGTATGATTGCGCCCTAATGCCTTTAGGCGTTTGGGTAGTGCGATACGGGTGAAATAACCCTCGGCCATAAAGAACGGATAAATCACAGCGTCGGGTAGGCTCGTCAGGGTCGCTTCAAGCTCACCTTTAGCCGCAAGTGTGGTGCCACTCACCTGCCAATCGGGTGCCCAAAACCTAACCCGCACAGCAAGGGCTTGAATGGCCCGCTCTTGGGTTTGAGGATCTGAAGGCGCACCATGCGACACAAGGATCGCTTGCTGCTCCATTAGACCATCATTTCCTTAGTTGCGGTAAGCTTAACCTTGGGGTAATCGCGGGTAATTCGGTCGATATCCCACTGCAAGCGGGTTAAAAAAACAACATCGCCGTCGCTATCTTGGGCTATGTGGCCTTTGTTAACATTTACAAAACGCTCAACCTCGGCCTTTTCGCCCGAGACCCACCGCGCAGATGTGAAGGCACTGGGTTCAAAGCGCACTGGCAGTGCGTATTCTTGTTCAATGCGGCTGGCTAAGACCTCGAACTGCAATGCACCAACCACACCAACCACATAGCCCGACCCAATCATCGGCTTAAATACTTTGGCGGCGCCCTCTTCAGCAAATTGCAAAAGTGCCTTTTCCAAATGTTTGGCTTTCATCGGATCGGTAGCACGCACACCTTGTAACAGTTCGGGCGCGAAGGATGGGATGCCCGTAAAATGTAGTACTTCACCCTCGGTCAAAGCGTCACCAATGCGTAATTGTCCGTGGTTCGGAATGCCGATGATATCACCAGCCCAAGCTTCTTCGGCCAATTCGCGGTCAGCAGCCAAAAACAAAACAGGGTTAGAAATGGCTATCGGCTTTTTTGTTCTGACATGGGTCAATTTCATACCACGTTCAAAATGCCCCGAGGCCAAACGCACAAAGGCCACGCGGTCTCGGTGCTTTGGGTCCATATTTGCTTGGACTTTAAAGACAAAGCCCGTTACGGCACTTTGTTCGGGGGCAATCTGGCGTTCTCGGGTTTTTTGGATTTGAGGTTCCGGGCCATATTTGGCCATGCCATTCATCAGCTCTTTCACGCCGAAGGAATTGATCGCCGAGCCGAACCAGATCGGACTCATATGCCCTTCTAAAAAAGCTTGGCGGTCAAATTTTGGTAAAAGCGCATCGACCATTTCTAAATCTTCGCGCAATTTTTTTAATTGCATGGGCGACACATATTCGGCCAATTTGAGATCATTAAGCCCATCGATTTTAATTGATTCCACCACCCGATTTCGGTCGGCGCGGTCCATCAATTCGAGCCGGTCATGCAAAATATCATAGCAACCCAAAAAATCGCGCCCCATTCCGATTGGCCATGAGGCGGGGGCCACATCAATGGCCAGATTTTGTTGAATTTCGTCAATTATTTCAAATGTATCTCGGCTTTCACGATCCATTTTGTTGCAAAAAGTCAAGATTGGCAGGTCGCGCAAACGGCAAATTTCAAACAGTTTACGGGTTTGGCTTTCGACGCCTTTTGCCCCATCAATCACCATGATAGCGGCATCAACTGCTGTAAGCGTGCGGTAGGTATCTTCGGAAAAGTCCGAGTGTCCGGGCGTATCAACCAAGTTGAAGCGAAAGCTTCCAAACTCAAATGACATTGCTGAGGCCGAAACGGAGATACCTCGGTCTTGTTCCATTTTCATGAAATCGGAGCGGGTGCGGCGTGCTTCGCCTTTGGCGCGCACTTGACCGGCCATTTGAATGGCGCCACCGAACAGCAAAAACTTTTCGGTCAAAGTTGTCTTGCCCGCATCAGGGTGTGAAATAATCGCAAATGTCCGGCGGCGGGCAATTTCGGCTGGTAGGGTGGGGCGATTTATATGTTCTTTCATACGTGCCGTTTAGCGCAACTCTGAGCCTTCGTCCACTGTTCAGCGTACGGATCTGTCGTACAGGTTTTACTGTGGCACAAAATGTAGGCATTAGGGAAAGATCTGGAGTGTGGGTGCGCAGCTGCTGGATTTTGTGACTGAGCAGATTTGGCTAGGTCGCATGATGGGACATCAGGCTTTCGGCACAAACCCCTTTGACAAATAGAAAAAAAGCAAAACATATTTGTTGAGGTGCAAATAGATGCCGTCGGTGTCAGTGGGGTCTCGCGCCCAAAGCATCGCTTCATAGTTGGCCAGCTTGAGGGCTGGGCAAGTGTAGTTGATTTTGCCGCAAGACCAAACTCACAGCACAGCCACCTACTCTCATTGGAATGATGAAAAGCTAAATTTTCCACAATGCTATTGAGAAAAACAGATCAAACATTCTAACGGTAGTGCGCCGCTTGTGTGAGTTGAAATAGTCTCCTGTTCGCTCAAATATTGCAAAGCCCTTTATCGAAGGGAGTGTGTTACCGTGCGCAGAGGCAAAGCAAAGCGGCACATCAAGTAGGATTTCTAAAAACATACCATATGTTGGAAGCTCATGATCTGCTAATAAATAACTTCGGCAGCGCTGGGAATGGCAATATGTGTTCGAAAAAGCAGTTTTGCCCGATAGTAATCAAAGAAGTACTCGGGGCGCACCTTCTTGGTCGACCAAAGTCATATTCGCAAGCAGTTGAGGGGCTTGGTCTTCGCCATGAAAATCATTTGGAGAATGTTGGAGATTAGGTCACTTACACTGAAAATAAAGACATTCAACGACCCAAATCCTTTTATATGCAAGGCTTGCTGATTTTTTCGATGGATGATATAAATGTTGATGAAATTAATCGGAATATTCTGTGAGCGTGCAATCCAATTCACCAACTGATCCGCCGCCCATCCGGCTGATTGTTGAAGCTCTTAGCCGTCGCTATGGCGAGGATAGTGTTGTTTCAGATCTTAGTCTTTTGGTGCGAGCGGGGCAGGTCACCTGTCTACTGGGCCCTTCAGGTTGTGGAAAGTCAACGACCTTGCGTATGATTGCGGGGGTGGAAAATCCTAATTCGGGGTACATCAGTATTGATGGACGAACCGTTTTTGGGGGGGAGCATAATCTGCCCCCGGAGGCGCGATCGGTCGGTTTGATGTTTCAAGATTTTGCACTGTTTCCGCATTTGACGGTGGCGCAAAATGTTGGCTTTGGCCTTAGGGGTACGCGCGCTGACAAGGCCCGGCGCGTGGATGATTTGCTTGAGAAAGTTAATCTAAGCGGCTTTGGCGACAAACATCCCCATGCTCTTTCGGGGGGCGAGCAGCAGCGCGTTGCACTAGTGCGGGCGCTTGCGCCAAGCCCCAAAGTAATGCTGATGGATGAGCCCTTCTCTGGTTTAGATAATCGTTTGCGTGATGCGATCCGGGATGCCACCCTGACCATCTTAAAAGAGGCTGGGGCGGCAGTATTGTTGGTCACGCATGACCCTGATGAAGCGCTGCGCATGGGTGATGAAATTGTGCTAATGCGCAAGGGCAAAACCGTGCAAAAAGGTGCACCCTATCATATTTACAACACGCCTGTTGACCGCGAAAGCGCAGCATTTTTTAGTGATATCAACGTGATACAGGGAGTTTCTAAAGGGGCTTTGACCAATACTCCTTTTGGGGCCTTTTTGACTCCAGGGTTGGCCGAAGGGGCTTTGGTGGATATTGTGATCCGTCCCCAACATCTGAAGATTGATTTTGACCGCGCAGGCCGGGGTCCGAATCCGACAACGCAAGATGGCACGCCCGCCCGGGGCACCGTAGTACGCGCGCGTTTTTTAGGGCGCGAAAGTCTCGTTGAGTTTGCGATGGACGGGCCGGATCCTTTGCGGCTGACCGCGTTGGTGCCTGGGGTTTTTTTACCCAAGCTTGGCACCCCGCTGTGGCTGATGTTACGACGCGACAAATGTTTTGTCTTTGGCACCAAGCCGAAAAAAACTTAAATATCCTCGGGACGCAGCGGCAGAGCGGGACCAAATTTGGCACTGAGGCTCAGCTGAGCTTGGCGGTATCTGTGATTGGGGCTTTGCGCCAATAGGTTTAGGGCCTCAAGCAGGGCCTCTCCCTCTTCCGTAGTCAGTATCATCGGCGGTAGGGTGATGGGGCCGCGCAAGACATACCCCACGCCGCGCTCGCCCATGATGGGTAGGCCTGCGCGCGTTAGTTCGGCCATGTCGCGCCATATTGTTCGCACCGACACACTAAAATGGGCTGCTAAAGCGTGGGCGCGATGCAAATCACCGTCGCGAAGGTGCTGGATCAGATAAAAAAGCCTATCATTGCGGTTCATTTGGGCGTGTCCTCAAAGCACAAGCTAATGTTAACTTATTTCAGACTTACTGACAACATACTGTCAGCAAGCTTTCTAAAGCCCATTTAATTTAGTTCAACTGTCCAAAATTATGTGGGAATGTGCGGTTCGCGGCGATGGCTAATCGCCACCCGAAACCGCCAAAGCGCATATGACAGGAGAGAGTGATGTTAAACAATATAGGCCTTCCAGGTATTATTTTAATTGCGGTTGTTGTGTTGGTCATGTTTGGCCGTGGTAAAGTTTCAAGCCTGATGGGCGAAGTTGGTAAAGGGATCAGCGCCTTTAAAAAAGGCATCAAAGAAGAGACCGCCGAAATCAAAAAAGACGAAGCTGAAGCGCGGGACGTGACGCCCGAAGCCGAAAAAGACAAAGTCTAATTTGCGGTAACGACTTAATCATTAGGCGGACAAAGCATGTTTGATATCGGCTGGACCGAAATGTTAATTATTGGCATCGTGGCATTGATTGTCATAGGCCCAAAAGATTTGCCGGATATGTTTCGCACATTGGGTAAATTTACAGCCAAGGCGAAATCCATGGCGCGTGACTTTCACCGCGCAATGGACGCTGCCGCCGATGATGCGGGCGTTAAGGATGTTGCCAAAGACCTTAAAAACATCAGTTCACCCAAAGCGATGGGGCTTGATGCTTTAAAAGGGGCGGCCAACCAATTTGAAGGTTGGGATCCATTGAAGGCAGCCAAAGAAGCAACCCAAACCCATGAAAAGCTGTCAGCTGAAGAGGTGGCAAGTATTGCCAAAGCGTCCGCAAGACGTACAAAAGCAGAAGCCTCCGCCGCGACCGTAGGTAGTAGTGCTGCCGCTAAGGCGCCCGCAAAAACGGCAACCCCAAAAGTTGTGGCGCCTAAAGTCGCCACAAAAGCGGTGACATCAAAGCCCGGAACTCCAAAAGCCACACCTAAGGCCACGAAATCTGCTCCCAAAACTACCAAAGGTGAGCTATGAGCCCGCAAGACAATCAGGAAAATCTAGAAGAAAGCGCCGCCCCCCTGATCGAACATTTGGTCGAGCTACGCAATCGCATCGTGTATTCCTTGATTGCTTTTGTAGTGGGGATGCTGATTTGTTATTTAGTTTGGAACCCGATCTTTAACTTTTTATCCGAACCGATTTGTAATGCCCTAACGGGACGCGGTCAAAGCTGTGGTTTGATTTTAGTTAAGCTGCAAGAAGGATTTTTTGTGGCAATTCGTATCTCCTTCATGGGGGGATTCGCTTTAGCCTTTCCTGTGATTGCCTTTCAAATGTGGCGGTTTGTGGCGCCTGGCCTTTATAAGAATGAAAAGGGGGCTTTTTTGCCATTTTTGCTGGCCTCGCCGGCCATGTTTATTTTGGGGGCCGCCTTTGCCTTTTATATTGTGCTGCCCATTGCCTTTAATTTCTTTTTGAATTTTCAACAGTCGATGATCACCAATGACATAACCGCAGAACCCGTTGCCGGAACGGCAGGTGTAGTTTTTCAAGGCTCAATGGAGCAATATCTGTCACTGACCACAAATTTCATTTTGGCATTTGGCATGTGTTTCCAGTTGCCTGTGCTGTTAACCTTGATGGGGAAGGCCGAGCTGATCACGGCCAAAGGCCTGGCATCAATGCGGCGCTATGCGGTTGTGCTGATCTTAGGGGTTGCGGCCTTGGTTACGCCGCCCGATATGCTTTCTCAGCTGATTTTATTTTCGGCAGTCTATCCACTCTATGAAATTTCGATTTTTCTGATCCGTCGAATTGAAAAGAAGCGCGAATCCAAGCTGCGTGCCGAAGGTCTTTGGTTTGACGAAGACGAAGATGACCTCGATGACGGCGATAATAAATGAATCAAAACCTATTGACCCGCATCGCTGAGGCGCTGGAGCGTATGGCTCCTTTGCCTGCCTACGAAAATGATATTTCAGCCGCTAACGCTTTTATCTGGCATCCTGATCCCGACCGGTTAGAACCTGTGCTCGAAGTGGCGCGGGTGGATTTAAACCTTCTCATAGGCATCAACCGTTCACGTGATATCTTGTTGGAAAACACGCTTTTTTTTGCTCAAGGTCTACCTGCTAATAACGCGCTTTTATGGGGTGCGAGGGGAATGGGGAAATCTTCACTGGTTAAAGCCGTTCAGGCAGAGGTTTTGGCCCGTGGTTATGGTTTGAAAATGGTTGAGTTGGCACGCGAAGACTTACCGACGGTGGGGCGGTTGCTGGCGCTTTTGGCCAAAGAGCCCGCGCAGTTTATCCTATTTTGTGACGATCTTTCTTTTTCATCAGATGATCAGCATTATAAATCACTTAAAGCGGTGCTCGATGGCGGCATTGCGGGGCGGCCTAAAAATGTTTTGCTTTATGCCACCTCAAATAGGCGTCATTTGATGCCGCGCGACATGATCGAAAATGAACGATCCACCGCGATCAGCCCCTCGGAAGCGGTGGAAGAAAAAGTGTCGCTCTCTGATCGATTTGGGCTTTGGTTAGGCTTTCACCCTTGCTCGCAAGATGAATATATTGACATGATCAATGGCTATTGTACGGCTTACGGCATTCAGCTTCCGCTCGACGATTTACGCGCCCAGGCGATTGAGTGGCAAGCCACACGTGGCAGCCGTTCTGGTCGGGTGGCTTGGCAGTTTTTCACAGATTTGGCCGCCCGTATGGGCGTTAAGGTTTAACGCGCTATTGAAGATAGGGCATTGGATCAATTGAATCAAAGCCTTGGCGTAGTTCAAAATGCAAATAGGCTGGGTTGCTTTTGCGTAAGATGGCTAAAGTTTGCCCGCGTTTCACGCTATCACCTTTTGCTACTTTTAAATCAGTGATACGCGCATAAACCGTCAGTAAATTATCTGCATGGCGTACCACCAAAATTGGCACTTGGTCAGTGTCTTTGGTGATCGCGGCCACCACACCGTCTTCGGCAGCCACCACTTTGCTGCCCGAGGGGGCTGAAATATCTAGGCCCGGATTTAATTTTGGATCATAAGCCCGAATAATTTTTCCCTCAATAGGCATGGCCATGCGGCTGGTCGATGCGGCTGTGCGGTTTTCGGCCAAATTGGGCGAGGCAGGCGCGTCCGTGATAAGAATTTGATTTTTGGGCAAGGGTTTCTGGGCCACAGGCGGGGTAGGGGTTGGTGTACCTTGTCCGGGTCTTGTGGATTGGGACGGTTTTTCCATACCAACCATTGGTATAATTAAAATCTGACCGTCCCGCACGGTTAGGTTTTTATCAAGTCCGTTCCAGTCGGCCAAATTGCGAGCCGAAACTTGATAACTGCGCGCAATGCCAAAGGCGGTTTCGCCGCGTGTGACCACGTGGCGGATCGGCTCTTGTGTGCCTGCAATAGGCTGTGCCCCTACCAGCCAGCCTGATTGCGCTTGGTCGTTTTGATTTTGGGCCTGCCCCTCGGCGCGCGCAATTGCACCTTCAGCTAATCGGGTCACATCAATGGCAGACGCGCCATTGGTGGCGTGGCCTGTGCTTTGCACTTGGCTGTTTAAGACTAACACTTCCCCTATGCGCAAACGGGTGCCGGTTGAGAGGGAATTATGTCGCGCCAAACCCTGCGCATCAACTCCCACCCGTGCTGCCACGCTGGCCACTGTGTCATTTTTGCGCGCAATAACTACTTGATAGGTCGGATAGGTTATAACACCATTTTGATCAGCTTGCGCCCTGATATTCAACGCCGCACTATCCGCTGCAGCGGATGTGTCGATATTTTTGCGCATATCCCATTCAAGATCACTGTTCACGCAGGCCACCAGAGCCATAAAAGACAAAGATATCCCTAAGCTTTTTAACGTGCTTTTCTTAAAATTCATAGTGAACCCTAACTTTTTTGACGTATTCACAACCATATTTTTGTGATTTGTGCTTCTTCAAGTTTAGCCAGTCTTGGCCCATCTAGTCATTTGCGACACCTTCCATTAGGGGCACAAACCTTACCTGGCGCAGCTGCAGATAGTCAAATCCCGTCGCAAGGCGCGTGACTTTGATCAAACTTTGCACCATATCCGACTGCCCAACTGGCACTACCATAATACCGCTAATTTTCAACTGTGCCAAGAGTGGTCCCGGTGGGTCTTCGGCGGCGGCGGTCACAATGATGCGATCAAAGGGCCCCTGCTCGGGCATGCCGTAGCTACCGTCACCCGTAACGGCGGTTATATTGTTCAACCCTTTTTGGGCAAAAAGCGTACTGGCATCGGCCACCAACTTGCGGTGGCGGTCAATCGTATAAACGCGTCGCGCCAATTGCGACAGGATAGCTGCTTGATAGCCAGATCCAGTGCCAATCTCTAATACCATATCACGGCTGTTCACGCTCAAAGCTTGCGTCATCAAACCAACGATAGATGGTTGTGAGATAGTCTGCCCACAGGCAATTGGCAGGGGCATATCCTCATAAGCGCGTTCTGCAAAAAGCCCCCGCACATAGTCGCCACGGTCGATCTTTTCCATCGCAGTCAACACGCGTTGATCTGTAATGCCCTTTGATCGTAAAGTGAATAAAAACTGCATTTTGCGCGTGGCTTGCGCGTCAGGATCTTTTGTAATGCCTGTTGTATCGGGCCTGTCTTGATCTGACATTCCGTTTTTTTCCATCATTTGATGGCCCGAGCCAAGGCTGCCAGCTGACTGTGGGCGGTCAAATCGGCCGTTAGGGGGGTGACGGAAATATAACCCTCAAGGTTCAGCGCCGCGTCAGAGCCGGGCAGTGTTGGGCTTTGCTGAGGTCCACCCTTGATCCATAAAAACTTCCGCCCCGAAGGCGAGATACGTGGGTCAATGCCAAATCTTGTGTCACGACGAAATCCTTGGGGACCTGCGCGCAAACCCTTGACCTCGGATGCGGGCACGGGCGGAAAATTCACATTATAAAAAGTCTGATAATCAGCGTCATCTTGCCAGCCCGGTTGTGCGAGAAGTTTTTTGATTGTGGCCAAACCATGATGGCGCGCCGCTTCAAACGGATCGGCCAAATTGGCAGTTCTCGGACCAATGAATTGCGACAAAGCAATCGCGCGCAAACCGTGCAAAGCTCCTTCAATCGCCCCCCCAATAGTGCCCGAGTAAAGCACATTTTCCGCCGAATTATTGCCCCGATTAACCCCAGAAAGCACTAAATCAGGCCGCGCACCGTCGAGCACGTCATAAAGGCCCGCTAAGACGCAATCTGCTGGGCTGCCCTCGACAGCAAAGCGGCGGGGCGCGAATTTTGAGATGGACATCGGATTGGTAAAACTGATGCAATGGCCCACGCCTGACTGCTCAAAGGCGGGGGCTACGACCCAAACCTCACCAGAAGGGCCTGCTAGTTCGGCCGCGATTTCCTCTAATATGGCCAAACCGGGGGCATAGATGCCGTCATCATTGGTAATAAGAATGCGCATGTTTCACCTTTTGTTGCCAATTCATAGACGAGCGGGTCTTTAAGGTAAAGCATTAGCCGTAGTTTCGAAGTTTTGCAAAGCTTGAGGTTTGGCAATAGGGTGGGGGCTAGGCAAAGGGGGAATTTTCATGCTAATGGCGCGCCATGAACCAGATGCACCCGCCCTCAACGCTCAGCGTTGCACCAATGATGGATTGGACAGATCGGCACTGCCGATTTTTTCACCGTATGATGAGCAAAAATGCCCAGCTTTACACCGAAATGGTGACGGCGGTGGCGATTGTGCACGGCGATCTTGAGCGACTGTTGGCCTACGATGCGGCCGAACATCCGTTGATTTTGCAGCTTGGTGGCTCCGACCCTGCGCTTTTGGCGCTAGCTGTGCGCCGTGCGGTCCCTTATGGCTATGATGGGTTTAATCTGAATGTGGGCTGCCCCTCCGATCGTGTGCAGTCAGGTGCTTTTGGCGCGGTTTTGATGGAGAAGCCCGACCTTGTCGTTGAATTGATCAGCGCCATGATGCATGCCACCGATCGCCCTGTTTCGGTGAAATGCCGCATCGGGGTTGACGATCAAACTCCGGCCGAGGTACTGCCTGCCTTTTTAGAAAAGCTGCAAAAAGCAGGCCTGCAAGAGGTGATAATTCACGCCCGCAAAGCCTGGCTGAAGGGGTTGAGCCCCAAGGAAAATCGCGAAATACCACCCCTTGATTATGCTTTGGTGCATCAGATGAAGGCAGCGTTCCCCAAGATGCGCATCTCGATCAACGGTGGGGTGAATACGGTTACCCAAGCCAAAGAACTGCTGGATGCGGGGCTTGACGGGGTGATGATCGGGCGCGCGGCCTATCATGACCCAAGTGCCGTGTTGATCGGAGCCGATGCGCTTTGGGGTGATCAGGCGGGGCCTGATGCTTTTGGCGTCATCGATGCGATGCGCCCCTATATTGCACGTCATTTGGCGGAAGGTGGGCGACTAAACCAAATCACCCGCCATATGTTGGGCCTGTTTTCAGGGCGTCCTGGTGCGAGGGCTTGGCGGCGCATTCTGTCTGAAAATATGACCAAACCCGAGGCGGGCTTGGCGCTGCTGGATCAGGCGGTGGAACCACTGCTTCTTGCTTTGCCCGAGAATTAAAGCCCAAGGTGTAAACACGCCCTTAGGCCAGCCGCGACAAGGTGAAACTGGCCAGCGAACAGATGCAGATCGTGGTGATCATCGGAAAGGCCGTGCCAATGAAAAACGGCCCCATAGTTGCCACGGCGCAAGCACCCACCATCATTTGCAACGCCCCCCAAGGCTCGATGCAAGCCCCGCAATCGCGCCACGCTTATCAAGAGCTAATACCATCGCTGTGGGCAAAACTAACCCCAAACATCCGAATGTGAGAAAAAGCCCGCCCATCGTCACATAAAGGCTGGCCCCGCCCAACAGCGTCGCACTTAAAAGGCTAAAAGCCATCAGGCAAAAGCCAATGATCGCGCGGCGCATAACCACATAAGCCCCGTACTTCTTCCCCAAAACCGCCGCAAATTGCGAGGCGCCAAAAAAGCCAACCGCGTTAAAGGCAAAAGCATAAGACAAGGCGACTGGGCTCAGGCCAAAATTTTACGCATGGATGAAGGACACAAACGAAATGAACACGAAGAGTGAGGCCATCGCAAAACCGTTCATAAACGTCAGCGCCATGAAAGACCTATCTGTCATCAGCGTTTTAAGGCCCGCTAAAAGGACACGTGCCGAAAGGGGCGCCCGGGCTTCGGCGGCCAACGTTTTCTGTTAAAAACAGCGCTTGAAACAGCAAACTTGCCAGCGAGACAATCGTCAAAATCGCAAAAATCGCGCGCCAGCCCCAAAATTGCAAAAGGCTGGCCCCCGCCAATGGAGCCAGAAAGGGTGAGATGGAAATTACCAGCATCAAGGCGGCCATCAGCTGCGTGGCGCGGTGACCTGTCTACATATCTCGGATGACCGCGCGCGGAATGACCATAACGGCTGCGCCGCCCAAGCCTTGAATAAAGCGGCCCACCAGCAGTGCTTGTCCGGAAGGAGCCAAGGCACAAAGCAGCGAACCTAAAAAGAAAATCACAATGCCCGTCGTCAGTGGTAATTTTCGCCCTGCTTAATCTGACCAAGGACCGTAAAATATTTGCGCAGCGCCAAAGGCTAGAAAATAGCTGGTGATTGTGCCTTGCATCATCGCAATGCTGACACCCAGATCTTGGCCTATATGGGGCAGGGCAGGCACCTACATATCAATCGCAAAAGGTGCGACAGCCGACAAAAGCCCCAATAGCAAAGCCGGGCGAAAAATATTTTGAGACATAATTTTGCAAAAAAACAAGGTGAGGTACAGTCCGTTAACACTGACCGATAGAATAGGCCTTTAGCCCAGGCTTGAAACTGATAAATTAAAACATTGCGCTTTTGACCCTTCCCAGATTAATGATCTTCATGCCCCACGAACAAATCTTAAAACTGCCCCGTGAATTTGCCCAAAAAGGCTATCACATCTTACCCCAAACGCCGGATTTGTTGGCTTATGCGCAGGCCGCGCATAAGGCGGGGCTGGGGGTTTTGGCGCAAGATCAAACTCCGTGGCGCTGTGGCGGGACTTGGTTCGTGGGGGTGGATGCTTTGCCAAACGGCCCCTTTGGTCAGCTTGAGGGGATTGATTTCCCTTTTTATTCCTGTGGTTTGGCTCTCCAAAGGCTGCATTTGGGGCAGCTTTCGGTTGTGAAACCTGGCTATCCGCGCACGTCAGAGCAGGAAACGGCCGCAGCCTTTGCCTATCGGCGCGATTTTGATGGGGCCCATATTGATGGGATCTTACCCATTGGAATGCAAAGGCGGCGCATGATCAAAGAACCTCATGAGTTTATTTTGGGCATTGCGCTTAATGACTGTGCACCCGATGCGTCCCCCCTTGTGGTGTGGGAGGGCAGCCACCTAATCATGGCACAGGCTTTAACCGAATGTCTGGCTCCCTTTGCGCCGCAACACTGGCCTGACTGCGACATCACCAAAGCCTATCAAGAGGCTCGGCGCACTGTTTTCGCGACCTGTAGGCGCGTGCCCTTGCCCCTTAAAATGGGTGAGGCTAGCTTTCTGCACCGATTGACATTGCACGGGGTGGCCCCTTGGACCGCAATGCCACACCCGCCGCGCGAGGGGCGGATGATTGCCTATTTTCGTCCTGAATTGCCAGATATTGCCAGCTGGATTTTAACTTAAATCGGGGGGCATGCTGGTGCGTGCCATTCGCCCACCCCGGCGTTTGGTTAGGTTTTTGGCACGCGCGGGCAATTGCTCTAACACTGCGCGGCGCGCGTCTGGCGATAGGCGCGACCAAGCGCCTATCTCTTCGATTGAGCGGTAGCAGCCAACGCAGATCCTCTCGACTGGATGCACGACGCACAGTTTGACGCAGGGCGACTGAACCTCATCCCGGATCCAAATATGATCAGTCATGCACCCCTCCTGCCGCTTTGGCCATATGGGCCATTCTGTCTAAAACTCCTTGTAATATATAACTGGCGGCGACGTGATCAATAAGCTGTTTACGACGCAGGCGTGACATATCGGCCTCGATCAAGGCGCGTTCGGCGGCCACAGTTGACAGGCGCTCATCCCAAAAGCAGATGGGCAAAGGTGTTAGGCGTGACAGGTTGCGCGCGAAGGCGCGTGTGGCTTGGGCGCGCGGTCCCTCGGATCCATCCATGTTACGCGGCAGGCCCAAGACCAAACCCGCTAAATTACGCGCAGCAATGAGTTCAAGCAAACGAGCGGCATCGTCGGTGAATTTCACCCGCTTAATCGTCAAAAGCGGCGTGGCCACCCCGCGCAGCAAATCTGACACAGCAAAACCGATCGTTTTTTCGCCAAAATCCAGCCCCGCAATCGCCCGCATAGGGGGCAAAAGGGGGGCAAAGTCTTCTACGCGGTCAAAATGCAGCTGTGGTGCTTTTGGCGTTTGGATTTTTGTCGATTGGTCTTGGCTCACGGTAAAAGGCCTGTGGATTGGGCTGCGGTGCTGATTTTATCCATCGCCGCAGGGTCGGCGGCAAAAATAACGGTCGCCTCATCATAGATGCTTTTGGCATCGTCTTTTTGCCCCAAGACCCCATAGGCCGAGATCAGGCGCGCCCATTCATCAGGCGTACCTCCCGTTTCGGCCAAACGTGTACGCAGCCCGTCGACCATCGTCGCTATCATGGTTTGGCGGTCCTGCACGCTCATATCTGCTGCGGCGGCTATATCATCGGCGTTAGGACCCTTAAGGGTGGGGGCTTCATATTTTTGCCCTGCCAATCGGGCCAAATTGGGCAGCTGTTCTTGCAAAGTGGGCAGCCAAGGTGCGTCGGGTGCAGCTCCATCGATTAGACCGCGCCAGATTTTAAAGGCCAGATCGGGGCGGCCAATTTGAATAAACATCAACCCCGAATAATAGCGTCCGAGCCCATTGTTTGGATCAAGCGCCAATCCTTGGCGCAGCGCCGTTTCTGCCTGCGGTGAGACATAGCCGCTGGCGGCAAAAATCATCCATTCCGCCATATCAATATAAAGCGCGTTACCTGGTGCGGGGGTGAGGTTAATCACCTGCGCCATCGCATTGGCGGCATCAGAGAAATTGCCAATATTAGCTTCATTTCGTGCCAAAAGTGTTAAGCCCATGATATCGCCGCCTTTTTTGGCCACAGCCGCACGTAGCGCCTGCATCAGTTTTTCATATTCGGGGTCAAGATTGAGGGGTAAGGTGGGGGGCAGCTTTGCCTCGGCTGCAGATTGCGAGGGGCGACTGGCATAGATTTGATCGGCCACTGCCAAACGCTGTTTCAAGCCCATATCAGGATACCCTAGCACACCAATTTGCGTATAAAGAGCAATGGCCCCACCAAAGGCCACAAACAATGCCCCATTGATCAAAAACTTGGCCGATTTTCCGGCGTTTGGCCCTTGGGGCTGTAAGAGTATGGCTGCAGATTTGCGCTCGGCCTCAAGGATTCGGCGTGACACTTCTAAGCGCAACTGCTCTATTTCAGCGGGTAGCAATAGGCCTTTGGAAGCGTCTTTATCAAGATCGGTCAATTGGTCTTTATAAAGTTGCAAATCAAAACCAATGGGGCTTGTGTCGACACTCTGCGCACCAAAGGCGCGGGTGCCCAAAAGCCAGCTGCCCATAAAAATCAAACCAACCGCAAACCAAAAGCCGATATTTTCGAAAAAGAACGCCACTTTGACCTCATGTCATTGATGGGGCGCACGGGCGCTTTGGCCTGCCACGCGGTTAACCCTATTTAAGACGGTCTTTCAGGGCGGGGCCAGTGTAAAGTGAGATTTTTTTTAGAATGTCGCTTATCAACCAATTGCATCGCTTTTGAAGGGCGCTAAATAGGGGTAATGGCGCAAAGAGCAATTATGGCCAGTTGTGTGTCGTGCCCAAACGCGTCACCCTGAAGAGTAATTTGATCGGACAAGGTTTGAACTGTCGAAAGATTAGGATGATTGCATGAAACGTTATTCTGTTTTCGCTATTGTGCGCGAAGCGATGCGCCAGCACCAAGGTTGGGAAAAGGCTTGGGCCTCACCCGCGCCAAAAGCGCAATATGATGCGATCATCATCGGGGCTGGGGGTCATGGTTTGGCCACGGCATATTATTTGGGGCGCAATTTTGGCATTACAAATGTGGCGATTTTAGAAAAAGGATGGCTGGGGGGCGGCAATACGGGGCGAAATACCACCATTATCCGCTCAAACTATTTGCAAGACCCGTCGGCGGCACTTTATGAAAAGGCCCGCGGCCTTTATGAAAATCTTAGCCAAGAGCTGAATTATAACGTGATGTTCTCGCCGCGGGGGCTTTTGATGCTGGCGCAAACCCATCATGAGGTGCGCGGCTATCTGCGCACCGTGCACGCCAATATGCTCCAAGGCGTTGAAACGCGTTGGATTGAGCCTGCGGAAGTCAAACAATTGGTGCCAATCATCAATATTGACGGGCCGCGCTATCCTGTTTTAGGGGCGCTTTACCAAGAACGCGGCGGCACCGCGCGCCATGATGCGGTGGCTTGGGGCTATGCGCGGGCCTGTTCAGATATGGGAATGGATATTATCCAACAGTGTGAAGTGACGGCTGTGCGCTCAAAAAATGGCCAAGTCGAAGGAGTCGAAACCACAAAAGGCTACATAGGCACCAAAAAACTGGGCATTGTGGTTGCTGGTCATTCTGGCCAAGTGGCCAAAATGGCAGGCTTTCGTTTGCCGATCGAGGCGGTGGCGTTGCAGGCCCTTGTATCTGAGCCTATCAAACCGTGTATGGATGTCGTGGTCATGGCCAATACGGTGCATGGCTATATGAGCCAATCGGACAAGGGCGAAATGGTCATTGGTGGCGGCACAGACGGGTTTAATAACTTCACCCAGCGCGGATCTTTCCATCACATAGAAGAGACGTTGCGCGCTTTGGTTGAAACTTTCCCAATGATTTCGCGGTTAAAAATGTTGCGCCAATGGGGGGGAATTGTGGACATGACAGGTGACCGCTCGCCTATTTTGTCTAAAACCCCTTTGGGTAATTGCTTTATCAACTGTGGTTGGGGCACGGGCGGTTTCAAGGCCATTCCCGGCTCTGGCTGGGCGATGGCCGAGTTGATCGCCAAGGGCGAACCGGGGCCTCTTGCCGCCGCCTTTGGGATGGAGCGCTTCCGTGAGGGCCGCTTCATTGACGAATCTGTGGCCGCGGGCGTGGCGCATTGAGCATGCGAAAAAAATATATTCTGCAGGGCTTTGCCCTTCTCAAAAATAAGGCGATGAAATGCTAATTCTTGAATGTCCCTATTGTGGCGTGATGGCCGATGAAACCGAACTGTCTCCCGGATATGAAGCGCATTTGAAACGCTTTGGGCCGGGAGCCTCAGATGATGAGTTCGAATCCTACATGTTTGCGCGCAAAAACCCAAAAGGCGTTCATTTTGAGCGTTGGCGCCATGCTTATGGCTGCGGAAAATGGTTTTTGGCCGCACGCTGCACTGCCACGCTTGAGGTTTTTGGCACCTATCCGGCCCAATCCTTGGCCCCGCCTGCCGCTTTAGTAGAGAAAATCAAAGCAAAACGACCCGACTGGGAGGGCTTTTAAATGAGCACACGTCTTGCAAAAGGTGGTCGTCTGATAGACCGCAGCCTATCTTATGATTTTACATTTAATGGCAAAGGCTTGCGCGGATTTGCTGGCGACACGTTGGCCGCGGCCATGCTGGCCAATGGCCAGATGTTGATGGGGCGCAGCTTTAAATATCATCGTCCACGCTCTGTCGTGGCCTGCGGCCCAGAAGAGCCAAACGCCTTGGTCAATCTGGGCGAAGACGCACGACTTGAGCCAAACCAGCGCGCCACAACAACAGCGCTTTTTGATGGATTGGTGGCAAGCTCGCAAAACCATTGGCCAAGTCTTGAGTTTGACGTGGGTGCGATCAACGCCAAACTGTCAGCCTTTTTACCCGCGGGCTTTTATTACAAAACCTTCATGTTTCCACGAGCCTTTTGGAAACATATATTTGAGCCGATTATCCGCCAATCAGCAGGGCTTGGCAAAGCGCCAACTCAACGCGACGCTGACCGATATGAGCATACTTACGCCTTTTGCGATCTGCTGGTAATTGGGGGCGGTGTGGCAGGTTTGCGCGCCGCTTTGGTGGCAGGTCAGGCGGGTTTGCGCGTTATTTTGCTAGAACAAAATGCCCACTTTGGCGGCCGCGCTGTAGTGGATAGTACGGTTGACGGCAGTTTGATCGATGGCGTTTCGGCGCATGATTGGGTGGAAAAAATTCTATTGGCCTTGGCCAAACTTACGAATGTCACCGTGCAAAATCGCACAACTGGTGCAGGGGTTTACGACCATGGCTATGTGCTGGCAGATGAGCGTGTGGCCGACCATACGCCGGGCGATGGGCGACCCAAACAGCGGCTTTGGCGCATTCGTGCGGGCCGTATCCTAACTGCAACTGGAGCTATTGAGCGCCCCTTAGCCTTTGCAGGCAATGATTTGCCAGGCGTTCTTTTGGCTGCAGCGTTGCGCGATTATGTGGTGAATTATGGCGTAACTTTGGGCGATCGCACCGTGATTGTCACAAACAATGACGACGCCTATCGCACTGCTTTGGCTTTGGTGGATGCGGGCCTTACAGTCCCCGCCATCCTAGATGCCCGCCCCGAGGCAAATGGCGATCTGCCCAATGCAGTACGTGCCAAGGGCATTCGAGTCGAAACGGGCCGCGCAATTGCAAAGGTAAAAGGAGGGAAACGTGTTACGGGTGTCTCGGTGTGTTTGCAAGCCGGCGAAGGCGCCGTTTTGGAAGAGATCGCCTGCGACGCTGTTGCCATGTCAGGCGGTTGGTCGCCTGTGGTGCATCTTTTTAGCCATTGTGGCGGTAAGCTAATCTGGCAAGAAGACGGGGCCTTTTTTAAACCCGACGCCGCACGGCCCCCAATTACCCATGACGGCAGCGCTATGGTTTTGGCCGCTGGTGCTGCTAATGGTGCGCTTTTGGCCTCTGAGTGTTTGGCCGACGCGGATGCGGCTGTGCTGATGGCCGTGAAGCTGGCCCGTGCAAAAACAAAAGCGTCAAAAACTCCCACGGTCACCAGCCCATCCGAGGGAAAGATGGCCCCCGTTTGGATAATGCCACAGGGCGCGGGCTTAGATTTGCGCACCAAAATGTGGCTTGATTACCAAAATGACGTCAAAGTCTCTGACGTGCAATTGGCGGCGCGCGAAGGATTTGAATCGGTTGAACATACCAAACGGTACACGACTTTGGGCATGGCGACAGATCAGGGTAAACTAAGTAATATTAATGGATTGGCGATTTTAGCTGATGCGCTGGGTGAACATATTCCCGCTGTGGGCACTACCACCTTCCGCCCCCCCTATACGCCGGTGACAATTGGCGCATTGGCTGGCGAAGCGCGCGGTGACATATTCCAGCCCCTGCGCCGCACTCCGATGCATGACTGGCATGAATCGGCGGGCGCGTATTTCGAACCAGTGGGCCTTTGGCGCAGACCCTATTGCTACCCCAAAGGGCAAGAAACCCATGAAGCGGCGGTGGCGCGCGAAGTTCTAAACACCCGCAACGGTTTGGGGCTTTTGGATGCGTCAACCTTGGGAAAAATCATCGTCAAGGGGCCAGATGCGGGTCGCTTTTTGGATATGCTTTACACGGGCGTCATGTCCAGTCTGCCGATCGGCAAATGCCGTTACGGGCTGATGTGTAATGAAAATGGCTTTTTGTCAGATGATGGTGTTGTAGCGCGCATCGATGAAGAGACGTGGCTTTGTCATACCACCTCTGGGGGGGCTGATCGGATCCATGCGCATATGGAAGATTGGTTGCAGTGTGAATGGTGGGACTGGCAGGTCTATACGGCCAATGTCACTGAACAATATGCGCAAGTGGCCGTTGTGGGCCCCAAAGCGCGCGCGTTTTTGGAAAAGCTGGGGGGAATGGATGTTTCGCAAGACAGATTGCCCTTCATGCAATGGTCCGACGGCACGTTGGGCGGCTTCCCTGTGCGAGTTTACCGCATCAGCTTTTCGGGTGAACTGTCTTATGAGATTGCACTTCCCGCCTCTTACGGGTTGACCTTTTGGGAAGCCTGTATCGCGGCTGGGGCCGAGTTTGGCGTGATGCCTTACGGCACCGAGGCGCTGCATATTATGCGCGCTGAAAAAGGTTTTATCATGATCGGTGACGAAACCGACGGCACGGTCATTCCGCAAGATTTGAATATGGCTTGGGCCATCTCAAAGAAAAAGACGGACTATTTGGGCAAACGCGGGCAAGAGCGCAGCTTCTTAGCCGACTCCGAACGTTGGAGTTTGGTGGGACTTGAAACGCTTGACGGATCAGTCATTCCTGATGGCGCCTATATTGTGGCTGAGGGGGTCAACCCCAACGGCCAGCGCAATGTGCAAGGGCGTGTCACCTCGACCTATTTTTCCCCCACGCTTAAGTGTGGGATTGCTATGGGGCTTTTGGCCCGTGGGTCAGCCCGCATGGGTGAGATTGTCGAATTGCCCGTCTTAAACGGCGCGCCGATCAAGGCGAAAGTCGTTGATCAAATATTCTATGATAAAGAGGGGGCTAAAGCGAATGGCTAATTCTGTCAAAAAATCCGCCAAGGCGGCGGTTGCTGCCCAGAACTTGACCCCGCGCACCGCTTTGGGCGGGGCTAAGTTCAAAGGATTTGTTTCCGTGACCGAGGCGGCAGCGCTTGGCATGATCTCATTGCGCGCAAAATCCGATGTAGCGGGACTGACTTTGGCGATCAAAGCCGCCGTCGGGGTTGAGCTGCCAACCTCAGGTCAGATCCTAACGCAGGCGGGCAAAGCCGCGGCTTGGATGTCGCCGGATGAATATTTACTGATCGTGCCCTATGCCGAGGTGACGGGCTGCTTGGCGCAACTAAGGGCCAATTTGGCAGGGCAACATTCGTTGGCGGTTGACGTGTCAGACGCCCGTGCGGTTTTTGATGTAACAGGGCCCAAAGCTGATCAAGCGCTTAGCAAAATTTGCCCCGTTGATTTCGCAGCCCTTGGCTCCACCCAACTGCGCCGCACACGTACGGCCCAAGTGGCGGCTGCGATTTGGCGCGAAGGCACGGGGTTTCGCCTAGTGTGTTTTCGTTCGGTCGCGGGCTATGTGATGGGGCTTTTGACCCATTCCGGACAAAGTGGCGCGGAAATCAGATAAGCGCGCTTGCAGGGGGTTGACCTTGCCCCCCCCAGGCCCCTAGGTCTAGGCTTATAATTATTGATGGAGAAGAAAATGGCTTTTACCCTTCCAAATTTACCCTATCCACATGACGCACTGGCCGCATTGGGGATGTCAGCGGAAACGCTGGAATTTCACCATGATCTGCACCACAAAGCCTATGTTGACAATGGCAACAAGCTGATTTCTGGTACCGATTGGGAACATAAATCGTTGGACGAGATTGTCAAAGGCACTTATGTGGTAGGGTCAGTGGCGCAAAACGGTATTTTTAATAATGCCAGCCAACATTGGAACCATAATATCTTTTGGGAAATTATGGGCCCCGGGGCGGAAAAGAAAATGCCAGATACGCTTGAGGCGGCTTTGGTGGAAAGCTTTGGCTCGGTTGCCAAGTTCAAAGAAGAGTTCGCGGCGGCGGGTGCGGGTCAGTTCGGCTCGGGCTGGGCTTGGCTTGTGGTTGACCCCTCGGGGACTTTGAAAGTCACTAAAACCGAAAATGGCGTTAATCCTTTGTGCTTTGGCCAAAAAACATTGCTGGGTTGTGATGTGTGGGAACATTCATATTATATCGATTTTCGTAACAAACGCCCCGCTTATCTGGCTAATTTTTTGGATAATCTTGTCAATTGGGAAGCCGTCGCGGCCCGTATGTAATCGGGGCAAAGTCCCGTATCCTTTAATGTAAAAAATGACAGGTTTTGAAACTTAAAAACGAATGCAATGGTCAGCATTGCATTCGTCAACTTGGTAAAAAATTAACCTAATTTCGTCAAATTTTTTTAACAAACGTCAAAAGTGATAAAATTCTCGACTGCGTTTTTTCTTGGTTCAGGTGCTAAGATTGAACTTTTAGTTCAGCTTTTAGGTGCTGCTTCAACTTAGCTACATCTGGCACCAGTGTAACAAAACCAAGTAGATTTTCTTCGGCAAAGCCTTGGGCTACAACATGATCGAGCAAATTCAAAAGCGGTTGCCAATACTCATTGGTATTGAGTAGGTAGATTTGTCGTTGATGCAGGCCAATGTGACGCCATGTTAGGATCTCAAAAAACTCATCAAGTGAACCCGCCCCCCCGGCCAGTACCACCACCGCATCAGAATTCATAAACATCACCTTTTTGCACTCATGCATATCTTGGGTGATGATCGAGCTGGTTTTTTGGTGGTTCCCTTGCTCGCGTGCCGTAAGATGGGCGGGAATCACACCCAAACAAGGGGCTCCGCCATCTTTTGCAGATTGCGCGACGTGCCCCATAAGCCCAATATCACCCGCGCCAAACACCAGACGCCAGCCTTCTTGTGCGATCATAGCGCCCGTTTCGCGTGCATCTTGAGCGAAGCGGGGGTCGTTTCCGCTGCGCGAGCCACAAAAAACGCAAATTGAGTGTGTAAATGTCATATGCGCCTTAACAAAAATGGTTGCGTTCGCTATCAATATAGGGGTTCTTGGGCCGAAGGAAAGCGAAAGCCTTTGGCTGTCGTGCAACAAGGGGATAAAAATGGGTGGACTTAAATCGGGCCTTGTGATCACGGCAGGTGTAATCGCATTTGGGATTATTTGGTTTTTAGCTGGTGACCCTGCGCCACAAAGTACTGCCCCGCAAAGCCAAGGCCAAGCACCCGAACCCGTGGCTGAAGTGCCTAAGGTTGAAAGCCCCCAAACCCAAGAAGCAACTAGATCTGCTGCGCCTGAACCCGTGGCTGAAGCGCCTAAGGTTGAAAGCCCCCAAACCCAAGAAGCAACTAGATCTGCTGCGCCTGAACCCGTGGCTGAAGCGCCTAAAGTTGAAAGCCCCCAAACCCAAAAACCTACCACATTGGTTGTGCCCAAATCTCCAACCATCATACTAAAAGCAGATGAAGTAGCCTTAGAGGCGCCCAGTTTTGACACGGTCCGCATTGAACAAGATGGATTAGCTACATTGGCTGGGCGTGCCCCTGCGGGGGCTGATGTCTCGATCTTGCTTGATGACCAACAAATTACAGTGACCAAATCCACGTCGGGCGGCAGTTTTGCGGTCCTTATCACTCTGGAACCTGCGTCAAGCGCGCGCAGCCTTTCACTCTTGGCGACCCTAAAAGATGGCCGGAAGATTGTATCAGCTGACCGCGTGATTGTGGCGCCAATTATGTCGGAGCCCGTTTTTGCTCAAGTAGCCCCCACACCAGAAGCAGCACCTGAAGTTGCGCCCGTTGAAACGGCGCAAGCAAAGGCCCTAGCGGTCAAAAAACCACAAGCCGAAGCGCCAGTCTCACTATTGATTACCGATCAAGGCGTGCAGGTACTGACGGCACAAGCAGACCCGATTGTGGCAAAAAATGTCAGCCTTGAAAGCATTTCCTATGCGCCAGATGGAGCCGTACAGGTCGCAGGGCGCGGCCAGGCCGGTCAAAATGTGAGGGTTTATGTTGAAAATAAAGTACAGCTTGAGGCTACGATATGGCCCTCGGGTTCTTGGGGTGGTCGTTTGGCAGATGTGGTCCCTGGCATATATACGCTGCGGGTCGATCAAATTAGTGCGGATGGCCAAGTAACCTCACGCGTTGAAACGCCGTTTAAGCGTGAAACTCTTGAAGGTCTTGCTAAAGTAAATGCCACAACTTTAGTTGAAGCTGTGGCTGAACCAGCAGCAACTTCCGCAACGCCTGTTTCTGAAGCGGTTGCAGATAATGTGGCTGAACCGGTAGCAAAGGAAGTGGCAGAACTAGCGTCAGAACCGGCCACCTTGCAGGCCGCAGCGCCTAAATCGGTGTCTGTCACAGTGCAGCCCGGCTTTACCCTTTGGGGCATTGCGCAAGAAAATTTTGGCAGCGGCATACTTTATGTGCAGGTCTATGAAGCCAACCGCGATAAAATCAAAAATCCAGATCTGATCTATCCTGGACAAATCTTTACCTTACCAAAAGCACGCGAGTAACCTCTAGCCATTGCCCGAGAAAAGTCCTAGGTAATGGGAATAATAAGAGAGTAAAGATGCGTAAGTTGTCAAAGACCGCCACCAGCCAAGATATAGGCTCTTCCCATACTACCACGGGCTTTCAAACGCTTAAGCGTATGGTTCCCTATCTTTGGCCCAAGGGTGAATTTTGGGTCAAACGGCGGGTTGTCATTGCACTTTTTATGTTGATTTGTAGCAAGATCGTGTCCGTCTCGACGCCATTCTTTTACAAGGCGGGGGTCGATATTTTAGCAGGTGACGCACCGTCGGCGGCGTTTTTGCTTGGAATTTCGGCGGCGGGTTTGACGGTCGCTTACGGCATGGCGCGTTTGGGGGCTGTGGTTTTCGCCGAGTTGCGCGACGCGGTATTTGTCCGCGTGGGGCAGCGCGCTTTGCGCAAACTGGCGATTGAGACCTTTGAACATATTCACCGCTTGTCTATGCGCTATCACATCGCGCGTAAAACAGGCGGGCTCAGCCGCATCATAGAACGCGGCGTTAAAGGCGTCGATTTTCTCTTGCGCTTTATGCTTTTGTCTATTGGTCCTTTGATCTTAGAATTGATCATGGTCTCGATCTTGTTTTGGTGGCTGTTTGGTATGGCCTATATGGTTGTGGTAGTGGTGACCATCTCGCTTTATGTATCGTACACGTTCAAGGTGACCGAGTGGCGCGTGGCCATTCGTCGCAAGATGAATGACCAAGATAGCGACGCCAATCAAAAGGCGATCGATAGTTTGCTGAACTTTGAGACGGTGAAATACTTTGGTGCCGAAGCGCGTGAAACCCTGCGCTATGATGGTGCGATGGCAAAATATGAAAGTTTGGCCGTGCGAACCGGGCAATCTTTGTCGATCTTAAACGCTGGCCAAGCATTTATCATCACGACCGGTTTGGTGATAGTCATGGTGATGGCCGCGCACGGTGTGCAAGATAAGGTCTTGACCGTGGGAGATTTCGTTATGGTCAATGCCTATATGATCCAGATCACATTGCCCTTGAATTTTTTAGGTACCGTCTACCGCGAAATTCGCCAAGCGTTGGTCGATATGGGGGATATGTTTGGGCTTTTAAATCAGCCCGCCGAAATCACCGACAAACTAGACGCGCCTGATCTGGTTGTCAAAGGCGGCCAAATAAGTTTTGATAATGTGCAATTTGGCTATGACAGCGACCGTAAAATCCTAAAAGGTATCAGTTTTGAGGTCGGCTCGGGTGAGCGTGTGGCGATTGTTGGGCCTTCGGGTTCCGGAAAGTCAACGATTGGGAGGCTGTTATTTCGCTTTTACGATGTCACAGCGGGCAACGTGCGTATTGATGGCCAAGATCTTCGCGACATCACCCAAACCAGCTTGCATGACCACATCGGCGTGGTGCCGCAAGATACGGTGCTGTTTAATGACACGGTTTATTATAACATCGCATATGGGCGCGCCAATGCCACTGTTGAACAGGTCGAAGCAGCAGCCAAAGCAGCCAAAATCCATGATTTTATCGTGTCTCTTCCCAAAGGCTATGAAACCCAAGTGGGTGAGCGCGGCTTGAAATTATCGGGCGGAGAAAAGCAGCGGGTGGGTATTGCGCGCACCTTGCTTAAAAACCCCCCGATCCTGTTGTTGGACGAGGCGACCTCGGCGCTCGACACGCAAACCGAACGCGACATTCAAGACAGTTTGCGTGCGATGGGGCAGGGGCGCTCGGTTATAACTATTGCGCACCGCCTCTCGACCATTTCCGATTGTGATCGGATCATCGTCTTGGAAAAAGGCGAAATTGTTGAGCAAGGCCGCCATGATATGCTCTTAGCCAGGGGCGGTCGATATGCCCAAATGTGGATGCGCCAATCCGCCGAAGAGGATGCAGCCTAGTCGCGCAACCCTTGGCAAAAGGGGCTTGATGCGTTTATTATTAAGCAAAAATAGGAATTCAAATGAGTAATCCAGAAAGTTTCATTGACGAAGTCACCGAAGAGTTGCGCCGCGACCGTCTTTATGGCGCTTTTCGCAAATATGGTTGGATTGGTGGGCTATTGGTTGCGCTGACAGTTGGTGGTGCCGCGGTGCATGAATATCGCAAATCTGCAGCCACCCAAAAGGCTCAATCTTTTGGCGATGCTTTACTTGATGCGCTCGAAACCCCCGTTGGCCCCGCGCGCACTGCAGCCCTAAGCGCCATTGCCGCCCAAACTAGCCAAGAGCCACTGCTGGCCCTACTGCGCTCCGCTGATATGGAAGCCGATCTGACAACACGTGCTGCATCATTGCGTGGCTTGGCTGATAATGAGGCGGCCCCCCAAGCCTACCGCGATTTGGCGGTCTTGCGCTTAGCGTTGATCAGTGACGCAGACGTGTCCGCGCGCGAAGCACTTCTTTCCCCTTTGGCCACCCCAGGTCGGGCGCTGCGCCCCCTTGCGCTTGAGCAATTAGCCTATTTAAAGGTTGAGGCCAATGATCTGACAGGGGCCCTCTCAGACCTAAATGATTTAAGCGTTGACCAACAAGCGCCCGCACAATTGCGCCAACGTGTGAAACAAATGATCATCGTCTTAGGTGGTCAGGTTGCCGCTGGATAGAATTAGGGACAAATTATGCAAAAACTGCTTATCATCACGCTCCTTTCCCTAAGCGCCCTTGGGGTCCTGGTCGGTTGCGCGCCCAAAGAGGTGAAGCTTGAAGGTGAGCGTTTTGATGTTCGCAGCCCATTGGCGGCGTCGTTGCCCAATGCAGAAAATCCAAACCCCACCGATCTAACCGCTGATTTTGTTAATAAAACCTTGCCCGTAATCCTTCCCGCCCCGTCAGCTGATCTAACTTGGTCGCAGCGTGGGGGCAATGTCACCCACACGGGCCATCATGGGGTGTTGTCTAAAGCGCCTGCGCTGGTCTGGCGTGCTTCGATCGGGCAGGGCAATAGTCGCAACTCAAAAATCACGGCCGCACCTGTGGTGGCTGAAGGGGTTATTTTTGCCATTGACGCCGATAACCGCGTCAGCGCCCTGAATTCCCAAAGTGGCACTTTGGTTTGGCAGGCAAGTCTGGCCCCACAAAGTGACGGTGGCGGCTCATTGAGCACTGGCGGTTTGGCCTATGGGTCGGGTAAAGTCTTCGCAGGCTCGGCTTACGGTGAGCTGCTGGCCCTAGACGCCAAAAGCGGTACGGTATTGTGGCGTCAAAATATCGATGCGCCAATTATGGGAGCGCCTGCCGTTGATGGTAACACGATCTACGTTGTGGGGCGCGATTCTTGGGCTTGGGCGATTGATGCAAGCTCTGGAAAGGTCAAATGGCAAATCGCGGGCGCACCAGCTTTTACGGGGATGATAGGCTCGGCCGCGCCTGCGGTGACCGATAGCGCGGTGATTTTCCCCTTTGTCAGCGGTGAATTGGCTTATGTACTTAAAGTCTCGGGCGAAGTTCTTTGGAATGTCGCAGTGTCGGGCGGGCGCTTGGGGCAAGCTTATGCCACCGTGGGCGACATCACGGGTGATCCAGTTGTTGTGGGTGATCGGCTTTATGTGGGAAATCAATCTGGGCGCTCAATGGCGCTGGATCTGTCGAGTGGGGATGAGGTTTGGTCAGCAAAGACAGGCGCTTATGGCCCTATGTTGGTTCATGGAAAAGCGGTCTTTCTAGTTTCTGATCAAGGGGCTTTGATGCGCCTTGACCGTGGCACTGGCGAGCGTGTTTGGGCAGAACAATTGCCCAATTACAAAAAAACAAATGCCAAGAAACGCCAAGCGGTTTACGCACATTTTGGCCCTGTCTTGGCAGGAGGGCGTTTGGTTGTGGCCTCGAGCGATGGCTATTTGCGCAGCTTTGATCCCGCAAGCGGCACCACACTTTCATCTATTAAACTCCCAGCGGGAGCAGCCGCTTTGCCGGCTTTGGCGGGCGATATGCTTTATATATTAACAACAGCGGGCGAAGTTCTTGCTTTCCGTTGATCAATTTGCGGTGTAGAGCAGCCTAATCTGAATTTTCGGATCTGCCCCGGAGGGCAAAATGACCTTTACCCTAGCTATCGTCGGGCGGCCCAATGTGGGCAAATCAACGCTTTTTAACCGTCTTGTTGGCCGCAGGCTGGCACTGGTTGATGACCAACCCGGTGTGACGCGTGATCTGCGCGAAGGCGATGCCAAATTATTTGACTTGCGCTTTACAGTGATTGACACGGCCGGGCTGGAAGAGGTCACGGACGACAGTTTGCAAGGGCGCATGCGCCGCTTGACCGAACGGGCTGTTGATATGGCCGATGTTTGCTTATTCTTGATCGACGGACGCACGGGAGTTACACCCTCGGACCAAGTTTTTGCAGATATTTTACGCCGTAAATCCGCCAAGGTGATTGTAGGCGTCAATAAAGCCGAAGGGGCAGCGGGTGATTCTGGTGCAATCGAGGCATGGTCTTTGGGTCTGGGCGATCCTGTGCGCATGTCGGCTGAACATGGCGAAGGCATGGATGATCTTTATCACATCCTACGCCCCATGGGCGATTTTTACGCCGAACGCGCTGAAGCCGATGCACCTTTAGTTGATGTTGATATTTCGGAAGATGAAGCCGAAGGCGAAGGTGATGTAGAGAGCCACCGCCCTACAGCGCAAAAGCCCTTACAAATCGCCGTCATCGGGAGGCCAAATGCGGGCAAATCAACTCTGATCAATAAAATTATTGGCGAAGAGCGCTTACTCACTGGGCCCGAAGCAGGCATCACCCGAGACGCCATCTCGGTCAAAAGCGTTTGGATGGGTACTCATACGCGCATCTTTGATACGGCTGGTATGCGCAAAAAGGCGCGTATTAATGACAAGCTTGAAAAGCTTTCGGTCTCGGATGGATTGCGCGCGGTGCGCTTCGCCGAGGTGGTTGTGGTGTTGCTGGATGTGGATATTCCCTTTGAGCAACAAGATTTGCGAATTGCCGATTTCGCCGAAACAGAAGGGCGCGCCGTTGTCATTGCGGTGAATAAATGGGATCTTGAGGTCGATAAGCAAGATAAGCTCACCGCCCTTCGTGAAATGTTTGAGCGGCTTTTGCCGCAGCTGCGCGGCGCGCCTATGGTCACCGTTTCGGCCAAAACTGGCAAAGGGCTTGATCGTTTGCACGCAGCGATTGTGAAAGCACATGATGTGTGGAACCGCCGCGTCTCCACCGCGCGGTTGAACACTTGGCTTGGAGCGATGGTTGAGGCTCACCCGCCTCCCGCACCAGGTGGTCGGCGCATTAAGCTGCGCTATATGACACAAGTAAAAACCCGTCCACCGGGCTTTATTGTGATGTGCTCTAACCCTGATGGAATGCCCGAAAGCTATAAGCGTTATCTGGTCAATGGGTTACGCGAACATTTTGATATGCCGGGCACTCCCATTCGTTTGACCATGCGCAGTCAGGGTGAGAAAAACCCCTTTAAAGGGCGTCATTATTCCACCCCGTCGCGCTTGCGTAAACATACTGGCAAAGGCGAATATTAAACGACGGCCCCTGCGGGGGCCGTTTATGATTTTTGGGCCTTGACCTCTCAGACCTGCGGCAAGTGAACGGTTTGCCAAGCTTTCATGCGGCTGCGAAACCAAGTGCGCTGCCGCTTGGCATATTGGCGCGAGCCCATTTTTGCTAATGAAATCGCTTCCTCAAGCGTGCAGCTGCCTTGTAGATGTGCGATCAGCTCGGGCGCGCCGATGGCGCGGGCAAAGGGGCGGTTTGCTTGCCAAAAGGGCAGGACTGCCCGCACCTCATCCAGCGCGCCCTTGGCGATCATCTGGTCAAAACGCAAATCAATTTTTGAATTCAACCATTCGACATCAGGCATCAGCACCAAGGCTTGACACGCGACCAGCGGTAAAAGCGGGGCGGGTGTTTGATCTTGCCAAGCACTCAGGCCGCGGCCCGTGGCGTGCCACACTTCCCACGCACGCTGCACCCTTACGCCGTTTTTTTTATCGATGCGCGCTAAGGTTGCGGGATCCAGCTCGGCGCACATAGCATCTAAATCGCCCGCAATGCGGCGCGCATCGGCCAGCGCGCGTGTTTGGGCGGTAATGGGGGGAATGTTGGCCAATCCTTCTGTCAGGGCAGTAAAATAAAGGCCCGTACCGCCTACAATAATTGGGATCTTTTGCGCCTTTTGTAAAATTTGCAACTGATCGGCCACGTCACGCAGCCAATGACCCACGGAATAATCTTGCGCGAGTTCTATATGGCCATAGAGTAGATGCGTTGCGCGGGCCTGATCTTCGGATGTGGGGCGCGCACTTAGGCTTTGCCAACAGCTATAGACTTGCAAAGCATCGGCATTGATAATCACCCCATCCAACCGCGCGGCCAGATCCAGCGCCATTTGTGACTTTCCCGAGGCCGTGGGCCCCGCGATTAAAACCGGTTTATAGGGCGAAAAATCGAGGGTCATCTTGCTCCGATTGCTATGTAAAGTATTTTAATTTTGGTAAATGCGTCTTGGGCGTTGAACCCAACCGCGTTTTGCTACATTTTGCGCCACAGTCCAACTGAAATCGAACCAAGCCGGAGCCGTACATGACATCCTCAATCGAAAAGACGCCGCGTGCCCATCATGGCCAGTCAAAATATGACCGTGTGATGCTTAAAATAAGTGGCGAAGCTTTGATGGGGGATATGAGTTTTGGCCTTCATCCGCCCACCGTGCAGCGCATCGCAGCCGAGGTGAAGTCGGTGCATGATCTGGGCGTTGAAATTTGCATGGTCATAGGCGGTGGTAATATCTTTCGCGGGTTACAAGGCTCGGCCCAAGGGATGGAGCGCACGACTGCCGATTATATGGGTATGTTGGCCACCGTGATGAATGCGCTTGCCATGCAATCCTCGCTTGAGGCATTGGGTATTCATACTCGCGTAATCTCGGCTATTCCGATGGATCAGGTGTGCGAGCCCTATATCCGCCGCCGCGCCGTGCGCCATTTAGAGAAAAAACGTGTGGTCATTTTTGCGGCAGGTACGGGCAATCCTTATTTTACCACCGACACGGCGGCTACCCTGCGAGCCAGTGAGATGGCCTGCCAATCAATATTTAAAGGCACCAAAGTTGACGGTGTTTATGACAAAGACCCCAAAAAACATTCAGACGCCACCCGTTATGAGAATGTCTCTTACGATGAAGTTTTACAAAAACACTTGGGTGTTATGGATGCCAGCGCAATTGCTTTAGCGCGCGATAATAATCTGCCAATTATCGTTTTTAGCCTTGATGAGCCTGGGGGCTTTCGTGGCATTTTGCGAGGTGAGGGCACTTATACGCGGGTGCATGGCTGAGTTAAGTCCAGATCTGAGCTATTTGAAAGGAAGACAATGTCCGACAGTGATGTTGAAATTGATTTAGACGAGATTGAGCGGCGTATGGATGGCGCACTAACCGCATTACGTGGTGAGTTTTCTTCTTTGCGCACTGGCCGCGCCTCAGGCGCTATTCTTGACCCGATTCAAGTTGATGCATATGGGCAGATGACGCCTATCAACCAGCTTGGCACTGTGAACGTGCCTGAGCCGCGAATGGTTGTGATCAACATTTGGGACAAGGCAATGATTTCCAAAGTAGAAAAAGCCATCCGCGAATCTGGCATTGGAATCAATCCGATTGTCGATGGGCCCCTGATCCGACTACCCATCCCCGAGCTGAACGAGGAGCGTCGGCGCGAACTGACCAAAGTGGCTGCCCAATATTCCGAACATGCCCGCGTGGCCGTGCGTAATGTGCGCCGTGATGGCATGGACCAGATCAAAAAGGCCAAGGGCGTTGGTATGGCTGAAGATGATCAAAAAATGTATGCTGATGAGGTGCAAGTCCTAACCGATAAAGCGATTGCTAACATCGACAAAGCGTTAGAAAGTAAGCAGCAAGAGATTATGCAGGTTTAGTTCAGTTCGGAGACTTATTCTATGGATGATGCCCCTGGAAGGTGTGTTGATCATTTGGCTATAATTATGGATGGCAATGGTCGTTGGGCCGCAAATCGCGGTTTGCCGCGGCTTGTGGGCCATCGTCGTGGTGCCGAAGTCGTGCGAACTATTGTGATGGCTGCTCCCAGATTAGGGGTGAAATGGCTGACCCTTTATGCCTTTTCGACCGAGAATTGGAACCGCTCAACGAAGGAAATATTGGGCATTATGGCGATCTTTGCGCGCTACATTGAGCGAGAAGCCGATCGTCTGGCCATGAATGGGGTGAGAATGCGTTTCATCGGTGATCGTGACGCGCTTGAGCCGAAGTTGCAAAAGCTAATGGACGGTATAGAGGCGCGCACCGCTCATTGTTCCCTTTTAAACCTAACGGTGGCTATCAATTACGGTGGCCGCGATGAAATCACCCGTGCGGTTAAAATGCTGACACAAAAGCTAGCTTGTGGGGCGCTCAGCGCCGATCAAATCAACCAAGAAAGCTTTGCCGCCTGCCTTGATACTCAGGATCTTCCCGATCCTGATTTGGTGATCCGGACCTCGGGTGAGTTTCGCACCTCAAACTTTCTGGCTTGGCAAGCGGCCTATGCGGAATATGAATTCACACCAACGCTGTGGCCCGATTTCACCGCAGATGAATTGGAGGTGATTATTTCGCGTTTTGGGAACCGGATACGCCGCTTTGGTGGAGTTTTGGCCGGATGACCAGCGAAAAGTGGCAAGATTTACGGCCACGGGTTCTGATGGCCTTTGTCATGGCGATTGTGGGCGGTGTAGCTGTTTTAAGCGGCGGATTGACCTTTAAGCTTTTGGTGTTGGGTTCATTGGCCGCGATGATGTGGGAATTAGCCGAGATCACCGGCCTAAAGGCAGGTTCCAAAAAGGCATTCGCGATTGCGGTTTTGTCGGTAGTATCATTGATCATGGTGGGGGAAATGTCAGGGCCGATAGCTATGCTTTGGCTTTTTGCGCCGTCGCTGGTTTTGCAGATTGGGCCCCGTAAATTACGCCTTTGGGTGTTTTTATATGGGTTTATCATCATTGCCAGCTGTTTTGGCCTGATGGCGCTACGCAATAAGTTTGGGTTTGAGGTGATCTTATGGTTGGTGGCGCTCGTTGCGGTCAGCGATATTGCGGGCTATTTTGCGGGCCGCAGTCTTGGGGGTGCCAAAGTTTGGCCAAAGGTCAGTCCTAAAAAGACATGGTCTGGTACCGTAGCGGGCTGGATTGGCGCGATTTTTGTTGGCCTGGTTTTCTTCTGGATAGGGGCTGAAGGGTATGAGTTTTTGTGGCTGTCACCGCTTTTAGCCTTGTCTGGGCAAGTGGGTGATATGGTGCAAAGTGCGCTTAAACGGGCGGTTGGGGTGAAAGACAGCTCAAACCTTTTGCCAGGGCATGGGGGCTTTCTTGACCGTTTTGATGCGTTGATTTTCGCTGTATTACTGTTGTCATTTCTAAGCCATTTGATGCCTTTGCCTTTTTCGGGGGTTTGATGCGCAAAATCTCGATTTTTGGGGCTACCGGCTCTATCGGCGAAAGCGCCTTTGACCTTATTTCGCGCCAAGGCGGGCCTCTTGCGTATGAGACCGTCGCCCTAACGGGCGGGTACAATGTGGTGCGCTTGGCGCAAATGGCGGTTGAATTGCGGGCAAAATGCGTGGTCACAGCCTTTGACGCCTGCTTGCCAGAACTACGCGGCGCCCTAAACAGTTATGGCGCTCGCGCGCAATCCATCAAGGCCTCGGCAGGTGCGCAGGCGCTTATTGAGGCCGCCGATCAACCTTGTGACTGGGCCTTATCTGCTATTATAGGTGCGGCGGGGCTTGCCCCCGGGTTTCACGTGCTGCGCCATGGTGGCACTTTGGCTTTGGCCAATAAAGAAAGTTTGGTCACCGCTGGACCCTTATTTATGGCAGAAAGTGCTAAATATGGTGCGACACTTTTGCCTGTAGACAGCGAACATTCTGCGATTTTTCAAACTTTAGTGGGTGAAGATATTGCTACTGTTGAACGGATTATATTAACCGCCTCGGGGGGGGCGCTGCGTGACTGGCCCTATGAGCGGCTTAAAGCTGCTACCCTTGCGGATACACAGGCCCATCCCAATTGGTCGATGGGGCAGCGCATCACCGTGGATTCGGCGTCTATGTTTAATAAAGCGATGGAGATAATTGAAACAAAAGAGTTTTTTAATGTTAAGCCCGCGCAAATTGAGGTGATTTTGCACCCTGAATCTATCATCCATTCGATGGTTGCTTATCAAGACGGAGCAGTGATGGCGCATTTGGGCGCGCCTGATATGCGCCATGCAATCGGCTATGCGCTGCATTATCCCATGCGTGAAAAGTTGCCTGTGCCACGGCTTGATTTTGCAGCTCTTAGCCAGCTTAACTTCAAAGCCCCCGATCTAACCCGTTACCCCGCCTTGCGTCTGGCGCACGAGGTGATGCACCAGAGCGGCACCTTTGGCGCGGCCTTTAATGCGGCAAAAGATGTGGCACTTGATGGTTTTATCGCAGGTCAATTGGGGTTCATGGACATGGCCCCATTGGTGGAAGAAACATTAAGCACGCTTATGCGGAGCAATAGTTTGAAAAACGCCCCCTTAAGTCTTGACGATGTTGCCCAAAGCGACCATCTGGCAAAGACAACAGCACGCGTCTTGGCGCAAAAATTCAGTTAGGGCCTACTTTTGGACTTTTTAGTGATTTTCTCCTTTTTTGGTTCGCTTGCGGGCAGCGCCCTGGCCTTTGTCGTAGCGCTTTCGATTATCGTTTTTGTCCATGAATATGGCCATTACATCGTGGGTCGTTGGTGTGGCATCAGCGCCGAAGTATTTAGCTTGGGGTTTGGCACCGTGGTTTGGCACCGCTATGATAGGCACGGCACCAAATGGCAAATTGCGGTGCTGCCGTTTGGTGGCTATGTGCGCTTTGCAGGGGATGCTAGCGCCGCGTCCGAGCCCGACCCAAAGGCGCTTGCAGCCCTGGGCCCGATCGCGGCGCGTCACACGCTAGACGGCGCCCCCCTTTGGGCGCGCGCGCTAACCATCGCGGCGGGACCCTTTTTTAATTTTAGCTTTTCTATCTTTATTTTTACCGCTTTTTTCATGGGGCAAGGTATTGCCACCAACGAGGCGGTGGTCGGATCTGTCAAAGACACCGCTCCCTTTGCCAAAGCCTTGGAAAGAGGAGATCTGATTTTGGAGTTAGGCGGGCAGCCTGTATTAGATTTGGTTGCTTTTTATAAAATTGCGGCGACCCTGACTCCCCAAGAAAGCACTTCCTATACTGTTATGCGAAGGGGACAAGAGCTCAGTGTGAGGGGCCCCTATCCGTTCCCTGCCTATGTTGATCAGGTGCAAAGCCGCTCGGCAGCGCTTGAGGCGGGACTTCAGGAACGGGATTTGATTTTGGCGGTGGACGGCGCCCAAATCTATGGGTTTGCGCAAATTGTAGAAAAGGTCAAAGCGGCTAAAGGAGCTCCAACCACTTTAACCTTGGCACGCCAAGATCAAGTGTTTGACGTCACACTTGTGCCAAAGCTGGTTGATCTGCCAAAAGCTGACGGTGGGTTTGAACAACGCTGGCTTTTGGGTATTACGGGCGGCCTAGCCTTTGAGCCTATGACCAGACGCACTGGACCCTTCGAGGGCATCGGTCTGGCCAGTTTCGCCACATGGCGCATCATCACCACCAATCTGTCGGGCATTGGGCATTTGCTGACGGGGGCGATATCATCTTGCAATATCAGCGGGCCGATCGGGATCGCACAAGTGTCGGGCGATATGGCGCGGAAGGGGCCGCTAGATTTCTTGCGCTTTTTGGCGATTTTATCGACAGCCATTGGCCTGATGAACCTTTTCCCCATTCCCGTGCTTGATGGCGGCCATTTGGTGATGTTGGGATATGAGGCGGTGGTGCGTCGCAAACCCTCTGCCAAGCTGATGGGGACCATTATGCGGATTGGATTGATCATTTTGTTGGCCTTGATGGCCTTTGCCTTTTCAAACGACATCTTTTGTCCCTAGCTTAGCAAGCATAGCGCTTTTCAAAGCGCTGATCTTTTGACATGGGTGCCTTTTCGCGCTACTCAGAACTTAAAGTAAAAACCGAGGTTCTGTCATGCATAATTCCCCTGCTTTTTTTAAGAGTAAATTTGCTTTTTGTTTGCAAAATATAAAGACGGCAGCTTTGGTTTTTTGTGCCGTGTCGGCCCTTGTGCTGGGCTGGGCAGTTGGGCCCGTTCTGGCACAAAGCTATCAGTTCGAAAATGTAAACGTCACGGGCAACATGCAGGTCGAAGATACCACGGTGCTGCGCTATGCGGCGGTGCCCATGGGGGCGGCTTTGACGGGCGGCGAATTGAACGCGGCGTTTCAGCGGTTGGTGGGCTCGGGTCTTTTCGAGACGGTAACGTTAACGCCAAGTGGTGGGCGGTTAACCATTGATGTGGTGGAATATCCGATCATCAATGTGATTTCGTTTGAAGGCAATGCGCGCATCAATGATGAGAAGCTGGCCACAATGATCTCATTGGCCTCGCGGCAGACCTATTCGCCCGCCAAGGCCGAGGCAGCTGCCAAAGCCCTGACTGAAGCCTATGTGCAAGCGGGGCGAGTCGCGGCCAGTGTCAAACCGCAGGTAATTCGTCGTTCGGGTAATAGAGTTGATTTGGTGTTTGAAATTGCCGAAGGTAAAGTGGTTGAAATTGAACGGTTGGCCTTTGTGGGCAACCGCAATTTTTCAAACGGACGTTTACGCCAAACGTTGCAAACAAAACAAGCGGGTCTTTTGCGCCAATTCGTGCAGCGCGACACGTTGGTACCAGATCGGATTGAGTTTGATAAGCGTTTGCTTAAGGATTTTTACACGTCACGCGGCTATATTGATTTCAGCGTGCTGAATGCCTCGGCTGATTTGACCCGTGAACGTGATGGCTATTTTGTTACCTTTACTGTGCAGGAGGGGCTGAGATATGAATTTGATAATGCCCAAGTCATCAGTGATATCCCCGAAATTAATGCCGAAGATTTCACCAATCTGATTTCGGTCAAACCTGGACAAGTCTATACCCCAATTGCGATTGATCTGACTGTACGCCGGATGGAGTCGTTGGCGTTGCAGCGCGGTTTGCAATTTGTCAGCGCCGAGCCGCGCATCAAACGTAATTATGAAACGCAAACAATTGACGTGGATTTCGCACTGATAAAGGCCCCGCGTATCTTTGTGGAGCGTATTGATATTAAAGGCAATGTGACTACGCTTGACAGCGTGATCCGCCGCCAGTTCCGTACAGCAGAAAGTGATCCTTTCAACCCGCGTGAATTGAGCCAAGCCGCCGAGCGTTTGCGCGCTTTGGGCTTTTTTGCTGATGCGCAAGTTACAACCTCGAGTGGTAGCAGCGACGATCAGGTTTTAATCGCCGTGAATGTGATTGAAAAACCCACAGGCAGCTTGGGCTTTGGGGTGTCTTATTCGGTGACCAGCGGCACGGGTTTTAACTTTAATTTGTCGGAAAACAACTTTTTGGGTCGAGGCCAAGCACTTAGCTTAAATCTATCGCGTGGCATGGCGACGGCGGATGCGTTTGTGTCTTTTTCTGAACCTGCTTTTTTGGGTCGCGACATTACCTTTAGGGTCTCTGGGGGTCAAGCATCCTCATCCGGCAATAGTGCCAGCTATGATACCAGTAAGTTGTCCTTCTCTCCTGAAGTATCTTTCCCCTTAGGAGAGATGACCCGTATGTCCGTGAACCTAAGCTTTGATGAAACCGATATTTCAAATGTAGCTGACAAAAACATTCTTTTGAATGTCGATGAAGGGGCTTTGACTAATTTCTCACTGGGATATGGGTTAAGCTTTGACACGCGGAAAACTGGTTTAAATGAGTCAGGTGGCTTGCTTGTCAAGTTTGACCAAGACTTTTCGGGCCTGGCAGGCGATATTGACGCAACGCGTACTGCGGTTTTTGCTTTGGCCGAGAAAAAAGTTTTGAACGATGCGGTCAGCCTTCGCATCATTGGCGAAGGTGGTGTTTATGAACGCACGAACGGCAATACGCGTTTGACTGAGCGTTTTTTTGCACGTGGCAAGTTGCGCGGCTTTGAAAATAACGGCATTGGTCCGCGTGATTTAGGGGCGGATACAGACGCGCTTGGGGGCAATTACTTTGCCTCGGTGCGAATGGAAACGGATTTCCCGCTGGGTCTGCCCGAAGAATATGGCATCACGGGCGGTGCCTTTTATGATATGGGCTCGGTTTGGGGGCTGAATGATACGGCGGGTGTGAAGCCGGTCGACGATGAGTTCCATCTGCGTTCTGCTGCGGGAGTGTCCCTGTTTTGGTCAACCCCAATCGGCCCATTGCGATTTAACTGGTCGCGCGCGTTTGAAAAACAATCCTATGACCGCGTACAAAATTTTGATCTGACGCTATCGACGAAATTCTGATGCTGTTAGTTTGGGTACGTGGCATTTTGTTTGGCGTAACCTGCGCCCTGTCTTTGGGAACAGGACAAGACGTTTTGGCGCAAGAGCTGACTAGCGCAGACCCGATAGGTGACGCCAAAAAATCGACCTACCTAAGCCCGATCTTGACTCTCTCGCCTGAGGGGATTTACGCGGGCTCAAAGTTTGGCGACACGATCAAACGGCGCTCCGAGGCTTTAGCGATGCAATTGGCGCAGGAAAATGATCGTTTCGAGGCCACTCTTTTGAAAGAAGAGAAAGACCTGACAGAGCTGCGCAGAACCATGACAGCCGATCTTTTTGCGCCCATGGCAGCAGCCTTTGACCAAAAGGTTGAGCGTATTCGAGACGCACAAGAAGAAAAAAACCGCCAATTAATCCAAAAAGTAGAAACCAACCGTAAATATTTCTTTGATTCAATCTTGCAAATCTTGGCCGAAATTATGAAAAAATACGGGGCCGATTTGATCGTGGATAAAAGCGTTGTCTTCGCCTCATTCGACCGGATCGACGTCACAGACGAGGCGATCACCTTGATCGACCAGATGCTGTCGCTTGTGCCTGATATTTCAGGCCCCTTGGCACCCAATGCGCTTGATGTGCCCAACCAAGGCAATTAAGCTGCCAAGACCATTTAGGAGAGTAGCATGTATCACACCGCCGATATAGAGATGATTCAACGTCTTATCCCACACCGTTATCCGTTTTTATTAGTAGATAAGATTAAGGATATTGTAATTAATGAATCCGCAACTGGTATAAAGAATGTGACTTTTAACGAACCGCAGTTTCAAGGTCATTTTCCCGGAAAACCGGTGTTCCCTGGCGTTCAGATGATTGAGGCTTTGGCTCAAACAGCGGGCTGTTTGGTGGCCTATTCTATGGATCTCGCCGATCGTAATCTGCTGATTTATTTCATGGCTGTTGATGGGGCTAAATTTCGTCGCAAAGTTGGCCCTGGCGATGTGCTTGAACTTTATGTCACCGTAAAGCGTGGCGGGGGCAAAGTTTGGAAATTTTCTGGCCGCGCGATGGTGGGGGATGAGCTGGCATGCGAATGCGAATTTACTGCCATGATGGAACTCCTAAAAAACGATGCCAAAGTATGATTCACCCTTCGGCCATTGTTGAGAACGGTGCGGTTATTGGCCCCGAGTGCCAAATAGGCCCCTTTTGTTTGGTAGGTCCCGACGTAACTTTAGGGCGCGGTGTTATTTTAAAAAGTCATGTTGTTGTCGCGGGTCTGACTGAAATTGGTGATGAGACTATCATCTTCCCCTTTGCCTGCGTCGGCGAAGTGCCGCAAGATTTGAAATATAAGGGAGAGCAGACCCGCCTGATTGTTGGCAAAAGATGTCGCATCCGCGAAGGTGCAACTTTGTCTACTGGCACCGAAGGTGGCGGTGGTTTAACGCGTATTGGCGATGATTGTCTTTTAATGACGGGGGCGCATGTGGGTCATGATGCGCAGTTGGGCAGCCGCATTATTTTGGCCAATCAAGCGGCCATTGCGGGGCACTGTGTCCTAGAAGATGACGTTATTATTGGTGGCTTGTCTGGGGTGCATCAATTCGTGCGTATCGGGCGCGGGGCCATCATTGGTGCAGTAACCATGGTGACCCATGACGTCCTGCCTTACGGACTTGTGCAGGGCCCCCGCGGTCAGCTGGACGGTCTAAATCTTGTGGGGCTTAAACGGCGCGGTGTTGACCGTTTGGATATCACGGCGATGCGTGCAGCTTATCAAATGTTGGCTCAGGGTGACGGTACTTTTTTAGACCGCGCACGCCGTTTGGCTGATGAAAGCGACAGCCCCCATGTCAAGGAAATGACCGATTTCGTGCTGGCCGCGACGGATCGCTCATTCTTAACGCCCAAATGACCGGCCGCACTGCCCTTGTCGCGGGATCGGGCCTTTTGCCTGGGGCCCTTTGTGCCGCACGCCCTGATCTTCTCGTGACAGCGCTTGAGGGGTTTTCACCCCAAAACCTAACCCCTCAAATCCTGTTTAGGGTTGAACGTTTGATCCCCTTTATCCGGGCTTTACAAGAGGCATCGGTGGTTGAGGTTATTTTTGCAGGGTCAGTGCGACGTCCAAGGCTTGATCCAGCCCTATTTGACGCGCAAACTGCTCAGATTGTGCCGCGGCTGTTGGCTGCGATGCAAAGTGGCGATGATGCTACCTTGCGCGAAGTGATCGCCATTTTCGAAGATTTTGATCTAACGGTCAAAGGCGTGGCTGATATTGCGCCTGCCTTAATACCCCAAGCCGGCGTTTTAGTTGGGCAACCCAGCCTCCAAGACCAGGCCGACGCGGCGCGGGCTGCAATGATTGTTAACGCACTTGGAACCGTTGATGTGGGCCAAGGAGCGGTGGTAGTCAAAGGCCTTTGCCTTGCAGTTGAGGCGCTGCCCGGAACTGATGCGATGCTGGCCCATATAGCGGCATTAAAAGGCCCTTTGAATGAAGCGCGTGCAGGTCTGATTTACAAGGCCCCAAAACCAACCCAAGATTTACGAATCGATCTGCCAACCATTGGCATTCAAACCGTTATCCATGCCGCAAACGCGGGGCTTGCGGGCATAGCGTTTGAAGCGGGAGGGGTGATCTTGCTTGAACTGGAGGCCGTTCTGGCCGAGGCCAAAAAGCTTGGGCTTTTTGTCTGGGCACGCGCCGCATGAGCTTTTATATGATTGCGGGCGAAGCCTCGGGCGATCTGCTGGGGGCCGATCTTATGGCCGGCCTGTTGCGCTTTGATCCTAAAGCTCAATTTTTGGGCTTGGGCGGGCGCTTGATGCAAGCTCAAGGTCTGCAAAGTCTTTTCGACATTTCTGAGCTTTCGGTGATGGGCATTGCGGAAATTGCACCTAAATATTTTGTTCTAAAGCGGCGAATCGCCCAAGTAGCAGCTGATGTTGCTGCGCGTAAGCCTGATGTGTTGATCACGATTGATAGTCCTGATTTTTGCTTGCGGGTTGCCAAACAGCTGCGCGTATGGGGATTTGATATTCCCATCATTCATTATGTGGCTCCTTCGGTTTGGGCGTGGCGACCTAACCGGGCGGTGAAAATGGCTCGCGTTGTCGATCATGTGCTGGCCCTTTTACCCTTTGAGCCGCCCTTGATGCAGGCCGCAGGGCTGAGCTGTGACTTTGTGGGCCATCCGATTGCCGCGCGCCCCCTAGCCTCTGTCGCAAAAAGCGATGATCCGCTTATTTTGGCGTTGCCCGGCTCGCGCATGGGCGAGATTGCGCGCCTTACCCCTGTCATTGGGGAAAGTTTGGAATTTATTTTGCCCCATTACCCGAATGCGCGGGTGGTTGTGCCCACTTTGCCGCATTTAATGGGGCCGCTGCGGGCTTTGGTCAAAGATTGGATCATCACGCCCGAACTGGTGACCGATGCTGCTGATAAGGTGCAAGCCTTTGGGGCGGCTCGCGCGGCGATTGCTGCTTCGGGCACCGTGTCGCTGGAATTGGCCGCCAACCGTGTGCCAATGGTCATTGCCTATGATATGCACCCGATCACGCTTTTTTTGATGCAACGCATGGCGCGAATCGATACAGTCACTTTGGTCAATATAGTCTCTGAGACGCGTACGGTGCCTGAATTCATTGGTGCTAAATGCCGTGCCGATTTAATCGCGCCCGCCTTATTGACCACGCTTAGCGACCCCAGCGCCCAACTTGCGGCGATGGAGGTGACCATGCAGCGCCTTGGGGCGGGCGGTCAAGCCCCTGGCGTGCGTGCCGCCACTTCGGTATTGGCTTTTCTTAGGGGTAGGACGCGCCAAGCTTAAGTGCGCCCGCGCCAGATCCAACCACCGCCCAACACTTGGTTGCCAGTTTCAGCATAAAATACACAAGCCTGTCCTGCCGAGACGCCATCTTCTGGCTCCAAAAGCTCAACCATCGCTTCGGTCGCGCTCAGTGGTCGTAAAATCGCCGCACGCGACGGGCGTGTTGAGCGTACCTTGACGCGAATATGCCATTCGTCTTGGCTCTCAAAAGGCGTGGGACCCAACCAGTTGATCTCTTTGATCGGGATCATTCGCGTCGACAATGCGGCCTTTGGCCCCACGATCACGTGGCGCTTTTCAGGATCAAGACCCACCACAAACAAAGGATTCCCCAAGCCGCCAATTCCAAGCCCGCGTCTTTGCCCTATAGTAAAGTGAATAACCCCCGGATGTTGGCCCAAAACGGTGCCTTGGTTGTCGACAATATCACCTGGCAACGCCGACCCGGGGCGCATTTTTTCAATCACCGCAGCGTAATCGCCGTTGGGCACAAAGCATATATCTTGGCTGTCGGGCTTATCGGCAACGGTCAGGCCAAAGCTTTGCGCCAAAGCGCGTGTTTCAGCCTTTGAGTGCAAATGCCCTAGAGGAAAGCGCAGATAATCCAGCTGCTCGGCTGTGGTTGAAAAAAGAAAATAGCTTTGGTCACGCGCGGCATCGTTGGCGCAGTGCAGCTCAGCCCCATAGGGGCCCATTTTGCGCTGAATATAATGCCCCGTGGCCATACAGTCCGCGTCAAGGTCGCGCGCGGTCGTCAAAAGATCTTTAAACTTCACCCGCTCATTACAGCGGATGCATGGCACTGGTGTGGCCCCCGCCAAATAGGCATCAGCGAAATCATCCATGACCGCATCGCGAAAGGTGTTTTCGTAATCAAGTACATAATGCGCAAAGCCCATCGATTCGGCGACGCGGCGCGCATCGTGAATGTCTCGCCCCGCACAACAGGCCCCCTTTTTGGCCAAAGCCGCACCGTGATCATAAAGCTGTAAAGTGACACCCACGACATCATAGCCTTCTTTTGCAAGCATTGCAGCCACAACCGAGCTGTCGACCCCACCAGACATGGCAACCACAACCCGCGTTTGCGTAGGAGGTTTGGCAAAGCCAAGTGAGTTAAGTGGGTAGTCGAGGGGCATGGTAAACCTTATTAAAATATAAAAAATTTGTACAATAATAGCAGAAAATTCTTTATATTTTCAACCCCTCGATTTTTATTAGCTATTAAGAGACCTCAGCATAACCCCTACTTTAGTAAAAAGCGCGAAAATATACCATTGTTTTTGTTCGAGAAAATTTCGCTAAATCCACCAAAACGGAGTTATGCAGAGGTCTCATTAAATCTTATGGCGATAAGTAAAAGTATGATAAATTCATTTGAAAACTTGTTGACGGGTCAAGGCCTATTACTTTGCCTGATGTAAAAATTATCATCCATGCAGGCCTGCCCTAGAAAATAAATGACAGGACCGTTGGAAAGAAGTAATATTTTGATGGTTTAGGCCAAAAAATGGGCATATCATGCAAAACTAGGCGCTTGAGATCTATCGCCTCATCGCTGAGGAAACTGACCTTTCTAAAAACTCAATTGAAAAACAGGGTCAATTAGTACTGAAAGCCACAAATGCCCAAAAATATAAACAACTTTAAATCGTATTTCACAAATGATCAGGCGAAGTAACTATGAATTGACTGTTTTACACCAATTATGCTCGGCTAAGGTTGGCACGTCGATGTTAATTCTGTCTGGGGCGGATGATACTGAAAGTGAGATCAGAGGTTTTGGATTTGGTGCCGATTATTAAATGACCAAACCCTTCCACTGCGAAAGGTTAGTAGCGCATTATTTATGCGATCATTAGCCGCTCAATAGGGCATGGCAGTCGAACTTTTGTGCGGGCATCTGTCGAGGAATCTGAATTCGCCAACCTATTATATATAAGGGGCGAACCTGGATCTGACAGGAAAAGATATCAAATGCTGGAACTTTTGTGGCTCGTTTAAAGCATGACGCTTATCAAAGAGATGTTTTTAAATCAACTTTACGGCGACATCGATGAGCCCGAGCTGAAAATTACATCAATTTTTTTTTTGGAGCGGGTATGTGCTGCGCAATCTGGGGGTGCCTGCGGTCAGCACAAAGGTTATTGAAAAAATAGCTTAAGCAGGGTCCATCGGGTGCAATTGTCGAAGTCTGTTCTGGACGCGGGCTTGCAGCTTGCCTAAACATTAGGACAAGGAGCCTCTGATGCTAAAAAATCGTGATCTGCCTAGCTCAAGTGAAGTCAAAGCACACCAAAGGATTATGGTCCTTAACGCCGAAATCACTGCGGCCAATCAAGACTATCATCAATTTGACGCGCCCCGCATCTCAGACGCTGAATATGACGCCCTAAAGCAAGAACTTTTGGCTGTTGAGACTGCCTTTCCAAGCCTAAAAAGCGCCGATAGCCCCAGTGAAAAAGTTGGGGCCCCCGCATCCGAAGGCTTTTCTAAGGTCAAGCACAGAGTGCCGATGCTCAGTTTGGAAAATGCATTTGACGAGGGCGATGTGGGCGATTTTGAAGATCGGATCCGCAAATATTTGGGCTATCAGGGCGCGCTTGATTTTACGGCCGAACCCAAGATTGACGGGCTGTCGCTTTCCTTGCGCTATGAGGGGGGTGAGTTGGTCAGTGCGGCCACGCGCGGCGATGGTGCCGTGGGTGAGAATGTCACCACAAATGCCTTTTATATTAGTGATATTCCCCAATTCATTGACATGGCACCCCCCGTTCTTGAGGTGCGGGGCGAAGTATATATGTCACACGGTGATTTTGCGGCCCTGAATGCTCGCCAAACGGCCCTTAGTGATAAGCTTTTTGCCAATCCGCGCAATGCGGCCGCAGGGTCGTTACGCCAACTTGATCCGCTGGTCACCAAAGCTCGCCCACTGCGCTTTTTCGCCTATGCTTGGGGTGACGTATCAGCCCCGCTGGCCGGCACGCAATTTGACGCCATCGAAAAGCTGGCCGCTTACGGTTTTGTGACCAACCCTCTGACGCGGCGCTGCGACGGGGTGACCGCATTGCTGGCTCATTACGAAGAAATCGCCCATATGCGCGCCGATCTTGGTTATGATATTGACGGGGTGGTATACAAAATCAACGACCTTGCCTTACAAGAGCGGTTAGGGTTTCGCGCCGCCACCCCACGTTGGGCTGTGGCGCATAAATTCTCGGCCGAGCTGGCCTGGAGTGAGCTTTTGGGCATTGATATTCAAGTGGGGCGCACCGGCGCACTTTCACCCGTTGCGCGGCTGCGGCCTGTAACGGTGGGCGGGGTCGTTGTGTCGAACGCCACCCTGCACAATCAAGATTATATTGCAGGGCACTCCTCCAAAGGGGCATTGATCCGCCAGGGCGGCGACATTCGCATTGGCGATCATGTGCAGATTTACCGTGCGGGCGATGTGATCCCGAAAATCAAGGATCTTGATCTGGCCAAACGCCCAGCTTGGTCTGTGGCTTATGTCTTTCCCGAACACTGCCCCGAGTGCGGCTCTGTCGCGTTGCGGGAAGAAGGGGACGCAGTCCACCGCTGCACGGGCGGCCTAATTTGCCCCGCACAAGCCGTTGAAAGGCTTAAGCATTTCGTATCACGCGGCGCTTTTGACATTGAAGGTCTGGGTGCCAAGCAGATCGAAACATTCTATCATGACACGCTGTTGCCCGTGAAAACCCCTGCCGATATATTTACCTTGCAAGCCCGCGACGCGGTGCATCTGTTGCAAAAGCTGCAAAACCGTGATGGGTTTGGGGCCAAATCCGTAACGAATCTTTGGAGTGCGATTGATGAAAAACGCACAATTGCCTTTGAAAAGCTGATCTATGCCCTTGGCATCCGCCATGTGGGTGAGGCGTCGGCCACCCTTTTGGCACGCCATTATGGGGATTATCCGCAGTTAGAGGACGCAATGCTGGCCGCAACCCCGCATCAAGGCCCCGTCTGGGACGATCTTTTATCGATTGTCGGGATAGGCGCGGTTTTGGCCAACTCGGTCATCGCGGCCTTTCAATCCTCGGCCGAACGTGCGGCGATCCAAGCGTTGGTGCGTGAACTCACCATATTACCCACCCAAGCGGTCGCTCAGTCTGGCAGTCCGATTGCGGGCAAAACCGTGGTCTTTACCGGCAGTCTTGAGCGCATGACCCGCGCTGAAGCCAAGGCGCGCGCCGAGCGTCTGGGGGCCAAGGTCGCAGGCTCGGTCAGTGCGAAAACCGATTATCTGGTGGCGGGGTCGGGCGCGGGGTCTAAGGCCAAAGCGGCCCAAGCGCTTGGTATTTTAGTGCTGGATGAAGCGGCTTGGCTGGCCCTCATCTCTGACATATGAGTCGCCCTGAAGCGCTTTTTTCGCTGTTTGCGACCCTTGAGACCCTAGACGGGGTGGGACCGAAATCGGCGACTTTGTTCGCTAGTTTGGGTGTGACGCGGCCAAAGGATCTGTTGTTTTTATTGCCACAGTCTGGGATTGATCGGCAAAGACGCCTCTCGATTCTCGATGTCATTCCCCCCGCCACCGTCACGGTCGAGGTGACGGTAGGCGCACATATGCCGCCGCGCAGTAAAGGTAAGCCGTACCGAATTTTGGTTTCGGACAGTGTGACGGAATTTCAGCTGGTGTTCTTTCACGCCCGCGCCCCCTATCTTGAGGGATTGTTTCCCCCAGGGGCGCGGCGTTTGGTATCGGGGCGGGTCGAGATTTTCGATCATATCGCGCAAATGGTGCATCCTGACCATGTGCTTGAGCTGACCCAAGCCGATACATTGCCGCGCTATGAACCCGTTTACCCGCTTACAGCTGGCCTGACGCAAAAGACACTGTTGCGCGCAGTCACGGCCACCATGACGCATCTGCCAGAGTTGGGAGAATGGATTGATCCCTTGCTCTTGGTCAAAGAAGGCTGGCCCACATGGGCGCAGGCCCTGCGTCAAGCTCATGCGCCGGAAAACGACGCTGATCTTGCCCTCACTTCGCCCGCGCGCCAACGCTTGGCCTATGATGAATTTTTAGCCCATCAGGTGACATTGGCGCTGGCGCGGCAAAGTTTCCGACGCACCAAAGGGCGGGTGACTTTGGCCACGGGTGCGTTGCAAGCAAGGGTATTGAAAAGCCTGCCCTATGCGCCCACCGCCGCGCAAAACCGCGCTTTCGGCGATATTGCCAAAGATATGGCCGCCAACGAACGGATGAACCGATTGCTGCAAGGTGATGTTGGGGCGGGTAAGACTTTAGTGGCCTTTATGGCCATGTTGGCTGCGGTTGAAGGGGGTGGGCAAGCAGTTTTAATGGCCCCTACCGAAATTTTGGCCCGTCAACATTTGGAAAGCTTGACTCCCTTAGCGGAGGCAGCAGGTGTTGAAATCGCCCTTTTAACCGGCCGCGACAAAGGGGTTAACCGTGTAGAAAAACTGGCACGATTGGCGCAAGGGGATACGGCCCTTTTGCTGGGCACCCACGCTGTGTTTCAAAAAGATGTGCATTTTTCCAATCTGCGACTGGCCGTGGTGGATGAGCAGCATCGGTTTGGAGTGGCGCAGCGGATGGAGTTGGGGGCGAAAGGGCAAGCGGTGGATGTGTTGGTGATGACGGCCACGCCAATTCCGCGCTCATTGGCGCTGGCGGGCTATGGGGATATGGATATCTCGATCTTGGATGAAAAACCCGCAGGACGTAAACCAATCACCACCGCGCTGATCGCTGACAGCCGCTTGGATGAGGTGGTGGCCCATCTGGCTTCTGCGGTGCAAGCGGGCAAGCAGGCCTATTGGGTCTGCCCCTTGGTAGAGGATAGTGAGATTTTAGATTATACTTCGGCCGAAGCGCGCTTTTCTATGCTGCGCGCTGCCTTGGGCGAGGGGGTGGTGGACCTTTTGCATGGGCAAATGGCGCCCGCCGACAAAGATGCGGCAATGGCGCGATTTGTGGCGGGAAAAACTTTAGTTTTGGTGGCAACCACCGTCATCGAGGTGGGGGTTAATGTGCCCAATGCCACGATTATGGTGATTGAGCGGGCCGAAAAATTTGGTTTGGCGCAGCTGCATCAATTGCGCGGGCGAGTGGGGCGCGGGCAGGCCCAATCCACCTGTTTGATGCTGTATCAAGCGCCATTGAGCGCTTCGGGTGAGCGGCGTTTGGCTATTTTGCGCCAAAGCGAAGATGGGTTTCGCATAGCCGAAGAAGATTTGGCGATGCGCGGCGCGGGTGATTTGATCGGCACCGCACAATCAGGCCTGCCATGGTTTCGTATAGCCGATGTGGAAGGCCAAGCAGCTTTAATGCAAATAGCGCACCAAGACGCGCGCAACCTGTTAGCGCAAGACCCTGATTTAACAAGCAAAAGAGGTCAATCCTTGCGGCATTTGCTGTGGCTTTTAGATCAGGATCGCGCCATTCGCCTGATCGGTGTGGGTTGATATTCTTATTTGTTCTCAAATGTTCTTATAAAGTTCTTGACAGGGTGGCCAAAATCTAAGAACAATAGAAGAACAAAAGGAGATTATTATGTTAGCAGAATTGAAATTCGCACTTTCCCAGTCTACGTCGGCGGTTGTTGAAGATATGTTAGGACTTGTTGCGCTGTTTTGCGTGCTGATCGGGGCCTTATGCTTGCCCGGTAGCTTTTGATTCATTCTATTGCAATTCTACCTTGGGCTGCTTTGAAAGAGACGCCTGCTCTTTTTAACCTAACCGCCGCATTTCGCGGCGGTTTTTTTATGCGCTTTGCGCGGCCTGCGCCGCATCAAAGGCGCTGAGCGTGGCATCAAGCGCCAACAAGACCGATGCATGGCGATTTTTAAATGCTTTGGCAGGCAACAGCGCCTCAAAATCGGCAAAAGGCGCGGCGGGAATGGGGCCAGTGCCATTAAGCATCGCACTTAGATCTTGGCGCGCTCTGAGCAGCGTTTCTTTGGTGCAGCCGATCACACTATGAGCCAAAACCCCTGCCGCCGCTTGGCCCAAGACGCAGGCCTGCACCTCTTGTGCGAAGGCTTCGATTTTCCCCTCTCGAAGCACCAGCTCAACCCGAATGTTCGACCCGCAGGTTAATGAACGTTCATGGCCAACCCCTTGGGGGGCGCTTAGGCGGCCCTGATGGGCGATATTTGCTGCCAGACCCAAAAGCCTGGTGGAATAAAGGGCGATTAAATCAGTGTCAGACATGGGACCTTTCGGCTTTCCTTAGGGGCTTATAGGTCTTAAATAGGGTTTATTGCCGATAATGCAAAGGATCAAAATGACCTTCGATGCCAGTTCGCTAAAATATGACGCACAAGGACTGATCCCAGCGATTGCCCAAGATCATGTCTCGGGGCAGGTTTTGATGCTGGCCTATATGAATGTGCAATCGATCGCGCACACGTTAGAGACGGGGCAGGTGACCTACTGGTCTCGCTCGCGCCAATCGTTTTGGGCCAAGGGTGAAACCTCGGGCCATGTGCAGCGATTGGTTGAGCTGTGCATTGATTGCGATCGCGATGCGTTGTTGTTGCGGGTTGATCAAAATGGCCCCGCTTGCCACACGAACCGCAGATCGTGCTTTTACACGGTGGTTGAGGCGGCGGGTGAGAAGATCACCTCAGACCCGATGATCTAGGCCCAAACGGTCCAGCACATCATGCGCGCTAAGCCCTTGATCGCGCAACAGCGCAAGCGCGCGTGCATCGTCGCGCTTGGCCAACCTTTTCCCCGCTGCGTCGCGGATCAATCTATGATGATGGTAAAGTGGGGTCTGCAGGCCCAAATGCTCTTGCAAAAGCACTTGCAGCGCGGTGATGGGTTGTAAGTCTAGGCCGCGCACCACCTCTGAGATCTGTTGAAACCCATCATCGGTCACCACAGCCAAATGATAAGACACGCCGATATCTTTGCGCGCCAAAACCACATCACCAATACGGTCGAGCAGCTCTTGCGCGCTGACAAAATGCATCCCCGCGTTTTCGCCTGTTTCGGTGAACTCTACCCCTTTGCGCCCGGCCAGTGCTGCTGTCATATTCAAGCGCAGGGTTGGGGCCATGTCGGGTGAAAGCCCCGTATTGCGGCAGGTGCCCGGATAGATTAGCACTTCAGGGCCGATGGGTGAGCTGCCCTCTTGGGGTGCACTTAGGGCTGCGCGAATATCGGCGCGGGTGCAGGCGCATTGATAGGTAAGACCTCGCATTTGCAAGGTGTTTAGCGCCGTTTGATAGGCCAACGAGCGCACTGATTGGCGCAAAACAGGGCTGGGCCAACTCAGGCCGAGCCAGCGCAGATCGGTGAATATAGCCCCTTCAAAGGCGGATTTGCAGCGCGGTTTGTCAATATCTTCGATGCGCAGCAAAAACTGCCCGCCCTGGTTCATCGCTCGACGCGAGCCGATCAGCGCACTATAGGCATGGCCCAGATGCAAAGCCCCCGTGGGTGAGGGGGCAAACCGGGTTTTATAGGGGGTTAAAGCGCCAGCCATTGCTGGAAAGACTCTTTTGCGCGTTCGGTATAGGCAAGGTAGCGGTCTTTGCGCCCTTTTCGCCCGCCGCGTGCATCTATGGGTGGGAAAAGGCCGAAATTCACATTCATCGGCTGAAATGTTTTGGCGACCGCGCCCCCTGTTATATGGGTGATAAGTGCCCCCATAGCCGTGTCGGGGGGCGGGGCAGGCAATGTGCAGCCCAAAAGCTCGGCCGCGGCCATGCGCCCAGCCAAAAGCCCCATCGCAGCGGATTCGACATAGCCCTCGACCCCTGTCACCTGCCCTGCAAAACGCAAATTGGGTTTGGTGCGCAAACGCATTTGGGCGTCAAGCAAGGTGGGGGCGTTTAGAAATGTGTTGCGGTGAATGCCGCCCAATCGTGCGAATTCGGCATTCTCTAGGCCGGGAATGGTTTTAAAAACAGCAGTTTGCGCGCCATATTTCATCTTTGTTTGAAAGCCCACAATATTGTAAAGCGTGCCCAAAGCATTGTCGCGGCGCAGCTGCACGACGGCATAGGCGCGCTCGCCCGTATGGGGATTGGTTAAGCCAACGGGTTTCATTGGGCCAAAGCGCAAGGTTTCGCGTCCGCGTTCGGCCATCACCTCAATTGGCAGGCAGCCGTCAAAATAGCCCGCAGTTTCGCCCGCATGAAATTCGGTTTTCTCTGCCGCCATCAAAGCATCAATAAAGGCTTCATATTGGCAACGGTTCATGGGGCAATTCATATAGGCGGTCTGCTCTTCTTCTGTCTCGCCCTTGTCATAGCGCGACTGCATCCAAGCCACCGACATATCAACGCTTTCTGCATAGACAATTGGCGCTATTGCGTCAAAAAAGGCTAGCGCCTCGGCGCCAGTATGGGCGCGAATGCTTTCGGCCAAGTTCCCCGAAGTCAGCGGACCCGTAGCAATGATCCAATTTCCACTGTCAGGCAAGTCAGTCACTTCGCCAAACTCGACCGAAATCAGTGGATGCGCGCGCAGCCTCTCAGTCACGCTGTGGGCAAACGGGTCACGGTCAACTGCCAAAGCACCACCAGCAGGTAATCGATGTTTATGCGCCATTTCCATGATCAAACCATTGGCCGCGCGCATTTCCCAATGTAAAAGCCCAACCGCATTTTGCGTATCATCGTCCGAGCGGAAGGAGTTTGAGCAGACCATCTCGGCGAAACTGCCTGTGCGATGAGCAAAGGTGCCTGTTGTGGGGCGCATTTCATGCAAGACGACCCGCACACCCATTTGCGCCGCTTGCCAAGCAGCCTCTGATCCTGCCATGCCGGCGCCTAGAATATGTAATGTTTGATCCATAAGGCCGATTTAGGGCTTTAGGACGTAAAAGAAAAGGGGCTACGTGTGAAAGCTTTTTCTCAAAGCCATAACCTGTGCGCTGTGAAAGGCTTGGGGGTCAGAGATGTCGAAACCCAAGTCCCGCGCCTTGTCAAAAAAGCCCTGCGCTGGCAGCGGGCCTTGTTTTGAAATGACCATTGCGGCGATCATGGGGCGGTTTTGCGCGTGATCGTCGTGCATCATCTGTTCAAGCGTTTGGGTCAGTCTTGCCATTGGCGCTATATTAAGGGCCGCCATGACTTTGGCATAGTGCGTAGGGCAGGGCAGGTTTGCCAAATAGTGGCGCAGCTGCCCTGCCAGATTGGTTTGTTTATTCTTCGTCATCGCCCTGATCTGCAATACGCGCGACCGACACGACAACCTCTGTTGCTCCCGTGTCAAATACCCGCACGCCGCCGGCAGACCGTGATCTAAAGCTGATCTGGTCGACGGGGCAGCGAATAGACTGACCTGTTGAGGTGGCCAGCATCACTTGATCCGAACGTTCAACAGGGAAGCAGGCGATCAATTCACCACCACGACTGCCCGCAGTGATTGCTTTCACCCCTTGACCGCCACGTCCGCGCAGAGGGTAGTCATGGCTTGACGATAATTTGCCAGAGCCTGCGATTGTGATAGTCAAGATCAAATCCTCTGCCGCTGACATTTCGGCAAACCGCTCAAGGTTGAGTTGGCCTGCGTCTGCCACTATCTCGTCTTCGTCGTCGGCCTCAGTATCGTCGCTGACCCCCTCTTGGGCGCGCCGCATTTTCAGATAGGCGGTGCGCTCTTCTGGGGTAGCTTCGAAATGGCGGATGACTGACATAGAGACGACGCGGTCGTCACCAGACAGGCGAATGCCCCGCACTCCTGTTGATTCGCGTGAGTTAAATATCCGCACATCCGTGGTCGAAAAGCGAATTGCACGCCCACCTTTGGTCACCAGCATCACGTCGTCATTCATGTCACAGATACGAGCGTTGACCAGCTCGATCCCTTCGGGCAGTTTCATAGCAATTTTGCCGTTGCGTTTGACATTGGTGAAATCAGACAAAGCATTGCGGCGCACATCGCCTTGGCTGGTGGCAAAGATGATTTGCAAATCAGCCCAGTCGGCTTCTGCTGCATCAACCGGCATGATCGCCGCGATTGAGACCCCTTGCGCAATAGGCAACATATTGACGATAGCCTTGCCTTTAGCCTGACGCCCCGCCAAGGGCAGACGCCAGCATTTGAGCTTATAGGCCATACCGTCGGTCGTGAAAAACAAAAGCTGCGTATGCGTATTGGCCACGAATAGGGTGGTGACCACATCATCTTCTTTGGTGGACATGGACGACAGGCCCTTGCCGCCGCGCCGTTGAGCACGAAAATCGGCCAAGGGGGTACGTTTGATCCAACCCGCCGAGGTGATGGTAACAACCATATCCTCGCGCTCGATCAGATCTTCGTCTTCCACATCGCCAGCCCAGTCGACGATCTCGGTGCGTCGTGGGACGGCAAAGGCCGCACGTACTTCGCGCAACTCATCCGAGATGATCGCCATGATGCGTTCGCGGCTGCTTAGAATATCAAGATAATCACGAATTTTGTTTGCAAGTTCGGTCAATTCAGCGGTGATTTCCGAGACGCCCATCGCAGTCAGCCGCTGCAAACGCAGGTCCAGAATTGCGCGAGCTTGTAGGTCAGATAGATTATAAGTGCCGTCGTCATTCACCTTATGGCTTGGGTCATCGATCAGCTTTATAAAGGGAATGATCTCGCCAGCAGGCCAGCGACGTGTCATCAAACGTTCGCGCGCTTCGGCCGGATCCGCGGATGAGCGGATGGTAGTCACAACCTCATCAACATTGGAAACAGCAACCGCAAGGCCGCATAGAATGTGGCTACGTTCGCGCGCACGACGCAATTCAAAGGCGGTGCGTCTGGCCACAACCTCTTCGCGAAAGGTGATGAAGTGCACCAAAAAATCACGCAAAGTCAGTTGTTCGGGGCGCCCGCCATTCAGGGCCAACATATTGCAGCCAAAGGAAGTTTGCATAGGCGTAAAGCGGAACAGTTGGTTAAGCACCACATCGGCTGTCGCGTCGCGTTTAAGCTCGATCACCACCCTAACGCCGATCCGATCAGACTCGTCTTGTACATGAGCGATGCCTTCGATCTTTTTCTCGCGCACTTGTTCTGCGATTTTTTCGATCATCGATGCCTTGTTTACCTGATAGGGCACCTCATCGACGATGATGGCAAAACGGTCTTTGCGAATCTCTTCGACACGGGTTTTGGCACGAATAATGACCGAACCACGGCCCTCAAGATAGGCTTTGCGCGCACCAGAGCGGCCCAAAATCAACGCGCCCGTTGGAAAATCGGGGGCAGGGATGATTTCCATCAGGCTTTCGGTCGACATGTCAGGGTCGGCTATCAACGCCAAAGTGCCATCAATGACTTCGCCCAAATTATGGGGGGGTATATTGGTGGCCATACCCACAGCGATGCCGCCCGCGCCATTGACCAACATGTTGGGAAAACGTGCAGGCAAAACGGTGGGTTCGCGGTCTTTTCCGTCATAATTGTCTTGAAAATCTACGGTGTCTTTGTCGATATCTGCCAGCAAAAAGGCGGCAGGCTTGTCCATACGCACTTCAGTGTAGCGCATCGCAGCCGCACTGTCGCCGTCCATCGAGCCGAAGTTTCCTTGCCCGTCTAACAGTTTAAGCGACATTGAAAATGGCTGCGCCATACGCACCAAAGCATCATAGATCGAGGCATCGCCATGGGGGTGATATTTCCCCATCGTATCGCCCACAGGCCGCGCCGATTTGCGGTAAGGTTTATCATGGGTGTTATTGGTCTCATGCATGGCAAAAAGCACACGCCGATGCACAGGTTTTAACCCATCGCGTAGATCGGGGATGGCGCGGCTTACGATAACGCTCATCGCGTAATCGAGGTAGGCGGTCTTCATCTCGTCTACGATATTAACCTGAGGGCCATCATGAAAGGCGCGGGTTAATGAGGGGGTAATGTTATCAGTATTTTCTGGCTGATCGGTCACTGGGGCCGTTCTTTCTTTATGAGGGCTTTCGCGCAATATATAGCTAATAAGACTATAGACCATCGCGCATCTAGTGTGCAATGCTTGATACTAATTAAGCGGCCTTTCTTGGCCTCAAGCGGTGCGTGTGGGCCGGTCAAAAACCTTGCGGCCCATTAAGCTGGCCACTAAATCGACCATCACCAGCGCTGTTTTGCCCCTTTCGTCTAGGAATGGGTTCAGCTCAACCAGATCAAGCGAGGTGACAAGCGCGCTTTCGTGCAAAAGCTCCATGACTAAATGCGCCTCACGCAGGGTCGCGCCGCCCGGCACAGTGGTGCCCACGGCGGGGGCAAAGCTGGGATCCAAAAAGTCAACATCAAGCGACACGTGCAAAAGCCCGTTTTGCGCCTGAACAAGGGTTAGAAATTCGCGCAAAGGGGCGACGATGCCGCGTTCATCTAAAACACGCATATCATTGATGGTGATATCATGGTCAAGCAGGGCTAGATGCTCGGCCGGATCGACAGATCGGATTCCAAAAAGGCAGATATTCTCCGCAGGGATCGGCGCAGGAAAAGGGGAAAAACCGTCAAAGCCGCTGCGCCCTGCCAAATAGGCCACTGGCGTGCCGTGTAAATTACCCGAGCGGGTGGTGTTCAAGGTGTGAAAGTCCGAATGCGCGTCCAGCCAAAGCAAAAACAAAGGCCGCCCCACCGATTGCGCGTGACGCGCCGCACCAAAACCCGTGCCAAGTGCTAAAGAATGATCGCCACCCATAAAGATGGGCATCGTCCCGTTCGAGAGTGCGTCAAAACAGGCCTTTCCCAGCGCTTTGGTCCAAGCGCGGGTTTCATTGAGATGATGCACTGCTTGGTTTGGGCAGTTTAAAGGGGGCAACTTGCCCATAAGCACATTTCCCAAATCTTGCACATGATGTCCCAAATCTGCCAACACACCATGAAGACCCGCCACACGTAAAGCGCTTGGGCCCATTAGGCAGCCTGCCACTTTTTGGCCAGTGTCAATTGGCGCCCCAATCAGAGATATATTGGTCATAAAGGGAAAATCCTTTGGTTTATGTGGCGGTGTTGTGACACATCGTCACCGACTCTTTCGCATCTTTGGCCCGCTTTTGCATTGCATGACTGTGAAACGGCGTTAAGTATACCTTTAATTAAACCCTTCGTAATGAGTGAGGCATCTATGATTGTTGAACTTGGCCATTTTACCCTGATTTTAGCCCTGATGGTGGCCTGTGTGCAAATGATTTTGCCGATGATCGGGGCGCAAACGGGGTGGCGCAGTTTGATGGCGACGGCGGTGCCGACTGCTATTTTGCAGCTGATTTTGATTGGCGTTTCCTTCGCCGCGCTGACTTATGCATTCGTGCAGTCGGATTTCTCACTCAGAATTGTGGTTGAGAATTCCCACACGCTAAAGCCGATGCTTTACAAAATATCAGGTGTGTGGGGCAATCACGAGGGCTCGCTTTTGCTGTGGGTCTTGATCTTGGCGCTTTTTGGTGCAAGCGCGGCGCTGTTTGGAGGCAATTTGCCCCACAAATTACGCGCCCGCGTTTTATCGGTACAGGGCAGTATTGGCGTGGCCTTTTTGGCCTTTATGATCTTAACCTCAAACCCGTTTGAGCGGTTGACCGAACCGCCCTTTAATGGAAATGATCTTAACCCATTGTTGCAAGATCCAGGTCTGGCCTTTCATCCCCCCTTTTTATATTTGGGCTATGTGGGCATGAGCATGGCCTTTTCCTTTGCCATCGCCGCTCTGATCGAGGGGCGCGTCGATGCCGCGTGGGGGCGCTGGGTGCGCCCTTGGACTTTGGCCGCATGGGTATTTTTAACCATCGGTATCGCGATGGGCTCTTGGTGGGCCTATTATGAATTGGGCTGGGGAGGTTTTTGGTTTTGGGATCCTGTCGAGAATGCCTCATTCATGCCGTGGCTTATTGCGACCGCGCTTTTGCATTCGGCCATCGTGGTCGAAAAACGTGAATCTCTGAAAAGCTGGACCATGCTTTTGGCGATTTTGGCCTTTGGCTTCTCGCTGATCGGCACATTTATCGTGCGCTCGGGGGTGATTACATCGGTGCATGCTTTTGCCAATGACCCAGAGCGGGGCGTCTTTATCTTGATGATTTTGGCGGTTTTTATGGGCGGGGCCTTGATGCTTTATGCGGCGCGTGCCTCGACGCTTGAGTCGAAGGGGGTTTTTGGGCTGGTTAGCCGTGAAACCGCTTTGGTCTTAAATAATCTTTTGCTGGCGGTCAGCTGTTTTGTGGTGTTTGTGGGCACGATTTGGCCTTTGGTCGCGGAAATGCTTTGGCAGCGTAAATTGTCGGTGGGGGCCCCGTTTTTTGACGCGGCCTTTTCGCCTTTTATTGTGCTTTTGGCTTTGGCTTTGCCTTTAGGATCCATTCTGGCGTGGAAGCGCGGCAAACTTGGGCGCAGTTTTGGCCAACTTTGGGGGGCATTGGTTTTGGCGATTGCCTTGGGGGCTTTGGTCTTTGCGCTGCAAACCGGTCGTTCGGCGTTGGGACCCGTGGGGGCGGCTTTGGGGGCTTGGGTTGTTTTTGGTGCGGTGAATGACTTGTGGGGGCGCACAGGACGCGGAGCGGTGCGTTTTGGGCGGCTTCTGCGCCTGCCGCGCGCCGATTGGGGGCGCGGCTTTTCTCATGCAGGCCTTGGGGTGACGGTCTTTGCCGTCTCGGCGATCACGGCTTGGCAGAGCGAAGATATTCGGGTGGTGCAGCTTGGCGAAACGTTCCCTCTTGGCGCCTATATGATCAGGCTTGACGCGGTTGAAGATGCGCCAGGGCCCAATTACGCTGCCCAAATCGCCACGATGATCATTCACGCCAATGGTCAAGAGGTGAACCGCCTTTATCCTGAAAAACGTTTTTATCCCGTGCAGGGCATGCCCACGACAGAAGCGGCGATTGATCAGGGGTTTTTTAGAGACATCTATTTGGTCTTGGGCGACAAGCAAGAGGTCGGTGGTTGGGCCGTGCGCTCTTATCTTAAGCCCTTTGCTAATTGGATTTGGGGCGGCTGTTTGATGATGGCGTTGGGCGGCTTTCTAAGCCTAAGCGATCGGCGTCACCGAGTGGCTGCAGGGGCGCGCCCAACCCAAGGGCAACCGCATGAAAATTAGAGATCTATCTCTTTTTTTTAAAGCCTTGGTCTTAATCCTCAATCTAGGGGTCGGTGCGGTCGCATGGGCAGTGCAACCAGATGAGATCCTGTCCGACCCAGCGCTCGAGGCCCGCGCGCGTTCCCTAAGCCAAGAGCTGCGCTGCCTGGTTTGCCGAAATGAGAATATTGACGAGAGCCACGCTGAATTGGCCCGTGATCTGCGCGTTTTAGTGCGGGAACGTTTACAAGACGGCGATACCGATACCGAGGCTTTGGCCTTTATCACGGCGCGTTATGGCGAATATGTACTGTTGATGCCTAGGGCGACAGGGGCCAATTGGGTCCTTTATCTGGCAGGGCCTTTGATGTTGATCATCGGCGCGGGCTTGGCCTTTTTGTTTGTGCGTCGCAGATCTGTGGCCCCTGACGAAGCGCCGCTCAGTGTCCAAGATCAGGCGCAGTTGGCGGGAATTTTAGCGCAAGCCCAAAAATCAGAGCTAAAAGACCCACCACAATAGGCATTGTGGTGGGTCAGGAGCAAAGTTTAAGCGCCGCGCGCCAGTGCCGCCACGCCTGTGCGCGCTAATTCACGTAATCCCAAAGGCCGCATCAAATCGCCAAAAGCGTCGATTTTTTCGGGCGTGCCCGTGAGTTCAAACACAAAGGATTGAAGCGTGCTATCGACGACATTAGCACGAAAAATCTCGCAGAGTCGCAGCGCTTCGATGCGTGCGTCGCCCTTGCCAACCACTTTGAAAAGCGCTAATTCGCGCTGAACCGAGGGGCCCTCGACAGTTAGGTCATGCACCTCATGGACGGGCACAATGCGGCCCAACTGAGCTTTTATTTGCTCAATTACCGCTGGGGTGCCCGTGGTCACCACGGTGATGCGCGATCGGTGGTCCGCATGGTCAACCTCGGCCACAGTCAGGCTTTCAATGTTATAGCCGCGCCCTGAAAAAAGCCCGATAACCCTCGCCAAGACGCCACTTTCATTGTCAACTAAAATGGCCAAAGTGTGACTTTCGATCGTTTGGCTGTGGCTGTCGCGCAATTCATAGGCCGAATGGCTGCTTGCGCCTTTTGAGATGTTTAGTGCTGACATTTTATTTCCAAATTTGCTGGGGCGATGTGCCGTTAAACCAAAACCGCGCCTTTAGCGCCGATCACCCCTTGGGTATCTGCATCGCCCAAAAGCATTTCATTATGTGGTTTACCTGATGGGATCATTGGGAAGCAATTTTCATGCTTTTCCACCAAACAATCAAAAATCACTGGCCCATCATAATCAAGCATCTCTTGAATAGCATCATCAAGCAAAGCGGGTTCCGAGCAGCGAATACCTTTACAACCAAATGCTTCGGCCAGTTTCACAAAGTCAGGTAGGCTTTCCGACCAGCTTTGGCTGTAGCGTTCGCCGTGTAACAGCTCTTGCCATTGGCGGACCATTCCAAGACGTTCATTGTTAAGGATGAATTGCTTAACGGGCGCGCGAAACTGCATGGCAGTGCCCATTTCTTGCATATTCATCAACCACGAGGCTTCGCCCGCTACATTGATCACGAGCGCATCAGGATGGGCCACTTGCACCCCGATCGAGGCAGGTAACCCGTACCCCATTGTGCCAAGTCCGCCCGAGGTCATCCAACGGTTCGGATTTTCAAACCCTAGATATTGTGCGGCCCACATTTGGTGCTGACCCACTTCGGTGGTGATATAGCGGTCTTTGCCTTTTGTCAGCGCCTCTAACCGCTCAAGCGCATATTGCGGTTTGATTGTCTTAGCTGATGGTTTGTAAGACAGGCATTTCACCGCCCGCCATTCATTGATTTGTGCCCACCAAGCCGCAAGACCTGCGCGATTGACCTTTGAGCCGCGCGCGCGCCAAAGGGTCAGCGCTTGCTCGAGCACATGGGCGACGTCACCTAAAATAGGCACCTCTACAGGAATGACCTTATTTATCGACGAGGCGTCTATATCGACATGGATTTTCTTCGAAAAAGGCGAGAAATCCGGAATGCGGCCCGTGATGCGGTCATCAAACCGTGCACCAATATTGATCATTACATCGCAGCCATGCATCGCTAAATTTGCTTCATAAAGCCCATGCATCCCAAGCATCCCCAGCCAAGCATCCCCAGACGCCGGATAGGCCCCCAAACCCATCAGGGTAGAGGTTATGGGAAAGCCTGTCTCCGCCACAAGTTCACGCAGTAACGCGGAGGCTTTGGGGCCTGAGTTTATCACGCCGCCGCCTGTGTAAAAAACAGGGCGTTCAGCTGTTTCCATAAATACTACCATTGCCTCAATCGCTTCAGTATCACCTGCGAGTTTGGGCGCGTAGCGCTGGGTGGGAAGGTTTTCAAGGGGGCTGTAAAGGGCCGTAGCAAATTGCACATCTTTTGGCACATCGATTAAGACAGGGCCTGGACGCCCTGTTGTCGCTACATGAAAGGCTTTGTGGATGGTTGTGGCCAGATCGGCCGTATCTTTAACCAGCCAGTTATGTTTGGTGCAGGGGCGGGTGATGCCGACTGTATCTGCCTCCTGAAAGCCGTCGGTGCCAATCATAAATGTGGGGACTTGCCCCGAGATGACGATCAAAGGGATTGAATCCATCAATGCATCTACCAAGCCCGTAACCGCATTTGTAGCACCCGGCCCCGAGGTCACCAAAACGACCCCAGGCTTGCCGGTTGAGCGTGCGTAGCCCTCGGCCATATGCACGGCCCCTTGCTCATGGCGCACTAGGATGTGTTTGATGTCATTTTGCTGAAAAATTTCGTCATAAATGGGCAAGACCGCACCACCAGGATAGCCGAAAATCACTTCGACCCCATGTTCTTTAAGCGCCCGTAAAATCATTTGAGCACCTGTCATCATATTAAGGTCTGGGGTGGTGAGAGATTTATTCATGCTTTGTCCTTACAAACGTAGCCCTATCTGGCGAGGCGATCGGCAAAACTTTATGGCGATGCACGCGGGGCGTCAATGTCAAACCAAAGAGAAAATGTCGCAAAAGATATAAAAAGTGAATTTTTATTTCGTTTGCGGGTAAATTTTAGCAATTAAATAAAATAAACTGCGGGAATTTACTTAAAATCTCGGTTTTGGCTTTTCGGGCAAGATGATTTTTGACACTTGCTCGGCAATGGGTAAGGTAGTGTTAGGCATTAAAACTTCAACATGACTATTTGGATCGCCAATCGGTTGCCACTCACCATTTTTATAAATTTCGAGCGCCGAAAATAAGTTTTTATAATTCATTTTGGTGCTGCCTGGCACCCAATAACCTAAATAGAGAAAAGGTAAACCCGCCTCTTTTACAAGCGCTACATGATCTAAAATGACATAAATACCTAGCGAACTGGACGCACCATCAGGATCGTAAAATGAATAAACCATGCTAAGTCCGTCATCAAATACATCCGTTAAACAAACGGCTGCCAGTTCTTCATCGGCACCCCATTGATCTTTGGTGTGCGTATATTCGACCACCCACGATTCAACCGCGGTCTCCTCTATCATAGCGGCGAATTCAAAAGCATCCATATCGGCCATGCCGCCATCTGGGTGGCGACACTCTAGATATTTTCGAAACAGCGCATATTGATCTTCGGTAGCCCAAGGGCCGGTTGTGGTGCGTCTAAGGTTCCTGTTGCGTAGGCTAATACGGCGTTGCCCACGCGAGGGTACGAAATCTGCTACCCGAATGCGCGCCGACATACAGGCAGTACAATCCGCACAAGAGGGGCGGTAAAGCACATTTTGTGACCGGCGAAAGCCTTGTTTTGAAAGTTTATCATTTATAACTTGTGCGTTTTCGCCCTGGAGTGAGGTAAACAGTTTTCTTTCTATGCGCCCATCTAGATAGGGACAGGCCTGTGGGGCCGTCACATAAAATTGTGGGGTGATGGGCAGAATATGGCGCATTAATCAAACATTCTAAAATTTTTTCTAAACTGAGAACTATTTAGCAAGAAACACGCCATGCGCCAAGAGTGTTTGACCATCAAAGAGTTTTCAATTTGAACGAGTTTTGATTGCCCCCTCAAGGCCGCCCTTTATCATATAGGTTTTGTTCAGCTTTAAAGGCGTGTTCATCCTTGGCTTGGCGCAGCCTATTGAGATGTGCGGCTAACCCCTCAACCTCACGGGTCACGCGGTCTATTTCTTGGGCGCGTAGGATTTCAAAATCACCACGTGCCGCTTTTAGGGCGGGTTTTGTTTGCACTATTTGCCAGTTTTTCGGTCGTTGGCCCATGCGCCCCGTCCAAAGAAAATAGAGCAAAAGTCCAAGACCCATGGGCCAAGCCACCACAAAACCAACCACCATAACCGCTATCCAAGCGCCTTTGCCGCGCTGATCAAGCGCTGCACATAGGCTTTTGGCCCTGGTTTCGACATACGCGATAGCGTGGTCGCTTTTGGCTTTGAAGGGAAAGGTCATTTTTATTCCAGACTATTACATTTTGTATATTGGGGTAAGGGCCCTTTTTTTCAAGGTTTTTATCGCGTTTTTCAAGGTATTTCTGCAGTTCTTGCTTGGCAGGGGGCGATAATGAGCCGATAAAAGTTAACAGGCCGCTAAACTTTACTCTGGCTTAGGAATGATATGCTTGTTTTAGAACGCTTTGCGCCCTTTTGTGCGCGTGTGAAAAAGTCTCCGTTGATCTATTCCAAAGCCACAGCAGATGAGGCGGGTGAGCTTTTTGTCAATCTACCCGCGCCTTTGCCCGCCTTATTGGCCGCGACCTCCTCTTGCAGCCCATATCTGTGGGCCTCGATGAGCAAAGAGGCCGACTGGCTTCGCGCACATCTGCTCCTGTCCCCTGAGGCGACAGAGGTCGCGCTGACACTTAATCTAGAGGCGGAACTAGCCAAAAGTTTTGAGGAAAAAGACCTTTGGTTTACCTTGCGCCAAGCCAAAAGACGGCTTTCCTTGTTGGTCGCATTGGCCGATGTGGCGGGTGTTTGGGATGTGATGCGATGCACCAGAGCGTTAAGCGATTTTGCCGACCGTGCGGTGGGTTTGACGCTAATCGCGCTGCTGCGTCCTTTTTTGGCGGCTAAAACCTTGCCCGGGCAAAACCTAGATGATCTGACAGGGGGGGCGGGTTTTGTTGTGCTGGGCATGGGGAAACTAGGCGCTTATGAGTTGAATTACTCGTCCGATATTGATTTGATCTGCCTGTTTGACGAAAGCCGTTATGGCGATCAGGCTTCGGCGGCGCGGGCGGTTTTTTTACGTGTAACGCGCGCGCTGACGGCTGCCTTGTCGCAGATTACCGAAGATGGCTATGTTTTTCGAACCGATTTGCGACTCCGCCCTGACGCGTCGGTGACGCCTGTGTGCATCTCGATGGCGGCGGCAGAGGCCTATTATGAAAGTGTGGGTCGCACATGGGAGCGCGCGGCCTTTATAAAAGCGCGGGTGATTGCGGGCGATTTAGTTGCTGGCAGGCGGTTTTTGAAAAGCCTTACCCCCTTTGTGTGGCGCAAACATTTGGATTTTGCTGCCATTCAAGATGCCCATGATATGCGGTTGCGTATTCGCGAACATCGCGGCATTTCTGGCCCAATCGAGGCGGCAGGGCATAATGTTAAACTGGGCAAGGGCGGGATACGTGAGATTGAGTTTTTCACCCAAACCCGCCAGCTGATAGCAGGAGGGCGCGACGTCGATCTACGCGATCCCACGACTTTGGGGGGGCTTGCGGCCTTGGCTTCAAAGGGCTGGATCAACGACGATTTGTGCGCGTCACTCTCGCAAGCCTATCTTTATTTACGCATGGTCGAGCATCGTTTGCAGATGGTGCAAGATGCGCAAACCCATGATATTCCAATCGAAGCTGATGCACGAAGCCGTTTGGCGCGCTTTTGCGGATTTACTGATAGCGCCAGTTTTGAGGCGGATCTGGTCGTGCGTCTGACCCATATTCACCATTTGACCGAAGAATTTTTCGCCCCCCCCGCGCCTGACGCGCCGCAACGGCCGATCCTGAGCGCGCAAACCCAAAGTCTGGTTGAAGGTTGGCGACTTTTGCCCGCAACCAGGTCACAACGCGCGCAGACTGTCTTCAACAGGCTTTTACCCAGTCTGTTGCAAAGTTTGGCGCGCGCGGCCCATCCACAAGATGCGTTCGTGGCATTTGATCAGTTTCTATCAGGTCTGCCAGCGGGTGCGCAGATTTTCTCTTTGTTTGAGTCTAACCCACATCTAGTTGATTTTATTGTTGATATTTTGACTTCCTCTCCTGATCTTGCGCAATATCTGGGCCGCAATCGTGCGGTGTTTGATGCGGTCATTGGTGGACAGTTTTTCACCCCTTGGCCACTTAAGGCGGGGCTTATTTCTGATTTGACCCAACAATTGACCCAGACCAATGACTATGAAGCCGCACTTGAGGCGGCGCGAATTTGGCAAAAAGAATGGCATTTTCGTATTGGCGTGCATCACCTACGCGGCCTGATCGATGCGTTTGAGGCTGGACGCTTTTATGCGGATTTGGCGTGCGCGGTGATCATTGGGGTTTGGCCCTTGGTGCAGGCCGAGTTTGGACGCAAATATGGGGCAATGCCGGGGCGCGGGGCCATTTTGGTGGGCATGGGCTCACTTGGGGCGGGGGCTTTGAATGCGCGGTCTGATTTAGATATGATCGTCATCTATGATGCGGAACAAGAAACCCAAAGCCAAGGCCGTAGAGTTTTGGACGCGCGCAGCTATTACGCGCGCTTGACCCAAGCCTTTGTTACGGCCATTTCCGCACAGATGAGTGCGGGTCGCCTTTACGATGTTGATATGCGCTTGCGCCCCTCCGGGCGCCAAGGGCCGGTCGCCACCTCGTTCACCGCTTTTCAGCTTTATCAAGAGAATGAGGCATGGTCTTGGGAACATCTTGCCCTGACCCGCGCTGCCCCCATCACGGGCAATGACGGCCTTGGGGCGGACGTGGCCGCCTTGCGTCAAGCGCTGATCCGCCAAGCGGGCAGCAAGGCTTCACTTGCAGGGGATGTATCCGAGATGCGCGCCAAACTGGCCCGCGCGCAAAGTCTAATCGCCCCACTTGAAGCCAAGTATGGCCCAGGTCGTTTGATGGATATTGAACTTTTTGCCCAATTCATGGGGTTGCGGGCTGGGACTGGGGCTGTTGAGGTGGCGGGGCAGTTAAATGCGGCTCATTTGGCTCAAAACATGTCGCAATCTGATGCTGCGGCGCTTTTAGAAAGCTATAGGGTTTTTTGGAAGCTTAGGGTCACGACGCAATTGCTGAATATTTCGGATTTTGACCTTACCAACATAGGCGAGGGGGCCAGAGATGTTCTGTTACGCGAATTGGGGCTAACGGCCCCCGATCAGGTGGCCGGCTATCTGGCGCGATATGCCAAACAAGCCCAAATGATTATCACCAGCCTCTTAAACAACGAAAAGTGAACCCATGACCCTAGTTCAAGCGGACCCAAAGGGTCTTGTACGTGAAAGCTATAATATTGAGGGGATAACGGCAGCGCAGTGTCGCTCAATTTTTCTGGATTGGGCGCTTAGCCTTGCCAATGGACAAGATGTGCGCCCCGCATTGGCGACCCTGATCGCCCACTATCCGCCCTTGCATGCCCATCATCCCATGAACCGCGTGCTTGACGAAGCCCAAAGCCCCACCGCTGCACCTGTCAGGCGCGGGGGGCGTAAATCGCGGGTTGAGGGGGCCTAACGCCCTAGCGGCGCAGTGCTGCCGCTTCGGCAGCCAGGGCCTCGATTGCGTCCCAACTGTTGGTCATCAATAGCTCTTTTGTTGCGACCCAACTGCCGCCCACACAAAGCACATTGGCAAGGCTAAGATAGCTTTTTGCCAAGGATAGGCTGATACCGCCTGTGGGACAAAAGCCAACTTGCGGCAAGGGCCCACCGATTGATTTGACCGCTGCCACCCCGCCCGAGGATTCGGCAGGAAAGAATTTTTGCACATTATAGCCACGCTCAAGCAGTGCCATGACTTCGGATGCGGTGACGGCACCCGCCAACAGCGGTAAGCCCTCATCTTCGCAAGCTTCGATTAAACGGTCCGTAGCCCCAGGCGAGACGCCAAATGTCGCTCCCGCCGCTTTGGCGTTTTTTACATCTTGCCGCGTCAGTAATGTGCCTGCACCAACCACGCCGCCCTCAATCTCAGACATGGCGCGAATAACATCAAGGGCGATGGGCGTGCGCAAAGTCACTTCCAAAGCGGGCAGGCCGCCGTTGATCAAAGCGCGCGCCAAAGGTTTGGCATGGGCCAGATCCTCAATCACTAAGACCGGCACAACTGGAGCCAAAGCGCAAATTGCAGCGGCGCGACGAGATTGTTCTGCAGGGGTCATAAAATGTCCTTTTTAACGGTCGTAAGTGGGCAAGCCAAAGGGATGGGCGCCCCTTTAGGATTTATAGAGGCATGAGGCCCCGTCCGTCGATGCGCCAACCGCCGACCGAAAAAGCGCGAAAAGCTCGCGCCCCATTCCGTGACTATTGGCCGACAGATCGGCCTGAGCAGGGCTTCGGCTGGCAAAATCAGCCGCCATAACCATTAGCGTGCCCGCCTCGGCATCAAGGCGCACAATATCCCCGTCACGCAGGCAGGCAATCGGCCCGCCTGCCGCCGCTTCAGGTGCGATATGAATGGCTGCTGGCACTTTGCCCGACGCGCCTGACATGCGTCCGTCTGTGACCAAGGCCACCTTTAGGCCGCGATCTTGCAAAATAGACAGTGTGGGCGTGAGTGAGTGCAGCTCTGGCATACCATTGGCTTGGGGGCCTTGGAACCGCACAACCAAGATCACATCCGAGGTGAACTCACCCGCTTTAAACGCTACTTTGACCGCCTCTTGATTGTGAAAAATTCGCACGGGCGCTTCGACAATGCGCCGGTCGGGGTCAACGGCCGAAACTTTGATAACACCGCGACCAAGATTGCCATTAAGCTGTGTTAGCCCGCCGGAGGGAGCAAACCCATCGCGCGCAGGGCGCAATATACGGTCATTAAACGATGCTTTGGTGCCATCCTGCCATATTAATTTCTGGTCTTTCAAAATAGGCTCTTGCGCATAAAGCGACATGCCGTCGCCGGCGATAGTTTTGACATCTTCATGCAAAAGGCCTGCGTTTAAAAGCTCGCCCACCATATAAGGCAAGCCGCCTGCAGCGTGAAAGTGATTAATATCCGCCAAACCGTTGGGGTAGACCTTGGCCATCAGCGGGGTTATTTGCGAAATATCGGCGAAGTCTTGTAAATCCAATATGATACCCGCCGCTCGAGCCATGGCAGGCAGATGCAACACCAAATTGGTCGAGCCACCCGTGGCCATTAGACCCACTAGCCCGTTGACGAAGGCACGTTCGTTCAAAATATGGCCTGCGGGTCGGTAATCAGTGCCAAGGGCGGTGATACTAACGGCCGTCACGACTGCGGCATTTGTCAGCGCCTCGCGCAGTTGAGTCTGTGGATTTACAAAGCTTGAGCCAGGCAGATGCAAACCCATAAATTCCATCAACATTTGATTGGTATTGGCCGTGCCGTAAAAGGTACAGGTGCCTGGCCCGTGATAGCTGGCCATCTCAGCTGCCATCAACTGGTCGCGGCCAATTTCGCCGTTAGCAAATTGATTTCGTACCTTGGATTTTTCGTCATTCGGCAGGCCAGACGTCATGGGCCCTGCTGGAATGAAAACCGCAGGCAAATGGCCAAATGTGGCCGCCGCAATCACAAGGCCGGGCACGATTTTGTCACACACACCCAAGTAAAGGGCAGCATCAAATGTGTTGTGCGACAAGGCAACCCCCGCCGCCATTGCAATCACATCTCGCGAGAAAAGTGACAGTTCCATCCCCGCTTGACCTTGGGTCACGCCGTCGCACATGGCAGGTACGCCGCCGGCCACTTGCGCCGTTGCCCCGATTGAGCGCGCAATGCCGCGGATTTTCTCGGGATAATGCTCATAGGGTTTATGGGCTGAAAGCATATCATTATAGGCGGTTACAATGCCCAAATTTGGGGCCTGTATGCTGGCCAATGCCGATTTGTCTTGCCCCATGGCAGCATAGGCGTGGGCTTGGTTGCCGCAAGACAAATGCCCGCGTGTTGGGCCTGCGTCATGGGCGCGTGCTATACGGTCTAAATAGGCGGCACGGGTCGATTTTGAGCGGTCGCGGATACGCTCGGTGACTGCGGACAGTGATTTTAGCGGCATGGGCTTCCTCATCCTTATCTGGCTCTCTTATCAGGGCTTGTTAGCGCTAACAACCATTTTTGAAAGTTTATGCCCCAAAGCGGCGGCTTTTGCCCAAAAGGGGACTTTCTAAGCGTTGAAATATCCCCTAAAGACATTTTATGAATGATCATGATCAAATCCCCCCCGCCGAAGTTGAAGAGAGCGTCACCGCTAACCCCTACGGTCGCCCCGTCGTGCGCCTAAAACCCAAGGCCGAAGCGCGCGCATTGCGCCATGGTTTCCCTTGGGTCTATGCGGATGAACTAGTGACCGACCGGCGCACCCAAAAGCTTGAACTCGGCGCATTGGCTGTGCTGGAAGATGCTGATCGCAGGCCCCTTGGGCTGGTCACGGTCAATACTAAATCCAAAATTATCGCCCGCATGCTTGACCGCGACCCGATGGCGCAGATTGACCAAAGCTGGTTTGAAGCCCGCATCGGCCGCGCGTTGTCCATGCGCGATCGGCTTTTTGCACAGCCCTATTACCGCCTGATCCACGCTGAGGCCGATCAGCTGCCCGGTATCGTTGTGGATCGGTTCAATGATAGTTTGGTGCTGCAACCCAATGCCGCTTGGGCCGAGGCGCATCTCGAGATGTTGGTCGCAGCCCTGATGTCGCAAACGGGGGCCAAAAATGTGGTAAAGAACGCCTCGGGGCGTGCGCGTGCGCTTGAAGGTCTGGAAGATGGTGAAGCCACCGCTTTGTTGCAAGGGGCGATCTTGGGTCCCTTAAGCGTGCAGATGAATGGTGCGACCTATATGGCTGATATTATGGGGGGGCAAAAAACCGGCCTCTTTTTTGATCAACGGCCCAACCATTCGTTTGTGCAGGCTTTGGCTAAAGACGCGCGGGTTTTGGATATGTTTTCCCATGTGGGTGGATTTGGTTTGGCCTGTTTGGCGGGGGGGGCTAAGTCAGCGCTTTGTGTGGATGGTTCGGCTCCGGCGTTGGCTCTGGCTGAAATGGGTGCCGAACGCGGAGGGCTTGCGGGGCTTAGTACCCGTCAGGGTGACGCTTTTGCCGTTTTAGAAGATTTGGGGGCGCAAAATGCGCAGTTTGATCTGGTGGTATGCGATCCGCCTGCCTTTGCGCCTGCAAAACCAGCTTTAGAAGCGGGCTTGCGCGCTTATGAGCGGGTTGCGCGTTTGGCCGCACCTTTGGTGGCCCCTGGGGGATATTTGGTGCTTTGCTCTTGTTCGCACGCTGCGGATCTGTCGGCCTTTCGCAATGCTTGTGGGCGCGGCATCGGGCGGGGCGGCCGCCGTGCGCAGCTAATCCATACAGGTTTTGCGGGGGCAGATCATCCGATGCTGCCGCAACTTGCGGAATCAGGTTATTTAAAGGTGCTTTTCTATCGGCTTGATGGCTGATGCGAGCGGTCTTAGACGCTTGCGTGCTCTATCCTCCAGTCTTGCGCGCGCTTTTGTTAGGTGCGGCAAGGGCTGGGCTTTATCAGCCGCTTTGGTCTGAGCGTATCTTAGAAGAATGGGCGCGGGCCACAAAAAAGCTGGGCCCCGCCGCTGAAGCTGAGGCCCGGATTGAAGTGGCCCTAACCAAATATGCCCATCCATCATCGCTGCTGCCGCCCGCCTATGGGCTTGAAAAGCGGCTTTCCTTACCAGATGAGAATGATATTCACGTTTTGGCGGTGGCCATAGCGGGCTCAGCGGATGCGATTGTGACCTGGAATAGATCAGATTTCCCCCGTCAAACTTTGGCGTACGAAGGGGTCGACAGGTGTGATCCCGACGGATTTTTGTGGAAATTGCAAAGCCAAAGATCCGCGTGTTTTGCCAAGGTTTTAGCCGAAGTAAATGCGAAATCTAGCAGAATCGCTTCTCAAGATATTTCAATACAAAAAATGCTTAAAAAGGCAAAGTTACCGCGTCTACTTAAGGCTGTTTTAAACTAATTAAATCAGATTAGCGCTTCCATTTTTCTTCAAGCTGCGCAATCGCTTTGATACGATCTTGGGGTTTTGGATGGCTCATACTCCACGCGGGGCCTTGGTGGCTTTGGCCCGTCAGATCGCCTAATTTTTCAAACAGCGACTTTAAAGCCGAGGTGCCAAGCCCTGCTTTAACCATCAAGGCTGCGGCGTAGGCATCGGCCTCATACTCATCACGTTGCGATAAGCGTGCGGCTAAAACACCTGTGCCCATGCCCAAAAGCTTGCGAGCAATCAAAAGTCCAATGCCTGGCAAAAACCGACTAAGCAACGTCGAGGCCAGAACAATCAGTGCATTCTGTCCTGTAAAATCAATCATTCGGCGGCGTGCGTGACCCAAGGCAACATGGCCCAACTCGTGCGCGATCACGCCTGCCAACTCGTCTGCGGTGACACGCCCTTCAACATAAGCTTTCAAAAACCCGCGTGTTAAAAAGATTTGCCCGTCGGTGGCGGCCAAACCATTGATGGGGTTTACCTCATAAATCCGCACTTTAATGCGCACCACGTCTAGGGCCTTGGCCATCTTTTGGGTCATGGCCAAAAGCTTAGGTTCGGCTAGTTCGGTTGAGTCTCGAACCAATTGCTTGGCTGTGCGCCAAGCCGAAAAATGGTAAAGAACCATCCCATATAAAATGGGCAAAAGAAGGGGTATAAGTTTCAACATTAGGTGAATATGCGCATCACATGATTAAATTGAAAGGGGGGTGGTAAAGTTTGTATCCAAAACTCTAATAAAAACCACTCGTTTGATTTTGTATGCATTAATTATATTAAACCGATTTAAATCATAACGTTAAATAATTTTGTTTAACAAAATTGTGAAGGCCAGACCCGCCAATCCAATTCCGATGGCAAAAACCGTTCCATAATGAAGCATATCAAGCTTAGTTCCGTGCAATTGGCGGGCCCGAACAGCACCTGTCACTGCGCCTGGAAATATACTTGCGAAAATGATCATTTTATTTCCCTTTGCTCCGGCTGTTTAAACTAGATCAGCATAAGTGCGGCAAGCGCCATTTAAAAGCGCTTAGGGAAAAATATTCTGCTGTTGGCCGCTTTGTTGGGGCGACACTATCAATTTTGCGTGCAAAAGCGCGGCAAGGTCTAGTGACAATGGTCCAAACATAGGTTAGGTCGCGGCGTAAGGTGTGTTGACTGCTAGTTAAACGCCGATAATGCGCATTATTCCGGAGTATGATGACATGACGACCGAGGCCGTTTTGCCTAAAGATTATAGGCCATCAGAAGCAGAGCCATTTATGAACTTGCGCCAGTTGGAATATTTCCGGCGCAAATTACTTAATTGGAAGCTTGAACTGCATGGCCAAAGCGCTGAGACGATTGAAGGGCTTCAAGAGTCAGGACGCAATGTCGCCGATATCGCGGATCGCGCGTCCGAAGAAACTGACCGCGCGCTAGAACTTCGCACCCGAGACCGCCAACGCAAGCTGGTCTCTAAAATTGAAGCCGCACTGCGGCGAATTGATAATAACGAATTTGGCTATTGTGAAATGACTGGCGAGCCAATTTCACTAAAGCGCTTAGATGCGCGCCCGATTGCAACGATGACGCTAGAGGCACAAGAACAGCATGAGCGTCGAGAAAAAGTCCATCGCGACGAGTAGTTTTTGACATACCCAAAGCCAGACCCAAAGGGTTGGCTTTTTCATAGGATGCCAGATGATCTTGCAGGGCACCAAAATCATTGTTGTGGGCGCGGGTATTGCAGGTCTGGCGGTAGCAAGGTTTTTGGGGCTCGCAGGCGCGCAAGTGCATGTTATTGAGCAATCCCCCGCCTTGCGCACAGCAGGGGCGGGCATTCAGATTTCTCCAAATGGCGCTCGTGTATTGCGCGCTTTGGGTCTAGATCCAGCGTTAAAGGCTTTGGGCCTACGTGCTCAGGCGGTGATGTTGCAAGATGGTTTTACCGGACAAATGGTTTCACGCGCCACTTTGGGCGAAGATTTTTACTTTTTACATCGCTCAGATCTTTTGGGCCTTTTGGCTGATGGAGCGCGCAATGCGGGTGTTTTGATTGAATTTGACCAAAAACTGGCGGCCTATGATCTGACTGGATCTTTTCCTAAGATTATAAATGTAAACGGACAGGTAAATAGCGCATCTCTGATCATAGGGGCGGACGGTCTGCACTCTGGTTTGCGCGCGCAGTTAAACGGTGCGAGTGCCCCGCTTTATACGGGTTATGTGGCCTGGCGCGCGCTTTGCGACATTTCAACCGATAGCGAAAGCCTACCCGTTGCGCAGGTCTTCATGGCGCCCAAGCGCCATCTGGTCAGCTATCCGCTGCGCGCGGGGAAGCTGCGCAATTTGGTGGGGGTAGCAGCGCGGTCTAGTTTTACTAAAGAAGGGTGGCATATGCGCGAAAACACTGCAGATTTTTGCAAGACTTTTGGCGATTTTGCCCCGCAAGTGCAGGCTTGGCTGAGCGATCTTGGGCCTGACGCAGATGTAGGGCTTTGGGGGCTTTTCCGCCATGCGCCTTGCAGCGATTGGGGACGGGCACTACCCAAGGGAGCTGTCGCAATTTTGGGTGATGCGGCGCATCCGACTTTACCGTTTTTGGCGCAAGGGGCTAATTTGGCCTTAGAAGATGCCGCAGTTTTTGCCCGAGCCTTTGAACGTTTTGTCGATCTTGGCCAAGCGCTGACCGTGTATCAAAAGGCGCGTGCGGCGCGTGTTAAAAAAGTGGTGGAGGCCGCGCGGCTAAACGGGCGCGCCTATCATCTTGAGGGCGCGGCGCGAAGCCTGAGCTTTGGGGCTTTGCGTCTAGGTGGAAAAATGGCAGCGAACATTGCCTTTAGGCGCTATCGTTGGATCTATGACTATGACGCAATGGCAGCAGTTTAGGCGCGTAACTTGATCCAAACGGGCACATGGTCCGATGGTTTTTCACCCGCGCGAACAACCTTATCAATCGCGCAATCCTCCAAAAGATCCATCGCTTGAGCAGACATTAGGAAGTGGTCGATGCGAACACCGTTGTTACGCTCATATGCGCCGGCTTGATAATCCCAAAAACTATAATGACCAGGCCCCGTTTGGCGGGTACGAAACGCATCTTGAAAGCCAATATTTTCAATTGCCCTAAATGCGGCGCGGCTTTCCGGCAGGTAAAGCGCGTCATCTACCCAAGTTTCGGGTTTGGCCGCATCTTGGGCTTGGGGGATTATATTATAATCGCCTGCCATAATTAGTGGCATCTCAAGCGCCAAAAGTGTGCTGGCGTGTTTTTGCATACGCGCCATCCAGGCCAACTTATAATCATACTTGGGGCCAGGCACGGGATTCCCATTGGGAAGATAAAGTCCGCAAAGCCGCACGGGCTTTTGGCCCATTATTGTAGCTTCGATCCAGCGCGCTTGGAGATCCTCTGCATCACCTGGAAGGCCGCGGCTGATATCCTCAAGGGGCAGTTTTGATAAGATTGCTACACCATTAAAACCTTTTTGCCCGTGGGTTTCAACGCGGTAGCCCATGTCTTCGAATATGCTGCGCGGAAAGGCCTCGTCTTGAGATTTGATCTCTTGCAATGTGATGACATCGGGGTTTGCCTCGGCCAAATAGGCGGGCAGGGCCTCTATACGTGCTTTGATCCCGTTGATGTTAAATGTTGCAATTTTCATATCAGACCAGCCCTTAGTTTACGCGCCCTCTTTGGGCAATGAATAGGCTGCTTGTCGCCATAAAGCGTCAAGCGCGTCAATAGCGCTTGGCTCAAATCGGTCTTTTTCCAACCAATAGCGTCCTGAAGGCACATAATAGTCAAGGTATTCTTCTTGGGAAAAGGCTTGTTGAGTTAGGTTTGCGTCAAAGGGTAGGGGTTTTTCGTGGGCCAATTGGTCATGACAGGCGCGTGGGCACAGCAGAGCAGAAGAGGGAGCCGGCGACAGGTTCACCACCGCACAGGCTTGGCGCGCAGCGACGATTCGCAAGCGAGCCGATTTTGCTCCCAAATCTCGGAGGCTGATATCGTCGCGCAGCGGATCGGGGCTTCCTGTGCCATAAAAATGCGTGTGATTTTCTTGGTCATAAACCATATCGCAGCCCAAAAAGCCTATCACATCGGGTCGATAATGGCCCAGCACCCAATAGGCCGCGGTAAAGGCCATAGTGCCACCCGCATAGATAAAGCCCCCATAGCTGTTTTGTAAGGGCACGAATTTGCTCTCATCAATAAAATTTTGGCCGACTTTTGGGCTGGGGCGACGCGCAGGTTCGAAATCATAGGCAAAGATCAAGTCATCCCAATTATCGTGCACTTTCCAGGCATTATTAATGGCAACGATCTTATCAAAATTGTCTTTAGGCCAGTCTCGCGACGTCACAACATTGGGCGCTGAGCCTAAAATCAAAACCACTTTCATCATATTGCTTTCTTTTACTTGCCAGAAAGCTAGGGCGGACCCAAAGTATGACAAGGGTCAAAAGTTATTGACCCTTTGATTTTGCGTGTTTTTTAGCCTACATCGAAAAAGAAATACCACAGCCGCAGGAAGATGAGGCGTTGGGGTTTTCGATCACGAAACGAGCGCCGATCAGCTCTTGTGAAAAATCGATGACGGCACTTTCCAAAAAGGGCAACGAAACCGTATCAATCAGCACTTTTTGACCGTTTTTTTCCAAAATAAAGTCATCGGTCTTCGGATCATCAAGGGTGATTTCATATTGAAAGCCAGAACACCCCCCCCCCTCAACGGCCACTCTAAGTGCTTTCGTTTGACCAGATAAGGTGCAAATCTCTGACAAGCGCGCAAAAGCTCGGTCTGTTACACGTGGTGGCAGGATCAAGGTTGTACTCATGGCTTTTCAATCCGATCTGAACGTCATAGTCTGAAAAATTATCTATACTATAGGCTTTCAAAGCCCCTACTTCAAGAACTGGAATAAAAATGACCCTGCGTGCTGCTTTTTCTTGCGACCCCCAAATGTCGCGTGGGCGTTTGTTCTCTGAAGGTCTTTCTAGCTTTCGTTCACCATTTCAACGCGATCGTGATCGGATCATTCACTCGTCAGCCTTTCGACGTTTGAAACACAAGACGCAAGTTTTTGTGGAACATGAGGGAGACTATTATCGCACCCGTTTGACGCACACCATCGAGGTGGCGCAAGTCGCACGTACGATCGCGGGGGTATTGGGGTTGGATACTGATTTGGCCGAGGCCATCGCCTTAGCACATGATTTAGGCCACACGCCCTTCGGCCATACGGGTGAAGATGCTTTGGCCGCGTTGATGACCCCCTATGGCGGCTTTGATCATAACGCCCAAGCCATGCGAATTGTGACAAAGCTGGAGCGCCACTACGCTGAATTTGACGGGCTTAATTTGACATGGGAAACGTTGGAAGGTTTGGCCAAACATAATGGCCCAGTCACAGGTCCGCTCCCCCTTGCGTTAGATGAGGTTAACAGGGCCTGGGATCTCGAGCTTTCAACTTATGCCAGTGCCGAGGCGCAAGTGGCAGCAATTGCCGATGATGTGGCCTATTCGCACCATGATCTACATGATGGTCTGCGTTCGGGTTTGTTTTCTGAGGATGATTTGAAAGAGCTCCCTGTCACAGGACCCGCCTTTGCCGAAGTTGATACCCTATATCCTGGACTTGATAAAATGCGCCGGCGACACGAAGCGTTGCGTCGCGTTTTTGGTTGTATGGTGGAAGATGTGCTTGCTGTGGCGCAAAATCGTTTGGCCGCAGCGCAGCCAAAATCAGCTCAAGAGATCCGCGCTCTTGGGGGCACGGTAATCCGTTTTTCCAAACCAATGTTCCAGGGACTAAAGGTCGTCCGCAGCTTTTTGTTTGCACGCATGTACCGAGCCCCTTCGGTGATGATTGAACGCGAAAAAGTTACGAAGGTGATTAATGATCTTTTCCCACTTTTTATGCAAAAGCCTACACTTTTACCTGAAAACTGGCGCAGTGAAATTGCCCTTGCCACAGATGAGACTGCCTTGGCGCGCCTTGTGGCCGATTATGTGGCGGGCATGACAGACCGTTTTGCTTTTCAAGAGCACAAAAAGTTGAGCAATTTTCTCTAATCACAAAATCTATGCGGTTTTTGAACTAAAGTCGTAGCAAAGCTAGCTGCCTGTAAAAAAGCGTAGACGCCGATTATAGATCAATGAAAAGTGAAAAAATTAAGAAAAAGTGTCGATTAAACGGAAAGGTATTAGGGTTGGAGCAGTTAATAGCGCAAACTTTTTCCGATCTGGAGGCCCTTGTTTGGATTTTGGATGTTTAAGTCTCTAACTTGGTTGATTGCGCATATATGTGGTGGATAGTGCGTTGGTTTGGGTCTGGTTTGCGGGGCCTATGGTACCAGTGCTAATAATCGCGGTAGGTGAACACGCGTGCAATATTGATCAGAAGGTGAGGTTCAGTGGCCTAAAGCTGGAGCAAAAAGGGCTATGAAATAAAGTTTTTAATGCTATAGAATTGGCGCTATATTTATGATCAAACTGGTTATAATGTGGCGTGATAAAACTGTCATTATTGCCCAATCGGGCCAAGCTAACGCGCCCTTCTTTATAAGGATTACTCATGGATAACGCCCCCTATAGCAATGATATTTCTGCAGTCGTTGATGCCGATCGTGCGCATCTCTGGCATCACCTGATCCAGCATAAACAATTTGAAACCATTGACCCGCGTATTATAGTTGAAGGCAAGGGCATGCGGGTTTGGGATGCGCGCGGAAAAGAGCATCTTGACGCGGTTTCTGGTGGTGTTTGGACCGTAAATGTTGGCTATGGGCGCGAATCTATTGCTAATGCGGTACGTGACCAATTAATAAAAATGAACTATTTTGCTAATTCGGCAGGCTCAATTCCGGGGTCACTTTTTGCTAAGAAGCTTATAGAAAAAATGCCTGGCCTGTCCCGGGTTTATTATTCAAACTCTGGTTCCGAGGCGAACGAAAAAGTCTTTAAAATGGTGCGGCAAATTTCACATCGCCATCATGGTGGTAAAAAATACAAAATTCTCTACCGCGAACGCGATTATCACGGCACCACCATCACCGCACTGTCCGCTGGTGGCCAACCCCAACGGGTAATGCAATATGGTCCGCTAACCCCGGGTTTTGTGGAAGTGCCGCACTGCTTGGAGTATCGTAACCAATATCCAGATGCTGAAAGCTACGGGATTGCTGCGGCCAATGCCATTGAAGATGTGATCTTGCGTGAAGGCCCCGACACGATAGGCGCAATCTGTCTTGAGCCTGTAACTGCGGGCGGCGGCGTGATTGCGCCCCCCGAGGGATATTGGCAGCGCGTTCAAGAAATTTGCAGCAAATACAATATCTTAATTCATATTGATGAAGTGGTTTGCGGCCTTGGACGCACAGGCACTTGGTTCGGATATCAAAATTATGGGGTCAAACCTGACTTTGTCACCATGGCCAAAGGTGTCGCTTCGGGCTATGCGGCTATCTCCTGCACGGTGACCACCGAGGCGGTCTTTGATATGTTCAAAGATGATCCAAGCGATCCGATGAGCTATTTTCGCGACATCTCAACGTTTGGTGGTTGTGCGTCTGGTCCTGCAGCCGCTTTGGAAAATATGCGCATTATTGAGGATGAAAATCTGCTGCAAAACACCCTCACCATGGGCGCGCGCTTGATGAATAATCTGCATGGGCTGGCCGAAAAGCATAAGGTGATTGGCGATGTGCGCGGCAAGGGCCTGTTTTGTGGAGCAGAACTTGTGTCTGATCGTCAGACTAAAGAACCAGCCGATGAAAAAATGGTAGCGGCCGTGGTGGCTGATTGTATGGCGCAAGGTTTGATCATTGGTATGACCAATCGTAGTTTGCCAGGCTTTAATAATACGCTCTGCCTGTCGCCGGCCTTAATAGCCTCGGCCAATGATATTGATGAGATTACAGATGGCATTGATAAGGCTTTGATAAAAGTCTTTGGCTAAAATCATAATAAATAAAGGGCCATTTGGTCCTTTTTTTATTTTTTGTATGAACAAGCTGGAATTGCGTCCAGATTAAAGTCAATTTAAGGCCAATATGTCTATTCCCGTAGAAAGCTTTTACCTCAAGCCCGCCATCCCAGGCACGTTGCAGCAACAAATTCGCCAAATGATCACTGATGGGGTTCTGTCTGGGCGATTTCGTGCGGGTGAGCGGTTACCCTCATCACGGGCTTTGGCGCTCCATCTTTCTATCAGTCGCATCACCGTGACGCTGGCATATGCCGATCTGATGTCGTCAGATTACTTAACTTCAAAGGGGCGCTCTGGCTATTTCGTGTCATTTTCAGCGCCCGTGCATTTAGATGTAACAACCCCTAAGCGACAACGCAACAAAGGGTTGAACTATGACCATCTGACCCAAAGACGCTATTCACAAGCCCCAGCAATCGCGCGCCCCGCTGATTGGCAGGCCTATCCATATAGTTTCATCTATGGCCAACCCGATGCCAGCTTGTTTGATCATCAAAATTGGCGCCATTGCGCGATTCGGGCTTTGGGAAAACGTGATTTTGACTCACTTACCTCGGACTATTATCAGCGCGATGACCCCCTATTGATTGAATATATTTTGCGCAATATTTTACCACGGCGCGGAATTGACGCGCGCGCAGATGAGGTATTGTTGACCATGGGTGCACAAAATGCGCTTTGGCTTTCTGCCCAGCTTTTACTCTCGAGGCCAAACGACGGGGCGCGGCGTCATGCGGCAGTGGAAAACCCCTGTTATCCAGGTTTTCGCCGCATTTTAGATCAGATGGACTGCACTATTTCTGCTGTCGATGTTGATGCTTTTGGCCTACCGCCTCAAGATATACCGACCCAAGTCGATGTGGTAATAACCACCGCCAGCCACCATTGCCCCACCAATGCCACCATGCCACTTTCGCGCCGCGAAGCGCTGCTCAAGTCGGCATATGATCAAGATTTTGTGATCATTGAAGATGATTATGAATTTGAAATGTCTTTTTTCAAACCCGCGTCCCCATCGCTCAAGTCCCTCGATGCGGATGGGCGGGTGATATATGTAGGGTCTTTTTCAAAGTCGCTTTTTCCGGGGTTAAGGATGGGGTATATTGTTGCCCCTGAAAGCTTTATCCGCGAAGCCCGTGCGTTGCGTGCCACGGTGCTGGGCCATCCGCCCGGACATGTGCAGCGCACGGCGGCATATTTTCTGTCACTTGGCCATTATGATGCGATGATCAATCGCATGAAATCTGCTTTTAAGCGACGGCGGCAAGCGATGGATGACGCAATCGCCGCCGAAGGGTTGAGCGTTGCGGGGCAAGGGGGATTTGGAGGATCTAGCATTTGGATGCAAGCACCTGAGGGGGTTGATACCGAGGTTTTGGCAACGCGCTTGCGTCAAGATGGTGTTTTGATTGAACCTGGGCAGGGATTTTTTGATGCCGCGCGAGGTCGCTTCGTGCCGCAAAACTGCTACCGTTTGGCCTATTCCTCGATCGCGATTGGTAAAATCGCGCCCGGCATAGCGCTGATTGCGACAGCTTTGCGATGATTTGGATATAAATAAGCAAATTTTTTGGACATAAGAATTTCCCAAAAGTGTACCTAAAACAAACTATAAATTTCGAATATCGGAGAGACCCCATGCGAATGACAACCGAAGAAGCCTTTGTTAAAACACTTCAAATGCACGGTATTGAACATGCTTTTGGTATTATAGGGTCGGCATTCATGCCAATCTCTGACAGTTTTCCCAAAGCGGGTATAACTTTTTGGGACTGTGCCCACGAAGGGTCGGGCGGCATGATGGCTGACGGCTATACCCGCACCACTGGCAAAATGTCGATGATGATCGCGCAAAATGGCCCTGGGATCACTAATTTTGTCACTGCCGTGAAAACTGCCTATTGGAACCATACGCCGCTTTTGCTGGTGACACCGCAAGCGGCCAATAAAACTATCGGCATGGGGGGCTTTCAAGAAGTTGAGCAGATGGCGCTTTTCAAAGATATGGTTGCCTATCAAGAAGAGGTGCGCGACCCGTCGCGCGTGGCCGAAGTTTTGAATCGGGTGATTTTGAACGCGCGTCGTTATAGCGCGCCTGCGCAAATCAATATGCCGCGCGATTATTGGACACAGGTAATTGACATTGACCTGCCAGAAATCGTGCAGTTTGAACGTCCCGAAGGTGGTGCTGAAGCGATCGAGCGTGCGGCGGCTTTGCTGTCGTCGGCTAAGTTTCCTGTGATTTTGAACGGTGCAGGCGTGGTGATCGGCGGCGCTATTAATGAAACAAAAGCCCTGGCGGAGCGCTTAGATGCGCCTGTTTGCGTGGGCTATCAGCATAATGACGCTTTTCCAGGCAGCCATCCACTGTTTGTTGGCCCCTTGGGCTATAACGGTTCAAAAGCGGCGATGCAGTTGATCGCAAAGGCCGATGTGGTTCTGTGCTTGGGTACAAGGCTGAACCCGTTTTCGACCTTGCCCGGTTATGGACTGGATTACTGGCCTAAAGAGGCAAAAATCATTCAAGTTGATATCAATCCCGACCGTATAGGCCTGACCAAAAAAATCTCGGTGGGTATTGTGGGCGACGCGCGAAAAGTGGCGCTTGGAATTTTGGCGCGCCTAAGTAAAGCCGCAGGCGACGCAGGGCGAGGTGATCGGCGTGCGTTGATTGCCACCTCAAAATCAACATGGGCGCAGCAATTAGCAGAAATGGATCATGAGGATGATGACGTCGGCACTAGCTGGAATGCGCGCGCGCGTGCTAGTAAGCCCGACTGGATGTCGCCGCGCATGGCTTGGCGCGCCATTGAATCGGCCCTGCCAAAAGAGGCAATCATCTCATCCGACATCGGCAATAACTGTGCGATCGGCAATGCCTATCCCAGTTTTGAAGAGGGGCGTAAATATTTGGCGCCGGGCTTGTTTGGCCCTTGTGGCTATGGTTTGCCCTCGATCATTGGTGCTAAAATAGGTAAGCCTGATGTACCTGTGGTGGGTTTTTCGGGCGACGGGGCCTTTGGCATTGCGGTAACTGAACTTACCGCAATTGGGCGGCCTGAATGGCCGGCAATTACTATGGTAGTGTTTCGCAATTATCAATGGGGCGCGGAAAAGCGCAACTCAACTCTTTGGTATGACGACAATTTTGTTGGAACCGAGCTTGACAATAACGTAAGCTACGCAGGCATTGCCCGAGCTTGCGGTTTGCAAGGGGTGCAGGCCAATACCATGGATGAGTTGCGCGATATGCTGCACAAAGCCATTGATGACCAGATGAATCACGGTAAAACTACGTTAATCGAAGCGATGATTAACCAAGAACTGGGTGAACCGTTTCGCCGCGACGCGATGAAAAAACCTGTGGCTGTAGCGGGAATTTCCGCGTCTGACATGCGCCCGCAGTCGGTGTAATGACACTGCCTTTTGACTTAGATCCTGCTGCGGCCGCCTTTTTGGCCGCAGCTGTTTTTGGGTCGGCCCTTGTGCGGGGTTACTGCGGCTTTGGATTTTCGGCATTGGTGATTGCGGCGGCGGCGTTGGTGACCCATCCGCTTCATTTTGTGGCTGTTGTTATTTTATGCGAGATTGTGATGACCGTGCAGGCATGGCGCGGCTTAAGTTTTGCGGTTGATTGGCGGCGCGTTGGTTTTTTGATGCTGGGTGCTGGTCTGGGCTTGCCTTTTGGCCTTTGGGCGTTGGGGGAGCTGTCGGCGGACTGGGTGCGCATTACCATGTCGGCCTATCTTTTGATAATGTGCGCGATTTTGCTGGCTGGTTGGCGCTTTAGGGCGGCGGTTGGCGCCTTGGGCCATTTTGGCGTTGGGCTAATTTCTGGATTGGCCAACGCGGTTGGGATGGGGGGGCTGCCTGTGGCGGCCTTTTTTGCGGCCCAGCCAATAGCGGCGGCGGTTTTTCGGGCGACTTTGGTGGCCTATTTCCCCTTGCTCGATCTTTATTCGGGGCCGTTTTATTGGTATAGTGGTATGTTGTCTTGGGACACGCTGTGGGCCAGTGTGCTAGCTTTACCATTTGTTTTTACTGGAAATTATATGGGCGGGCGGCATTTTTTAAAAAGTGATCCTCAAAGTTTTAAACGTTTTGTAATCTATCTTTTGGCGCTTTTAAGTCTTTTAGTCTTGGGGCGGACGGTTTTGATATGAACGGGTTTTCTCAAAGTGAACCAAGGCTAATTGTTTTGGCAGAGGGCAGCGATCGACGTGTGCTGGTTGCGGCCTTACAAGCTGTGCGTAACAACAAGGTACGGGTGCTTTTATTGGGCGCGCGTGCCCAGATTTTGGAAGTGGCGGCTGCCGAAGGGGCCTTGGGCCAAGGGTTGCTCATGCTTGACCCAAAGACGGCCGCCCTTCGGCCAGAGTTGTGCGCGCGCCTTTTTGCTCTACGTAACCATAAGGGCGTTACCAAAGTTCAAGCGCGGGTTCTTTTAGAAAATCCACTTATGCTGGCGGCACTTTTGGTTGAGATGGGGCTGGCCCATGGCACTTTGGGTGGCGCGGTTGCAACAACGGCTGCCACCATTCGCGCAGCGCTGCAGGTGATTGGTCTGGCGCCTGATGTCGCGCGCGTGTCCAGCTTTTTCCTGATGTATCTGCCCGCCCTTGGTGGGGCTACGCCACGCACACTGGCCTTTGCGGACTGTGCCTTGTCGGTTGATCCAAATGATCGTGAATTGGCGGATATCGCCGTTCGTACTGCGCGCTCGTTCGAGGCGGCGACAGGGCAAAGGGCACGCGTGGCGCTTTTGTCTTTTTCAACCATGGGCAGTGGGTCTGGCGAGCAGGTCGATAAGGTACGCCGCGCCACCGCTTTAGCCCAAGCCCAAGCGCCTGATGTAATGATTGCAGGCGAATTGCAATTTGATACGGCCTTTGTGCCCGCCGTTGCGGAGCAAAAAGGGGTCGTCTCGGATGTGGCTGGGCAGGCCAATGTTTTTGTCTTTCCAAATCTTGAGGCAGGTAATATTGGTTATAAAATAGCCCAACGTCTAGGGGGGGCCTTGGCCATCGGCCCAATTTTGCAAGGTTTGGCCAAACCCGCAAATGATTTGTCGCGTGGTGCCACATCCGAAGATATCCTGGCCATGATCGAAGTCACGGCCCGTCAGGCCAAAGAGGAAACGCCTTTGGTGCCCACGTCAATTTTTGAAGAACTGTGAGAAAAGAATGTCGCAACCCCTGCTGAACCATTCGCCGAAAATCTCCGATCAGGTGCGTAAGACCACCTGCTATATGTGCGCGTGCCGCTGCGGGATTGATGTGCATCTGACCTCGGGGAAAGTGACCTATATCGAGGGAAACCGCGATCACCCCGTTAATAAGGGAGTGCTTTGCGGCAAGGGGGCCTCGGGGATTAGGCAGGTCTATGCGCCGTCGCGCCTGACGGCCCCTTTACGGCGCGTGGGCCCGCGAGGCTCTGGGGCGTTTGAGGTGATAAGCTGGGATGAAGCGTTGAAAACAGCCACCAACTGGATGGGCCCTTTGCGCGATACAGCGCCGCAAAAACTGGCTTTTTTTACGGGGCGCGACCAAAGCCAAAGTCTGACCTCTTATTGGGCACAGGCATTTGGCACGCCCAATTACGCGGCCCATGGGGGCTTTTGTTCGGTAAATATGGCCGCGGCGGGGATTTATACAATCGGCGGGGCCTTTTGGGAATTTGGCCAACCCGATTGGGAAAACACCAAATTGTTTGTTATGTTTGGCGTGGCCGAAGACCATGACAGCAACCCCATCAAAATCGGCATCGGTAAACTTAAGGCCAAAGGGGCCAAGATCATTGGCATCAACCCCATTCGAACGGGCTATAATGCAGTGGCGGATGAGTGGTTTGGGGTCACTCCGGGCAGTGATGGTCTGTTGATTTTGGCGTTAATCCATTGCTTGCTTGAGGCGGGTAAGATCGACCTTGATTATTTGGCGCAATTTTCAAACGCGCCTTATTTGCTCAATGCGGATGAGGGTTCGCAAAAAGGCCTTTTTTTGCGAGATGCCGACGGAAAGCCGCTGGTGATTGACGCCAAAAGTGGCGCCCCCGTGACCTTTGACGCTAAAGGCATCAGTCCCGATCTGGGCGGCACGTTAAACGGTGCGCGTACCGTTTTTCAGCACATGGCTGAGCGCTATCTAAATTCCGAACATGCACCCGAACAGGTGGCCGAACGGATCGGCATCAGTGCCGCGCGTATACGCGAACTGGCCGCTGCTTTGGCCCATGCAGCCTTTGATGAACCCATCATAATTGACCAGCCTTGGACCGATTTTCGGGGCAATCAGCATAATAAAATGATAGGCCGCCCTGTAAGTTTTCACGCCATGCGCGGTATCTCGGCTCATGCGAACGGATTTCAAACCGCGCGGGCCTTACATATTTTGCAAATCATGCTGGGGGCGGTTGAAACGCCCGGCAGTTATCGTTTAAAAGCCCCCTACCCAAAACCAGTCGAGGCCCACCCAAAACCGCATTTTAACGCCAAAGCGGGACAGGCTCTGGACGGACCGCATTTGGGCTATGTGCGCCACCCAAACGATTTGGCGCTTTTACCTGATGGTCAGCCTGCACGTATTGATAAAGGGTTTTCTTGGGAAAACCCGTTTTCCGCCCATGGGTTGATGCATATGGTGATCCCCAATGCCCATGCCGCCGATCCTTATGAGATCGACACGATGTTCCTGTATATGGCCAATATGTCCTGGAACTCGTCGATGAACACCGGCGCTGTTATGGAGATGCTGACCGACAAAAAGGAAAATGGTGACTATAAAATCAAAAATATTATCTATTCTGACGCATATGCTTCGGAAATGGTGGCCTATGCGGATTTGATTTTGCCAGACACGACCTATTTGGAACGCCACGACTGTATCAGTTTGTTAGACAGACCAATTTCCGAACCTGATGCGGCGGGTGATGCAATTCGCTGGCCTGTGATCGAACCTGAACGTGATGTGCGCCCCTTTCAAACTGTGCTGATTGATCTTGGTGCGCGGCTTGGCTTGCCGGGGTTTGTCGCGCCCGAGGGAGGGCCTCTATACAAAGATTATGCTGATTATATAGTGCACCACCAACGGCGCGCGGGCATTGGTCCTTTGATGGGTCACCGCGGCGCTTTGGGGCAAGATGAGGGGCGGGGTGCGCCCAACCCCGAGCAGTTGGATCGCTATATTGAGGGGGGAGGCTTTTATCAGGCCCATGTGCCCGACAATGCGCGCTATTTTAAACCTTGGAACCAAGCCTATCAAGACTGGGCGGTGAAGGTTGGGCTTTATGATAAACCGCAACCATATGTTTTTAATATATATTGTGAGGAAATGCGACATTTTCAACTGGCAGCCGAGGGGCATGGCGCAGCGCAACCCCCCGAACATCTGCGCGCACAAATTGCGCAAAAGATGGATCCTTTACCAATCTATTACGCCCCGTTACATGAGACTGAGGCCAAAGGCTATACGCTGCACGCGCTGACCCAAAGGCCGATGGCCATGTACCATTCTTGGGGTGCGCAAAACAGTTGGTTGCGCCAAATTCATGGACATAATCCGCTTTATGTTTCGGGTAAAATTTGGCGCGAGCATGGGTTTTCAGATGGGGATTGGGCGCGGCTTTCTTCGCCCAATGGCGTAATTACCTTGCCTGTGGCGCTGATGGCCGCGCTTAATGATCACACGGTTTGGACTTGGAATGCGATAGGAAAACGTAAAGGCGCTTGGGCACTTGACCCCAAAGCGCCCGAGGCCACGCGCGGCTTTTTGCTTAATCATCTGATCTCAGAGCTTTTGCCCGAAAAAGATGATGGGATGCGCTATTCCAATTCTGACCCGATCACGGGGCAGGCGGCTTGGTTTGACCTGCGTGTCAAAATCGAGCGTATCGCCCTCCCCGCAAAGGGAGAAAACGGCCAAAGCCTGCCCGATTTTGCGCCACTGCAAGATCCTTATTCGATGGGGGTAAAATGACCTGCTTACCAAGTTTGACCGATAAAAAGCTGGGACTTGTGATCGATCTAGACACATGTGTGGGCTGTCAGGCCTGTGTAACCGCTTGCAAAGGCTGGAATGACCAAGGCTATGGCGCCCCGCTATCAGATCAAGAGGCCTATGGTGAGGCGCCAAACGGTGTGTTCTTAAACCGTGTCCACAGTTATGAGGCACAACCTCTTGACGCACCTGCACAAATTGTGAACTTCCCCCGCTCTTGCTTGCATTGCGACGACGCGCCTTGTGTGACGGTTTGTCCAACGGGGGCCAGCTATAAGCGGGTGGAAGATGGGATTGTGCTGGTCAATGAAGACGCTTGCATTGGTTGCGGCCTGTGCGCTTGGGCTTGCCCTTATGGTGCGCGCGAAATGGATGCTGATGCGGGGGTGATGAAGAAATGCACGCTATGTGTTGACCGTATTTACAATGAAAATCTTGAACCGATTGACCGCGAACCCGCCTGCGTGCGCACTTGTCCGACAGGCGCGCGCCATTTTGGCGATTTGGGAGACCCAAATTCAAAGGTCAGTCAGTTGGTCACAGCGCGCGGCGGTTATAATTTGATGCCAGATCTGGGCACTAAGCCCACCAATAAATATCTGCCCCCAAGACTAAAAGACCGCCAAAGTGCGCGTCCCGACCAAGCATCACTTTTGGCACCTCTTTTGGATATTGAGGCCAATGGCTTTGCCGGGTGGCTTGATCGGATTTTAGGAAAAATTTTATGAATCCAGCTGCTTCTGTTATTATATTTACTGTCTTCTCAGGCTTTGGGTTTGGGCTATTGGCGCTTTTGGGCTTTGGCTGTTCCGGGGCCCAAGGATGGAGCGCCTTTTTTCTTTGGGGCTTGGGTTACGGGTTTGCGGTGGTGGGGCTTTTGGCCTCAGTTACGCATTTGGGCAATCCACAGCGCGCTTGGCGAGCCTTTAGCCAATGGAAAAGCAGCTGGCTTTCGCGTGAGGGGATCGGAGCATTAACCACACTTTTTTGTTTGGCGCCCGCAGCGCTTGGTGCGATCTTTGGCTTACCTATCTGGTCCGTTTTTGGCCCCATTGGCGGGCTTTTGGCGGTCATGACGGTTTTCACCACCTCGATGATATATGCGCAGCTTCAAAGTGTGCCGCGCTGGAACCATGCTTGCGTGCCCCTTATGTTTGCCAGTTTTATGGCGGCGGGGGGCCTGATTGTGTTGGGCCAACTGGGGCAGGCGCTTATGGGGTTGGGACTGTTGGCTTTGGTCTTGATTGTGGGCTTTTGGATTGGTGATCGTCAATTTCCCGCTCGCGCGCAAACAATCGCCAAAGCCACGGGCTTGGGTCATATGGGCGCGCTGCGCCTGTTTGAGGCTGGGCATACATCGGAAAACTATTTGATGCGCGAAATGATCTATGTGGTTGGGCGCAAACATCGGATGAAATTGCGGGTGATTGCCGTTGTTTTGACGTGCTTTGTGCCGATGCTTTTGATTGCGGCGGGTCAGGGGGGCGATATAGCACGTGGGCTTGGGCTTTTGGTGCATTTATGCGGAGCTTGCGTGGCGCGTTGGCTGTTTTTTGCCGAGGCGGAACATGTGGTTGGCCTTTATTACGACCAGCGCTAACGCGTCAGCCCTTGTGATTGCTACCGAATTGTAAGATCAAGCGCAAAATAAAAGGGCGCAAATGTCACAGAATTTTACCTTTACCCTAAAGGGCATTGACCAAGGCGCGCGCACGGGTGTCATCTCTACCCCGCGCGGCAACATTCGCACGCCCGCTTTCATGCCAGTGGGTACGGCCGCGACTGTGAAAGCCATGCTGCCCGAAAATGTCCGTACGACGGGTGCTGATATCTTGCTGGGCAATACCTATCATCTGATGCTGCGTCCCACAGCCGAGCGTATCGCAGCGCTTGGGGGCCTGCACCGCTTTATGAATTGGCAAGGGCCTATTTTGACGGATTCGGGCGGGTTTCAGGTGATGAGTTTGAACGCTCTGCGCAAAATGTCGGAAGAGGGGGTCAAGTTTAAATCCCACATCGATGGTTCGGCGCATTTTCTAAGCCCCGAACGCTCGATGGAGATCCAAAAGCTTTTGGGATCAGACATTGTGATGTGTTTTGATGAATGTACGCCCTTTCCTGCCGATGAAAAGACGGCCCGCACCTCTATGGAGCTGTCGATGCGGTGGGCCGCGCGATCGCGAGCAGCCTTCGGCAAAAGACAAGGATATGCGCTTTTTGGTATTCAGCAAGGCTCGGTCTATCAAGATCAACGGCTAGAATCGGCGCAAAGGCTTACTGAGATTGGCTTTGATGGCTATGCCGTCGGTGGTTTGGCGGTTGGTGAGGGGCAAGAGGCGATGTTTAAGGTGCTGGACTATGCGCCTGACATGTTGCCTGTCGATAAGCCACGCTATTTGATGGGTGTGGGCAAGCCCGGTGATATTGTGGGCGCGGTTGAGCGGGGCATTGATATGATGGACTGCGTTTTACCGTCACGCTCGGGGCGTACGGGGCAGCTTTTTACGCGCTTTGGTGTGGTGAATATAAAAAACGCCCGTCATATGGATGACCCGCGTCCGCTGGATGAAAATTGCATCTGTCCGACTTGTCAAAACTATTCGCGCGCCTATCTGCATCATGTGTTTAAGGCGCAAGAGATCATTTCCTCAATGTTGCTGACATGGCACAATTTACATTATTACCAAGAATTGATGCAGGGCCTACGCGATGCAATTGTGGCACAAAATTTGAAAACCTTTGTGGCCCAGTTTCACTCGGTGCGTGCACAAGGCGATATTGAACCGCTTTAAGGAAACTTAAGACATATGATTTAACTGGAGATGGTTTGTAAATTGGCCTTGCACCGCCTTAAAAAGGCGGACATTTTGGCGGTCACTTGCTTGACACAGTGGCTCGCCCACCCCACCTATTAGGTTAGGAAAAAATAGATTTACTTATGGATCTGTTTTTTGCCAACGAAAGGAATTATTATGACCAGTGCAAAATCAACATCCTATCCTGTCTTGCCGTTGCGGGATATTGTGGTGTTTCCTCATATGGTGGTGCCTTTATTTGTAGGGCGCGATAAATCTGTGCGGGCCTTGGAAGAGGTGATGGCCGAAGACCGCCAGATTCTTTTATCCAGCCAGATGGACCCGTCGGTTGATGATCCTGCGGATGACGGTATATATCGCACCGGCGTTTTGGCCAATGTTTTGCAGCTTTTGAAATTGCCAGATGGCACCGTCAAAGTCTTAGTCGAGGGTAAGACCCGCGTCGCCATCACCAAATTCGTGTCAAATCCCAGTTTTTTTGAAGCAGAAGCCGAAGTGCTTCATGAGGTCGACGGTGATCAAAGCGTAACCGAAGCTTTGGTGCGCGGTGTAGCCGATGAGTTCGAACGTTACGCCAAGATCAAAAAAAATATCCCCGAAGAGGCGCTTTCAGCCGTATCTGACGCGAATGATCCTGCCCGTTTGGCGGACTTGGTAGCTGGGCATCTGGGTATTGTAGTAGCGCAGAAGCAAACGCTTCTTGAAACGTTGGATATTTCCGAGCGGCTTGAAAAGGTCTATGGCCATATGCAAGGTGAAATGTCGGTGTTACAGGTCGAGAAAAAGATCAAAACCCGTGTCAAAACCCAAATGGAGCGCACCCAGCGAGAATATTATTTGAATGAGCAAATGAAAGCCATTCAAAAAGAATTGGGCGACGGTGACGAAGGGCAAAATGAAATTGCTGAACTAGAGGAGCGGATTCGCAAAACCGCCCTGTCAAAAGAAGCGCGTGAAAAAGCTGAAGGTGAAGTTAAAAAACTAAAATCCATGTCACCCATGTCGGCCGAGTCGACAGTGGTGCGTAATTATTTGGATTGGCTTTTGGGCGTGCCATGGGGCGTTAAATCGCGTGTTAAAAAAGACCTTAAGGCGGCACAAATTGTTCTGGACAATGACCATTACGGGCTTGAAAAAGTCAAGGAACGTATTGTTGAATATCTGGCCGTTCAGACCCGCTCGGCTAAGATGAAGGGGCCTATTCTTTGTCTGGTAGGCCCTCCTGGGGTTGGAAAAACATCGCTTGGTCGTTCGGTTGCAAAGGCAACAGGGCGCGAGTTTATTCGCATCTCACTGGGTGGTGTACGCGACGAATCAGAAATCCGCGGACATCGGCGCACCTATATAGGGTCGATGCCAGGTAAGATCATTCAAGCTTTGAAAAAAGCAAAAACAACCAATCCTTTGATTTTGCTTGATGAAATTGATAAAATGGGCCAGGATTTTCGCGGCGATCCTGCCTCCGCGATGTTGGAAGTTCTTGATCCCGAACAAAATAGCACGTTTACAGACCACTATATGGAGGTCGAATACGACCTTTCAAATGTCATGTTTTTGACCACGGCTAACACCTATAATATGCCCGGGCCTTTACTTGACCGGATGGAAATCATTGCGCTGTCTGGCTATACAGAAGACGAAAAACGCGAAATTGCCAAAGGGCATTTGGTTGAAAAACAGGTTAAAAACCACGCCTTGAAAAAAGGCGAGTTTTCAATTGACGACGGTGCGTTGATGGAAGTCATCCGGAGCTATACTCGCGAAGCGGGAGTACGTAATTTGGAACGTGAATTGGCGAAATTGGCTCGCAAAGTGGTGACTGAAATAGTCAAGGGTGCACAAAAATCTGTGCAGATCACAGTTGATAATTTGGAAAGCTTTTTGGGGGTCAAAAGGTACCGTCATGGTTTGGCCGAAAAAACTGATCAAGTGGGTGTTGTCACGGGCCTTGCTTGGACTTCTGTTGGGGGTGAACTTTTACACATCGAAGCACTGCGTTTGCCTGGCAAGGGTCGTATGAAAACGACTGGGAAGTTGGGCGATGTGATGAAAGAATCAATTGATGCAGCTAGCAGTTTTGTGCGCTCGATCAGTCCTGAAATTGGCGTCAAACCGACCAAATTTGAAAGTTCTGACATCCATGTGCATGTGCCTGAAGGTGCAACCCCTAAAGATGGTCCCTCGGCTGGGGTGGGGATGGTTACGTCAATCGTGTCGGTATTAACGGGAATTGCCGTCAAAAAAGATATAGCAATGACGGGTGAGGTGACCTTGCGTGGAAATGTTTTGCCAATTGGAGGCTTGAAAGAAAAGCTTTTGGCAGCACTGCGCGGCGGTATCACCACGGTCTTAATACCACAAGATAACGTCAAAGACCTTGTCGAAATTCCAGATAATGTCAAGAACGGTCTAACTATCATTCCTGTCACTCACGTGCGTGAAGTTTTGGCCCATGCTTTGGTATCAGTACCCGTGCCTATTGAGTGGGATGAGGCCGCAGAAGAAGCTGCAGCCCTTGCGCGAATGGGAAATAAAGAGGTTGTGTCACCCAGCCTTGCACATTAATTTTAATAGGGCGCGCAATGCGCCCTTTTTTAATAAGTGTATTGTGGCACATGGTCCATCTGGGACTTTTATCAAATTGAAAAAAAAATGGTTTTGTGGTTTTACCCGATCCATTTACTTGATAAGTGAAAAGCTCGCAAATGAATGGATTTTCATTCCAGTTCAGCATTCTAACTGGACTAAAAAATTGTTACTATCCGCTAGATGTCCTTTAACCTGGCTTCGCTTTCAGAAAAAACTGAGTGGAGCGCGCTATCAACTCTCAAAGCCTCGGTAGCGCTTATGTCAAGCCTACAAGCGCTTCGGGAGTGGGGGAGTTTTAAGTTTAACATAAAGCTGTCCCCTCACACTGTGGGGTTTTAAACGTCAATGACGAGAGGCTTTTGGTGGGGAGGATACACCCTTTGTAGCTTGCCAAGATCACGTTAAAGATTGATTTGGGTCTATTGACGAAAAAGTTAGGTAATTTCCACAAAATCAAATAAATTTGCACCCACCCTCTTGTCCATCGTTAAAGCATAAGCTATTCGAGCGATAACGGGTTGTTAGCTCAGTTGGTAGAGCGCTTCGTTTACACCGAAGATGTCGGCGGTTCGAGCCCGTCACGACCCACCATCATTTAAATTTTTATTTTTTAAGGCCCATTAGTGGATTAATATCCATTTTCTTACCCGCTTAGACGCTTGTCTAGACTTATTGCATTTAGCCGACCAAATTGGCAAAAATTTATGCCATTACGCTTGACGGCGCCGATTGCGCTGCGTAATACCAGCGAACGTTCGGGTGGCGATCCGGATGTATTGCGCGGTTGTAGCTCAGTTGGTTAGAGTACCGGCCTGTCACGCCGGGGGTCGCGGGTTCGAGCCCCGTCAACCGCGCCACTTACGGATCGCCCGAATGAACGATTGCGCGGTTGTAGCTCAGTTGGTTAGAGTACCGGCCTGTCACGCCGGGGGTCGCGGGTTCGAGCCCCGTCAACCGCGCCACTTACGGATCGCCCGAATGAACGATTGCGCGGTTGTAGCTCAG